>Ga0316196_10000430_pt1 | contig 16186 bp, 15 predicted proteins | sample Eddsed2cm_MG_FD_204938 | JGI IMG/M metagenome (GOLD analysis project Ga0316196, IMG submission 204938) | Coastal sediment microbial communities from Maine, United States - Eddy sediment 2 cm | ecosystem: Environmental > Aquatic > Marine > Coastal > Sediment | place: USA: Maine | collected... | reverse complement strand
GAGCAGGACAAAAAAACAATCGCGCCGGGGACGGCGCTCCTGCAACACACTTCTGTTTTATGTGGCAATGGAAGCTGAGCAGACAATGTAATTATTGGTTAAACTCTGCTCATGCGCTGGCTTAAATACACCTTCATCGGTCTCACCAGTCTGGTCATAGCAGCTGTTGCAATGCTGGTGACATTGCTCGTGCTACTTGACCCGAATCATTTAAGTGCCGGACTCGTCCATATCGTCAACCGCACTACCGATAACCAGCTCGAGATAACCGGACCAGTGGGAGTGGACTTGTCGCTGTCCCCGTCAGTCAAGGCATCCGGTATCCACTTCAAAAACGCAACTGGCGATTTTGAATTCAGTGCGGCAGATATAAGCCTGCAGGTCGACTTGCTGTCCTTGTGGACAAAAATCATGATCGTGAACGAGCTTCTGATCAGGGACGGCGTCGTCAGTGCCCGGCAGACGCCGGATGAAGATAAGGTTGATGACGATAAAACTGTAAAACTCAAAGTACCCTTCATCGAACGGCTGGACATTGAAAATCTCGCAATCCATTACCTGTTGCTTGACGAAACCGAGCCCATGGAGATCCGTCTCGAATCGCTGAAAAAGGATGACCCGGCCGGTGCCGAGACAGTTGTACTGACAGGTGCCGGAACGATTGACGCTATAGCCTTCAAACTTGAAGGCGAGTCCGGGACAGCAGCGAACCTGCTTGAGACTGACAAGCCGTTCCCGTTCAAGTACCAGTTTGATGTCATGCAGGCGGCTATCCACGCAGAGGGAATCATTACCAGGCACCACGGACCCGTTGAGCTCGATATTGGTTTGCACATCGAGGCACCCGATATGCAGGGCCTGCTGCAACTGCTGCATGCGAGTGCACCCGACATTGGTTCGCTGACGGCAACAGGCAGACTGGCCGGTACCCTGGCTGCACCACGACTGGATGATCTTCAAGTAAAGGTTTCAAAAGACAAGGTCACACTGCAGGTATCCGGCGCGGTGGGCAACCTGCTCAGGGCAGAGGGTATCCAGCTCGATTTTTCCAGCGACGTAACGGATGCAGAACTGCTGGCATCACTGTTGCCTGAACAGAGCCCGCACTTCAACAGCGTCAAGACCGTTGGCAAGCTCTCCGGGGCCGGTGATGATCTGTTGCTCAGTGATTACACGCTTGAGGCCTCGGGCCCGGCTGGACACAAGCTGGAACTTGCCGGTAGCACCCGCATTGTCAAGGCACCCCAGCCGTTGCGTGACCTGAAAGCAATGCTGTCAGTTGCAACCCCGGACAGCGCATTTGCACGCCAATTCAACGAGGCTATCCCGCTACTGGGTCCGCTGGCGGGTAGCGCACGTTTATCGCTGGTCTCCGACGTGCTGCTCGTCGATAAAATCAAGCTGACAGCGGGTGACAAGCAAACACTGCAGATCGACGCCAGGGGCGATATCAAACTGGGCGTGACAGCGGATAAGATCATGCTGGCGGGACTGATGCTTGATTTGGGTCTGCAGGCACCGAGTACCACATCCCTGACTACGCTCCTTGGCACCGATATACCCGCACTGGGTCGTATCCAGGCTACGGCCCATGTCAGTGATAGCGGTGGACCCACGGCGATCACCGCACTGGACGTCAAGGTCGACAAGGGCGAGGATTTACAGCTCGCCGTGAATGGTTCACTTGCCGACCTTGAAAAACTGGACGGCATTGATATGAAGCTTGAACTGTCCGCCAGTGACCTGAATACCATTGGCCAGGTGTTTGACCAGCCCCTGCCAAGAGAGGGCGCAGTAAAGTACTCCGGGCGCATCACGGGCAGCACGGCAAACCTCCGCTCCAACGGACGTACCAACCTCAGAAACACGACGATTGGCACCAGCTTGACAGCAAGCTTTACCGGCAAGCGTCCACGCGTTGCCGGCTCGATAAGCATCCCGGACCTGGATCTGCATGACATCGGGATTTATCCGGAAAAGCTGGCTGCGGCAGCAGACACAAGCACCCCCAGGGAATTTGACCAGGTAGCCGATAATCAGGCCGCTATATCAGAAGATGTATTCAGCAGGGAACCGATTGATTTTTCCGGACTGAATGCCATCGACCTGGACCTGGAACTCACGATCAACAAGCTGAGTTCAACCGCGGCATCGATTGGGGATGTCTACGGTCATGTAATCCTGAAGGACGGCAAGCTCGACATCAAACCGATGAGATATACGATTGAGAACGATGTTCTCGATCATAATGTCATGATTGATTCCACCAGCACACCGCCCACGGTGCACTTTTTTGTAAGCGGCGATGACATAGACCTGGGGCTGTTGTTTTCCAGCTCTGCCCGGAAAACATCACCGATCAGGGGCACAATGACAGCCCGGGCGGATCTGAAAAGCCGCGGTCACTCACCCGCCGAACTCGCGTCACACCTGGATGGTGAAATTAATATCATCGCCGAAAATGCCAGGATCGATAAAAGTGTCATGAATCTTGTCACAGTGGATGTTATCGGCTGGGCCATCTCGAACATGCTCTCGCCAAACGCGGATGTCAATATCGACTGCGCCATCATAATCATGCATTTCAACAAGGGTATTGGAACGTCCGATCTTCATGTCATCGATACGCCAGACACCCTGATAAAGATCGATAGCCAGCTAGATCTGGTCAAGCAGACAATGAATGTTGCCATTGTTCCGGAGCATAAAACGAGACTCTTCAAGACGAAAAAAAAGCCGATGAAAATCTACGGACCAATTGCCAATCCGCAATACGAGCTGGTATCCCTCACGGACTTTGCCCATGAAGCAGGCAGGGCGTGGCTGCTGGCGCCGTTAACCATATCCACGAGCCTGCTGGAAAGTATTGCCGGTCTGATCGTCAAGCCTGAAGAACCCAAGCCGGGCAGCTGCGACAAATTCCTGCAATAGTGTGTCTGTCACCATGAGAAATCCGCTTGACCAGAAACGTGAAAAGAATATCCGGCGCGGCATGACTCCCTGCAAAATTATCCTCCTGCTCCTGCTCGCCACAGCCTTCAGCGGTTGCGCGACCGTGTCCTTTGATGAGCACAAGACATACAGTGAAACCCTCACTGATATGGGAAATACCCGGCTGGGCAGGGAGGTATCCCGGTGGGTCGATGAACACGGTGGGCTGTCCGGCTTTTACCCGCTTAACCAGGGGATGGATGCCCTCGGTGTCAGGTTGCGGCTGGCGGAAATCGCGGAGAAGAGTATTGATCTGCAGTACTTCCTGATGAAGGAGGATACCGCCGGTTCAGTCATGATGAACGCACTGCTGAGGGCAGCTGACCGTGGCGTACGGGTCCGTTTCCTGCTTGATGATATCTTTACTACAACCTCGGATGACGGCCTGCTCCTGCTTAACGAGCACCCGAATATCGAAGTCCGTCTGTTCAACCCGATTTCGCGACGCGGCATTTCTGCCCTCAATTTCGTCGGCGATTTCAGACAGGCCAACCGGCGCATGCATAACAAGTCTTTCACGGTTGATAACCAGATCAGCGTTGTCGGGGGACGCAACATCGCAGACGAGTATTTCGAGCTGAAGACAGGTTCTGTGTTTGTCGATTTCGACGTGCTGGCCATGGGACCGATCGCTGCTGATATCTCGGCGTCTTTCGACGATTTCTGGAACCATTCACGCGCTGTACCGATGGAGCAGTTAACCGCAAAAGGGATCGATGAGGACCTGGAGACTGTGCGCGCCCACATCGCGGAAGAATTCGATGGCACCTATGACACGGTCTACAAACAAGCGCTTGAGAGCCAGTTGCTCCAGGATCTCATCGCGGATCGCCAGCCATTGTTTGCTGCCGAGGCGCGGGTGCTGTCTGACAGACCCGACAAACTCATTAATGAAATCAGTGAAGAGCAGATGCGACTGGCAACAGACCTGCGCGAGGTGCTACTCAGCGCCGACGAGGAAATCATCTTCATATCGCCCTATTATGTTCCTGGAGACAGCGGCGTTCAGTTCGTGCGCAATCTCGTTAACAAGGGAGTGCGCGTCATTATCCTGACCAACTCGCTGGCATCCAATAATCATGTTCCGGTACATGGCGGCTATGCGCGTTACCGAAAGGATGTCATCGCGGCCGGTGCTGAACTGTATGAAGCAAGAGCGAATGCGGCAAACGAGATACAGGGTGCGAACGAGGGTGCGAACGAGACTGCGGATACCCTGACGCTGCATACCAAGGCATTTCTGATCGATCGCAGGTATCTGTTTGTCGGTTCCCTGAATCTCGACCCCCGTTCCATAGAGATCAATGCCGAGATGGGACTGCTCATCGATTCACAGGAGATGGTCGGTGACCTGACATACGATGTCGACGAGCGACTCGCTGCAGTGTCCTACCGCGTGACCGTGAATGACCAGGGAAGTCTCGAATGGCATGGACGCATCAATGGTGAAGACGTCATCGAGACCAGGGAACCGCTTGCGAGTCCGTGGCTGCGTTTCAAAGCCTGGTTCATGCGGATCGCCCCCGAACGTCAGTTATGAGGCGTTACGGCAAGGATGCGTATCGATGCATTGTGCAGGAGCGAGCGGCGTCCCCGGCGCGATTTGCGTCATATAAAAAACAATCGCGGCGGGGACGCCGCTCCTGCACGAAATAATTCCTGTGCTGCTGGCGGCTAGCGTGCCCGCTTGGCGGCATCAAGCTTTTTCTGTGCGTCCATGACCTGCTGTTCAGCGTCCTGCACGCGCTGCAGATACGCCGGCGTAAGCCGGGAACCACCTCCGGCCAGCGCCTGGCGGTCACCTTCGCCAACGACCTGGGCTTCCCGCAGGTGTGCGGTGGCACTGTTCAGATCCATCTGTGCGGCCCTTATGGCTGCTGCCCTGTCGAAGCTGCCCGATTCTGTTTGCTGCCCTATCTGGTTCGCCTTTTTGATTATTTCCTGTGCTTCCTGCTCGCTCTCGCTGATTTCCTGCCGCGAAGGCGGGGGAGCATCGATAATGACGGTGGTTGCTTCTACACTGCCGGGCACCGGCTGGTCGGAGAATGTGACATTGCCGTCCTTGTCAACCGAGCGGAGCACTTCAGATACACATGGCAGTGAGCTGACAGCCAGCATGACCGCGAGAATGATTCGGCTTTTCATTAATACTCCTTGTCTGGCTACAGGACAGCTATGTAATAGGTGTCAGGATGATTTCCACACGGCGGTTCAATGCGCGGCCTTCACGCGTGTCGTTGTCGGCAATCGGTTGTGACTCTCCCATGCCACGTGTGATGATGCGCTGCGGTACGACTTTCTGCGATTCCAGGTAGCGCGCAACACTACTGGCACGTGCCTCCGAGAGTGTCTGGTTGTACGATTCAGCACCGGTACTGTCGGTGTGTCCATTGATGTCGATGTAGGTCTTTTCGAATTCGTTGATTACCAGGGCCACGGAGTCCAGCACCGGGTAAAAGTCAGCGGAGATATTGCTGGAATCGGTGGCAAAGGTAACGTTGCCCGGCATGTTCAGGATGATGTTGTCACCATTGCGGGTAACACTGACGCCAGTGTTCTGCAGTTGTGCCCTGAGTTTGTCTTCCTGCCGATCCATGTAGTAGCCGACACCACCACCTGCAAGCGCACCGATTCCCACCCCTAGAAGAATGGCGCTGCGGCTGCCACCGGTAGCGGCACCGATCAGGCCGCCTGCGGCAGCTCCAATACCGGCCCCCATTGCCGTTTTACTGGCCTGCTCTTCACCGGTATAGGGGTTGGTCGTGCAAGCGCCAAGACCCACAACCAGGGCCAGACTAATGGCCAGAAGTGTTTTCTGTCTGATTGGCTGCGGGACAGACTGGATAGAGTGCTCGTTGTGTTGGGTCATGGTTGCTCCATTGCTACTGGTCAGGTGGTGTGAATAAATGAAGTGAAGTATGCCTCAAGTCACGGCTATTTTATGTGCTCGGCTGCTCAATTGTAAGCTTTAATAGTTTCATATAGTACAATTGGTTATGTAGCATATTTAAATACACATCAAGGAATAATCGACGCTGACAGTTTGGCGTTCTCAGAAACGTGCGACTGCCCACTGGTGCCAGTTGATCTGTTGCATGCTGTCACCCAGTTCTCTCATCGCATCCAGCAGGCTCTGGATACTGCCGAAGACGGCGTAAATGTTACGCAGGTCCTGCCTGTCGATAACGCCTGGCTCGTTGCCCCGTTGAAGCTTGGCCAGTGCCTGTTCCATTTCCTCTGTAAATGTTGTCTGGAAACTGCACTCCTTTGTGAGGCTATCTGTTTGCTCCAGTCGTGCCCACTTGATGAGCATACTGTGTATGCGTTGGCGCCATTTACCGTGAACTGTAGTGAGCGACTGTAGCAGTTCGGGAGATTCAGATTCCGCCAGTGTGTAGGTCGCCTCCATACTTTGCAGACGCAAACGCATAGACTGCAGACTGTTAACCAGGCGCTGGACCTTTTCCGGTGTATTGTCCGGGAACAGTGAGTAATCCAGATTTTTGCCGAGCTTCGGCAGTTGCATGGAGACCTGCAGGATGGCTGTTTCGAACAAGCGCCTGCGGCGTTTACGTCCGCGTATCTGCTGTTGCCGTGAACCCGCTCTATAGTCGTCGATAATCCGGGCACTGCCAGTCAGGAAACGCTGCACACTGCGCAGCATGATCTTCTCCGGATGCATGGGGCTCAACAGCCGCTGCACGATCACCACGATGCTGACGCCAAGTAGCAGCATCAGGCCGGCCGTGACCAGCGCCATGAATGAATAGGCCTGCTGATTGTTAATATTGACCAGCATGAAAAACATCACAAGTGGCCCTATCTTCAGTATCGGTGAACGGCCGCCGAGGTAAGCAAACACAAAGCTGTAGATGAAGACCAGGCTCAGCAGGCCGAAACCGGTATCGAGTGTCGGCATGAGTAATATATACACCGGTGCAACGACAACAAACATGCTGAGCAGTAACACGATCAGCAGGCCAAACAGGTTGGCCGGTGCCATCACCATCATGAGTCCGAAAACAACCCCCATCATCGGGATGGCAGGCCCGCCCGGCGGGTTGAAATAGAACCAGAAGGCATAGGCAACCACCCAGCAAATAGCCGGAAATAGTGCCTTGAGCAGTCGTTCCGGGTTCCAGGCGGATGGCTTAAAGGGATCTGCAATCCTTGTACTGTGCTGCAAGCGGCTGTCAGGGTCGAGGTTCGCCAGTATCCGCAGTGTCTGCAGCAGTTGGCGACTGCTGCGTTCGAGGGTGTGCCATTGCATGAGAAAATTCGCCATGGCGGCCTGCTGAAAGCGGGGCAGCTTGTTGCAGGCTTCGTTATCAGACTGCAGTACGATATCCTGCAACAGGAGCGTATCATCGAGATCGTATTCGATCGTCGTAGTCGTTTGCGCGTTCCACAGCATGTGGCCACGTTGCAATCGTTGACCCATGATATCGAGTGCAGTATCGAGTCCCGGCAGCAATTTATGCAGGTCCAGCTCACGACAGTCATGGATACTTTCGCGCCACAGTTCCTGAGCGCGACTAAAAGTCTGCAGGTTGGTGCGCAGGATTTCCCAGCTACGTTTCTTTGCGCTCACCTCGCGTGTATCGGCATAGGCGGCTTCCAGTGTGACCACAAACTGCTGATACTCACCGGCCAGCCGGGTACGCAGTGCTGCTGCCTCGGTGGACACTGTCCCTGTCGACAGCTGCTGGCGATACAGCCCGAACAATTCATGAAAACCGTCCCACAATGCCACTCCCTGACGTTGCAGTGACGCACCCGAGGTGCGTGGCCAGAACAAGGCACCAACGATCGTAAACAACAACACACCTGCAGCGGTCTCCAGGAAACGGGTGGTGGCAAAATGAAACGCCGTATCGATCTTCATGTAACTGGAAGACCACACTGCGACGGCAATCAGACCGGCATTGAACCAGGTATCTGACTGGCGGGCTGTCTGCATAAAGTAGCCAACGAATATGACGTACACGGCCATAGCAAGCAGCATGCCAAGCGGTGATTGCGAGAACCAGAACAGCAGCACAAAGCCGGCGAGGGCACCGAGGCCGGTGCCGGAGACACGCATGATACCCTTGTTGAGGCTGGCGCCGCTGGTCGAAAGGCTGGTGACGACGATTGCCAGTGCACCGTACTGCGGCATATCCCAGTCCATGTACAGTGCCAGCCAGTAGAACAGCATCAGGCTGAGCGCCAGCTTGAAGGCTTCCTGTAGCTGGATCTTCTGTGTCATGAGTGACTCAGCCCTGTAGGAGCGCCGTCCCCGGCGCGATTAATTTTGCCATGCGAGGAATCGCGCCGGGGACGGCGCTCCTACAACAGGGCATGCTGTGTTACTCGGTCGTGACAAACACGGAGGCCGTGGTACCAACACGCAGGTCCACCTCTTCGGACACTTGGGTCAAACGAATACGAACCGGGATACGCTGTGCCAGACGGATCCAGTCAAAACTGGGATTGATGGATGGCAACAGGTCGGCCGCCGGTGCACCGTCCTGCTGGGCGATACCCCAACCCATACTCTCCACAACACCCTGAAGAGGTGCGTCCGGGTAGCTCATCAGCTTGACGACCACCTTGTTACCCGGGCGGATATTCTCTATCTGGGTTTCCTTGAAAAAGCCGTGCACCCAGAAGCTGTTGGTATCAATCAGGGCCAATGCCGGCTGATTGGCAACGGTTTGACTACCATAACGCAGCAGCAGATTGGTCACATAGCCATCGACCGGGGCACGCACCTCGGTAAAGTCCAGGTCCAGTTTTGCGGAATGCAGGTTGGCCCTGGCGACCTCGACATCGGCTCTGGCGACCAGCAGGTCATTTTCTTTCCTGACAAGGGACTGTTCTGAAATGGCGCCCCTGTCTTTCCTGTGCAGATCTCTGGCACGTTTCGCCTGGTCCTCCTTGACAATTTCAGATGCCAGCGCCTGTTTGAGTTTGGCCTCGGCCTGTTCCACGGCCAGCTCATAAGTGCGCGGATCGATCTTGAAGAGCAGGTCGCCCTTTGTTACTGGCTGGTTATCCTGTACGGACAGTTCAACGATCGGACCGCCAACCCGTGGGGTAATCTTGATGACCTGTGCGCGCACATGACCGTCCCGGGTCCATGGGTGGAACAGATACTCCTCGTACATGCTGGCAAGCACCACCCCGGCAACAATGACGGCAGCGAGCGTGACGAGAAAACGCAGGATACTGGTGATACTTTTAGTCATGTTTTTTCCGATTTATTTCTATCACATGATTCACTGGTTTGTTCATGCATTGCCCCCTGTCCCTCTCGGCAATTGCTCCATGCATTGCCCTACCGCCTGCATCCATGCAGGCGTCCCGACGGGATAGGGGAAGACCTGATTTGCACCTGGATTCTCCATATTTGAACTGGGAACACATCGCCTAGTCATCCTTTTATACAGGAATAATAAAAATACCCACCAGGCGCGTGCACACCACGACCAGCGCAATAAAAAACAGCGGCGGATGCCAGATGAAACGGGTCAGATTGAACCTGTTCAGCAGCCTGGCAATGACACTGGCCAGTATGACACCCAGCAGAATGGCAAACATGATCGGCGGAAAGTAAATGCCGCCAATGGATATTTCCATGGGTATGTTTGCAGTATTCATATCATTCCGCGGCTACCAGTCAGGGCTTCGCCACAGGTCTGCATCCGGTTCCAGGGCAGGGGGTTCGCTATTGATTGTATCCAGCAGTTCACCCCAGTCCGTTCTTTCCTTCATTTCATCGCGCATCCCGGCAGGCACGAAATCATTACCAAGCCGCACCTCCCAGCCACCGCCCAGTGCCTTGTAGAGGGCAATCAGGTTGGTCGCAATATTACCCCGGGTCGATGCATAGGCGTCCTGCTGCGAGGCCAGCGAGCGCGTTGCATCGAGCACACTCTGGTAGAGACTGACACCTTCCGTGTATTGCAGCATGGAGAGATTGGCCGAACGTTGCGCTGCATCGGCGCTCTGCTTGCGGTACTGCGCCTCGACCCTGGAGTGCAGAAAACCACTGATGGAATTTTTTACTTCGGCTTCCGCGTTCAACACCACATTCTCGTAGTTGGTCAGTAGCTGCTGCAGACGTGCATCCTGTACGCGCACCTGGTTCTTCAGTCTGCCATAGTTCAGTACATTCCACTGGAAAGCCGGGCCGGTCGAGAACGCCAGATTGTTTGCATTGAAGAGGTCGCCGAGATTGTCATTACCGGCATCATTGACATTCCAGCCGATCGAACCGAACAGGGTAAAGCTTGGCAGCAGCGCCGCGTCCGCAATACCGACCTGTGCTGACTGTGCAGCTGCCTGCAGTTCTGCCTGCTTGATGTCCGGTCGGCGGCGCAGCAGCTCGGCCGGTATACCGGTCACCACCTCGGCCGGGGCAGTGGGTATGCCGTAGCTGCTGCCAAGCATGGCGTTCAGATCCTGCGGCGGCATCCCCATCAAGATGCTCAGTGCGTGCTGTGCCTGTTCCAGTGATATGAGCAGGTTGGGAACCGAGGCCTGGGTGTTGCGCAACTGCGTGGTGGCCTGCTGCATGTCCAGTTCCGTGACGGAGCCGGTTTCATACTGGTTGGTGGTTAACTCCAGCGAGCGTTGCTGTATTTTGATATTTTCCCTGGCGAGCCTGATGCGCTCTTCCAGGGTCCTGATGAGGACATAGTTTCTGGCGACCTCGGCGCTGAGGGTCACCAGTACATTATCGTAACTGGCGATATTGGCAAACAGGTTGGCATCCGCGGACTCTATGCCGCGGCGGAACTTTCCCCAGAAATCCAGTTCCCAGGCGGCATCAAAGCCGAGGCCAGCCTGGTTGAAATACCGGTCCGAGAGGGCGGTTTCCTTGCCACGGTTGTAACTGTAGTTACCCGACAGCGCCTGGCTCTGCGGGTAGAGGCTGCCGGTGACAACACCGAGCTGCGCGCGTGCCTCCAGCACCCTGAGACCGGCAATCTGCAGGGTCAGGTTCTGTTCATAGGCCGTCTGTACCAGTTTATTCAGTACCGGGTCATCGAAGACCTTCCACCATTGCGTGTCCGCGGTTGGCTGACTGCTGATACCCGGGGCATCAGCAGGCACCCACTCGTCGACCAGTTTCGCCTCGGGTGTCTTGAAGTCAGGGCCGATCAGGGTACAGCCTGTGGTGAGGATGGCGACGACCAGCGGCAGGACCCGGGTGGCCACATGCAGCCGTTGGCAACTGCCAGATTTACAGAATCGAGTCTTCATAAAACAGGTAAAATATCATCTCGTGCCATGGGCGGCTGTAACCGTTGCCTGAAAATCAATCCTGTCAACACCTGCAATGCTACATGGTACACTTGCGCGACGGGAGTCGGAACCGGGATAGTCTCTTTGCCACATATTTCTGAAAAAAATAATTTCATTTTTCTCACGGTGGGGCTGGTGCTGCTGCTGTTTATTGGTTCCGTGCTGGAATACATCCCCGGCGATTACGGGCCGAGGATTGTGCAGGCGGCCACGATCTCCTTCATCATGATTACTGCCCTTGGCCAGAAGGGCCAGCACACCAGACTTGTTATCAACATCGCATTTTTACTGGTGATGATGCTGTTTGTTGTCGCCGGTAGAGTGCTGGATATGGCCGGTTTCAGTTATGCGCACCTGATCCTGTTATTGTGTTTTTTTATCTGGATGACCAAGCTGCTGCTGTACCAGGTACTCTTTACCGGCGCGGTTGATGGTAACAAGATTATCGGTGCCATCTGTATCTATATGTTACTGGCGATGATCTGGGCGATGCTGTATCTGTTAATTGCGCAAGCCCTGCCCGGTTCCTTCAATGGAGTTCCGCAGGCCCCGTGGCTCGAAAACTTTTCTACTGCAACCTACTTCAGCTTCGTGACCATTACCACGCTGGGTTATGGTGATATTTTACCGGTCTCGCCATTGGCGCGTTTTCTCGTCACCATGGAAGCGATCGTCGGGGTGTTTTACATGGCCATCGTGGTGGCCAGTTTGATTGGTGTGCGCCTGTCATCAGCTGGTGCGGCGCATGATTAGGCAACACGCCGGTATTGAGCGGCCCAGGTAAACACCAAGGAGTAACCATGAGTAATTCTTCCCGATCAGAAGAGGACAAACTATTCCAGGCAAGGGCGCTTGACGCGGCTGTTCGCATCAGCCTGCTTGCATTGCTGGTGTTATGGTGCTTCAACATTGTAAGGCCATTCATTATGCCGATTCTCTGGGGTGCGATCATGGCCGTGGCTATTTATCCACTGTATGAGATGGCGTATCACAAGCTGGGTGGGCGTGAGAAACTGACGGCTACCCTGATAACCCTGATTGCGCTGGCGATATTGATCATACCGGCCGTGATGCTTTCAGAATCACTGATCGAGAGTACACAAAACATAGCGGCAGAATATGATGCGGGTACCCTGACTGTTCCTCCACCCTCGGATAAAGTAAAGGACTGGCCGCTGGTCGGTGAGGAGCTGCACAGCGCATGGTCGCTGGCTTCTACCAACATGGAGGCGGCCCTTGTCAAGTTCAAGCCACAGATAGAGACTTTCGGCAAGTGGTTTTTATCAAGTGCTGCAGGGATTGGTGCAGGGGTATTGATGTTTATTGTCTCAATTATTATTGCGGGTGTATTTCTGGTCTTCGCTCGCAGCGGCAGCCATGCGCTGGAAACGGTTATCGGTCGTGTCCTTGGCGAAACAGACGGCAAGGATTTTGTCGCCATTTCCGGCGCAACCATTCGCAGCGTTGCCCAGGGCGTCCTCGGCGTGGCCTTGATCCAGACGATACTGGGAGGCGTCGGAATGCTGGCCATCGGTGTGCCTTATGCGGGTGTCTGGGCATTGCTGATTCTGTTGCTGGCCATCATCCAGTTGCCACCGCTGCTGGTTCTTGGTCCGATCATCGTGTATGTCTTCTCAGTCGAATCCACCGTGCCCGCAGTTATCTTCATGATCTGGAGCCTTATAGTCAGTGTCAGCGACTCATTTCTGAAGCCGCTGTTCCTGGGACGCGGTATGGATATACCCATGCCGGTGATCCTGCTGGGTGCGATTGGCGGCATGATACTTTCAGGAATTGTCGGCCTGTTTGTCGGAGCCGTGGTACTGGCGGTAGGCTACACCCTGTTCATGGCATGGCTTCATCCGGAAGAAGCAAATTCGGAAGAAGGCACGCCATCCGGGAGTTGATCCGTCATGCCGGCGAAGGCCGGCATCCATAGCGTTGATAATATAGACCCCGGCCTTCGCCGGGATGACGATGAGGGAATTAAACAGCGTTTCCTTACATATATAAATGACCATAGAACAAGGAGTAGAAATATCCATGAGACCAATTCTGACTGTTGAATTCCATGCAAAAGACAATAACGTAGAATTTGATGAAGAAAGCGTTACCCTGCACAGTCCCGAGGAGCTTTTCGCCTTCGTGGCGCCTGGCGGTGGATGCGAAACGATACCCGACGAAGTGGGTGAAATCAGGATGGTATTTCTGCCGCCCGAACATCCGAATACCCAGAATCCGATTGCCGATCTCCCCGCGACCCTGCAGCTTGGCATGGTGATTTTTTATGGTCCACTGGCAGACATTAGCAGTACCGCGGAACAGATCCTGGACCGGGCAGGGCGTGGTGAGCTTTCCAGCGCCTTTCTTACAGTTATTGGCCTGGCCTCTTGAGCAGGAAATTACAGGCGGAGTTCATACAAAGGCAAGACCGAGGGAGGATATTCGAGATGGCAACAAAACTTGAACTGGAAGAGTACTTGTACCGGCGTGCGATAGATATTATCGAATCAACGGATACCGATGACGACAAGGATAAATTGTTGTTCCAGGAAGTCTGGCTGCCACTGGCTGACTTGTACAAGGACAAAATCGTTGCGCCAGGTGGCGACGGATAGGGGAAAAGGCTCAGAGAGCACAGAGTGTGTATGTTGAAATAATGCCTGAAAAATAGCCTAAACCAATGCAGCAGGGTCCTGTTATTTTTTTCGATTTCGCATGAATTTTTACGAAATTCTTCTGTGTACTCCGTGTCCCTGTCGTGTTCTGAAGAGTTACATTCACAATAACCCTGTGAAAACTATTGAGAGAGACAATGAGCAAGATTTTACTGGTCGAAGACAACGAGATGAACCGCGACATGCTATCGCGGCGACTTGAGCGCAAGGCATTTGAAGTCGTCATTGCGGTAGACGGCCAGGCCGGCGTCAACATGGCAAGCTCGGAGTCACCGGACCTGATACTCATGGATTTGAGTCTGCCCGTCATTGACGGCTGGGAAGCCACCCGCAAGATCAAGGCGGATGCGGCCACTCGATCGATCCCGGTGATTGCACTCACGGCACACGCCATGGCGGGTGACGAGCAGAAGGCCCTGGAGGCGGGCTGTGACGACTATGATACCAAGCCGGTAGATTTCACGCGTTTGCTTGGCAAAATCGAGAAGCATCTCGGCGCAGCCTAGATGGCTCCGCTCTATTCCCGCTGACCAACAAGGCTGTCAGCCATCAAAAGAAGAGGGGACATAAAACCGGATTTCTACCCAGGCTGCTCTCGCTGTCAAGGGCCTCGACTTCGATGCTGGCATGGCTGGTGAACACGGTGCTGCCGGCTTCACCTGTTGCAACGCCGGAACCGGCATCGGCAACCCACGCGAACGGGACGGCCAGGGCAACTGGATTTCAGTTTATTCACCCCTTTGATTAGCACATAAGAGGATTAACGAGGAAGTGAAGTTGTTACGTGAACCGCTGGTGCATTTTATGTTTATCGGCGCAGTTATCTATCTTTTATACGGCATGTTCGCCGAACCGGTGCCTGAAGCTGACGACAAGACCATTGTTGTGACTGCCGGCGAAATTGAATGGATGCAGACGGCCTGGCAAAAGCGCTGGAGCCGGCCGCCGACGGACAAGGAACTCGATGGACTGATTCAGCAGTATATCCGCGAGACTGTGTTGTATCGCGAGGCGTTGACCATGGGGTTGAATCAGCACGACCAGGTGATACGCCGCCGGCTGGCGCAGAAGCTGGAGTTTCTCGCCAGGGATCTGGTGGCCCTGACACCACCCACCGAGGAAGAATTGCAGGCGTATTTCGACGAACACCGGAAGCGCTACCAGGAGCCAACGCGTTATACCTTCACCCAGGTCTTTATTGATCCCGACAAGCGCGGTGATGCGACCCTGGATGACGCCGAGGCGATCAAGGCGACATTGATGGCAGCGGGCGATGCGATCGAGAATGCCGCTGTACTGGGTGATGACCTCATGCTGCAGGATTATTACCCGGAAAAGGATCAGGCTGAAATCCAGAAGTTTTTCGGCAGTCGATTTGCGGAAGCGTTGATCGCGCTGTCGCCCGGGCAATGGCACGGGCCGGTACTGTCCGGTTACGGTGTGCACCTGGTCTATATCAGCAATATCACTGAACCACCGGCGCCAGTGTTTGCCGAGATGCGAGAGCGTGTGGTGCAGGACTGGACGACCGACAGGAGCGAGGAACTCAACGAGCAGTTCTACACCAACTTGCGTGATCAGTACACCATCGTCATTGAAGGGGCGACAGAGGAAGACAGGTTGGCAGTGGTGCAGGAAGGGCAGGCGCCGTGAGAGCGGAGTGTTCCCCCGGTCATTGCAATAAACCGTATTGTAGGAGCGGCGTCGCCTGCAAGGATGCAGGTGAGGGGCGTGAGCAGGGACGCGGTAGCTTCTCGCCGCGATACGCGCCGGGGACGGCGCTCCTGCAAGGGCTGTTGTTTTTTATAATAGCGCTGGCGTGGATTAGCCCGGCCAGCGCCGATGAAATCCGGCCCGCGCTGCTGGATATCAAGGAACAAAACACCGGCCTGTTTGCCGTCACCTGGAAAGTGCCCACGCGTGGTGACCGGGTGCTGGCCATCACGCCACAACTGCCAGAGAGCCTGGAATTGCTGGGTTCGCCATCTGTGCAAGACATACCGGGTGCCCGCATTGAACACGCGACGTACAAGAATAACAACGAGTCGCTGACCGGCCAGACCATTGTCATCGACGGCCTGGTAGCGCTGCAGACCGATGTGTTGCTGCTGGTGCAGTTGCAGGACGGCACCCAGCATTCGGCAATCCTGCGACCCGGCTCACCCGCATTCACCATCCCGCTGCAGGCATCGAAACTCAAGGTCGCCATCGACTACTGGCACATG
>Ga0316196_10000425_pt1 | contig 16210 bp, 12 predicted proteins | sample Eddsed2cm_MG_FD_204938 | JGI IMG/M metagenome (GOLD analysis project Ga0316196, IMG submission 204938) | Coastal sediment microbial communities from Maine, United States - Eddy sediment 2 cm | ecosystem: Environmental > Aquatic > Marine > Coastal > Sediment | place: USA: Maine | collected... | reverse complement strand
TCTTGCTGATGCCTTGTCGGCGCCGAATGGCCCGTACACGGTGTTCGCTCCGACCAATGACGCGTTCGATGCGCTTCCGGACGGTGTTGTTGCCGGCCTCCTGGCCGACATCCCGGCACTGACGTCAGTGCTGACGTACCACGTCCTCAGTGGTGCCTACGACTCGACCGCTGTCGTGAGTTGGGACGGCGCAACGACGCCCGCCACGCTCAACGGCGCAACGATCGAAGTTGACGTGCACGCTCCGGACGTGGTGTTGAACGACAGCACGGCGAACAGCGCGCAGATCGTCATTGTTGACGTGAAGACGTCGAACGGCATCATCCACGCAATCAACGCGGTGCTCATTCCGCCGGCACCCGCCAGCTGAACGAGACACGCACGCAGAAGGAGGGCGCCGGCACGACCGGCGCCCTCCGCGTGTGTCCGAGGCGTCTTGCGATCGGCGAGTTTCCGGGGAACCGTTGCCCGCCGCGCCTCACTACGATGAGCGCCCGCAGGCGACGGGCGACAACCGCTTGTCGTGGGCATGGTGGCCGTAGCTCAGCTTGGTTAGAGCGCCTGGTTGTGGTCCAGGAGGTCGCGGGTTCGAATCCCGTCGGCCACCCCAATCGTCCTTCCCGCTACTACCGATGGAGATAACGTGCACACTGAGGTCAACGAGACCGGGCGCTTCGAGCGCACCCTGACGATCCAGCTCGAGGAAGCCGAACTCGAAGCCGCGAAGACAGAGGCCGCACGCAAACTCTCGGGCCAGATGAAGATCAAAGGATTCCGTCCCGGCAAGGCACCCCGATCGATCGTCGAGCGGATGGTCGGTGCGGATCAGCTTCGCTCGGAAGCAATCGAGGAAACGATACCGGACACCGTCGGTGCCGCCATCGATGAGAGCGGCCTCGAGCCCGCGACGGTTCCCTCGGTCACGGACATCCGCGATCTCGATGACGGGGGTGTCGAGGTCGATGTGCTCGTCACGCTGTGGCCGGTGCTCGACGCTATTCCCGACTTCGACGGCCGCACCGTCGAGATCGAACCCCCGGAGGTCACCGAAGAGGAGATCGAGCAGCAGATGGATGCGCTGCGGAATCAATTTGCCGATCTCGAGACCGTCGATCGTGCGGCCGACGAGGGCGACTTCGTCACCGTCAACGTCTCGGCGTTCGCCGACGGCGTCGAGATCGAGGACGCCGCGGCGAACGATCTGCTCTACGAGATCGGCTCCCGCTCGTTCTTCCCCGGACTCGACGAGCTCCTCGCAGGCGTGAGCGTTGGCGACCTCGTGGAGGGCGATGGCGTTCTTCCGGCAGGATTCACCGACGACGGTGACCGCCCGGTCACGCTCAGAGCGTTCGTGAAAGAAGTCAAAGCCAAACAACTCCCAGATCTCACCGACGAGTTTGTCTCGGACGTGACCGAATTCGAGACCGTCGAAGAAGCCCGTGAGACGATCACCAAGAACATGATGGCCTACAAGGTCCAGACGGCACGCTCCGCGCTCAGCGATCGGGCCGTGGAACAACTCGTTGCAGACGTCGATCTCGAGCTTCCGCAATCGCTGGTTGATGCCGAGGCTCAGGCCCGGATTCAGAACCTGCTCGCCCGTCTGGAATCGGACAACATCGGGTTTGAGGACTATCTCAGGATCGTCGGTCGAGACCAAGCCGGATTCGTCGAAGATGTGCGAGAGCAGGCCACATCGGCCCTTGCGACACGCATCGTCGTCGAGACGATCGTCTCGATCGAAGGCACGAGTGTTGATGACGAGGAGTACCGCAACGCGCTCGAAGCGATCGCTGCCAACTCGGAGCAATCTATCGAGGAGATCGAGAAGATGCTGGCGGACAGTGGTCAGGTTGAGTCACTGACCGGTGATATCCTCAGAAGGAAGGCGCTCGATCGCGTCGCCGGCGCAGCAGTGGCGGTGGATGCCGACGGGAACATTGTCGACCTGACACCGGTTGTGGTCGACCACGACGATAACGATGAACCAACCGGGGACGATGGCCAGGACCATGAATCGTCCCCCGAAATCGAGGAGTGAGATGAGCTACCTAGTTCCCACCGTTGTAGAACAGACCCCACGGGGTGAGCGCGCGTTCGATATCTACAGCCGTCTCCTCAAGGACCGGATCGTGTTCCTCGGGACCCCGATAGATGACGGCGTCGCCAACATCATCATGGCGCAGTTGCTCCACCTCGAGGGCGAGGATCCCGAGAAGGACATCAACCTGTACATCAACTCGCCGGGCGGCTCGACCTACGCACTGATGGCGATCTACGACACGATGCAGTTCATCAAGCCCGACGTCGCGACCTACTGCATGGGGCTCGCCGCCTCAGCTGCGGCCGTCCTTCTCGCAGGAGGAACCAACGGCAAGCGGTTCGCACTCCCGCACTCGCGGATCATGGTGCACCAACCCCACGTCTCGGGTGTTGGTGGTCAAGCCACCGACATCGAGATCCATGCAAAAGAGATCCTCAAGACGCGCGAAGAGATCAACGAGATTCTCGCCGACCACACCGGGCGGCCCCTCGAAGTGATCCAGAATGACACGGATCGCGACTTTTGGCTCAGCGCGACCGAGGCTGTCGACTACGGTGCTATTGACGCGGTTCTCAAAGGCCGCCAGCTCGAAGCCGTCAGCGCGTAGGGGAGGCCACACGTGGCCAAATACGAGGGAGCGGAGCTCCTCAAGTGCAGTTTCTGTGGGAAGTCACAGAAACAGGTCAAGAAGCTCATTGCGGGTCCCGGCGTCTACATCTGTGACGAATGCGTTGACTTGTGCAATGAGATCATCGACGAGGAACTGACGGAGACCGAGGAGATCTCGTTCTCCGAACTGCCGAAGCCTCACGAGATCTTCGATTTCCTCGCGCAGTACGTGATCGGGCAGGAGCGAGCGAAGAAGGTTCTCTCTGTTGCGGTCTACAACCACTACAAGCGTGTGCGCGCCGGCCAGCGGATGACCGACGAGGACGTGGAGCTCCAGAAATCGAACATCCTGCTGATTGGTCCAACCGGTTCGGGGAAGACGCTGATGGCCCAGACGCTGGCCAGGCTCCTCAACGTACCGTTCGCGATCGCCGATGCCACGGCGCTCACCGAGGCGGGCTACGTGGGAGAGGACGTCGAGAACATCCTCCTGAAGCTGATTCAGGCAGCAGACTTCGATATCAAACGTGCCGAGACCGGGATCATCTACATCGACGAGATAGACAAGATCGCTCGCAAGGCCGAGAATCCTTCGATCACCCGCGACGTGTCTGGAGAAGGTGTTCAGCAGGCGCTGCTGAAGATCCTCGAAGGCACCCAGGCCTCCGTTCCCCCGCAGGGCGGGCGAAAACACCCGCATCAGGAGTTCCTCCAGATCGACACGACGAACATGCTCTTCCTGTGCGGCGGCGCGTTCGCCGGGATCGAAGACGTCATCCAAAACCGCATCGGGAAGAACACGGTCGGTTTCGGGGCCGAGGTCCACTCGCCCGACGGGCGCAGGCCGGCCGAACTCATTTCTGAAGTGCTGCCGGAGGATCTCCTTGGCTACGGGCTCATCCCAGAGTTCATCGGCCGCCTTCCAGTCATCGCCACCGTCGACGACCTCGACACCGAGGACTTGATCCACGTGCTGACCGAACCGAAGAACTCGCTCGTCAAGCAGTACGGCAAGTTCTTCGAGATGGACGGCGTGGAGCTCCTCATCACGACCGACGCCCTCAGAGCGATCGCAGAACAGGCCATGGGACGCGGCACGGGTGCCAGAGGCCTGAGGGCGATCATGGAAGAGGTCCTCTTGGACACCATGTATGACCTTCCTGAGCGCACCGATGTGGCGCAGGTCGTCATCGACGAGCAGGTCGTGCGCGAGCGGGTCAATCCGACGCTTGTCCCGATCTCGGATCTCGCCTCGACGGACCTCCCCGAAGAACGCTCGGCCTGAGTCGCCGCGATGGGGAGCTGGCAGCGGAACGCCAAGGTGGCGTTCATCGGTTCGCACGGCATCCGGAAAACCACCGCCGCTCACGGATTCGCCAACGCGATGCAGCGTGCCGGCCGATCGGTCGAGTACGGCCGCGAGGTCGTCCGCGACAATCCGCTCGGAATCAACGAGGGTGCAACGGGTGATGCTCAGCTCTGGGTGATCGTCTCGCAGATCCGCCAGGAGCTGACGCTCGCCCCGAAGGCCGACGTCCTGGTCCTCGACCGAGGGGTGATGGACAACTTCGCCTACTACCTCCGTGCCTGTGGGGGAGAGGACCGCTTCGACGTGGGACCGCTGGTGCAAGCTTGGTCGAAGACGTACGACCTGGTCGTTCGCCTGCTCCCCGACGTTGATCTCTCCTCCGACGGGGTGCGTTCCACGTCCGACGAGTTCCGGCTCGAGATCGAAGCCATCCTCGACGACCATCTGGACACGCTGGTTGCCGAGGGCGCACGTATTGAGATTCCGGCATCCGAGATCGGTGATGGCTACGACTGGTGGCCGATTGCAGAACAACTCGCCGCTCTGATCCACGAGCCACTCTTCGCCGACGGAATCCCGAAGCGCAGGATCGTTCGCAAGCGCCCGAAGAAACCAACCCGCGGCCCCCAGATGACGTTCGAGGAGCAGTAGGCGAGGGACTCGAGATCCGAGATACGAGATCTGAGACCTGAGACCTGAGACCTGAGACCTGAGACCTGAGACAAGACGCTTCGGAGTCTCGTGTCTCAGGTCTCGTGTCTCCTCCTCCAACCCGCCTGGATGCCCGTCTGCCCCTCGCGGCCCTCCTCTACACGTGCGGCCTGGCCCGTGACTAGTCCTTCTGAGCCGGACACGTTGTGTCTCGACGACTACGCAGAGTGTTCGTATGGTGGGCACAGATCGAAGGCACCGGGCGAAACACCCGGCCTCGGTTCGGGCTTGGGCAGGGGGAACGGTGGAGAGGCCGGGGACCAAACGGTTCCCGGCCTCAGCCTTTGATGGCACCCACGGCCCCCTATCATTGAAACCTCGCCGGAGGAATCGATGACCGAGGGGCATGATGAAGCCAACGTACGACCCGAGCGCCGTCGAGTCGCGCTGGTACACCGTCTGGGAGAACGCCGGCGCGTTCCGGCCTGAGATCAACCCGGACGGTGAGCCGTACTCGATTGTCATCCCGCCGCCCAATGTCACCGGCGTGCTCCACATGGGCCACGCGCTCGATCTCTCGATCCAAGACGTGCTCATCCGTCGCAAGCGGATGCAGGGCTACGCGGCGCTCTGGCTCCCCGGCACGGACCATGCGGGCATCGCCACGCAGAATGTGGTCGAGCGGGAGCTGGCCAATGAGGGCATGAGTCGCCACGACCTCGGCCGCAAACGGTTCGTCGAACAGGTCTGGGCGTGGAAGGCGAAGTCGGGGAATCGAATCACCGAACAGATGCGAACGATGGGATTCTCGACCGACTGGACCAGAGAGCGTTTCACCTTCGACGACGGCCTCTCTCGTGCGGTGCGGAAGGTCTTCGTCTCGCTCTACGACGAAGGTCTGATCTATCGAGACGACCGGATCATCAACTGGTGCCCGCGATGCCACACGGCAATCTCGGAGATCGAGGTCGAACACGAGGACGAGGTAGGCGAACTCACCCACATCAAGTATCCGTTCGCCGACGGCGACGGCTCCATCACTGTGGCGACGACGCGTCCGGAGACGATGCTCGGTGATAGCGCCGTGGCGGTCCACCCGGACGACGACCGGTATCGCGCTGCGGTTGGTCGGATGATTCGCCTTCCGCTCCTTGACCGGGAGATCCCCGTCGTGGCCGACGAAGGCGTCGAACTCGACTTTGGGACGGGCGCCGTCAAGGTGACCCCCGCCCACGACCCACTCGACTTCGAGATCGGCCGCCGTCATGGTCTCGAGGAGATCAAGGTGATCGATACCGAGGCGCGGATCACGAAACGCGGCGGACCATTCCAGGGCCAGGATCGATTCGAGGCCCGCGAGGCCGTCCGTCACGAGCTGAAGAAGCGCGGATTCCTCGAACGAATCGACGATCACCACCACTCGGTTGGCCACTGCTCCCGTTGCGGTACGGTTGTTGAGCCTATGCTTTCGCTGCAGTGGTTCGTCAAGGTGAAGCCGCTGACAATCCCCGCCATCGAGTCGGTGAAAGAGGGTCGTACCCGGTTCACGCCCAAGCGGTGGGAGAACAACTACTTCCACTGGATGGAGAACCTGCGCGATTGGTGCATCAGCCGGCAGCTCTGGTGGGGACATCCGATCCCGGCCTGGTACTGCGACGACTGTGATGCCGTCGTCGTCTCAGAGGAGGACCCAACGAACTGCACGGCCTGTGGTGGATCTTCCCTCACGCAGGACGAAGACGTGCTCGACACGTGGTTCTCTTCGCAGCTGTGGCCGTTCTCGACCATGGGGTGGCCGGAGCAGACCGACGACCTCGCGACGTACTACCCGACGACGGTGCTCGTCACCGGATTCGACATCATCTACTTCTGGGTCGCCCGCATGATGATGATGGGTATCCATTTCACGGGCTCCGAGCCGTTCGCCGACATTGCGATTCACGGACTCATCCGGACGGCCGACGGCCGGAAGATGTCGAAGTCGTCCGGCAACGCCCTCGACCCGCTGGTGCTCGTCGACAAGTACGGAGCGGATCCGCTTCGGCTTGCGCTCATCCAAGCGGCTGCGCCCGGCCATGACGTTCCGTTTGACGAGGCATGGGTCGATGCAACTCGGCGTTTCGGGAACAAACTCTGGAATGCGCTTCGTTTCGCCGTTGAGCACATGGAGATCCGCGATGTGCCATCGGACGCTGGGTATCCGGATGAACCGGGGCCGGAGGACGCCTGGATCCTGCAACGGCTGGGGGAAGTCACGGCCGAGTTCGATCGACTCTTCGACCAGTACCGCTTCTCCGATGCCTACGGCCTCCTCTACAACTTCGCGTGGGCCGAAGTGTTCGACTGGTACCTCGAGATGGCAAAGACGGCATTGCGGGACGAAGATCGCGCTCCGGTGACGCGCACCACGCTCGGCGTGGTGCTCCGCGATCTCCTGAAGCTGTTCCACCCGGCGATTCCGTTCCTCACCGAAGAGCTCTGGAGCCAACTCGGCGACGGCAGTCTGCTGATCGCCGCTTCGTGGCCGGAACCCTCCCTCGTTGAGGGCCCACTGAGCATGGCGACGCTGCAAGATCTTGTTGTGCGGCTTCGTCGGTTCCGATCCGAACATCAGATCAGCCCCAAGACTCCGATCGAGGTCACGGTGCATGATCCAGACGCCGTGGCCGAAGACTGGTGGGCCGAGCACCTTGCCGCGCTCACGGGGTGCACGATCAGGTACGGCGCCCCGCTCGAAGGGAACGCGGTCAGCCGCGTCATTGCCGGTCCGGTTCAGGCGTTCATTCCGCTTGAGGGACTCGTCGACGTCGAAGCCGAGCGGGACCGGCTGAAGAAGGCGCTTGCCGACAGTGAAGCCGACCTCGAGCGCTCCCGATCCAAGCTGGCGAACCCGAACTTCCGGGACCGCGCACCGGCAGATGTTGTTGCAGGCGAAGAAGCCAAGGTGGCTACAGGCGAGGAGCGTTCGACGAAGCTGTTGGCGCAACTCGAAGAGCTGCGCTGACGTGGATCAATCCATTCCCAACATCGAGACTCGCGAGGATGCCGAGGCGTTCCTCGACGACCGGATCGGGCTCGGAGTGAAACCCGGACTCGAGCGGATCACCGGACTCGTTGGCCTCATGGGCGATCCACACCTTGACTATCCCGTGATCCAGGTTGCAGGCACAAACGGCAAGACCACCGTGACGCGTCTGATTGCCGACATTCTCGGGGCGCACGGAATCCGAACGGGGACCTTCACCTCACCTCATCTGCACCGTGTCGAGGAGCGCTTCTCGGTGGATGGCATGCCGGTTACGGCAGAAGAATTCACCCAGGCCATCGCCGACATTGCATGGTTCGTCGAGGAATACGAACGTCGGTCGGGGAGCGGGGTCACCTATTTCGAAGTTACGGCGGCCCTCGCATTCTCGGTGTTCGCGGGTGTGGCGCTCGACGTGGCAGTCGTAGAAGTGGGCATGGGCGGTCGCTGGGATGCAACCAGCGTCGTGGATGCCAACGTTGCCGTCATCACCGGAATCGCTCTCGATCACGTCGAATTCCTCGGGGGGACGGTCGGCGAGATCGCCGGTGAGAAGGCGGCGATCGTCGGCGAGTCGTCAACGGTGGTCACGGGCCCGCTTCCTGCGGCCGCCGAAGGCGCTATCACGGCACGAGTCGAGGAGGCGCAGGCAAAGTGGTACCGCAGCGGGGACGGGTTCGCGGTCGCCGACGCAACCATCGCCGTCGGCGGGTGGGTGGTGGACATCGACGGCATCTACGGGTCCTATACCGACCTCTACCTTCCGCTCCACGGACGGCACCAGGTTGACAACCTGGCAACGGCGATAGCGACGGCCGAAGTGTTCGTTGGGCGCGCCCTCGACACCGATGCACTCCGAACGGCGCTCGGAGCAACCGCGCAACCCGGCCGGATCGAGGTGGTGCACCATCGCCCGCTCGTGGTCGTCGACGGAGCCCACAATGCGCAGGGCATCGAGGGTCTCGCGGCCACGCTCGAGGATGAGTTCCCAGACACCAAGTGGCAGATCGTCGCCGGCATGCGCGGCCGCAGGTCACCGGGCGAGATCCTCGAACCGCTCGGCAGCCTTGCATCGCACCTGTGGGCGACCGCCCCCGACGATCCAGGGGCCATCGACCCTGAGGAGATCGCGTCCTCTGCTCATTTGGCCCTCGGTTGTGAAACCACCGTTGTTGCGGCCGTTCCCGAGGCGGTATCGGCGGCCATGGAAGCGGCGGGACCTGGTGGTTCCGTTGTTGTCACCGGATCGCTCTACGTCGCAGGCGAAGCCAGAGCGGCGCTCGTGGGAACCGAGTTCCGGCCGTCCGGGGTCCACGTTCGCTTCGAAGCGGAACCGGAGGATGAATCCGGATTGGACGACGGCGAGTGGGTCGACACCGGGGACGCCTGGACGGAAGGCGGTGGCGGGGGGTAGCCTCTCCGCTCATGGCAACCGAATCAACCTTTGTGATGGTGAAGCCGGACGGTGTGCGGCGCGGTCTGGTCGGCGAAATCATCTCCCGTTTCGAACGGAAGGGTTTGACGCTCGATCGGATGCGTATGTTGACGATCGACGTTGACTTGGCGTCCCGCCACTACGCCGAACACGTCGACAAGCCGTTCTTCGGCGAACTCGTCGAGTTCATCACCAGCGGCCCGGTCGTTGCGATGCAATGGACGGGACCCTCCGCGGTGTCCGTTTCGCGTACGCTCATGGGTCCGACGAACCCGGCCGAGGCGCCACCCGGAACAATCCGCGGCGACTACGGTCTGATCATCACAGAAAACGCCGTGCACGGATCGGATTCACCAACAAGCGCCGAACGAGAATTGGGGATCTTCTTCGGCTGATCCAGGACCGCTAGACGCTCTCGCAGGTACACTGACGGCACACTCCCAGGGAATGCTCCCATGAATAGTCTTCTCTCTTTCGCAGGCCGAGACATGGCGATCGACCTCGGCACTGCAAACACGCTGGTCTTCGTGCGCGGCCAAGGCATCGTCCTCAACGAGCCGTCGGTGGTCGCAATCAACACGCGCGACAATCGGCCACTCGAAGTCGGCATGGCCGCCAAACGGATGATCGGACGCACCCCGTCGTACATTCAAGCCATTCGCCCGCTCCGCGACGGGGTCATCGCAGACTTCGACGTCACCGAGAAGATGCTTCGGTACTTCATCGACAAAGTCCACACCGGCCGGTTTGCAGCCCGCCCCCGCATTGTCATCTGCGTCCCATCCGGGATCACCGCGGTTGAACGTCGAGCGGTCGAAGAGGCGGCCTACCACGCAGGGGCCCGCCGTGCGTACACGATCGAGGAGCCCATGGCGGCTGCGATCGGCGTCGGCCTGCCCGTCCACGAACCGACCGGATCGATGGTGGTCGACATCGGTGGCGGTACCACCGAGGTTGCGGTGATCTCGCTGGGAGGCATCGTCGTATCGAAGAGCATCCGGATCGGCGGCGACGAACTCGACGACTCGATCATCCAGTGGGTCAAGAAGGAATACAGCCTCATGCTCGGCGAACGGACCGCAGAGCAAGTGAAGATGGCCATCGGATCGGCCTGGCCGTACGCGAACGAGCCGGCCGCGGAAGTCCGCGGCCGTGACCTGATCACGGGGCTCCCAAAGACCATCGTCCTCTCCAGCCAGGAGATCAGAGAGGCGATCGAGGAGCCGGTTGAAGCGTTCATCGATGCTGTCAAGTACACCCTCGACAAGACACCACCGGAGCTGGCCGCCGATGTTATGGAACGCGGCATCGTGCTCGCAGGCGGAGGTGCGCTCCTACGCGGACTCGATCAACGGCTCGTGCACGAGACGGGGATGCCGATCGTGACGGCGGAGCGTCCGCTGCAGAGTGTTGTCCTGGGTTCGGGGGCGGTCCTGGAAGAGTTCGACGTCCTCCACGTCGTCCTCCAATCCAGTGGCCGTGTGTGACGTGGCGTCCCGCCGGAACTGATGTTTCCCTCCGGTAGACGCCTCGACCGCGCAACAGCCCTCTTCATCTCGCTGTTGGCCGTGGGATTCCTGGTAGCGACATTCGATGTGCGCGCGTCGGGCGACAGCGCGACGACGGTGTTGCGAGGTGGAGCACAGACGCTCGCAGAGCCAATCCAGAGCGGCATCGACTTCGTCGTCCGGCCGGTCGTCGGATTCGTGGACGGAATCTCGAACGTGGCGGGACTTCGCGATCAGAACGAGCGGCTCGAGGCTGAGGTCCAGAGGCTAGAAGCGCGACTCCGCGAGACGTCGGCGCTCGAACGGAGGGTCGCAGAGCTCGAGGCCATCAACGACCTTTCGCCCCCGGAAGGCCTCGCAACTGTGACGGCCCGCATCTACTCGTCGGGACCATCGACGTTCGACCAGGTCCGGTTCATCAACAAGGGATCGTCCGACGGGGTCATCGTTGGGCAAGCCGTCATTGACGAGAGCGGCCTCGTTGGCCGCGTTGATCTGGTGACCGGTTCCTCCGCCAGAGTTCGCCTCGTTACCGATCCGCTCGTGGCTATCGGGGTCCGCGTTCAGGACACGAACCAGACTGGCGCCGCGACGGGGCGAGGTGACGACATGCTCCAACTCGACATGTTTGACGCCACGGAGCCGGTGACGAAGGGTGCTGTTCTCGTCACCGACGGAAGCCGCTTCCCTCCCGGCGTAGTCGTCGGGTTCGTCCGAGAGACGAAGGAAGCGAACGTTGGGTTCACGCTGAGGACCACGGTCGACCCCGCTGCGGCATTCTCTGAGCTCGATTTCGTGAAGGTCGTGGTCGGTTGGTCGCCGCTCGACGCCGACCCGGAGACCGGCGATCCGCTCATCGATCCGCCGTCGTTCACCGATCCAGATACGGGTCCACGATGACCAGTGGCAAGATCGTCATCGCTCTCGGCCTCGTAGTGGCTGCCGTGCTTCTCGAGACCACCGTGTTCGAGCAGATTCAGCCGTTCGGATACGCCCCCGCGCTCGGGATGCTGGCGGTGATCGCAGTCGCCCGATACCTCGATCCAGAGCCTGTCTTGTTTGTTGCATTCAGTGGGGGATTCCTCGAGGACCTGCTCGGGGGTTCACCGCTCGGATTGTGGGCTAGCACCTTCACGATTGTGGCGTACATCACGCTGAAGATCCGCGATCGTGAGATCGCCGGGCCCCTCGTCGTTCTGGCCGGGGTGTTCGGCCTCACCGTCATTGGGCAATTCACCTATGCCGTGCTCGGAACACTGTTCGGACAGGGCATCATCGACCGCCCCGGCTTCATCTGGCATTTGCTCGTTCCGGCGCTCTACAACGTGATCCTTGCGTATCCGGTCTTCTGGCTCACGAGGGCCGCGATCCGGCCTCAGGAACGGACGTGGGCGACATGATCGGGACATGGAGGCTCGCAGGCGTCGGGCTCGTGATGGCGGTGATGTTGGGCGGCCTCGGCCTCCGGCTGTGGGCGATTCAGGTGACCGAGACGGAGGACTACACCGCTGAAGCCGAGCGCAATCTCGTCCGAGTGGTCGCGACTCCTGCACCGCGCGGTGACATCTACGACCGGAATGGGGAGCTGTTGGCGGGGACCAAGGCCTCATTGGCGGTGGTCGTCGATATGGCCCTCGTCGAGGACGAGTTCGCCGAAGAGCTTGCACAGCGCCTGGCCGCGTTCCTCGATGAGCCGGCCAGCAAGATCCTCGAGCGATTCGAGAGTGCCAATTCGGGTGCACAGCTGATCCTGGCCAAGGACCTCACTGAGCAGCAGGCGCTCACCCTTGTCGAGCACCGCGAAGACTTTCCCGGCGTTGCCGTGATCCCACAACCTGTCCGCGACTATCCCAACGCCGAACTCGCCGCGCAGGTGCTCGGCTACATCGGCAAACCGTCGGCCGCCGACCTCGAACGACCGGGTGTGAAGGGCACCGACGTTGTTGGGAAGGCCGGTGTCGAGCGCTACTACGACGACCAACTTCGAGGAACAGAAGGTGTGATCAAGTACCAGGTTGATGCCAACCGGTCGGTGCTTCAACGCCTAGGTGAGCAGGAGTCGGCACCGGGTGACAACCTCGTTCTCACCATCGACAGCGGGATCCAAGCCCAGCTCCAGGAGTCACTCCAAGCGGGTCTCGAAATGGCTCGTAGTCTCGAGATGACCGAACGTGTCGAGGCGCTCGAAGTCGAGAACATTCCCACCCGTTTGTTCCTCGCTCGTGAAGCAGCCCAAATCGCCGCTATCAGAGAGGCGAACGAGAGGAGGGCGGCCGCTGCCGAAACGGGTGAGGAGGCCATTGGCGACGAGGACAGCTTTGCCGTCGAGGAGGTCGGCGAGATCGATGAGGGCAACGTGCTCGGTTCGTTGTATCGGGGCCTCCCGATCGACGAAAACGGGGTGTGCGTGCCGGTGCAGCGCGTCGAGGTCGGGGTCGGGTCGCGCACCCTCCTTTCCGGTAAGACGGAGCGGACGATGCGCCTCGACGCGGTCCTCGAAAGCGGCACCCAGCGGGTGGCCGTCCTGGATGTGGACGGGGAGAGGTTCGAGGTCGAGGACGGAGACACGTTTGCGACGACGCTGCGGGTGATCGCGGTTGAACAAGATGCCTTGATCGTGTCGCATTCCGACAAGTGGTGTCCCGTCCGGGCCGTCGGCGTCGTTGAGGATCCAAACGACGGGTCGATCCTTGCAATGGCGTCCTACCCATCATTCGACCCGGGTGCGTTCGTGGACGGTCTGACCCAGAGCCAATGGGAGAGCCTCGGCACGATCAACGCGTTCACGAACTTCGCCGTCCAAGGCCAATACGCACCGGCGTCGACGTTCAAAGTGGTCTCCTACGTGCTTGCGCTTGAGGAATCGATCTACCCGCTCGACCGGCCGACCGGCGATCGGACCATCGGGGACGGGGAAACCGCATCGGACCCGGCGGCCGAGGATGGACAGACCGGGGAGGAGGTCCCGGAGGGTGAAGAGACACCTCCGACGACGCAGCCGCCCTCAGACGAGGAGCTCCAGCCGCTCACGTCCGACACCGAGCTCTACAACTGCACCGGAAGCCTGCGCTTCCGGTTCAACGATGGATCCTCACAGGTCTACCGAGACTGGAAGCGCAACGGCCACGGGCCGTTGGATCTCCACGGAGCCCTCCAGGCCTCATGTGACCTCTATTTCTGGGAGATTGCACTCCGCGTGTGGAATGAACGTTCTGACGAGGCCGGCATCAATAACGAGGATCTGTGGCAGGAGTGGGCCCGCCAGTTTGGATTCGGCACCGAGACCGGAATCGACCTCCCGTTCGAGAAGCCGGGCCTGATCCCCGACCGTCAGTGGTTCCGCGAAGAGCAGCGGAAAGACACTGGACGGGTTCGCTCCACCGGACCATGGGTGGGTGGTGACCTCATGAACGCCGTGGTGGGACAGGGAACGGTGCTGGTAACACCTCTGCAGCTCGCCAACGGCTTCTCCGCAATGGTCAACGGCGGAACGCTGTGGGAACCACGCGTGGTCTCCGAGATGGTCAACCAGGACGGAGAGGTGACCGACGAGAACGAGAGGGCCACCCTCGGCACGATCGACCTCGATCCCAACACCGTTCGTGCAATCCGGACGGATCTCCAGCAGGTCGTCAACGGCCCGATCGGCACGGCCCGCAGCGCCTTCGTTACCTTCGGACCAGGGGTTGCCAGTGTGGGAGGCAAGACCGGGACGGCCGAGATCATCAAAGCCGAGGAAGACGTCCAAGAGGTTGACAGCGCCTGGTTCGTCGGCGTTGCACCCGTGGGTTCCCCGGACTACGTCGTCACGGTGGTCGTCGAACGTGGAGGCTCAGGTGGCCGCGTGGCGGCACCCGTAGCCCGGCAGGTGCTTCAGTACCTCGTCAACGGCGAGTCGTTCGTGACACCGCTCGAAGCTGGAGCCGAGGCGGACTGATGGCGTACACCGAAGAACGCACGCAGATGTCCCTGCTCCGGCGCGAGCGTCAGCTCCGTCCGGATCTGTTGCTGGTGATTCCATACCTCCTGCTTTCCGCGCTCGGTCTGGTGATGATCTACACAGCCTCCGCTCCAAGGCTCGAAGAGGCCGGCGTGAGTCCAACACGGGAACTCGAGCAGCAGGCGGCGTTCGTTCTCGTCGGATTCGCGGCGTTTGCGATCGTGTCGGTGATCAATCTCAGTGTGGTCCGGCCCTGGGTGCCCGCCCTCTACGTCGGGTCGGTCGTCACACTGATCCTCGTACTGAGTCCGCTCGGTTCGGCGGTGAAGGGTGCACAGCGGTGGATCCAGCTCGGGCCGATCCGTTTTCAGCCGTCCGAGATCGCAAAGCTGGCGGTGATCCTCGGCCTTGCGATGCTCCTCTCTGCCGCGGCGCGACCGATGAAATGGGACAGGGTGGCTCGAGCCGTGTTGATTGTGGCGGTGCCCGCCGTGCTGATCTTCCTCCAGCCGGACCTGGGAACGATGCTGACCTTCGGGTTCATCGCCGGCATCATGATCTTCGTCGCAGGAGCTACCTGGCGGCAGATGGCAGCGCTGATCGTCGCCGGATTCGTCGCAACCGTTGCGGTGTTCCAAACGGGGGTGATCAAGACCTATCAGATCACACGGCTGACCGCCTTCCTCGACGAGACGAGCGACGTGCTCAACACCCAGTACAACCAGTTCCAAAGCCAGATCGCAATCGGGACCGGGGGAGTGTTCGGGAAGGGGTTGTTCAACGGCACACAGACCAACCTGAGGTTTGTTCCGGAGCAGTCGAGCGACTTCATCTTCACCGCTGTTGGTGAGCAGCTTGGATTCGCAGGGAGCCTCTTCGTGCTGGTGATGTTTGGCCTCATCATCTGGCGTGTGCTGGTCGCAGCTGCAAATGCGAGGGATCGGTTCGGCCAACTGGCCGCGACCGGTGTCGCCGCCCTCGTTGGGTTCCACGTCTTCGTCAACATCGGTATGACCATCCGGGTGATGCCGGTCACCGGTCTGCCGCTCCCGTTCATGTCGTCCGGCGGAACCGTCTTCGTTGTCATGAGCGTGGCACTGGGTATGGCTCACTCGGTGTGGATGCGCCGTTCGCCGCTCGTGGGGGAGCGCACCGCAAGCGATTAGTAGCCGCCGACCCTGCCCTTGGCCGAACTGCGCTGTGTCGTCTACTCTCACCATCCATGCACCGACGCTATGAGCAGGGATGGATCGAGGTCATTGCAGGGCCGATGTTCTCCGGCAAGAGTGAGGAGCTCATCCGGCGGGTGACCCGCTACGGCATCGCACGGATTCCCGTTCAGACCTTCAAGCCGCAGATTGACACCCGATACTCAACAGGCGAGGTCGTGTCGCACTCCAACCTGTCAACCGAAGCGATCCCGGTTGCCGACTCAAGCGAGTTGCTTCATGCCGTCGAAGACCGAACGGTCGTCATCGGAATCGACGAAGGCCAGTTCTTCGATGAGGAGTTGGTTGATGTCGCGATGCGACTGGCCGGGACGGGCAAGCAGTTGATCATCGCGGGCCTCGACCTCGACTATCTCGGCCGTCCGTTCGAGCCGATCCCGTCGCTCATGCTGCATGCCGAGTATGTGACGAAGGCGCTCGCTGTCTGCCACAGGTGCGGAGGACCCGGCCTGTTCACACA
>Ga0316196_10000424_pt1 | contig 16210 bp, 15 predicted proteins | sample Eddsed2cm_MG_FD_204938 | JGI IMG/M metagenome (GOLD analysis project Ga0316196, IMG submission 204938) | Coastal sediment microbial communities from Maine, United States - Eddy sediment 2 cm | ecosystem: Environmental > Aquatic > Marine > Coastal > Sediment | place: USA: Maine | collected... | reverse complement strand
GTCACCGCCATCTGGGCGCATATGGCCGAGCTGGCAACGCTCGGCACTCTCGAACGACAGGACGAGGCGCGCGGAGCAATCGCACGGGCTTTGCAGATACAGCCTGATCTGGACATGACCTTCATCAGGCAGGCCCTGCCCGTCACCCACACGTCGAGCGCTGAAAATTTTTACGGTGGGTTGATGAAAGCGGGCGTGCCGGAATAACCGCCGTGGTCGGACCAGATCTCTGTCAACAGTCCGAGATAACGCTTTTCCTGCACACCGCGGTCTTTTATGATTGGATGTCCTGACACCACAAAACGGCGACCAGATGCCCGATAAACCTCATGGCGAACTCACCACCCGCACGCTCGCAATGCCCGCCGATCAAAATCCGGCCGGCGATATTTTCGGTGGCTGGGTGCTCTCGCAAATGGATATCGCCGGTGGAATCTGCGCGGCCGAGCGGGCGCAGTGCCGTACGGTCACGGTCGCGCTCGACGGTATGAGCTTCATTCGGCCCGTCAAGGTCGGCGACATTCTTTGCGTCTATACCGACATCGAGGGTGTCGGCAACACCTCCCTCGAAGTCCACGTCGAAGCCTGGGTACAGCGCGACCGTTCGCGCAACACGGTCAAGGTCACCGAGGCCAAATTCAAATTCGTCGCACTGGGTGTCGACGGACGTCCAAGGCCGATTGGAAAAACCTGAAACAGAATGTCCCGACCTTCGCCAGGGAGTAAAATTTACCCGGGGTGTATCAGTAGTACGGGGATTTTTTCCTTCTCAGCCAGTTCGTCGGCGATGTTACGGAAAAAGAAGCGGGTAACGCCAACCCGCGCACGCGTAGACATGGCGACCAGGTCGATGCCGCGCCTGCTAATAGCACGCGATATCGCGGCAACCAGGTCCTTGTTGAAACTAACCTTGATCTCAACCTGGTAACCGGCAAGCTCGAGTCGATTGACCAAAGGCTCCAGTTCGGCCTTTACGTGAGCACTGATACTATCTTCCTGCTGGGATGCGTAAATGGGGTGCAGTGTCGGCTTTACCGACTCTTCGCCCGGTAACGGAAGATAGCCGGCACCCAGATCCGGTTCGCCAAAGCCAGCGCTACGGGGCGGTTTGGTAACATAAAACAGCAGCAGTTCTGCATCCCCGGGGCCGAAGAGGTTTTCCACGCAGGGTATGATCTTCAGACTTAATTCGGACTGGTTTAGTGGTATCAGGACTTTAGTGATGCTCATGCTATTACCCCCTGGCAATCGATTAGTATAAGTGTTCTGCGCGTTGCAGGCGAGTATCCCGCCATCAAACCGTTTCTGCCTATGAAATCAGACAAGGTGCGTCAGGTCTCCAGCACCTGATCGATAATCCAGTTATCAAAGGCGTGCACCGCAAACTCGCTAGCCGCATAACGCCCGGGCGGCCGTTCAAAGGCCTGTCCCTGCTGTTGTTGCTCACAGATTGCATTATCTTCGGCGGTAGCCCGCTGCCAACGCTCAAAATAAGGTTTGAGCTTTTCCTCGAACCCTTCCAGTTCACAGGTCGATTGTGGAAAACAGGCGCCAATCGACAGCTGTGTGCGATCTACCGCAACCGGTGTGAATGCAAGCCACCACATGCAGTCCTGGGCGAACACCAGTTGGGTGGAAGGATACAGCATGGTGAAATATGCGCCTGCGGCTGCCTCATCTCCCAGTCCGCCAATGAAAGGAAACGGATTACCATCGCCCGGCAAGGTGGCGACACTATACTCGTCCTCCACCAGCAAACCGGTCCAGTTGCCCGCCGTCTGGACAGGGCGTGACTCCTGTTGTCCTAGCGTCTCGCGATGCACGCTGCCGGTGTGATAGGCTTCGAGCGCATTTTCCGCCAGCAGCTTCCAGTTACTGTTAATCTCAAAATCAAGCTTACCGACCAGCCGCATCTGCGACGCTCCATGGTCGTCGAACCTGTCGGGCATATTACCAAGGTGGTCTAAAAGCGCCGCTGGTGATGCCTGGTAATGGATGAAAACAAATCCACCCCAGCTTGAAACCGGCAATTCAAGCAATGGGAAATCGGCCGACTCAAAGTCTATTGTCTGCTGCATACCCGGCGTGCCGATGAGTCGACCATCGAGCCGATAAGTCCAGGCGTGATAGGGGCAGACGATACGTGTGCAATCGCCATTTCCGTTCAGCAGACGCGCACCTCGGTGTCGACAACTGTTGGCAAAGGCCCTAATTTTACCGCGACTGCTACGCAGGATAATGACCGGGCCCGCTGGACCGTCATAGCAAAAGTAACTGCCAATCTCTGGCAGTTGTTCTTCGCGCCCGACAAATTGCCAATGCTGGCGGAAAATACGCTCGACCTCGCGCTCGTAGAATTCTGTCGAGGTATAGCAAACCGGTGGCAGGCCACTGGCTTCCAGCAGCGGCCTGCGCAGTTCCCGGTAAGATTCGGCGGCGAACATCGAGTTTGGCATTGTTTCCGTTTCTGCGCGCACCTGGCCCGGGTTAATTCAGCGATTCAGCTAGCGAAGGCCCTCGCCCTCGCACCCGGGTCTGGTGCATCCGGCGGCGGTACTTTTCGGCATCGTAGCCGCAACCGCAGTGCAACAGGCAACGATTATCCCAGATCACAAAATCACCAACCTGCCAGCGATGCCGGTAGATCGATTCAGGGCGCGTCACTTCAGCAATCAGGCGTTTGATCAGAGGCTTGGCCTCATCATCGGGCATGCCTTCGATTTCCTTGACGTGCGAGCCCACATAAACATTGCGTTCGCCGGTCACCGGATTCTGCCGCACCAGGCGCTGTCGCACGGGATGCATATAGGTCCGTTGACCCTGATTGACGGCATCCTCGCCAACCTGGGTACGCGAATAAATATAGTCATGTATGCCAACGCGACCTTCGATGAGCTCACGCGTTTCCGCATCGAGTCGCTGGTAGGCGGAACGCGCACTGGCGAAGGCGGTTTCGCCCGCTTCAGCGGGCACCTCGTAGGCGGTCAATAGCGAATACATGGCTGGAATTTCGCGAAATGAGCTATCCGAGTGCCACATTTCGTTACCGGTCGAGGCTTTGATCTGGCGCGCCGAGACCTTGTTACCATGCTCGTCGATATTGCCCACCGTACCGATATAAGTAATTTCTCCCCGACTGTAATAGGCCACATGTTCTTCTTCGAGTTCGCCGAAGCGGCGCGTGAAATCGAGATGGGCCTGATCATTCATCCGCTGGTTTTCGAACAGCAGGAAGGAATAGCGGTTTAGCGCCTGATCGATCTGTTCGAAAATCGAGAGATCCAGTTCCCGGGACAAATCGATGCCGCTGATACGAGCGCCGAATTCGGCATGGAGAGGTTCAATATTCATGCAACTAACTCTGGCGCCAAAAAAACACTAACAGGGTTACAGTAGCGCAACGGTCAGGCGAGTTCTTCCGCAAAGTGGCAGGCAACATGGTGACCGGTGCTCAGCTCGCGCCATTCGGGGACTTCACTGCGGCAGCGTTCCTGCGCATGTGGGCAGCGCGTGTTAAAACGACAACCCGGAGGCGGATTGATCGGGCTTGGAATCTCACCCTCGAGTTTCTGTGCATTACCACGAACATCCGGGTCCAGCGATGGAATTGCTGACAGCAATGCCTTCGTGTAGGGGTGTGACGTTTCCGAGAACAGTTTGCGCGTTGGCGCCGACTCAACTATCTGGCCAAGATACATGACGGCGACAAAATCGCAGGTGTGCGCAATGACACTCAAATCATGGCTGATGAACAGGAAGGTAATACCGCTATCCCGCTGAATCTTGTTGAGCAAGTTGAGAACATCGGCCTGAATGGATACATCGAGTGCGGCGACACTTTCGTCAGCGACGATAAATTTGGGGCCCGACACCAGCGCGCGTGCAATCGATATTCGCTGGCGTTGGCCGCCGGAAAAAGCGTGTGGAAAGCGGCGCAAATGTTCGAGGTTGAGGCGGCACAAGGCGGCAATTTCGCGCACCCGCGCATCGGTTTCCTCGCGGCTCGAGGTCAGCTGCATGACTTCCAGTGGTTCGGCGATGATATCGCGTACCGTCATGCGCGGGCTAAGCGCCGCGTAAGGGTCCTGGAAGATCAGCTGCGTACGTTTGCGATAATCCTTGAGGTCAGCTGGCTGTATATCGCCAAGACTATAGTTAACCTCTCCATCGGTATAGAGAACTTCACCGTGGCTGATCGGTGCCGCCTTCAACATGGCACGCCCCAGCGTGGTTTTGCCGGATCCGGATTCACCGACCAGGCCGAAGAAGCTGCCTTTCTCGATTTCGATGTTGATGCCTTCACAGGCACGCACCACCGGACGTTCGCCAAAGCCAATGCGGCTCAACGGAAAATGCACCGAAAGATTATTCGCACGGATCAAAATATCGCTCATGCCTGGTCCCCCGCCTGGTCTCTCGAATTCGCCAGATGACAGTCCACTCGATGATCATCGGCACCGATGGTGGTGACTGGAATCTCGGTACGACATCTTTCGGCTATATCACCCGATTCGACGCAGCGCGTGTGGAACACGCAACCGCTGGGTCGATCCAGTGGCGATGGAATATCGCCTGGTACCGGTGTGAGTGGGGCATCGAGATCTTCGAGCTTGGGCAGCGAGTTCAACAATCCCCGCGTGTAAGGATGCGAGGGCGTATTGATGACCTGGCGCACCGTTCCGGTCTCTACCACGTTACCCAGATACATGACGGCAACGCGATCCGCGGTTTGCGCGATGACACCCAGATCGTGGGTAATAAACAGAATCGACATGTGAAATTCATCGACCAGGTCTTTCATCAGATCGATTACCTGTGCCTGGATGGTAACATCAAGTGCGGTAGTGGGCTCATCCGCGATCAACAATCGTGGTTTGGTTGACAGTGCCATGGCAATCATTGCGCGCTGGCGCATGCCGCCGGAAAACTCAAAGGCGTACTGACCGAAGCGCTCTGCCGGTTCCGGGATGCCGACCCGGGTCAGCATTTCGATCGATATCTCCTTCGCTTGCGTTCTTGTCATGTCGGAGTGGATCATCAATTGCTCGACCATCTGTTCGCCGATGGTGATTGCCGGTGCAAAACTCGCCATCGGTTCCTGAAATATCATCGATACTGCACCACCGCGGATGATCAACTGCTCGCTCGCTCCGCGCAGCTTCAGCACATCGTAATCCTCGCCGTCGACACTGAGCGTGATCTGGCTGCCCTCGTCGTAGACCGAGTTCTCCGCGTTCAGCATCATCAGCGACTTGGCCGTGACCGACTTGCCCGAACCACTTTCACCCACCAGGCCGAGAACCTCTCCCGGGGCAATATCAAAAGACACGTTATTGACCGCCGTCACCAGACCTTCATCGGTCTTGAAGCGCAGCGTCAGATCTTTTACGGAAATCAGCGGCTTGGTCATTTTTTGGTATCCGCATAAGGGTCGGCGGCATCACGCAAGCCGTCACCGACAAACACGAAGGCCAGCACCAGCGTTATAAAGAAAAACACCGGAATGAAATACCACTGGTAATTCAACAGCACATCCGCGCTGGTCACGTTTTGCAGCATGACGCCGAGTGAGTTAACCGGATCTTTCAACCCAAGTCCGATAAAACTGAGCGCAGTCTCGGAGAGCACCATGTAAGGGAATGAAATAATCAGGTCGACGATGATATAGCTGGTAAAGCTCGGCAACAAATGACGTCGAATAACATGACCCGCAGAAGCCCCACACAATTGTGCGGCAAGCACATATTCCTGGTTACGTTCAGTCAGTAAATGCGTCCTGACCCGTCTGGCCAGTGTTGGCCAACCGACAAATCCGAGAATAATTGAAATGAACAGAAACCGGGTCTCCGAACTCCAGGTATCGGGAATGAATGCGGCCAGCGCCATAAACAATGGAATGGTCGGTATGGTGCGCACCGCATCCGTAATCATCTGCAGGACAGAATCGATCCAGCCGCCGTAATAACCCGAAACGCCACCGATTATCAATGCCAGGATAAAGGCAATCAAGACCCCGATCGTGCCTACCGCCAGCGAGGTATTGATCGCCTGCAGAGTTCGGGAATAAATGTCCTTACCGGTCGAGTCCGTACCGAATATGTGTATCTTGCCCGAATCAACGCCGAACAGATGGGTCTTGAATTTCATACCCAAAAATGAATATTCGTCCCCTTCCGTGAAGAAAACCACATAGCGGCGTGCATCGATGCCGGTGTCGATCTCGGTCATCCAACGAAAGTTGGTGGCGATCGATCGGGTGCGTTTGTAAGTGTAGATAAAGGGTCGTAACGAGCACCCGTTGTCATCACAGAATTTCGGAATAGTCGGCGCACCGTTTAGATAGTTTTCATCCCGTCCGGCAATCGTCGGATCATAGGGCGTCAGGAAGGGTGCAAAGAACCCGGCCAGGATTAACACAATGAGAATGCCGGCTCCGACCATGGCGGCCTTTTGCTTTTTAAACCGTGTCCAGATCAGCTGGCCCTGGGAGGCCGTGAAATACGCCTCTTTCCGTTTCTGGTCTACATTTACATCGGTTTCTTCGATGGTTGCCGTTTCTGTCATGTCGCTTACCCCAGGATACTGCGACGAACGCGCGGGTCGGTTAAGGCGAGGATGATATCGGTGATAAAATTGATACCCACAATACTGGCGGTTAGCATAAAAATAATCGCTCCCGCTAACTGCTGATCATTGGACCGGGCCAGCGCCTCGATCAACAACGAACCGGCCTCGGTAAGGGTCAGGATAAGCGCAACAATGGGCAACTCGTTAAAAATTCGATTCAAATCGAAACCGAGCGAGTTGATGATCGGTCCGAGCGAATGTCGCGCCGGATATCGCCACAACAGCCGGCGACCGCTAACGCCGCGGGCGGACGCGGCCAACACGTACAATTTCCCAACCTCGTCGGACATCAACGCACGTACGGTTTGAATCGCAAATGCGGTCGCCGACCACGCCAGAATAAATACCGGCAACCAGGCTCGCGAGAGGAAATCCATAACGCGCTCATAAGACCAGGCCGCATCGCGAAACTCTTTGGAAAACAATCCAGTCAGAGTGTCACCGAAATATATCGTCGAAAACAGCATAATTATCAGCGCCAGCAGGAAGTTCGGCAGCGCGAGGCCAAGATAACTAACAAGCCGTAGGCTATTGTTTAATACTGGACTTTTTGAGGTGGCCGAAATTATTCCGACCGGGATGGCTATCAGGTAAGCAAGCAGCAATGAGGTAAGGCAAATGCCGAGGCTCAACCAGAATTTCTGGCCCAGTAGCTCGCTGATGTTAAGACGTAAGATGCAACTATCGCCGAACTCGCCCTGGAAAGCATTAATAATCCAGCTCCCCCAGCGTACCAGGTAAGGCCTGTCGAGGCCCAGACGAGCACGTTCTGCGTCGATGTCGGCAATGGTTATTGCCCCGCCCTGAGAACTCTTGAAAGCGAGGTAGCGCTCTGCACAGTCGCCCGGTACCAATTCCATCAAACTGAAAACGATCAGGGAGACCATCATCAGCGTAAAAATCGCTAATAATGCACGCGTGAGTGCGAAGCGAGCGAATTGCATTGTCTATTGCGCTCCTATTTATATCTCTGCTGCATAAGGCTTCTCAGATGAGAAGCCCGAACACAAACTATCGTCTGCAGTTGTCCACGGGCATAGCATGCCCGTGGACGAAGCATCGTCTTATTAAACCTTTTACTTATCGAAGTACCACTGATGACCGCGGTACGGATAGGACCTGTAGTAGGCGTAAGAGGCCGTTTTATACTCAGGAAAGTTTTTCAACGTGTTGTGGTGATAAACCGGTGAAACTGACTTCACGGTGCCGATGAAGAGCAGGTGCTCGGTCAGATTTTTTACCAGCTTTTGACCCAATCGATTGGATTCAGCAGAGCCCGGTGTCGCAGACTGGAAGGCACTGATATCGTCGATCATTTCATAAGCCCAGGCCGGTGGCTTCACGCCTGAGGCACCATCGGAGTCGATATACTCGGCCCAGAGCATGGCTGTTCTCTGGTTGAAATAGTTATCGTAAGGCGGAATGAACAACTCGGAAATACCCAGGATAACGGCCAAAGGCTGGCCTTTTGAGTACATGGTCACATCAAGCTGGTTGGATGACATGGCCGAACGAAATTCATCCGTGGTTACTTCCTTAACCGTGTTGTTAATGCCCACCGAACCCCAGTGTTGACCCACCAGTTCGACCTGTTTGATCGATATCGCCTGGGTGGCTACCTGCAGGTTCAGAACCAACGGCTCGCCATTGGGCAATTCGCGCATACCGTCGCCATCAACGTCCTTCATACCGATTTCATCCAGCAGCTGATTGGCTAACTTCGGATCGAACTGGGCGTAATGCTGTGTCCACTCCTTATCGACAAACGACGGAGTCGGAGAAAAACCGATATATTGCTGGGGAGTACCAGTACCGAAGAAGATAACCTCGTTGATTTCATCGCGATTGATGGCCACAGACATGGCCTGACGAAACTTCAGATTACCGAAGACTTTACGCTTTTCCAGATCTTCAGAGGTCACGTTAAAGGCAAAGGTAGGTATGGCGACTTCAGGCTTCAATTGCATCGTGAAGTTGCCTTTTTCCTGATTCTCCAACAGCAGCGGCGCGTAATCCAGATTCAATGCCTGTTGCTTGAAGGAAACTTCGCCATTCACCAGCTTCAGCAAACGCACTTCGCTTTCGCCAACAAACAGTTCGTCCTGCTCGTTGATGTAGGGTAGCTGTTTACCTGCAGTGTCGACCATATGGAAATACGGGTTGGCTACCAGGTGACGTCCCTCGGTGCTCTCCGCAATGATAATGTGGCTTTCCAGCGTCGGTGACGTATGTGCCGGCAAAACCGAAAGCTTGTCGGAGTTTGTCAGCATCGGGGTCGGCGTGTCCATCCAGTCAGAGCTGCCGTAATAGGCGGCAATGGCTGCATAACCGTTTTCAAAACCCAGTTTTTGCGCCTTGGCATCGGCATCCGGACTAACCGCTGGATGCCACTGGCCAAGAAAATGCTTGGGCTGGAAGCCCTGTGCATAGTGATTGGCGAAATGCGACAGCAGGCCGGGTTTTGGAGAAGGCAGATTGAAGCGTACCGTTTGCGCGTCGATAACATCGACCGTCATCGGCTTACCGCCAACCAGCGCATAATCTTTGGGCTTTTCGCGAACATTCGTGTCGATCGCCAGGTTTTCATACCAGAACTCGACGTCTTCTGCACCGAAGGGTGCCCCGTCCGACCATTTGTGACCCTTGCGCAGGAAAAACGTCAGTTGGGTAAAGTCGTCGTTCCATTCCCATCCCTTGGCGACGTTAGGCACGATGGTTTCAAGATCGTCCGAATAACGCACCAGATTTACGTGGCGCACGGCCATGAAGTCCGAGGTGCCCGATTCGGTCGCATTTGACAGCGCATCAAAGGTACCACCGTACTTTCCAATTGAATCGTAGGGCGCGACTACCAGAGGTTCTGCCGGCAGGCGGTCGGCAAGCGGTGGTAATTTAGGGTTGCCAATAATCTGCTTGTTCAATTTCGCGATAGCAGGATTTGCACTGAATATAAGTGTGCAGTTGGCCAGTCTGTTGAACTCATCAAGTTCGTATTGCTGCGGATACATGCCAGCAGGAACGCCTTTCATGTCCGCTACGGTAACTGTCGGACAGGGGCTGGCCGCGAGGGCGACGCTGGAAATGCCAAACTGTGCCGTCATCAGCACAATTCCGGCGCAAACCGGTAGCGCCAGTTTAGGTTTAAAAGCTTTCATTTAATTTTTCCTCAGATTCACTTTCGGTTATTTACTACTATTTTTTAGCCTTTATTGTTTTACTGCCGCGTGTCTTTACGCACCGTGCAGGCGCCTAAAGGTATACCTAGTAGGCAAAAGTTGCAAGTCGCGGTAATCACCTTTCCAGTCGACAGGCAGCACTGACCTGCGGTCGCCTGTGAACAGGTCTCGTTAAACCGATCCGCAAACATCAACAATACAATAGTCTTCGCGTGTTACAGCGGTTTGACAGACTTTAATTCAGAGTTCTCCATGGATCGCAGCATCCACTTCAGATCAGCTCGATCCAGTGCACCACCGGCGTGCGATTTCCCTGCGCCAGCTGTAGCTGGCAACCTATATTGGCGGTGGCGATGACATCCGGCTGGTCAACCGTCAGCGCGTTTATCTTGTTCTGCTTAAGCTGACCTGAGATAGCCGGTTGCAGCATTGAATAAGTTCCCGCTGAGCCGCAGCACAGATGCGCGTCTTCTATGCGGCAAATCTGGTAACCGATATTGGCCAACAGCCGTTCAACCCGATTATTGAGACCGAGACCGTGCTGCATGGTACAGGGTGTATGCACGGCCACGCGCCGTGCAGCTGCGGCTGGCACTTCGATCTGGTCAGTATGCGCCTCGACGACTTCAATCAGGTCTCGGTAAAGCGAACTCACCTTCCTGGCTTTCTCGGCATAGTCGGGGTCATCCGCCAGCAAACGCGCATAGTCCCTGACGCTGACGCCGCATCCCGTTGCAGTCACCACGATTGCCTCGGCCCCGGCTTCGATATGCGGCCACCACTGATCGATCAGCTGTTTAACCTGGTGCAACGCGTACTCGGGCTCGGAAGTGTGCATGGCTGCGGCACCGCAACACAGGTTCTGTTCCAGCTCGATGACTTCGAGTCCAAGTTTACCGAGCAGATTACTGGCTCTGATATTAGTGTTCGGCGCGAGCGTCGGTTGCACGCAACCCGCCAGCATTAACACCTTGCGCGAGTGCCGGGTCTGGTCGCGCGGCAGCTCGACCTGGCGGGCCGGCACCGAACTGCGCAGGCCGGCCGGCATCATCCACGCCAGCGACTGGCCGATGCGAAGCGCAGCGCTAAACATCCACCCCGAATTGATAAAACGCACGATCGCCGCACGACGCAGGCGATCGAAGCGCGAACGCGGCAAATCGAGCTCGATCATTTCTTTACCGATCTCGAGCAGATGACTGTATTGCACGCCCGAGGGACAGGTCGTTTCACAGGAACGACAGGTCAGACAGCGGTCCAGGTGCTTGAGCATTTCCGCATTTGCCGCTTCACCCTCGAAATACTGCTTCATCTGGTAGATGCGACCGCGCGGCCCATCAAGTTCATCGCCACGTAACTGGTAAGTCGGACAGGTGGCATTGCAAAAGCCGCAATGCACACACTTGCGCAGGATCGACTCGATCGCTGGCGCGTGGCGGCTTTGCCTGATCTTCGGGGATAGCGTCGTTTGCATACCTACAACCCCGGATAAATGCGGCCAGCGTTGAAAATACCGGCAGGATCAAGGCTCGACTTGATGCTGCGCTGCAGTTTCAACATGGTTGGAGCCAGCGGATGAAACACCGCCACATCCGCGGCATGGTTGCGAAAAGCGCATACGCTGCCACCCAGTTGCGCGGCTTTCTGCCGAAACCTGTCAACATCAATCTCTCCGCACAACCAACGCTGCGCACCGCCCCATTCGATCAGTTGCGGTCTGCCCGCGGCGAGGTCGGCACTGGCCGGCGGCAGCGACACGCGAGACAGCGGTTGTTTGGGCACAAACAGCGCATGTTTCTGTTCGCGCAACTCAGCCCAGTCAAACTCAAGCCGCTCGCCACCGAGCTCGGCAATGGCGTGATTGACGCCCTGCTCGCTACCGGACAGGCGCAATTGACTGGTGCCATCGTGCCACGCCGACGCCGATAGTGGAAAGGGCTGCGATCCAAGTTCATTGACCCAGCGGATATGCTCATCTGCACTGCTGTGCTCGAAAGCGAGCGTGGCTTCGGTGGCAAACATGGGTACCACGCGAATCGACACTTCGAGAATAACCCCGAGCGTGCCCAGCGAACCGACCAGCACGCGTGACAGGTCAAAGCCGGCCACGTTCTTGATCACACGACCACCGAACTGCATGACTTCGCCGCGACCGTCCAGTATCTTCGCACCCAGCACAAAATCACGGATGCCGCCGGCAAATCCACGGCGCGGTCCAGCCAGGCCACTGGCAACCATACCGCCGATAGTAGCCTCAGGACCAAAATGCGGCGCTTCGAAGCCGAACATCTGTCGATGCTCGGCCAGCAGCGCTTCCACCTCGCGCAGGCGACAGCCGGCGCGCAAGGTAATCACCAGCTCAGCAGGGTCATAATCGATGATACCGCTGTGCGCCGCCACTTCGAGCGGCAGGGCATCCAGCGACTCACCGTAAAATCGCTTACTGCCACTGCCGACGATTTCCACGGAGCCACCGGTCGCAGCCAGCGCCACAACCTGGGTCGCAAGTTCGGATTCGATATCGACGTCAGCGATGGCGCTCATCAAAAACGCTCGATCTCGGGGTGAGGCACTTTGCCATGGTGTACATGCATCGCATTGAATTCGGCACAGCGTGCCAGCGTGGGAATTGCTTTGCCCGGATTCAACAACCTGAGCGGATCGAAACACTCACGAATCAAGTGGAACTGATTACGCTCGGCTTCACCGAACTGGATACACATTTCGCCGAGCTTCTCGACGCCGACGCCATGCTCCCCGGTGATGGTGCCGCCGCATTCGATACACAACTGCAGAATTCTGCTGCCCAACTCTTCGGTTTTTTCGAGCTCACCCTCGTTGTTGGAATCGTACAGAATCAGTGGATGAAGATTGCCATCGCCCGCATGGAAGACATTGGCGACCGGCAGTCCATATTCCGCGGAAAGTTCACGGATACCGGTGAGCACTCTTGACAGGGCTTTGCGCGGGATGGTGCCGTCGATGCAGTAGTAATCAGGTGAAATACGCCCCACGGCCGGAAAGGCAGCCTTGCGCCCTGACCAGAACAATAGTCGCTCGGCCTCATCGCGCGCGAGACGGGTTTCGACCGCCCCACCGCGTTGCAGTACGCCTTCGACCAGCTCAATCTGGGCGACAACCTCTTCTTCGGTGCCGTCGAGTTCACAGATCAGGATCGCCTCGGCATCAACCGGGTAGTCAGCGTGCACAAAATCCTCGGCCGCGCGTATTGCCGGATTATCCATCATTTCGATACCGGCCGGGATAATACCCTCGGCGATGATGGCGGCGACGCTGTCTCCGGCCATTTCCACCGAATCGAACACACCCATGACCACGCGCGCGCAGCGCGGAATGGGCAACAGTTTGACGGTGACTTCAACGACGATGGCAAGCATACCTTCCGATCCCACCAGCAACGGCAATAGATCGTAACCATCGTTGTGCAATGAGCGCTGATCGACTTCAAAGATCTCGCCATCGACGCCGACCAGCTTGAGCGCCAGGATATTGTGTAAGGTCAGCCCATATTTCAGGCAGTGCACACCGCCCGCGTTTTCCGCGACGTTACCGCCGATCGAACAGGCGATCTGCGAAGACGGATCCGGCGCATAGTACAGACCAAGCGATTTGACCGCTTCCGAGATGGCCAGATTCCTCACCCCCGGCTCAACCACCGCCAGGCGCGACAGGGTATCAACCTTTAATATGCGCTTCATTTTAGCCAGGCTCAGCACCACACCCTCGGGATGCGGCAGGGCTCCGCCTGACAGGCTGGTACCCGCGCCACGACTCACGACCGGCAGTCGATGCTGATGGCAAACCCGCATTACCTGCTGCACCTGCTCGATAGTTTCCGGTAACAGCACCAGTAAAGGCGTTTCACGATAAGCGCTCAGCCCATCACATTCGTAAGCGGCGAGCGAGGTTGGCTGATCAACCACGTTCTCGGTCGGCAGGAATTTGCGAAATTCGACGGCTAATTTTTCACGGTGAGATTCAGACATGCGATGTATGCTAGCATTTCGCGAAATTATTGAAAGGCGTAAACCGCAATGACTCGAATTGTCTATCTAAACGGCGACTACATGCCCGATCACGAAGCGAAAATCTCGATTTTCGATCGCGCCGTGAACTTCGGCGATGCTATCTATGACGTCGCCGGCGTGCTCGACGGCAAACTGATCGATTTCGCACACCACATGCAACGCTATTTCAGCTCGCTGCAAAAACTGTCGATAGAATCACCGCTTACGCAGGACGAAATACTGCAGGCATTTCGACGCCTGGTCGAGTTAAATCATGTCGACGAAGGCCTGGTCTACATGCAGGTCACCCGCGGCGTCGCCGAGCGCGACTTCGTCTGGCCGCAGGGCATCAAACCCAACATCTTCATGTTCACCCAGGCGAAACAGGCGGATGAAAATAATGCCGGGCGCGACGGCATCAGGCTCGCCAGTGCGCCCGACATACGCTGGGCGCGGCGCGATATCAAGTCGGTTAACCTGCTGGGGCAGGTGCTGGCGAAGCAGGCTGCCCACGAGGCCGGCGCTTATGAAGCCCTGCTGGTAGATAGCGATGGCTATGTTACTGAATGCGGCAGCACCAGTTTCTTTATGGTTCGTGGCAACGAAATTCTTACCCGGCCACTCACCAACGACATTCTGCCGGGCGTCACCCGACGCGCCATCATCGCGCTATGTGCCAGCAACGACCTCAAACTGAACGAAACCCGTTTCACGCTGCAACAGGCGCTGGATGCAGACGAAGCTTTTATCAGTGGAGCCTCGAGCTATATTCTGCCGGTCATCGATATTGACGGCCACGAACTGAGCGGCGGCAAGCCGGGAGGACTGACCCGGCAGTTGCGCGAAATCTACCTCGAACATGTGCGCGCCTCGTTGATCTAAACTCATGCGCATTTCATTATAAGGACTTCATCGCGCGCGGAGCTGCAGGGGTTTGGCAGCCTGGTCAATACCCCTCGTCAGTAAATCTCAAATCGAATTCTAAGCCTGGATCAATGCCGCGGCTGCAAGGGCAATACAACGAACGGGATGCCAGCAATTCTGCGGTCGTTGCCGTACGATGGATACCCATATCGTCATAGGCCTTAACGATCTCGCACAGCATAGTGGTCATACTATCTCTTCACGCAGAGATCAATCATGCTCCTGGACCGGCTAGAAATTATAAGGATTTGGTACTATGCGATAAACTTTTGCAGGGGCAGCTAAGACTCTGGCCCCTTTTGGCGCTATTGATGGCCGATGTTAGTCGGCCCACCCCCCCTTGACTTCAACACGAGCAGACCCGCCCAGGATAGATCGGGTCAAATGCAGCTCCATGCCCTCTGCAGCACAGATGCTGCGCGTCGGGGCGCGATGCGATTTCAGGTACTTTTGATTTTCGCTCTGGATTTCATCAAGCTCGGAATCGCTACGATCCGGATCATGATGAAACATCACCAGGGCGCCAACCTCTGCATCGGTCGCCAGTTGTCGCACCTGCGATATCAACGAATGACCCCAGCCATGCTTGTGCGGCATATCGTCCTCGGTGTACTGCGCATCGTGGATCAGCACATCGACACCATGCAGGTATTCTACCCACTGGTCGTAGGTGGAGGCCTCGTTACCCGGCGGATGGAGTTCGTTGTCGGTTACGTAGGCACAGGTAATGCCGTTATCGACGATTTTATAGGCAACCCCGCCACCAGGGTGATTCAATGCCTGGCGGATTACACGAACGCCTTCGCGTTCGTAAAGCTCGCTTTCAACGCCTTTGAATTTACACACACCATTGGAAGGGAGCTCTTCTGCCCTGATCGGGAAATTCGAACCGTCCATTTGCTCGAACAAAGAACATAGCATTCGATGTTGTGACTCGACGTGTATGTAGACGTTGATATCACGCCCGGGCTGGTAGATGGGCGCAAAAAAGGGATAACCCTGAACGTGATCCCAGTGACCGTGTGACAACAGAATGCTGACCGGAGTTGATTTATGCACCAGTCGCTTACCGAGCGCGCGAATACCGGTACCGGCGTCAAGCACCAGGTCATGCCCTGATTCCAGTTCAATGTGGACGCAGGAGGTGTTACCGCCATACTTGACGGTTTGCAGTCCGGATACAGGTATAGAGCCTCGAACACCGTAAAAGGTGATTTTCATCTTGAAGCCTCGTCTACGGATTCAGAATTTTCCCCAATATAACACAGAGATAACGGCTACAGATTGGCAGGGTAGTCATTACCTGGCAGCTTGCGGTTCATCACTGGCAGCCGCAGCAATGGCATCTTTCTGATTTGCATTCAAATCATCCGGGTTTACATGTTCCGGTAGATGCACTCGAACCTCTTTGCGCGCGAAGTCGATCCCGTTGGCCTCAAATGCTTTTTGTACGCG
>Ga0316196_10000423_pt1 | contig 16219 bp, 15 predicted proteins | sample Eddsed2cm_MG_FD_204938 | JGI IMG/M metagenome (GOLD analysis project Ga0316196, IMG submission 204938) | Coastal sediment microbial communities from Maine, United States - Eddy sediment 2 cm | ecosystem: Environmental > Aquatic > Marine > Coastal > Sediment | place: USA: Maine | collected... | reverse complement strand
CGACGCCAAGTTTGCCATGGTGACGCACCAGGTCGATGATTTGCAGCTGTCGTTCGCGCGGGCGCATCGGTCGATACTAGCACGGCTCGCGACAGCCTCGCAATGACCATTCGGGCGATCTACCTGTTGCGTGGGCCTGATTTACGCAAAAAATGTCTGTATTTGCCCAAAATGCTCGGTTAGACTGCCTATTCGGTCAATTAATGCGGATGCTGGACGGTACCACTCAGGCCTCGACCAGGTCACCGTCTCTGCCCGCGCGAGAGTCCATGCCAGAATTTTTCACCAGCGATTCGCTGCCTGCCGACGTATTCGATGTGGTTATTATCGGTGCGGGCGTGGTCGGATGTGCCATGGCGCGGCGGTTTACGCTGGAAGGGGCGCGTACGCTGGTAATAGAAAAGTCGATGGACCTGCTCGATGGTGCCAGCAAGGGCAATAGTGCGATCTTGCATACCGGCTTCGATGCGCCACCGCCGGGCTCGCAGGAGCACGGTTGCCTGGTGGATGGTTATCACGAATACCGGGAAATTCATGCACGACTGAACCTGCCACTGCTGGAATGTGGCGCACTGGTTCTGGCCTGGTCGGGCGAAGAAGCCGAGCGCCTCCATATGCTGCGCCAGAATGCGCACCGCAATGGCGTGACCTCGGCGCACATTATTGATGCAAAACAGGTACGGCGGCGAGAACCGGAGCTTGCCGATTCGGTGCTTGCCGCGCTCGAAATTCCGGGTGAATCGATTATCGATCCCTGGAGCGCGCCCTACGCCTATATGCTGCAGGCGCTGCAAAATGGCGCCAGTCTGGCACGTCAGTGTGCCCTGGTCGGCGGACGCTTTGATGGTGAAACCTGGTTGCTTGAAACCAGTCGCGGAAAGTTGCGTAGCCGTCTGGTGATCAATTGTGCTGGTCTTTACGGTGATCGCGTCAATCAACTGCTGGTGAGCGAGTCAGATTTCGAGATTCGTCCGCGCAAGGGGCAGTTCGTGGTGTTCGACAAGTCGGCCCGTCCATTGCTGCGCTCGATTCTGTTACCGGTGCCGACTGAAATAACCAAGGGGATCGTGGTATGCCCGACCATATTCGGTAATGTGCTGGTCGGCCCGACGGCCGAGGAGCAGGACAGCCGCAGCGATGCCAGCGTCGACGCGCAGGAACTGCAGGCGCTGGTCGATCGCGGCGCGCAGATTCTACCGGCCCTGAGTCGGCACGGAGTGACCGCCACCTATGCCGGGATTCGCCCGGCCAGCGAGCACAAGGATTACCAGATTAAATGGTATCCAGGCCAGCGCTACTGCTGCGTTGGCGGCATCCGTTCTACCGGTCTGAGCGCGGCACTCGGCATCGCGAGCAGAGTTCATGGCGAATACCGTGACCAGGGTAATAGACATGCAGCGCCCGGGAAATACGTTTGGCCACAGGTGGCAGGCATCGCGGAAACCGCTAAACGTGACTGGCAGGAGCCGGGCAATGACGGCATTGTCTGCCATTGTGAACTGGTAACCCGGCGCGAAATCAACCAGGCCCTGGACGGGCCATTGGCGCCGGGTGGCCTGGCGGGTTTGAAACGCCGAACCCGCGCGGGTATGGGCCGCTGCCAGGGTTTTTATTGCTCTGCCGAACTCTGTGAACTGACTGAAGGGCGTTTGTCGCAGTCGCTGGCGGTGGCGCGTAAATGAAAACCAGTCATTGCCGGGTCGCGATCGTCGGCGCAGGGCCGAGTGGGCTCGCGTTGGCGAGCGAACTTGCCAGCGCTGGAATCGACGGCGTCGTACTGCTGGAGCGCGAGTCGAAGGCGGGCGGCATTCCCCGGCACTGCGGGCATTCACCCTATGGTATGCGCGAGTTTCGACGCATCCTTGGCGGTCCCGAATACGCTCGCCGGCTGGTGGCCCGGGCGCTGCGACACGGGGTTGTGCTGCGTACCGCAGTGACCATAACGGAGATCGAAGCAGGCGGCAGCTTACGGCTTTCCAGTGCGGCAGGAATGGAGCGCCTGCATGCCGACCGAATTGTGCTGTGCACCGGCAACCGCGAAACGCCGCGCGCACCGCGCCTGGTCTCGGGCAGCCGGGCGCTCGGTATTGTCACCACGGGCGCGTTGCAGTCGATGCTGTACCTGAAGCGACGCCTGCCTTTTAAACGGCCGCTGATCGTAGGCTCCGAACTGGTGTCATTTTCGGCGCTGTTGACCTGCCGGCATGCCGGCATAAAGCCGATCGCAATGATCGAGGCCCGGTCTCAGGTTACCGCCTGGCGGTTAGCGTCGCTATTACCGCCGTTGCTGGGTACGCGTCTATGCTTGAATACATCGTTGCGCGAAATTCACGGTGATGAAAGGGTTAGAGCGGTCAATGTCGATGTCGATCGCGGCGCTGGCGCACCCATGACGCTGGACTGCGATGGTGTCGTGTTTAGCGGTTGCTTCGTCAGTGAATCCAGCCTGGTCAGGGTTAGTCATCTCGAGCTCGACCCCGCCAGTGGTGGACCGAGCATCGATCAGTATGGGCGTTGCTCGGATCCGGATTACTTCTCCTGTGGCAATCAGTTGCACCCGGTCGACACCGCGGGCTGGTGCTGGGCCGAAGGTCGGGATACCGCGGCCAGCCTGGTCGCCAGCCTCGACGGTCGCCTGGACGCCGCAGGGCGAAGTCTGGCGATCAAGGGCACCAGCCCGGTGATCCGCTACTTTACGCCGCAACGCATAACCATGATGGAGCCCGGTTACAGCAATAAAGCGCCGGCAGCGCATCGGCAGTTGCAGGTTCGGCTTGCCCGGGATGCCAGGGGGCGTTTGAGTTTACGCGATGGCGCGCACGAGCTTAGCGGCCGGAATATTAGTGCGCGACGCGAACGCAGGGTATTATTGCCACTGCCGCCACTCGCCAGACTGCAACAATGCCAATCCTTGAGTCTCGAATTCGAACCCGCCCAGGCTGAACAACGATGAGCGTTCTCGCCATAGACCAGGGCACTACCAGTACCCGTGCATTGTGCGTGCATGACGATGGCAGCACGCAGATTACCCACGTTGTCCGGCACCGGCAGCTGTATCCCGAAGCCGGTTGGGTCGAGCACGACGCAAACGAATTGATTGCCAGTATCGAGGCCTGTATCGATGCCAGCCCTGCGGTCAGCGCCATCGGTATCGACAACCAGGGCGAAAGCTGCCTCGCCTGGCACGCCGATAGCAAGCAGCCATTAACGCCGGTAATCGTCTGGCAGGACAACCGCACCCATGCGGTTATCGAGGCGTTGAAAACCGAAGGCCACGAGGCGCGCGTGCTGGAACTGGCGGGTTTGCCGCTCGACTCCTACTTTTCCGCGAGCAAGCTCGCATGGATACTGCAACATAATAGCGAAGCCTCGTCCCTGCTGCGCCAGGGCAAGTTGCGCATGGGTACCACCGATGCCTTTTTCCTGGACAGGCTGGCGGGCCGCTACGTAACCGATATCAGCACCGCGTCGCGAACTTCGCTGCTCAACCTGCAAACGGGTAACTGGGACAGTGAGCTGTGTGAACTGTTCGGTGTGCCAATCGAAGTCCTGCCCGAAGTTGTGCCGACGGTAGGGGACCTGGGCGCTATCATGCAGCGTGGCAAGCCCGTGCCGGTAACCGCCAGCGTCGTCGACCAGCAAGCCTCTTTATACGGGCATGGTTGCCGCCAGGCGGGCGACGCCAAGATTACCTTTGGCACCGGTGCCTTCGCACTGGTGGTGACCGGCAGTGAATTGCGGCGTTCACCAGAACAGGGGCTATTGCCGACGGTGGCCTGGGAAATTACCCCCGGCGAACCGGTTTACGCGCTGGATGGCGGTGTTTACTGTGCGGGTTCAGCAATCGAATGGGGCCGTAATCTGGGCCTGTTCGTCGACTATGCCGAAATCAACCAGTTCGAGGCTGCTGCCGCAATCGAACGTGACCTCGTATTTGTGCCGGCACTTTCCGGGCTGGCTTGTCCGCATTGGGATCGCAGCGCGGCGGGACTCTGGCTTGGCATGTCACTGGATACCGAGCGCCACGACCTGGTCCAGGCCCTGCTCGAGGGCGTCGCCCTGCGTGCCGCCGAAGTGATACGCGCCATGGGTGAATTTGCGGTTATCGGTGAGCGCGTATCCATCGACGGCGGCGTTTCGGTGAATCCCTACTTCTGCCAGTTCCTGGCGAATGTTCTCGGCCACCAGGTATCCGTCAACGCTATGGCGGAGCTAACCGCGCTGGGCACGGCCACGCTTGCTGCCGGGCGTGAACTGGAAGTTGTCGCGGCAGCCGGTGGGCGTCGCGATTACCTGCCCGAGGTTGATAAGACCAGCTACCTGGATCGATTTAAGGAGGCCGTGGCGCGGTCTCGTAACTGGAGACGGTAAGCCGACCTGCCGAGACACCGATAGTCGACATTCGGGCCTGGTTCGGGTTAATTTTCAAGCACCACATCCTGTAATTGGCGCAAGGGATACTTTATACTCTGCGCTCATTTCTGAACCCTCCCGGAGATCCTCGTGGACTCAATCGAACCTGTCTGGCTGTTTGGCGCTATTGTGCTGGCTTGCGGCATATTTCTCGGTATGTTGATAACTCGATTGCTGACTCCGTCGACCGCTGATATCGACCAGCTGAAGTCGGATCTGGAACGAGAGCGCGCCGAGATGGAGCGCTACAAGGCGAGCGTGAACAGTCACTTCAACAAGACTTCAGATCTGGTCAAGGAGCTCACCCAGGATTATGTCAAGGTTTACCAGCATCTGGCGGAGGGCGCACAGACGCTGAGCGATACGCCTGAGTTCACCCAGGTGCTGGAGCAACCCCAGGGCAGGGTATTGATTTCGGTTGAGAGTGACGCTGATGAAGCCGTCGCGCTCGCCGACGCCAACGCGACGGCAGCTGGCCCGGAGCCTCTACAAACAGACTCGCCAGGGGCAGAAGCTTCACCGGCGGAAGCGTCTTCCGTGGCCGCTGCGCCTGCAGAATCCTCAGACGCTCCGCAACCAGCGCCAGCAGCGGACGAGCTTTCGGCTGCTGAGGTTGCTGTGCCGAAGGACTATGCCAGGGCCGATGAAGATGACAAGGCTGCTGCACAGTCAGTGGGCACTGATAGCAAAATTTCTGACGATACGGATAAGGCCGCCGATCAAGATACCGATAAAAGCAAGCATGTTGAAAATGACGAACCCGCTGTGACGGCGGAAGATGCCGCAGCATCGAGTAGTCAATCGATTTCCACACCGGCAGCAGCAAAGCAGGCCGTGGCGGATGAAGACGACACAAAGCCTGCCAGGTAAACCTGGCGCGGCTTTAAAGTCCGTTTTCCCTGGCGCCTGAAGGACACTTCAGGCGAAGAAATCCCGCATAGCCTGAGCCGCCTGCTGCGGTTCCTCTTCAACAATAAAATGCCCGCAATCGAGAGCTACCTCGGACACGTCAGCGGCCCATTTGTGCCAGCTGGCGACAGGTGAATGTGCCTTGTCGGCAAGGTAACCGGTGCTCCACAGCAGCAGCATCGGGCAGTCAAGCTGCTTGCCGGCGTCACGACTGGCCTGGTCGTTTAATCGATCGACCGTTGCGCCTGCCCGATAATCTTCACACTGGGCGTGAATTCTAGCTGGATCGCGGTATTGATCCAGGTATGCGCTCACGGCCCGCGGATCGAGCTTGCTGATATTCGAGGCCCAGCGCTCCAGCAGCGCGCCGTAGAACAGGTCTGGATTCTGGCCGATTAACCGTTCCGGTAGTGGTGCCGTCGCGGCCAGTAGTGACCAGTGAAACGCAGACACCGTGGCGGCGGCATCCATCTCTTCCCAGACATCGAGTGTGGGGATGATATCGATGGCGCAAAACCGGCTTACCCGGCCCGGATTGTCGAGCAGCAGTCGGTAGGCCACACGGCCTCCGCGATCGTGGTCTGCCAGCGCGAATTGGTCGAATCCCAGGTGATCAGCAAGCGCGATAATGTCGTTTGCCATAACCCGTTTACTATAGGTCTGGTGTTCGGCATCGCCCGGTGGTGCGGAACTGTTGCCATAACCGCGCAGGTCAGGCATCACCAGCGTAAATTGTTGCGCCAGTAACGGTGCCACTCGATGCCAGATCAGGTGGGTTTGCGGGAAGCCATGTAGCAGCACCAGCGGTGGACCCTCGCCACCGCTGGTGACGCAGAGTTCAATGCCGTTCAACTCGATCATCTGTTGCTGAAAATAATCTGGAAACACCGACTACACCTGTTGTTAAAAATGGGTTTGAATAGCTCGCACAGATTTTTTATAAACGGTAACACATTTGTCGGCTTGAATCGGCAGCTACCGTATTAGTTGACGTGGAGTAACTGCTTTCCGATATACTTGGATCACCCCGGCAGCCTGAACCATGCGCCAGTGCAATCGAGTATTAATTGCCGCGCTCAGCGGGTTTCGGCATGCCGCCAGGGCTGCGATAGAACACTGAACAGTTGCGACGAGACTCGGTAGATGTTTATAGCCACACAGCGTATTCGCGTCGAATGGGCGCATTGCGATCCAGCTGGAATCCTGTTCAATCCGCATTATTACCTGTGGATGGATTCGGGGACTCACGCGCTGTTGCAGGCGTCCGGTTTCGACCTGATCGCTGAGCCGTCTCGCGATAAATGGTTTCGAGGTTGCCCGCTGGTGGCGAGCAATATGTCATTTAGCAAACCGTTATATTTCGGTGAGGTGGTGTTGTGCAGCTCGCAGGTCGAACGCTTTGGTAATACTTCGTTCGTGGTCGCACACGAGTTCAGGCGTGTTGATCAGCCGGAAACTGTGGCCAGTGGTAGTGAAGTCAGGGTGTGGGGCTACTCCGACAGCGCAGATCCGTCGAAGCTGGTTGCGCGGGCGATGCCCGATGAAGTCAGAGCGATGCTGTCGGTTGACAAAACGGTCGATGTTACCGTTTAGTGTCGCGACGGGTTTAACATACTGCAGAAACAACACAGAGAAAAAGACTCATGGTTACATTCATCATTCTACTGAACGTCAGGAGCAACAAGATCACCGAGATTGCCGAACAACTGGCTGACATGCCTGAAATTTCGGAAGTTTACTCGGTGACTGGCAATTACGACCTGGTAGCCATCGTGCGCACCCGCAGCAACGATGACGTGGCCGAGCTGGTGACCAATCGCCTCGGCCCGATCGAAGGGATCGAACAAACCGACACCATGCTCGCTTTCAAGACATTCTCCAAGCATGACCTGGAGTCGATGTTTTCGATTTGATCGAGTCTAGCAGCCTGTCTATCTGTCGGCCTTAACAGGCAGGCTGCGGGGGCCTTACTTCCAGGCGTCGCCAAGCCCGACCGGACTCGGTAGCGAGTTGACCAGTTTGTTGAACAATGCTGAAAACTCGGTATCCCACTCACCACCGAACATGGGGTCCTGGTTTTCACCGAATGCCGCGTCGATCTCCTGCCAGTCCGATTCTTCGAGTACCTCACGCGCGCGCGGCAGGACTTCGGCCTCTTCGAGCTGGGCGTGATCGCGTTCGAACTGACAGTAGCGCAGCACCAGCTCGCGAAAAGGCAGATACTCACTGACACCGCAAAATTCGTAGGCCGACAGTGCCTTCAGCATTTCAACAAACAGTTTGCTGCCCTGGTAATGTTGTTGACCCAGTTGCTGAATCAATCCCTCGGTGTCGGGTGCGCGTTGCAGCAGGCGCGGAAACAGGAAATCATTTTCCTTGGGGTGATGGTAGCGGTCCAGAAAACGGTCGATATAGGTGAAGAGACCGTGAAAAATCGCGAATTCAGCATGTTTGCCGCTGTCAATTTCGGCGATCAGTTGCTCCATGCTGTAAAGCACCGCAGCGAGATTCTGGTGTTCACTTTTGATTATGGCAATGGCACGCATGTTTTGCCCGTCGTCGGCGAAGGTAGACGCCTGATTCTAATGGCTGTGCAGGCTTATCCCTTGATATATATCATGTTCCTTCATTGAATTGCGCAAGCGTCGGCGAGTCGTAACTGTCTTATCCGGCACCGCGGAGCATATCGACGTAATGGTGACACCCTTGTGCAGAATCACAACTTTCTCACTACCTCGAGTTCGCTCCAGGCAGTTGTGAGGCTGTTTTTTGGTCACCAAACGATGCCGGTTATTTGCACAGGGAGTATAGTGTTAGCGATTCACAGGCAGGAATGTACCAGTGAATCTGTAGCGATTATTTCTAAGTATCTGATATTAATAGATAAAAATGACTGCTATTTCGATGCCACAAGTCCACCACTATTGCGCGCTCCTTTATCTGGAATACTTGCATCTGGATTGTAGCCGATTGCGTTGAAGCCGCACCCGTACACTACCACGAACAGGAGATGAGTCATGATACCCAGCAGTAAAATGCAGCAGGATGCCCGTGGCAACCCGGTGTCGACCTGCATGCCCGAGTCGCTCGACGACTACGAACGTGCTCTTTATCAGTTTCAAAGCTACTTCGGTGACCCCACGGTTACTCTGGCGCAAACACTCGAGCGTGATCCCGAGTTTGTCGTCGGCCATATTTTTAATGCCAGCGCGATGCTGATGATGTCGGAGCGCCAGTACCTGCCCGATGTTCGCGACAGTATCGAGAAAGCGGAGGCACTGGCGCACAAGTCGAACGACCGGGAAAAGGGTCTGCTTGCCGGCGCACGACACTGGATGGAAGGTCGCTGGGACATGGCCACCGTTGTCTGGGACCAGGTGCTGGCCGATTATCCGCGGGATGCGCTGGCGATTCAGCTCGCGCACCTGACTGACTTTTTCCTCGGCGATGCGGTCAATCTGCGCGATCGCATCGGGCGCGTTATCGGTAGCTGGAATGAATCTACACCGGGTTACTCGTACATTCTCGGTATGCAGGCCTTCGGTCTCGAGGAATGCAACCAGTTTGCACGCGCCGAGGAGACGGCGATGAGGGCTCTGTCGATAGAGGCCCGCGACGGCTGGAGCGTGCACGCCATGGCCCACGTGCTGGAAATGCAGAATCGCTACGAGGAAGGTCAGCAGTTCATGCGTACCAGGGTTGATGACTGGGCGCCAGACAACGGTTTTGCGTTTCACAACTGGTGGCACCTGGCGCTGTTTTACATGGAGCAGGAGGATTATGCCAGCGCCCTGCAACTCTATGACGAGCAGATACTGCCAGGTGAGTCCGAAGTGTCGTTGCAGATGCTGGATGCCTCGGCATTACTGTGGCGTCTGCACCTGCAGGATGTCGATCCTGGAGATCGCTGGACCCTGATCGCTGATTTGTGGGCGCGCAAAACCCCTGGCGAAAATGGTTATTATGCTTTCAACGACATGCATGCGGTCATTGCGTTGGTGGGAGCCGGGCGTCTTGCAGAAGCACGGTCAATTCTTGCCGATCTGCAAAAGGCGGCGATCGAGAACCCAGCACTGACCGCGATGATGGCGCACGATGTGGGCGTGCCCGCGGTACAGGCGATGATCGCCTTTGCCGAGCAGCGCTATGATGACGTGATTGACGCACTGTACCCGATTCGCAGTATCGCCAATCGCTTCGGTGGCAGTAACGCCCAGCGCGATATCCTGACCCAGACCCTGATCGAGGCGGCAATTCGCGGCGGTCGCGCAGGGCTGGCGACGAATCTGCTCAGCGAACGCGAGGTGCACAAACCGTTCAGCCCCTTAACCCAACGATTCAAGGCCCAGTTGCTGCAATAGCTTGCCGGGGTGAGGCCGGGGATGGCTTGCGCGTATTTTCGACTCATCTGTCAACTGTGCCGCTGCAACAGGAGGCGGATGATCCCCGTCGAAATGATTACCGGGGTTTTCCAGTTCCAGCTGGTTGAACGGTCGACTTTACAAAAGAACTGAGTAAGGTGTACTCCTTTTTGTATTGTCTGGAGAAACTGGACGTGACTCTCGTGATCGAATTGCTGGATTATTTCGGCATCGTCGTATTCGCCATATCGGGGGCTCTGGCCGCCGCGCGCGCGCGTATGGACGTGGTTGGTTTCTCATTGCTTGGTGTGGTAACCGGAATCGGCGGTGGTAGTTTACGCGATATTTTACTGGGCAGATTGCCGGTGTTCTGGATCGATCAGCCACAGTACATCGTGATCTGCGTGGTCGCGGCGGTTGCGACCTTCGTCAGCGTGCCGATGATTACCTCGCGCCTTCGACTGTTGCTATGGGCCGATGCGATTGGGCTTGCCGTGTTCGCGGTGCTGGGCGCGCAGACCGCGCTGGCCGCCGGCGCGCCATTGATCATCGCGGCGCTGCTGGGGGTGGTCACTGCGACCTTCGGCGGGATTATTCGCGACATCATCTGCCGTGAAACGCCGTTGGTGCTGCTCAAGGAAATTTATGTGACCGCAGCGCTTGCTGGCTCGTTGCTCTACGTGTGTCTCATTGAGCTGGCAATTCTGCCCGGCATTGCCATGCTGGCCGGATGCGCTACCGCATTTTCCGTACGCGGTCTGGCGCTGGTCTACAACCTGTCGCTACCGGCTTTCGTGCATCGTAATGATCGCGAGGGCGGTGCCGGCCTTACGCCGCGCCAGGCCGAGGATGAGCACGAATCCTGATAAATGCTTCACCGGCTACCGGTGCGCAGCGAATGTCAGCCGCGCCGGCGTAACAGCAGTGCGCAGCTAAGCCCGATGCTCGCCATGGCGATCACCACCAGGTTGGCGTAGTTCCAGTTATGAGAAAACTCAACCACCGAACTCACCATCAACGGACCTATCGTCTGGCCGATGCCCGCACCCTGCAGCATGAAGCCGGCCATCAGCGCCATCTGCGCCGGACTCGGTGAATATCGTGCGGCGAGCACAAAGGCCGTGCCCGGGAACATGCCGCCGAATGCTGAAAACAGGAATCCCGCGATGACTTTGACAGTCGGCTCCGTAGCCGTGGTAAACACCAGCGTTGCGCACAGCCCCATTGCGATAAATGACAGGGTCAGCAGTTTCCAGGGCGCTATCCCGCGCCCGATCAACCATCCGGCGCTGACATTGCCGATGATATTACCCACCACCACGAGGGCACCGAGTCGCGCGGCCTGTGATAGCGGGACGCTGTAATCGGTGACCAGCATGGTCGGCAGAAAGGCGGTTAGTGACTGATACAGGCTCGAGTAGCAGACGAAACCGGTGACCACCAACAGCGGACCGAGGCGCAATATACTGGCAACAAAGTCAGCGCCATTCAATTGCCGCACAGGTGGTGTCGGTGATCTGCGAAAGCCAAGGAAAAGTATCGTGCCCCAGATCAGCAGCAAAAATCCCACGTCGTTCCACAGGCCACGCCAGCCGTGCCAGTCGACCAGCAGCGGCGTGATGATCATCGACAGGCCGATGCCAGCTGGCATGAAGGCGCCCCACAGGCCCATCGCCAGCGGGCGATCGCGGTCACTGGCGGAACGGCCGATCAGCGAGGGCAGGGCGACAATGGTGAGAATGAAACCGAAACCTTCGAGCAGGCGCGACAGCAGCAGCCATTCGATGCTGGTAACCAGCGCACCGGCAAACGAACCGGCAGCAGACACCACAAGCCCGGTGATTGCCATGCGCAGATGTCCGACACGATCCGACAACAGCCCGAAGCCCGAGCCGGCGATGGCCGCGATCAGGCTGAACAGGGACAGGATCAGGCCGGCCTGAACCAGGCTCAAACTCAGCTCGTCAATAATCAACGACAGCGAGGCAAAAGTCTTGCCGATCTGGAATGCGGCGATACAGCCCGCGCCAAAGGCTATCCACACCCGCGGCCAATGAGTTTCGTTCATCGCGCTTTAGTCTTTGGCGGCTGGATGGATCGTCAAACGCGTTCCAGGATGATGGCGACACCCTGGCCGACACCGACGCACATGGTGCACAGGGCGTAGCGGCCTCCGCTGGCATGCAGATGATTCACCGCGGTCGTCACCAGGCGCGCGCCGCTGGCACCCAGCGGATGGCCGATTGCGATTGCGCCGCCGTTTGGATTGACGCGCGGATCGTCGTCGGCGAGACCGAGGTCACGCAACACGGCGAGTGCCTGTGCGGCGAAAGCTTCGTTCAGTTCGATGACGTCCATCTGCTCGAGGGTCAGACCGGTTTGATGCAATAACTTACGGGTAGCCGGGGCGGGCCCCATGCCCATGATGCGCGGTGCAAGGCCAACACTCGCCATACCAAGCACTTGAGCGCGCGGCGTCAGGCCGAAGCTGTTTACCATGGCTTCATCGGCGAGCAGCAGGGCGCAGGCGCCATCGTTGATACCGGATGCATTACCAGCGGTTACGGTGCCGTCTGCACGCACGATCGGCAGCAGTTTGGCAAGCTTTTCAAGCGATGTTTCGCGGGGATGTTCGTCAGCCCCTATGACAGCAGCATCGCCCTTGTGCTGCGCTATGCTCAGCGGGATGATTTCAGATTCGAAGAATCCGGCAGCCCGCGCGAGCGCATAGTTTTGCTGTGAACGCAGTGCCATTTGATCCTGAGCGCTGCGCTCGATACCGAAATCGGTGGCGACATTTTCTGCCGTCTCCGGCATCGAGTCGATGCCATATTCCTGCTGCATCAACGGGTTCACAAAGCGCCAGCCAAGAGTGGTGTCGTACATCTCGCTGGCGCGGCTGTAAGCCGATTGCGCCTTTGCTATGACAAAGGGCGCGCGGCTCATGCTTTCCACGCCACCGGCAATCATCAGCTGGGCTTCACCGCTGCGAATCGCACGCGCCGCATTGCCAACCGCGTCCATGCCTGAAGCGCAGAGCCGGTTGAGCGTGATGCCCGGTGCCGATTGCGGCAGACCTGCCAGCAGGGCCGACATGCGTGCGATGTTGCGATTGTCTTCACCCGCCTGATTGGCGCAGCCGTAGACCACGTCGTCGAGCAGTTCCCAGTCGAGATTCCGGTTACGTGCTATCAGTGCGCGTATGGGTAGCGCGCCCAGGTCGTCAGCGCGCAGGCTGGCGAGGGCACCGGCATAACGGCCGAAGGGTGTGCGGATCGCATCGCAGATGAAAGCCTGGTTCATGACTGGGGTTCCTGGGCAAGGTCGAAAAAGCTGGTGGCTTCGAGGTCGAGCACTTCCACGTCGTGCTGATTGTGCATTTGCCAGCGCCAACGCAGAATGCCGAGTTCCGGGGAGCTGGATGAGCGACGTACTTCGATTACCGTAGCAAGCAGTGTGAGTCGATCAGCGGGGCGTACCGGTTGCGGCCACTTGACGTAGTTCAGGCCGGGCGATGCATAGGTTTCGGAATCGGCCAGTGCCGCCTCGACGATCAGGCGCATGGCTATGCTGCAGGTATGCCAGCCACTGGCGATCAAACCCTTGAAAGGGCCATTGGCTGCCGCGTCGGCATCCACGTGAAACCACTGTGGGTCGTAAGCTCTGGCGAACTCCAGAACCTCGTCCAGCTTGACCTCATAAGGTCCGGCGGATATCTGTTGCCCGGCATAAAACTCATTGAACTTCATGCGCTTGTGCCTGTGCATGAGCGGTCCGATTTCACGGTCCTGAAAGGCATTATTAACGCGCTCATTATCTTTTCTGCAGCCACAATTTTTGCCGTAACCAGGGGCTGACGCGATAGCGTTCACCACGGTAATAGTCGTCCAGATGTTGCAGCATTTCGACTACAGCCGTAACACCCCAGTCCGCCAGCCAGGCGAATGGCCCGGCCGGGTAATTGACACCGAGCTGCATGGCGGTATCGGCATCGGCTTCGCTACAGACACCCTGCTGTACCGCATCCGCCGCCTCGTTGATCAACATAGCGATGGTGCGCGCAACCACGAGCCCGGGCGTATCGGCAACCGCCCGCGCGTCGAAACCGAAAATGGCCAGCCACTGCGGCGCCGCTTCGATCCAGCGAGCAGATGCGTTGCCGGACCCGCTCCAGGCGAGTGCGCCGTCGCGGGTCAAGGATAAATCGAAAACGGCGCGGTCGCCGCCGAGTTGACTTGCGGGACGACCATCGGTCAGGCGCAGTTCGGCCTGGTCGACCTGTAAACCGCACCAGTCACTGTCTTTTCTGCGCTGGTACTGGCAGCCGCGTTCATCAAGAATGCGGGCGAAATGAGCGGCGATGGGGTGCTCACCATGAACGCAGAGTTCGTTATGTTGCGGCGTATCCTGCGGTGGGATAGTGCCGGTATCCGTGGCTGCTGTGGGTTCGCTGTAATCGTAGAAACCGCGCCCGCTTTTGCGGCCCAGCAGACCGGCATCTACCATTGACTGCTGCAGTAACGATGGCATAAAGCGCTTGTCGTAAAAATTTGCTGCATAGACGGAGCGAGTCACCGCCGAGTTGGTATCGTGACCGATCAGATCCATCAGCTCGCAGGGTCCCATGCGAAATCCAGCCGCGCGCAGGCAGGCATCGACGACCCCGGGTTGGGCAGCACGTTCCTGCAATAGCGCCAGCGTTTCAGCATAGTAGGGGCGCGCAATACGATTGACGATAAACCCCGGCGTCGATTGCGCCTGCACGGGTACCTTGCCCCAGGCCTCGGCAAGTTGGCATATCGATTGCCGCACCGCGGGCGAGGTGTGTACGCCCGAGACGACTTCGACCAGCCGCATCAGTGGTACCGGGTTGAAGAAATGCATGCCGACCAGTCGTTGCGGCTGCGCCAGGTCCCGGGCCAGCGCGCTCACAGAAATCGAAGAGGTGTTGCTGGCGAGGATGCAGTCATCACTGACGATTTTTTCGAGCTGTTGAAACAGGCTGCGCTTGATGTCGATATCCTCGACGACTGCTTCGATGACCAGCGCGACGCCTGTCGCTTCTGCGAAACTCCTGATCGCCTTGATCCGCAGCAGAGCCTGGGCTGCAGTTTGCTGGGTAAACTTTCCCCTGTTGACGAGTTTGTCAAAGGTCTGGCGCAATTTTGTCAGCGCATTCGTGGCCGCCTCGGGAGCCACATCGTAGAGTAGCACCGGGTGGCCGGCGAGGGCGGCGACCTGGGCGATACCGATACCCATGATGCCGGCACCGACAACCAGCACCGGGACAGAGCTGGAATCCGCCGTCATTGCGGAATCCAGTCGGCCGGACGTTTGTCGAGAAACGCGGCGAAACCCTCGCGAGCTTCATCGGTACTGCGCACACGGCTGATGGTCTGCGCGGAGAGCTCGCGTATTTCTTCGGTCACTGGCCCCACTTCGAGCTGACTGAAGAACGATTTTATTTCAGCCTGTGATTGCGGGCCGCCTGCCAGTAACTCCTGCACACAGGCATCGACGACCGTGTCGAGTTCGTCGATGCCGCTAAGCTGGTGCACCAGTCCCAGGGCCAGTGCTTCGGGAGCACGAATGCGCGTCATGGTAAGGGCCAGGCGACGCGCATGACGCTTGCCGACGGCATTGATCAGATAGGGTCCGATCACGGCGGGCAGGATGCCAAACTTTGCCTCGCTGATGGCAAAACTGGCGTTGTCGGCGGCGATGGCGATGTCACAGGCACAGGCCAGGCCCACGCCTCCGCCGAGTGCCGCGCCCTGAATGCGGGCCAGTGTCGGCTTGGGGCTGGAATCGATTCTACTGAGCATCGCGGCAAAACGGCGCGCATCGGCCAGGTTCCATTCGCGCGATTCCTGGCTCGCACGTTGCATCCATTTCAGATCGGCACCCGCGCTGAAATGTTTGCCGGAGCCGGCAAGCACGATGACGCGAACCCTGTCGTCGGCGATCAGTTGTTCGAAAGCCGTGTCGAGCTCTGCAATCATTGCTTCATCAAACGCGTTGAATACATCGGGTCGCGACATGCAGATCTGCATCACGCCGCTGCCACGTTGGTTAAGCTCGAGTGTATTGAAGTTATTCATCGGTCAGTCTCCAGAATCGGCTTGATGCTGTTTTTTGTTATCGATAATCCGGCGTTGCGGGCGCGCAGCTACAGGGCCGATGTTAAACCGGAAACGATGGCGATGTCGATTCATCGCCGGAATGAAGTGCTCGAAGACCGTTAATTAAAGCGGATATACTCGAAGTTTACCGGCTGCCGATTAATCCCGATCGGAGGCGGTGCGATCCAGTTGGCGAATTTGCCAACATCGACGACACGCCCCATCAGGCTGCCAACGTATTCACGATCTAAAGCCGAAGGCAACCAGCTATCTTCGTTCTGTCGCCATTGTTCATCGCTGATCACGTCGCCGTCGGGGCTCACGTGAACCTCGGCCAGGGCGCCGATCTTACGATTGAAACCCTTGTGTGGCACGCTGAGCTTGAAATCTACGCCCGCTTTTTTGATGATGCGA
>Ga0316196_10000422_pt1 | contig 16229 bp, 14 predicted proteins | sample Eddsed2cm_MG_FD_204938 | JGI IMG/M metagenome (GOLD analysis project Ga0316196, IMG submission 204938) | Coastal sediment microbial communities from Maine, United States - Eddy sediment 2 cm | ecosystem: Environmental > Aquatic > Marine > Coastal > Sediment | place: USA: Maine | collected... | reverse complement strand
CCCTTGCCACCCTTGAAACCGAAAAACACCGGGTATAAATGACCGAAAAATACAGCCAGACCACAGGCCACCTGCAGCCATTCAACAGATATTAGTGATTGCGACCCGCCTGGCCATGGCAATTTTGCAATTACAATTACGGCTAGCAGTCCTTTCAGGATATCGATGATAAAGACACCCGCTGCAAATCCCTTGCCATGAGCTCTCAGGGCATTTGTTGCGCCGGCACTTTTACTTCCAAAAGTTCGAATATCAGCAGCACCTGTCAGCTTGCCCAGTATCAGGCCACCCATCAGTGAACCGAGCAGGTAAGATAATAGTATTTTTAGTATAATTTCGGTCATTCAATGAATCCTAGTAAATGCATGCACGGGTATTTTAAACCTCTGCATATTATTTCTGAAGCATACACGGCGTCAGCAGCTGTGACCAGACTGCTATATTTGGTCATATTCCAAAATGATTAGCCTTGTTGTAAATAACACAATGGAAAGATATGGACTTACCAAGAAACCCTACTCGTGCAGTCAAAGTTGGCAGCGTAACGATTGGCAACCAGCAGCCGATTGTTGTACAGAGCATGTGTGCAACCCGCACACAGGATATTGATGCCACCGTAAAACAAAGCAATGATCTTCACCAGGCAGGCGCAGGCATTGTCCGCATTGCCGTTGATAACAGGAAAGATGCCGCAGCACTTGAAATTATACGCGATCAGACCGAGGCAAACCTGTCGATAGACCTGCAGGAACACTACCGCATGGCAGAACTGGTCGCCCCGCTGGTGCAGAAGATCCGCTATAACCCCGGTCACCTCTATCATCACGAAAGAAAGAAACCCTGGCAGGACAAAGTTCGTTACCTGGTAGATATCGCAGAGAAAAATGATTGTGCGATTCGTGTCGGCGTTAATGCGGGTTCGGTTGACCCGGATAAAAAGGATATGTTTCCGGCAGAAGACTCGATCTCACCGATGCTGGCCAGTGCTGAAGAGCACTGCGCATTGCTGGATACAATTGGCTTCACACGCTACGTCGTCTCCCTGAAAGACTCTGACCCCGATAAGGTTGTAGAAGTTAACAAACGTTTTGCAGAGCTGCGACCTGATATACCGCTACATCTCGGCGTAACAGAGGCGGGGCTGCCTCCCGACGGTATAATCAAAACCCGTATTGCCTTCGAACAGCTGATCAGCCAGGGTATCGGCGACACGATAAGGGTATCCCTGACCCTGCCCAATCCACGCAAGGCAGAGGAAATAACTGCAGGCAATGAAATCCTCGCAGATATTGCCGCCGGCCGGGTACGCAGCGTCGTTACATTTGACCGCTCGCATCTCAATATCATCAGCTGCCCGAGTTGCTCCAGGGTAGAAAATGAGGCCTTTATTGACCTCGCCGAAGATGTCAAAAAAATGACTTCCTATGCCAATGACTACCCATTTACTATTGCCGTCATGGGCTGCAGGGTAAATGGCCCGGGCGAGACAGATGATGCAGACCTGGGACTCTGGTGTGGCCCTCGCGCAGTAACATTGAAAAAAGGACCCGAAACACTAGGGCGTTATTCTTATGAAGAGATCCTGGGTCAGCTGAAAGCTGAACTTGATAAGCTTATTGCATTGCGATCGGCATAAGGATTATTTTGCGTTTTACGTAATTGTATTTCTTTAACTTTTCTTTGTTAGTCTAATCGTGCTTTTCGCCCTTTATGGGCGAGTATCTTTTCTTTGCTTATCCAAAGAAAAGTTACCAAAAGAAAGGATCCCCAACATGCCCGCCCTGCGGGTACCCTGCGATGCTCGAATGAACCGGCGGGATGTGGAACTCGCTATCGCTCAAACAGTCACATCCCGAACCCTCCGGTTCATCCTGTGCTTCTCGGCGAGCCTGAACGGGAGGTTTAAGGTCAAAAGCGGAATCGAAGGACTAAAGACAAAAGAAAAACCTTCTTCGTCATTCCGGCAGGCTTCTAGCCGGAATCCATTCTATATAAAGACTCTGGATACCGGCCTGCGCCGGTATGACAGTTGTGTGGTCGGGAGGATTGTTCTTTCGTGCCAGTTGTCACCTAGCCGGTATTAACCTGGGTTTTGATCTTACATTCCCTTTTGTGTTGTCGAGCACTGCAGGCTTAGAGCGGATAAGCGCGAGGACTGTTTAAGCGATAGCGAGTTCCGCAGCGCCCGCCCTACGCTGAAGCGCACAGAGACGCCGCAGGCCAACACGGTAGGGTGTCTTTGATATTCTTTTGGTGTGTTTCTTTAGACAAGTAAAGAAAAGTGACTCGCCCATAAAGGGCGAAAACATAAGCAAATACAAGAAACAAGGAAAGTCACTGGCACTAACAGTGAGAAAACTTGCTAAAAAATATACTGTTAGAAATCAAAAACGCGAAGAAAAACTCATCATCGTCCCATATCTCCCGCGGGCAGTCTTATCTGCCAACCCATTCGGATCATTACGGTATATCATGTAAGCCGCAAGCCCTGACTGTTTACCGAGCGGCAGGTGATATCCCAATTCTATATCTGTTTCCCGCTTAGCGTCAGCAAGATCAAGACGTTCTGTCTCCCTGTGTACATTACCCGTTGCGAAATCGACCTGTGTCGGTACTGATAATGACATGCTTCCCTGGTTGATATGCAAGGGGCTCGACAGGGTCAGGCTGACACGGTCATTTTTTCTTATCAGACCTCTTCCTGATAACCCCAGCGCATAACTATTACTGCCTATTCCAGAAAATTGCTGCAATAACCCCCTGTTCCTGTCTTTTACCAGTGTATAGCCCTGCGAATATATGGAATGCAGTGATATCTTCTGACTGAGCTTCAGTCTTGCAGTGAATCCTGCTGCCAGGGTTTCTGATTGTTCAACACTCAGAGCGCCTGCAGAAGCGCCACCGAACAAGCTACCCTGTTCGTTTAGTCCTGAGAACTGCACTCCCAGGCGAAGTCTTTCATGCGGCTGGATGCTACTCTCGAGCAGCACTGACTGGCTTTCGACGCCGTAGTCGGTGTTGTCATCCATATTCACGACTGCCAGCTTGAGGTCGACCCCTGTTGCAGTTTTATAACCTGCCAGAGCCATATTACCGCTGGAAGCGAAACCTGCATAAGGGGCTGTAAGATTGCGTCGATCAAATAGAGTGGTTTCGTTGACCTCCTCGGCCAGTCCAAAAAACTGACGTGGGTCAAGATTCATGTTTAACGCATAATAGGCACCCCTGTTACCCCCCTGATGAAGAGACAAAGACCAGTTCTCAATATTTTCCTGATCATCATATTCAGAAACCGGGTACAGTTCCTTTGCAGGATCGCGGTCATACCATACAGCTATCTGCAGCTTCTCTGTGATAGCTAATTGTGCCATTTCTGTTGTACGACGCAGATTCTTCATCATACGGTCCATCGTCAGCCCGTCATTACGCACCTCTATCAGTTCGCCCAGATCTACCTTGTAGGGCCGGTCGTAACTATCGACCACGACAGCTTCCTTTAGCTTTTTGTTGTTGTAAATTACTGCCGCTGCCACACCAGCGCCGATCACTAACCCGGCAGCCAGCGCACCTGAACCACTGCTGCCGTCATCTGAAGTACCGGGAAGATCCAGGTCACCCTGAGGTGCCAGAGCCGCAGCCGTATTTAATTTACCCCTGCCATAAATTTCGTCAGTACCAGGAGCACCCAGGTCATCCGCACTATTAAATATAATTTCAGATACCTGCTGCGCACTTAAGCGGGGATTCTGGCCCAGGATTGCTGCAGCAGTTCCTGAAACATAGGGTGCTGCAAAAGAAGTGCCCACAAATGATGAAAAACTGGAGTAGCCCGGTGCAACGACATAATAGTCTTTGCTGTTTCCTGCCCTGTTGCTGTATGAAGCAATAGATCCATTTCGGTTTAAAGCTCCAACGGCTATCGCAGACCCGCCGAAAAGCGCAGCCAGGCTTGCAGGAAAGGTCGGGTTTGGCTGTCCGCCGTTACCGGCTGCAACAACCAACAATTTCCCCGACCGGGCAGAATTCTGCATTGAAGTGGTCAGTGCCTGACTGTAAGCATTCTGCGGACTACCCAGACTGAGGTTAATTACCCTGGCACTGCTGTTAGTAGAAAAATTTACCCCGCCTATTACTATCGACTCTGAGGACAAGCCTGCGCCATCAAGCACTCGTATCGGCAGTATGCGGTTATTCCCATGAACACTGGCGATGATACGAGACACTGTAGTGCCATGTTGTTCAGGCGTTTCGTCAAAGGGGGTGCTATCACCGTCGATCAGATCTATTCCCTGATCAATTCTTCCGGCAAGGTCTGCATGGTTCGGGTTGATCCCTGAATCAATAACAGCTACTGACTCTGCATAGACCTGTGGTGCTATTAGCAAACCTGCACAGAGCATTGTAGTTAATACAATGGCGAATAAATGCTTCTTATATGCTCGTAGTGTATCAGTCATGCTAACTCCAGACATTATCGCGAATGCTTTTCCGCAGTAAGCATACAAGGAAGTTTTCATTAATACAGCAATTATTTATTGTGAGAATAATTGGCGGTTTTTTGCACTTTTCGTGTGAATAGTTTTTGGTATTTTATGATGTATTTCGCTCTCTAGGGAGAAATTCGTAAGAAAAATTCCTAATCGAAGAGTAGAAAAGAACCCTGCCCGGGACGGGCAAAAATATTAGCTGTGCGCCATCACAAAAATCAACCCGCTAATTCATAATCATAATCAACAATCAGCGGTGCATGATCAGAAAAACGCTTTTTCTTATAAATTGAGGTGGCCTCTGCTTTACTTGCAATGCCCGGGGTAGCGATCTGGTAGTCTATACGCCAACCGGTATTATTTTCCCAGGCTCTGCCGCGGTTTGACCACCATGTATACTGATCCTCACCCGGTTCAAGTTGCCTGAAAACATCTACATAACCTGCTTCATCGATTAGCCAGTCCATCCAGGCCCGCTCTTCCGGTAAAAAACCGGAATTCTTTTGATTGCTGCGCCAGTTTTTTAAGTCGATTTTCTTGTGTGCGATATTCCAGTCACCACAGATCAGGTATTCCCTGCCTGATGCCTGCATCTCAAGCAGTAGGGGCTTCATTCTTTCCATCATATCGTACTTGACGACCTGCCTTTCTTCTTTGCTTGATCCGGAAGGCATATAGAGGGAAATAATACTTAGATTGCCAAAGTCTGCCTGTATATATCGACCTTCCGAATCGATATCCGGCCAGCCAAGGCCGTACACCACTTTATCTGGCTGGTGGCGACAATATAATGCCACTCCGCTGTACCCCTTTTTGTCAGCATCGTGAAAGAACACGTGCATACTTGGCGGGTGGTAAAGCTTGTCGGTAAGCTGAAACTCCTGTGCTTTTGTTTCCTGAATGCAGATGACATCAGCACGCTGCCGTAACATCCAGTCATAAAAACCTTTCCTGCCAGCCGAACGTATGCCATTCGTGTTTGCGGTAATTATTCTCATAAATTCACTTACTCTCAATGCACATCTCTTTTGTATATCTCTGCAATAATATTTTCATTCCAACAACTTGCCTATAGAATGGAGCAACTAAACCAATAATAAACATGAGTAATTGCCATGCAGGATTTTCGCAGAGAGTTTCTTGATTTTGCCATACAAACCGGCGTGCTGCGCTTCGGCCAGTTCACCCTCAAGTCAGGCCGCGTCAGCCCTTATTTTTTCAATACGGGCCTGTTTAATAGTGGACTGGGCCTTGCACAACTCGGCCGATATTATGCCAGAGCCATCATGCAGTCCGGTATCAAGTTCGATATGATTTTTGGTCCCGCCTACAAAGGCATTCCTCTCGCGGCGGCCACAACCATTGCCCTGGCAGACTATCATGGCCTCGATATCCCTTATGCCTTCGACCGAAAAGAAGCCAAGGATCATGGAGAAGGCGGCAACATCGTCGGCGCACCATTGCAGGGACAGGTACTGATTATTGATGATGTCATTACAGCGGGTACTTCTGCAACTTATTCGATAAACCTGATTCGAGAAAACAATGCAGAGGTAGCGGGTTTTGTCATCGCGCTGGATCGCCAGGAGATGGTCCCGGGCAGCACCAGTTCGGCACTACAGACACTTCAGGATGAGCAAAACCTGCCAGTCTTCAGCATTGCCACGCTGGATGACATGGTAGAACTACTTGAGCAGGACGCTGAAAAGAGTGATATTTTGCAGGACATCAATAGCTATCGAGATGAATATGGCTGCTGACTCCTTTTTAATAAATCCCCGGGTTTTATTTTAACTGCCATGAAGATTTACCTGGTCGGAGGTGCAGTCCGGGACAGGTTGCTCAATCTGCCGTCGAGGGACCATGACTGGGTAGTCACCGGTGCTACACCACAGCAGATGACTGAACTTGGCTATAAACCTGTAGGTAGGGATTTCCCGGTATTTCTCCACCCGCAAACAAAAGAAGAGTACGCTCTCGCGCGAACCGAGAAGAAAAGCGGTCATGGTTACCATGGTTTCATTTTTCACACCGCTGAAGACGTGACACTGGAGGAAGACCTGGCACGACGCGACCTGACAATCAATGCCATGGCTGAAGACGATGATGGCAACATCATCGATCCATATGGGGGTCAGGAAGATCTGCAGAACAGGATCTTGCGTCATGTCTCTGGTGCCTTTATCGAGGACCCCGTCAGGCTGCTAAGAATTGCCCGCTATGCCTCGCGCTTTTCAAAATTTGGTTTCACTATTGCTCAGGAGACGCAGGAGCTATTAAAGAAAATTGTCTCTAGCGGTGAGATTGATGAACTGGTTGCTGAACGCGTCTGGAATGAAATAAGCAGTGCTCTGGATGAAGATACACCTTCCATGTTCTTTCTTACGCTCAGGCAATGCAATGCGTTGGCAGTACTATTGCCTGAAATCGACTGTTTATTCGGGGTGCCGCAGGCAGTCCGACATCATCCGGAGATTGATACCGGCATCCACACCATGATGGTAATAGACATGGCTGCGCGTCTTGGTGGCAACAATGCAGTCCGCTTTGCATCGCTCTGCCACGATCTTGGAAAAGGCCGTACACCCGCCTCCCAGCTACCAGGGCATATCGCTCACGAGGCGAAAGGCGTAGCTCTAATTAGTAAATTATGCGAAAGGCTACGAATACCTACTGGACACAGACAGATAGCAGAACTGGTCTGTAAATACCATACCCATTGCCATCGAGCTACTGAACTGCGAATATCGACTATACTGAAAGTGCTGGAGTCACTCGATGCATTTCGCCGTCCACAACGACTTGACGATTTTCTGCTGGCGTGTGAAGCAGATTCCAGGGGAAGGCTGGGGTTTGAGGAAATCTCGTACCCGCAGGCTGATATTTTCAGACTCAGTTTTAAGGCTGCAAAACAGGTTGAAGTAAAAGACCTGGTTAGTAGTGGGGCAACAGGTAAGCAGATAAACAAACAACTGAATAGCCGGCGTATTAAAGCAATTGCAGCTGTTCTTGATAAAACTTAATCTGTAGACTGCGAACAGTTATTCTAATCCGTTGTAGAAGTATAAAAATAATAACAATAATAAGAACATAGAAAACATAAGAAGGCGCTACATTATTATATATAATTACCAGATCATATATGGCTGATAAAAAAGACGATAAATCTCCTGTCAATGGCAAAAAAGCAGCCATTTCGACCAGCAGTTCTCTGGATGAGCCTTTACTAGACGAAAACTCTACAGAAATAAATGCTGATATCGATACTTCGCATCTGAGTCTCGAAGAAACAACAGCGGAAACAGCTAGCTCACTGGAAACTGATACAGAGCAGCAAGCACCAGCAATCGATACCTCACATCTTACTTTAGAGGAAGACAGCAGTTCTCAAAGATCTGATAATTCTGCCAGCGACTTTGATATTGATGAAAATGCTGCAGCTGATCAGACGACAGTATTTGACGAATCATTTGATGTCCCGCCAGATGAGCTGAACTCAATAGAAGAACCGCTGTATATTAATAATCCTTTAGCAGGCAACTCTCCCTCGGAATCTGGAATAGATCAATCACAGGCTAATTCAGTATCAGGTAATTCTGTTAATGAGGAAGAGCTTGTACTTTCTACTGGTGTCTCGGATGCGGATTTTGAACAGGGCATAGAGGGTGGTAGCTCAACAAATAATACAAATCACGATTCAGAAAATGATGATTTAGAAACAGACAACCCCATCAAATCCATACTTGAGACAGTAAAAAAGCCTGAAAGTATTGCCCGGGATGCCTGGTTAAACAGTTCTGTAAGAAACTTCCTGCTCGAAAATATTCCGTCCTATCGTGCGAAGAATGAAGATCAGAACATGGAAGCTGCCATCGAAAAAGTCTACGGCGGTGCTACCGAAAAACGTTTTGATCCAAAGAAGTTCTTTAAGGAAAACCTGCTCTTCAGCTTTCTGTTGTTTGTCCTTGTGTTCCTAATAGGATGGAAAGCTGCCGGTATTTTATTTCCGAATTTCATGCCCGACATTAACGACCAGATTATCGAAACTGTAAAAAATACGGCTTCAATTAGCACTAAGGATAAACAAGAAGAAAAGAAAAAACCTGTTGTTACGAATGAAGCCAATAAAGAAAAAATAGAGGCAACACTTTCACATTGCCTGGTTGAACCTGACGCACATACAAAATTCTCTACTGCGTTCACAAAAGTCGGCTATGAGTTTTCCGAACCACCCCTCGCTCTTTCCTATGATGAAGTCAGCGATTCGATCAAGGTATGGCAAGGCATGAATATTGGATTCTATATCAAGGATGCAATCCTCAGATTTAATGTACTAGCAAACAAGGAACTGCCCATTGTTCAGAATGCACATCAAATCGTAAACGATTATAAAGAATCGCTAGTACAGATTGGCATGCAGGCCAATGAACTTGATGACCGCATTCGCAGCATTCAGACCAGTAAGGGGAATCAATCTACAAGTACTGTAAATGAACGAATACCGCTACGTATAAAGCTTGATGAACTAAATGCAAGACTTGCAGAGGAGCCCTCACTGGAGAGGTTTTCAGAGTTGCAGGCAAAGCTGACATTAGTTGAGAATATATTATCAGGTGCAGAAAAACCCGAAAGGTTCGGCCCAGATCAGATCCTGGAGACTGATCCGGAGTGGCTTGCACCAATTGCCGATGCGGAATCTGTAAATATAGGTGTATTGATAGAGGAAAAAGTCACTCCGGCTATCCAGGTCCCTGCCGATAAGCTGAAAAGTGTCTTCCCAAAGCTGACGGCCTTCCACCTTACTGAACTGGAAAAATCACTGGATGGTCTGTTGAAATTATCTTCACTGATCATTTTCCTGCCGGAAAACAAACTGATTCCCTACAGGCTTGAGCTATCCGGTCTAAATAGACGTTTGAACAAGCTAATGAAGCAGGAACTCCCGCAATGGCTTAGCTATAACCGCTGCCTGGCTACTACGCGGGCTGAGGCACTGGCTGCTCCTGAATAACAGGTCTTTTAACTGTAAATCAGTTAAAATCATCGCTTTAGAACCTGCCACTCACAACTTTATCAAAGACCACAATGCTTTCAAATTTCTTCAACCATCCTGCGCTGCGAAGATTCTGGCTCAAGATACGCTATCTCCTGGCACCCCTGTTTCTTATATTTTTGCTGCGCTATATCAATACAGACTACCTGCTGGCAGGATTCCTGATTTCATTGTTTGGAGAACTAATTCAAACCTGGAGTTTTGCATCACTGGTAAAAAACGTCGAACTCACTGTCCGCGGACCCTACGTGATTGTCCGCAACCCAATGTATCTTGGGCGTTATTTCCTTGGCCTGGGCTTCGCTGTTCTGTTTGGTAATATCTGGTTTGTCATCATCTATACAGTTCTCTACATTCTCTACATGGTCAATCGCGTCAAGCGTGAAGAGGCCAGGTTAATCGGCCTGCTTGAAGGATATGATGAATATCGTAGTAAAGTGCGTGCTTTCCTGCCTACACGAGGGGTCAGTGAGACAAATCCGCTGTGGTATTTCAACTGGGAAACTTTACGTACCAATCATGGCGACCAAAACTTCATCGTTTTTGTTTTGATCTATACGGTCATTTTTTCTTACGTAATATTTTTTAAGTAACGGTCCAGGCTACGATAGCGGATAGCTTCAGCAATATGTCTGTCCAGCACTTCCTCGCTGGCAGCAAGGTCGGCGACCGTTCTTGCCACTCGTAACATTCGATGAAATGAACGTGCAGACAAACCGAGTTGAGTCATTGCATTGGCAAGCTGGCTGCGGGCTGATCTGCTGATCCTGCTGTTATCATCAAGCTGCAGTGGGCTAAGCTGAGCATTGAATCTACCACTGCGCTGTAACTGCCTATGCCTGGCAGCAGATACCCTCTGGCGTACATCAGCACTGCCTTCTGTCTCCACCTGGCTATCTAGCAGCGCATCTACCGGAACAGCTGACACCTCCACCTGTAAATCAACACGGTCCAGCAATGGGCCTGACAGGCGTGCCCGGTAGCGTTCTACCTGTTCTGATGTACAGCGGCAGCGCCCGCTGGACTCACCGAGATAGCCACAGGGACAGGGATTCATCGCCGCCAGGAACTGAAATCTTGCCGGGTACTCTGCCTGCCGGCTTGCCCTGGAAATTGATATAACGCCTGATTCCATCGGCTCCCGCAGCACTTCGAGAACATGCCTGCCAAATTCAGGCAGTTCATCTAGAAATAACACACCATTATGTGCCAGTGATATTTCCCCGGGCATCGGCTTCGAGCCGCCTCCAACGAGTGCAATCGCCGATGCCGTATGATGGGGTGAACGGAAAGGTCGCAACATCCAGCGGCCAGGATTCAGATCATTATTTCCAATTGAATAGATCGCAGCCGTTTCCAGCGCCTCCTGCCTGGTCATTTCCGGCAGTATTCCCGACAGGCGACTTGCAAGCATGGTCTTTCCACTGCCTGGCGGCCCAGACATTAGCAGACTGTGAGCTCCCGCAGCGGCGATTTCCAGAGCTCTTTTTGCCTGCTGCTGACCACGCACTTCTGCGAGGTCCAGACTTGCCCGTTTATCAGTTTCTAGCGGAATCAGCTGGACAGGTAAAAGTCTCTGCTGGCCATTCAAATGTGCGGTCAGTTCCGCCAGGCTCACTGCCGCCAGAACAGAGCACTCTTCAACCAGGCTCGCTTCCTGTCCATTCTGTTCAGCTACTACCAGCGTGCGCCCCTGTCTGGCCACCTGCATCGCTGCAGGTAATATTCCATTAACTGGACGCAGCTCTCCACTTAATGCCAGTTCGGCAATAAATTCGTATTTCTCCAGATTATCATCAGCAATCTGCCCCGATGCGACGAGGATACCAATGGCTATAGGCAGGTCAAACCGTCCGCCTTCCTTGGGTATATCAGCAGGAGCCAGGTTTATGGTAATGCGGCGCGGCGGGAACTCAAACCCGGAATTTAACAGCGCTCCACGGACCCTGTCTTTGCTTTCTTTAACCGCAGCCTGAGGCAGGCCAACGATGGAAAGTGAAGGCAAACCATTGGAGAGATGCGCTTCAACGAATACCTGTGGAGCCATAACTCCATCAGCCGAACGTGAGTAGATAATTGCGAGAGACATTACTGGAGTCCTTTCCCTTAATTGATGAAGTTGAACTAGATTAACTAGTTGAACTATCCGCATCGACATCCCTTGTCGACCTGTAAGATAAATAATTAACTTTAGCTGTTAATTCGCTGCTTTGCCTTTTTCAGACTGGCATAAAGAAGCCAGGCATATGCCTGCTCAATTCCTACCGCATCTGTTTTTCTAATTCTGCAACCTGAAGTTCGAGCTGCTCCAGCTTCTCTCTGGTGCGCAGTAAGACACGTTTCTGAACTTCAAATTCCTCGCTGCTAACCAGGTCCATTTTCTCGAAGGCGCTGCTAGCAGCTGCTCGAAGGTTATCACGTACGGCTGCAGCCAGCCCGTCTGGCAGTGCTGCCTCAAAGAAACCGATAAAGCTATCGGAGGTTGATTTAGTTTTTTCCATAGTGGTCAGAATCATCCACTCTTTTCGTATCGAAATCAACATATGATGCCAGATTGTGCAGTTGCACCAGAATGGTGAATGTCCATCCCTTACCCGTATTAATCAGGTGCGCATTCGTTGATGAAATGACCATACAAACATTATAAGTCATTGTTTTTTTTCTATTTATTTAAATTAATAAATATTGGCATGATATCTGCTTTAGTACGATACGAGATCACATTATAGACATGCATGATGTCATGAACCTGCAGTCAGTTGTGCTTTTGCGTAGCTGCCTGATTTATTTTCCAAGGAGCATATAAATATGAAACTTATCACAGCCATTATCAAGCCGTTCAAGCTTGACGACGTGCGTGACGCCCTCTCAGAAATAGGTATTACTGGCATGACCGTAACCGAGGTAAAAGGTTTTGGTCGCCAAAAAGGACATACCGAACTCTATCGTGGAGCTGAATACGTCGTCGACTTCCTGCCCAAAGCAAAACTTGAGATCGCAGTTAATGCAGACATCGTAGACCAGGTAATAGAAGCCATTGTCGGTGTCGCCAGAACTGACAAGATCGGCGATGGAAAAATCTTCATTACACCGGTTGACAGTGTCGTCCGTATTCGTACCGGTGAAACTGACGCAGACGCGTTATAACCCGACTTTGTCAATAAACTATAGAGGAATTTATTGTGGAAGCAATCGAAGGTATTAAGAATCTAAGCTACGCGCTGGATACATTTTATTTCCTGATTACCGGTGCGCTGGTAATGTGGATGGCAGCTGGTTTCGCCATGCTGGAAGCGGGCCTGGTTCGATCTAAGAACACGGCTGAAATATTAACTAAAAATATCGTACTGTTTGCTATTGCCGGTATCATGTACATGCTGATGGGTTACAACATCATGTATCCGGCTGACGGCAACGGCTACTTCCCTGCTCTGGATCTGTCATTTATGTTTGGTGGCGACAATGATGCCGCTGAAGTACTTGCAACAGATATGGAAGGCTGGTATGACGGCTCTTATTATTCCGGTATGTCTGACTTTTTCTTTCAGATGGTATTCGTTGCAACGGCTATGTCCATCGTTTCTGGTGCGGTAGCGGAACGCATGAAATTATGGTCATTCATGGTATTTGCCGTAGTAATGACTGGTTTCATCTATCCTCTGCAGGGCTACTGGAAATGGGGTGGTGGTTTCCTCGATGCCATGGGCTTCGCGGATTTTGCCGGATCAGGTGTAGTACATCTCACTGGCGCTGCAGCTGCTCTTGCAGGTGTCATGCTACTGGGCGCTCGTAAGGGTAAATATGGACCTAACGGTGAAGTACGGGCTATTCCTGGTGCCAACCTGCCAATGGCCACACTCGGGACCTTCATCCTCTGGCTGGGCTGGTTCGGATTCAATGGCGGTTCAGAACTGATCCTGTCAAATGTCGGTGAAGCAAATGCTGTAGCCGCTGTCTTCGTCAATACCAATATGGCGGCTGCCGGTGGTGTCGTCGCAGGGATTCTGACAGCACGCATTCTGTTTGGTAAAGCTGATCTCACCATGGCTCTCAATGGTGCGCTGGCTGGACTAGTGGCGATTACTGCTGAGCCTCTTGCCCCTACTCCAATCGGTGCGACACTAATCGGTGCAGCTGGTGGTATCCTGGTGGTCTTCTCCATCATCACTATGGATAAACTGAAAATTGATGACCCGGTAGGTGCTATCTCGGTTCACGGTGTTGTCGGCATATGGGGACTGATGGCAGTTCCAATCTACAACGCTGACGCAAGCCTGGGAACACAGGGCATAGGTATGCTGGTTATCTTTGGCTGGAGCTTCGTGGCTAGTCTCATCACCTGGGGTGTGATCAAAGTGATCATGGGCATCCGCGTCAGTGAAGAAGAAGAGTACGAAGGTGTGGATATCGGTGAGTGTGGCGTCGAAGCCTACCCTGAGTTCACCATAAAATAATTCATCCTGTTCAACATTGAACTTTAGGGGCGCTGCGGCGCCCCTTTTTTTTACTTTCAAACTACAAGCCTGAATTCGAGATTCATGTTATTTCCAGTCCTGCTAAATAGGATTGAGATCAGCCTTTGACCGCTGATGTAAAACCTGAATCGCAAAACAGTTACGCTTACTTGAATCCTTCCACCAACAAGGGCAAACTCTGCCTCCTGTAGATCAAGTGGAGGATCAACATGAAAATGCTAACCGCTATAATTAAGCCATTCAAACTCGATGACGTTAGAGATGCACTCGCAAATATCGGGATCAAAGGTATAACTGTTACTGAAGTAAAAGGTTTTGGCCGCCAGAAAGGACATACTGAGCTCTATCGTGGAGCTGAATACGTCGTAGACTTTCTGCCTAAAGTGAAGCTGGAAATCGCCATTGCAGGTGACCAGGTTGAATCTGTGGTTGAAGCAATCGTCAGTGCAGCAGGAACCGGCAAGATCGGTGATGGAAAAATTTTCATCCAGGAACTTGAAAGTGTCATCCGTATTCGTACCGGTGAAACAGGGCATGATGCGTTGTAGAAAGAGCACCACCCGCCAGGACAATAATTTCTACTGAACTTTTTAAATATCCAGGAACACATAGATGGAGGAATCATGAATCAGATCGTTAAACGACTGATTAGTCTGTCATTTTTATTATTTACTCTGCCAGTGTACGCGGAAGATGCCTCTCTGGACTCAGGCAACTCTGCCTGGATTCTGACCTCTACGGCCTTAGTGTTATTTATGACCCTGCCAGGGCTGGCCCTGTTTTACGGTGGGCTGGTGCGCTCTAAAAATGTCCTGTCCATATTGATGCAGTGTTTTGCCATCGCAGGTATTTCATCTCTACTGTGGTTTGCATTTGGTTATAGCCTGGCATTTACAGAAGGCAATGCCTTCATTGGCGGATTCGACAAGGTTTTCATGGCAGGGATTGGCAAAGACAGTCTGCAGGGCGACATTCCTGAAAGTCTGTTTATGCTGTTCCAGATGACTTTCGCCATTATAACGCCGGCGCTAATCATCGGCGGCTATGCAGAACGTATGAAATTCAGTGCTGTACTGCTATTTAGTGCAATCTGGCTACTTGTCGTATATGTACCTGTCACTCACTGGGTGTGGGGTGGAGGCTGGCTAGGCAACATGGGACTGTATGATTTTGCCGGTGGAACTGTGGTTCATATCACAGCCGGCGTAGCAGCACTTGTTGCGGCACTGATGCTTGGTCCACGCAAAGGTTTCGGCAGTGCTGCGATGACGCCGCATAATATGACCATGACCGTTAGTGGTGCAGGTATGTTATGGGTAGGCTGGTTTGGCTTCAATGGCGGCAGTGCGCTTGCTGCTAATGGTGATGCAGGCATGGCCATGCTGGTCACCCACATTGCAGCAGCTGCAGGTGCGCTTACCTGGATGTTCATTGAATGGAAGCGTTATGGCAAGCCCAGTGCCCTGGGCACGGTGACAGGCATGGTGGCCGGGCTCGGTACTATAACCGGTGCTTCAGGTTTTGTTGGCCCAGCCGGCGCCCTTATTATTGGCATACTCGCCGGTGGCGTCTGTTTCTCTGCCACAACCTGGCTAAAAACAGTGATGAAAATTGATGATTCGCTTGATGTCTTTCCAGTTCACGGAGTCGGCGGCATTCTCGGCACCCTGCTCGCTGGTATTTTTTCCGCTACCAGCCTCGGTTTATTTAGCGGTTTTGGCTTTGCCGAAGGTATTACGAGCATGGCGGGACAAATGAAAGTTCAGTTGATTGGTGTGCTGGCAACTGTCGCCTATACCGCCATAGTCAGTTATCTCATCCTGAAAGTCGTTAGCTTGATGACACAGGGACTTCGCGTTACCGACGAACAGGAAATCCAGGGGCTGGATATACATATGCATGAAGAACGGGGGTACGATATTTAGGGCTTAGTTTTAAGTTTTAGGTAAATCATAAGTCGAAATATCTATAACAAAATGCAAACTCACTTATGTTTTAAAGCCCTGTAGCAACTGCGAGATACATTTACTCTATCAGCCTCCCTCATAGGGGGGCTTTTTTATCCACATATGACGAGCGATTAAAACGAATAATAATATACTATTTGCTGACGCAGAGAGTGCTCTGACTAAATAGGAACTGTGTCAATTATGTGTTAGGTGTTTCGTAAATCATAAAACGTAACACGTAAAGCAAATTCTTTAACTCAAATCT
>Ga0316196_10000413_pt1 | contig 16372 bp, 15 predicted proteins | sample Eddsed2cm_MG_FD_204938 | JGI IMG/M metagenome (GOLD analysis project Ga0316196, IMG submission 204938) | Coastal sediment microbial communities from Maine, United States - Eddy sediment 2 cm | ecosystem: Environmental > Aquatic > Marine > Coastal > Sediment | place: USA: Maine | collected... | reverse complement strand
TTACGAGAAGCGCGAATTCGGCAAGGCAATGCGCGACATCATGGCGTTGGCGGACAAGGTCAATCAGTACATCGACGAGAAACAACCCTGGGTCGTTATCAAGGACCCGGGGCGCATGACCGAGGTGCAGGACATCTGCAGCATCGGACTCAACTGTTTTCGCCAGCTGGTCATTCTGCTCAAGCCGGTGTTGCCCAAACTGGCCGCACAGGCCGAAGCCTTCCTCAACGTCGCGCCACTGACCTGGGCCGATCTCGGCAACAACCTGTGGGACCATCAGATCAATCGCTTCACTCCGCTGATGACGCGCATCGAACCGGTGTTCATCGAGCGCATGATTGAGACCACCAAAGAGGATCTGATTGCCGAACAGAAGATCCAGGCGGGACCCCAGGACCCGGCAATCGAAGCCATCGCGCCGGAGATCAGTTACGACGATTTCGCCAAACTTGATTTTCGCATTGCCAAAATCGTAGCCGCCAAACGCGTCGAGAAATCCGATCGTTTACTGCAGTTGACGCTGGAAATCGGCGGTGAGACCCGCAACGTGTTTGCCGGCCTCGCCAACGCCTATAAGCCGGAGGATCTCGAAGGTAAACTGACCGTGATGGTAGCCAACCTCGCGCCACGAAAAATGCGCTTCGGCATCTCCGAAGGTATGGTGCTGGCAGCAGGAAGCGGCGAAACCGAGATATTTGTGCTGCATCCGGATTCGGGTGCGAAACCCGGCATGCGAGTCAGTTAATTGCGCCAGGGCCTGTTTGCAGTTTTTCTCCTTGCGTTGTTTGCGATCGCCGCACCTGCGGCGGCACTGGATTCGAAAGAAATCTACCAGCTCAACCAGGATCGGGTCGTCCAGGTTCGCGTGCTCAATCGCGAAACCGGCAAGAAATCGAGCATCGGTTCAGGGTTCATCGTCGGCGATGGTCGTCAGATCGCAACCAACTACCATGTTATCAGTCAGATCGTGCTCGAACCCGAGCTGTTTTATATTTCATACATCAGCAATGACGGAACCGAAGGTGAACTGACACTGGCGGCTCTGGATGTCGCCCACGACCTGGCCTTGCTGAGCGCCGAACAAACGCTTGGCGACGCCATCCAGATGAGCCCTCTGCCACCGCGCGGCGCACCCATTTTCGCTATGGGCAATCCACTCGATCTCGGTCTCAGCATTGCCGTGGGCACCAACGGCGGCATCCTCAATCAAACCGACGACAGTCGCATCCTGTTTTCGGGTAGCCTCAATCCGGGTATGAGCGGCGGCCCGACATTCAATGAATTCGGCGCAGCGATCGGCATCAACGTTGCGACCGCGCGCAATGACATCAGCTTCATCGTACCCTCGCGCTTCCTCACCGAGCTGATCGAGCGCTCTACTGCTGAACGTTACGCGGACAACGTCGATTTAAAGGCCGAAGTAGCCCGCCAGGTTATCGCCTATGAAAATCGCTACATCGAACAACTGCTTGCCAGTGACTGGCAGGAGCTGAACCTGCGTCAGTTCCAGCTACCCGGAGTGATATCGCCAACCGTACGCTGCTGGGACAACAGCGCCAAACTCAACGCGGTGGCGCGCTACAAACGCTACCAGATTCGCTGCGCCAATCAGAATCACGTTTACCTCGACGCCGACAACCACTTTGTCGGCCGCCTGAGCTATGAATACTACTGGCTAGAATCGGATGAACTCAATCCAGTCCAGTTTTACAACCTCTATGAAAGCCTGAACAAGGATCAGATTGAGACCAAGCCGGGGCGCGAGATCGTCAGCAATTTCAACTGCGAGACCTGGTTCATCGAGGTTTCGACGCAGGAAATGAAAAGCAATCTCTGCCGACGCGAGTACCTCGACTACCCGGGTATGAGCGACGTTTTATTCACTGCTGCACTGACCGGTCACGCGGACAGGGGGTTTTTCATGACCCTGATCATGACCGGGGTTGATTTCGATTCGGCGCTGCCGCTGATTCAGAAATTCCTCGAGGAAACCGAATGGACTCCCTGATCCTCGAAATCAGCGCGCGCGGGCTGGATCGCTACGAACCGGTCAAATTCGGCACCACGACCATCGGGCGAGCGCTGGATAACGACATCATCCTGTCTGATCCGACCGTGGCGCCACACCACCTGCAGATCGTTCAGCATTCCGATCAGTCGATTGAACTGACCAACCTGGCCGAGATAAATCCAACCCAGGTCGATCGTCAGCCGATCGATACCAGCGTAATTGGAACATTGCCGGTCACCATCGAAATCGGGCGCGTACAGCTGCGACTGCTGGCCCGCGATCACGCGGTGGCAGCGACACGCCCCCTGGCCGCGAGCCGCAGTAATCGGCATCCGTTTGGACACGCCTACTGGGCGCTGATACTGGTATTGATCTGCCTGTTGGTCAGCGGTACGGATTTTTTCCTGAACTCCTACAACACTTTCAAATGGAGTGACCTACTGAAATACCTGTTGCGCGAAACGATATTGACCATCGGCGGCTTTGTGCTGGCCCTGTCGATACTCGAGCGACTGCTGGTGAATCGCTGGGAAATCCGCCAGATGCTGACCTCGGTTTGCCTGATTTACCTGTTGTTCACTGCCGCCATGTTTTTAGCCAATAACCTCGACTACCTGCTTTCGGCAAGCTGGCCGAGCACCCTGCTGCACTTCGGCTGGTACCTGCTTATCGTGCCTGGCGCCATTACGCTCTACCTCGTTCATATCTCGCATCTGCCGCGCAATCGCAGCCTCATGCTCGCCCTGCTGATTGCCAGTCCAATCGCGATGCCATCGATTCTGCAAAGTTCGCAGATGCAGCTGCTACTGGATAATTTCAGCCCGGCAGCCAAATACCACAGCAATCTCAGCTACATGAACTGGCACCTGCGTAAACGCGTCGATATCGATAGCTTCATCGAACAGGCGCGACAACTGGAAGCGGGCGAAGCCGCCGACTGACTAGCGCCCTGCCCCGAGCTTTGCCGAATAGCACTTTTAATAAAAACCTCCGGCAAATACGGTATTTTTAAGGGGGGCCAGGCTTTATAATCGCGCCATGCCAGAATACCTGTTACTTTTGATCGGCACCGTCTTCGTCAACAACATCGTGTTGGTGAAGTTCCTCGGGCTGTGTCCCTTCATGGGTGTTTCGCGCAAAGTCGAAACGGCCATCGGCATGAGCGCTGCCACCACCTTCGTGCTGACCCTGTCGGCAATACTGAGCTACCTGATCAACAGCTGGATCCTGGCACCACTCGGACTCGAATACCTGCGCACCATCGCCTTCATTATCGCCATTGCCGCGGTCGTCAACTTCACCGAAATGGTGGTGCACAAAACCAGTCCGTTACTGTACAACGTGCTCGGGATTTTTCTGCCACTGATCACCACCAACTGCGCGGTACTGGGCGTGGCACTGCTCAATGTCCAGGAGCAAAACAGCTTTATCGAATCGGTGATATATGGCTTTGGCGCGGCGCTCGGTTTTTCACTGGTGCTCATCCTGTTTGCCGCCATGCGCGAACGCATCAACGTTGCCGATGTGCCGCTGCCTTTCAAGGGCTCCGCCATCGGCTTGATTACCGCAGGCTTGATGTCGCTTGCCTTCATGGGTCTCGCCGGGCTGGTCAAGGCCTGATGATTATCGCCATCGTCACCATCAGCCTGATGGCTGGACTGTTCGGCCTTATTCTTGGTTATGCCGCGATACGCTTCAGGGTCGAAGGCAATCCCATCGTCGATCAAATCGACGCCCTGCTGCCACAGACTCAATGCGGCCAATGCACCTTTCCGGGATGCCGCCCCTATGCCGAAGCCATCGCCAATGGTGAAGCACCCATCAATCAATGTCCGCCCGGCGGACAGGCAACCATAGTCGCGCTCGCCGGCCTGCTCGATACCGAGGTACTTGAACTGAATGCCGAGCATGGTGAACACCTCGAGGTGCCGCTGGTGGCCATCATCGACGAGCAAACCTGTATCGGCTGCACGCTGTGCATCCAGGCCTGCCCGGTTGACGCGATTCTCGGTTCTGCCAAACACATGCATACCGTTATTGCCGACGAATGCACCGGCTGCAAGCTGTGCCTGCCGCCATGCCCGGTCGACTGCATCGACATGTTGCCGATTCCCCAGACCATTGATGACTGGAAGTGGACGCCACCGCGCGCCCTGGAACTGCACAGCCCGGAATTAACCACTGATGCCTAGGCTCCATCACTTTCCCGGCGGCATCAAGCTGCAAGGCCATAAATCCGAGTCCCTGATTCAGGGGCTACAGCAGGCCAGTCTGCCGCGGCAACTGATCCTGCCGCTGAAACAACACATCGGCGAACACAACAAACCACTGGTGGATGTCGGTGACCGGGTGCTCAAAGGCCAGATGATTGCGGCTGCTTCCGCGCTGATCTGCGCACCCGTGCACGCGCCGACTTCGGGCGTCATTGCAGAGATCGAGAATTTTCCCGTCGCACACCCGTCAGGGCAGGACGATACCTGTATTGTCATCGATGTCGACGGCAAAGACGAAGCGGCAGACCCGGTCCTGCCCGACCTGCAACAGGTGGATGCAGACGGCATGATCGAACTGATCTGCCGCGCCGGTATTGTCGGCCTTGGTGGCGCGGTATTTCCGACCGCACCGAAATTATCACGCGGTAAGGCGCATGGCATCGATACGCTTATCATCAACGGCGTGGAATGTGAGCCCTATATCACCTGTGACGATATTTTGATGCGCCACTGCGCGGCCGAAGTGCTGCGTGGTACCGGCTACCTGCAACGCATTCTGCGTCCGCAAAGAACGGTGATCGCCATCGAAGACAACAAGCCCGAGGCGATCGCCAAGATGACCGCGGCATTTGCCCAAAGCGGCCTGCTGGATACTGAAATAGTCGCGATACCCACGATCTATCCATCCGGTGGTGAAAAGCAGTTGATCCAGATTCTCACCGGCAAGGAAGTGCCGCACGGCCAGTTGGCCTTCGACATCGGATTGTTCTGCCAGAATGTAGGCACCTGCGTAGCCATCACGCGCGCGCTTGAACAGGACCAGCCATTGATATCACGCGTGGTCACGATCAGCGGAGATAACATTCGCCAACCCGGCAACTGGGAGGTACGCCTCGGTACGCCGATTCGTCACCTGATCGAACTTGCCGAAGGCTATCTGCACAGCGACAGGGCACACCTGGTCATGGGCGGCCCGATGATGGGTTTTTCGCTGGCAGGCGACCAGGTGCCGATCGTCAAGGCCAGTAATAACATCCTGGTGATGCGCGAGGAAACCATCCCCCACAGCCCGGGCTATCATGACGAATGTATCCGTTGCAGCAAGTGTACCGAGGTCTGTCCGGCCAGCCTCCTGCCGCAACAACTCTACTGGCACGCACGCGCCAGGGCTTTTGACCGCGTCGAGGAGTTCCACCTGTTCGATTGCATCGAGTGCGGCTGCTGCTCTGCGGTGTGCCCGAGCGCAATCCCGCTGGTGCAATATTATCGCGCCGCCAAGAGTGATATTCGCGCGGCACAAAAAGCGCAGATCAAGTCAGACCACGCCAGAATTCGCTTTGAGTCTCGTGAACGCAGACTGCTACTCAAGAAACAGCAGGAAGAGGAACGTCGGCGCCTGAAACGTGAAGCACTGCAGAAGAAGAAAGCCGGTAGCACTGCATCCACCGCAGATCCGGTGCAGGCTGCTCTTGAGCGCGTCAAAGCACGAAAACAGGCTGCTCAGGAAGAATCACCGTGAGCAGCGTATTCGTTTCCTCGCCCTATGTTGCACCGGGCAATTCGCTGCAACGGCTGATGGCCCAGGTCATTCTCGCGCTACTGCCTGGTACGCTCACCTATGCCTGGCTTTTTGGACCGGGCGTTCTCATCAACATCGCACTGGCCTGCGTGTTTGCGCTGATGTTCGAAGCGGCTGTTCTGAAACTGCGAGACAAACCGGTCATGGTGCATCTTACCGACCTAAGCGCGATCGTCGCCGCCTGGCTATTTGCCTTATGCCTGCCGATGCACTCGCCCTGGTGGCTGGTACTGGTCGGTATCGGTTTCACCATGATCGCCGGCAAACACGTCTACGGTGGTCTCGGGTTCAATCCCTTCAATCCGGCGATGGTCGGTTACGTCGTGTTGCTGATTTCCTTTCCGCGCGAAATGACCACCTGGTATCTACCCGCCTCGGTCAGCGGCGCAACCCTGTCGCTCAGCGAAGCCCTGGCTTACAGCTTTGGCGGCGTGGACATTCAGCAATGGGATGCCCTGAGTTCGGCGACCCCTCTGGATCAGGTGAAGACCGGTATCGGCCAGCAAATCGCGATCAGCGACATTCGCCTGTCCCCGGTGTTCGGACAGTTCGCCGGCAAGGGCTGGGAATGGATCAGCCTGGCCTGGCTCATCGGCGGCCTGTGGTTGTTATTCACGCGCACCATTCGCTGGCATATTCCCGTGGCATTGCTGCTAGGCGTGGTATCGATGGCAACGGTGTTTTACCTGATCGACATGGAAAGCTATGCGTCGCCATTGTTTCACCTGCTGTCCGGTGCGGTCATCATCGGCGCTTTTTTTATCGCCACCGATCCGGTCACCGCCGCGACTACCGACCGCGGTCGCCTGGTTTACGGCTTGATGATCGGCTGCCTGATCTACGTGATTCGAGTATGGGGTGGCTATCCGGACGGCGTGGCTTTTGCCGTATTGCTGGCAAATATGTGCGTACCCTTCATCGACTACTACACCCAACCGCGCATCTACGGCGAAGAATGAGCACGCTCAGCCGTCGCCAGATACTCATATCCGGAGCCTTCCTGTGGTTGTTTGCGGTTGCCGGCACCACCCTGGTCGCTGTCACCGAATACAGCACCAGCAGCGCCATTGCCGAGAACGAGCGCCAGTTGCTATTGCGCAACCTCTACGCGCTGCTGCCACGCGAAAAGCTCGATAACGATATCGCCACCGACACTCGCAGGCTGGCCGCCTCGCCCCTGCTCGGCACCGAGACGGAAACCTCTGTTTACCGCGCGCGCCAGGCAGGTGAACCGGTTGCTGCCGTGTTCAACAGTATCGCCCCCAATGGTTACAGCGGCAGGATTCACCTGCTGGTCGGCGTCTATGTCGATGGCAGCCTCGCCGGGGTACGTGTCGTCAAGCATGCTGAAACCCCGGGACTCGGGGATGCCGTGGAAATTCGCAAATCGCCCTGGATCAAAAGCTTCGATGGCAAATCACTGAACAACCCGAAAACCAGTGGCTGGGCCGTCAAACGCGACGGCGGCGACTTCGACCAGTTCACCGGAGCCACCATTTCGCCGCGTGCGGTCGTCAAGGCAGTACACAACACCCTGCTTTACTATCAGCAGAACGCTGATATGATTTTTGACCAATGACGACTCGCAGTGAAATAACCCGCAATGGAATCTGGAGCAACAATGTTGCCCTGGTGCAACTGCTCGGTCTGTGCCCGCTACTGGCTGTCACCAGCACCGTCATCAACGGGCTCGGGCTCGGCATCGCCACGCTCATCACCCTGGTGTTATCGAACTCAATCGTCTCGCTGATACGCGGCTTCGTGCGCAGCGAAGTGCGTTTGCCGGTGTTCGTGCTGATCATCGCCTCACTGGTCACCATCATCGAGCTCACCATGAAAGCGATGTTTTTCGATCTCTATCTGGTCCTCGGTATTTTTATCCCGCTGATCGTCACTAACTGCGCCATTATCGGTCGTGCCGAGGGCTTCGCTTCGCGCAATCCGCTTGGTCCCGCTGCGCTTGACGGATTGATGATGGGCCTCGGCTTTCTGGCGGTACTGGTGCTGCTTGGCGGCCTGCGCGAGATTCTCGGCTTCGGCACATTGTTTTCCCATGCCGAATTGATGTTTGGTGAGGCGGCCAAATCGCTGGTCATCGAAATCAATCCCGACTATCCCGGCTTCCTGTTGGCGGTATTGCCACCGGGTGCCTTTTTCGGACTGGCATTGCTGATCGCCGCCAAAAACTGGTTAGATCTGCGACCGGCAACGCAGCAACAACCGTCAGCGGTACCTGCGGAAACCATATGAACCGGGACAAACGTCAGGAAATCTTTACCCGCCTCCGGGAGCACATCGAGAATCCGCGTTCAGATCTCGAGTATCATTCCAATTTTGAATTACTGATCGCGGTGTTGCTCTCGGCGCAGGCAACCGACATCAGTGTCAACAAGGCCACCGCAAAACTCTACCCGGTGGCCAACACACCGCAACAAATGCTGGAGCTCGGTGAACAGGGAGTGCGTGAGCACATCAAGACCATCGGCCTGTTCAATTCCAAGGCAAAAAATGTCATTGCAACCTGTCAGATCCTCGTAAACCAGTATGACTCGCAGGTGCCGGAGAGCCGCGAAGCACTGGAAGCCCTGCCCGGCGTGGGTCGTAAAACCGCAAACGTGGTTTTGAATATTGCCTTTGGCCATCCCACCATCGCGGTCGATACGCATATCTACCGGGTCTCAAACAGGACCGGGATTGCACCCGGTAAAAATGTGCTCGAGGTAGAAAAAAGACTGCTCAAGTTCGTACCGGACGAATTCAAACTGCACGCCCATCACTGGCTGATTCTGCATGGTCGCTACACCTGCATCGCGCGCAAGCCGCGTTGCGGCAGCTGCGTGATCGAAGATCTATGTGAGTACCGCCACAAGATCATCGACGAGGGTTCGTAGACGTGTTCCAGACACGCGACGAAGTACGCCAGGTTTACCTCACGGTCTGGGGCAAGATGCAGCGCCGGGAAATACTCGAGCCGATGGAGGCACTGATCGCCGGGGTCATCGAAATTCACCCCGAATACCATGCCCTGCTCGAAGACAGCGAGGCCAGCGCAGAGGCCGAGTACAGTCCGGAACAGGGGCAAACCAACCCGTTCCTGCACATGGGTATGCACATTGCCCTGTGTGAGCAGGCGCAGAGCAACCGCCCAGCCGGCATCCAGCCGCTGTATCAGGGACTAGTTGCTGCCAAAGGACAGCACGACGCCGAGCACGCGATGATGGAATGCCTCGGCCAGGCGCTGTGGCAGGCGCAGCGCGACGGCACCGATCCGGATCAGAGCAGCTACCTCGAGTGCCTGCGAAAGTTAAATTGAAGCCTTTAGCCCGGGTAGATTTACCTGATCCCGAATCGCCTATAAGCTAGGCGTTTCAAACATTCCTGGCGACACAGAAAAATGACATCGACGGCGACAGACAGTGCAACCAAAATGAATGTGGGCGAAGCCAGCATCAAGCTACTCGAAGCCTATGGCGTGGATACCGTATTTGGCATTCCAGGCGTCCATACCCTGGAATTCTGTCGCGGCCTGAACCAGAGCTCGATCCGTCATGTGCAGGCCCGCAACGAGCAGGGCGCCGGTTTCATGGCGGACGGTTATGCCCGCGCCTCGGGCAAGCCGGGTGTGGCGCTACTGATTTCGGGGCCGGGCCTCACCAATGCGCTCACCGCGATGGGCCAGGCCTACGCCGACAGCATCCCGATGCTGGTGGTGTCGGCCGACGCCACCAGCCACAGCCTCGGCAAAGGCTGGGGCTGTCTGCACGAGGTAACCAGCCTGACCGCGATGAGTGCGCCGGTGACCGCGTTTTCGGCAACCGCGATGACAGCGCAGGAAGTCCAGGCGCTGATTGCGCGCGCTTTCTCGGTATTCAGCAGCGAACGGCCACGCCCGGTGCACATCGCCATTCCGATCGATGTGCTGGAGATGCCGGCAACGGGCGACTGGCAGCCGATCGAACTACCGCAACGACCCACAGCGACCGCGAATAAAATCGAGCGCGCCTGTGCGCTGTTGCGCGCCGCCCGGCAGCCCATGATCTGTGTCGGCGGCGGCGGCACGCTGGCCTGTGAAGCGATTACCGAAATAGCCGAAAAACTCGGAGCGCCGGTGATCAGCAGCATCGCCGGCAAGGGCATAGTGCCGAGCGCCCACCCCCTGTCACTGGGCGGTGGCGTAGTGCGCGCCGAGGTTCAGCAATATCTCAAAGCTGCCGATGTCGTGCTCGCCGTTGGCACCGAGTTGTCCGAGGTCGACAGCTTCGAGGGCACGCTCGAAATCAACGGCAAGATCATTCGCGTCGATATCGACACGCGCAAGATGAACGACCTCTACCCGGCCGAGGTCGCCGTTCTCGGGGGCGCCCGGGCGAGTTGCGAAGCCATCCTGCGACAACTCGGTGATGTCAACGCGCGCAGCGCGACGGTGGCCGAAGTGGCGGCGATCCGGCAACAGTTTCGCACTCGCCTGGATAGCAAACAGCGCCGTCACTGCAAGATGCTGGACTTGCTGCGCGAAACCCTGCCCGACGACAGCATCGTGTTCGGTGACGCCTGTCAGCTGGTTTATACCGGCACCTTTGCCTTCGATGTGTCCGCCCCGCGGAAATGGAATTACCCAGGCGGTTACTGCACCCTCGGCAGCGCGCTGCCCGATGCCATCGGTGCCAGGCTGGCGCGTCCCGAAACGCCGGTGGCCGCCCTGGTCGGCGACGGCGGCTTCATGTTTACCGTGCAGGAACTGGTCACCGGTGCCGAGCTTGGCCTGGCGCTGCCGATCATCCTGTGGAACAACCAGGGTTTGAAACAGATCCAGGACGACATGGTTCAGCGTGAAATCGAACTGGTCGGCGTGACCGGCATCAACCCCGACTTCATGGCGCTGGCACAATCCTGTCACTGCCACGCTATCCGGGCGGAAACCGCCGAACAGGTTCGCGCAGCAGTCCGGCAGGCACTTGCCGCCGATCGCCCCACGCTGATCGAAGTCGGCGAACACGACGCCTGGCTGGATTGAGGACGGCATGTTAAATACCCGGAGCCAGTTTTTTTGCCGGCGATGGAATGGCTGATAGCGAGGAATCAATGACGACAAAAGGACCGGGAAATAACTCCGGGCGCAGGTTGAAACTGGCCCGACTAACCTTTCACCAGATCATCGCCATTTCGCTGGTAGGGACGATCGTCGGTTTGAGTACCGCATTTGCGACCGTCGGTTTCGTCAGACTGGTGCGCTTTCTGAACGAGCTTTTGTTTGTCTCTGCCGCCAGTCGCGCCGACATGGCCGCAGGCGAACTCGCCATCATCACCATCCTGGTACTGAGCGGCGGCGGCCTGATTCTCGGCCTGATACTATATTACGGCGTGACTGATAAAGCGGCGCTCGGTCCAGCCGATACACTGTTCGCAATTCAATTGCGTGAACGCCTGCCGTCACCACTATCCGGCCTGTCCTCGACCCTGGCTGCGGCTTTGTCACTGGGTTGTGGCGCGCCGGTCGGACAGTATGGACCGCTGGTTTACCTCGGCACACTCGTCGGCCAGTTCAGCAATCTCCTGCCACTGGGATTGCCCCACATCCGTAGCATTGCCATAGCCTGCGGTGTTGCAGCGGCCGTCGCGACCGCCTTCAATGCGCCACTGGTAGCGCTGATCATCACCCATGAAGTGGTTTTACGGCACTATTCGCTGCGCACCTTTACCGCCGTCGCCATCGCCAGCGCCTGCGGCTATTTCGTCGCCAATGTCCTGTTCGATCATGCGCCATTGTTTCAAATCGACATCGATGGAAGTTTTCGCGCGGTCGAGTTCCTGATGTTCGCGGTCGAGGGTATTGCCTGCGGCATCCTGGCCGTACTGCTGATGAAATCGCTGCGTTACAGCGCCAGCCTGGCAAAGCGCGTGACGATCTTCCCGCCGCTGAAACCCATGATCGCCGGATTCGTTACGGCACTGGTTGTCCTGCAGGTACCGGAGGTGCTTGGCGCCGGACAAGATGTGTTTCGCGAAGCCATCCTCGGCAACAGCTATAGCGCCGCAGATTTGCTGCTGATTCTAGTGGCAAAATCGCTGATCATGATCCTCTGTATCGGTTTCGGTTTCGCCGGTGGTGTGATTTTTCCTTCCATGTTGATCGGCGTTCTGTTCGGCGCACTGTTTGCACTGCTGGTGCCCGGGACGCTACTCGACAGCTATTCCGGAATTTCCGACTACGCGATCTGTGGCATGGTTGCCGTCATGAGCCCAGTGGTCGGCGCGCCGATCGCAGCGCTGTTGCTGGTGTTCGAAATAACCCGCAACTACGAGGTCACCATCGCCGCAATGGTGGCAATCGTGTTTGCCAACCTGGTCGCTTCGATCTGGTACGGCCGATCACTCTACGATCAGCAGCTGGCAGCGCGAGGGATCGATTTATCGATGGGCCGCGAACGCGCCTACCTGACACATCACAAAGTCAGTGAACTTTTGACGACCTGCCTGCCAGTGATAGCACAGGATGCCCGTCTCGCGGTTGCGAATACAGAGATGTCGGCACTCCACACCACATCGGCTGTCATCGTCGATGACGAACAGCGCTATCTCGGCATCCTGCTACAACAGCAAACCCGTGACCTCGATGAAGCGACTGCCATCGCATCGATCGAGCTGGCAACATCGCCATGTTTCGATGAACACACCAGCATCTGGGACGCAATGCAGGTAATGCGCGCCTATATGGGTGATGCGATCGCGGTGATCGATTCCAGCAGCGGGCGTTACCTTGGCGCGATCCCGGAATCCGCGGTAATCAATGCCTACCTCGATGCAACCGAATCCTTACGCCGCGAAAAATACGAGATATAAACCATGGAACTCTATCAACTGATCATCAACCAGGCCGCCAATGCGCTGGACGAAGACGTCGGCAGCGGCGATATCAGTGCCGCCCTGATCGATGCCGATGCCCGGCTCGATACCGAATTGCTGGTGCGCGAAGACGCCGTGCTCTGCGGTTGCCAGTGGTTTGATGAAGTTATGCGCCAATGTGATGCAGGAATCGACATTCGCTGGCTGGCCGCCGATGGCGATGCCATTTCAGCCAACAGCGTCGTGTGCGAAGTCAGCGGTCCGGCTCGCGGTCTGCTGACGGCCGAACGCAGCGCCATCAATTTTTTGCAGACACTTTCAGGCACTGCAACGACGGCACGCACTTATGCCGAGCGCATCAGCCATACCAGCTGCCGCATTCTCGATACCCGAAAAACCATTCCCCAACTGCGCATCGCACAGAAGTATGCCGTGCTCTGCGGTGGCGGCAGCAACCATCGTATTGGTCTTTTTGATGCCTACCTGATCAAGGAGAACCATCTCGAGGCCGGTGGCGGAATCGCAAAAACAGTCGCCACTGCGCGCCAGTTGCACCCGGACAAACTCCTTGAAGTCGAGGTAGAAAACCTTACGCAGTTGCACGAGGCCATCGATGCCGGGGTCGATCGCGCCATGCTCGATAACTTCAGCGTGATGCAAATGCAGCTGGCGGTCGAGCTCAATCAGCAACGCGTCGAGCTCGAAGCATCCGGCAACGTCGAACTCGACCAACTCGTCGAAATCGCCAACACCGGTGTAGATTTTATCTCGATCGGAGCCTTGACCAAGAATCTGCGGGCGATCGATTTTTCGTTACGTTATCGTTGATCAAGCCAGTTAATCTAGCGAAAGCTAAAGAAAACACTGCATTCGTCAAACTTATAGCTATCGTTGCCGCAATCAATTTTTTTATCCTGCGGTATTGCCGTAACATTCTATTTTGCACCAAAAAAGTTCAATCAGGATAACGGCGATCTGCTATTATCCTTAGTTAACAAATAGATAACGCAACAACTTAAACGTTACTTGTAGGAGTTCTGGCATAAGCGGCAGCATCATACTGGTCAACCTGATTGGAGGCGTGGCTCTCCTGTTATGGGGATTGCGCATGGTGCGCATCGGGATATCCGAAGGCTGGGGTAGCGAAATTCGCAGTACACTCGGTGCCAGCCTGAACAATCGCTTCAAGGCACTGCTGTCAGGCCTCGGCGTCACCATGTTACTGCAGAGCAGCAGCGCGACGGCATTATTGACGTCGTCGTTCACCGGTCAGGGTATTCTCACCACAGCGACAGCTCTCGCCATCATGCTCGGTGCCGATGTCGGCACAACCCTGGTCGCGCAGATACTGACTTTCGATTTATCCGCCCTGTCACCGTTTCTGATCGCCGTCGGAGTGGCGCTGTTTACCTACTCTGCAGGCGGCCGCCGGCGCGACGTCGGTCGCCTGCTGCTCGGCCTCGGAATGATGCTGCTGGCGTTGAAATTAATCGTAGCGGCATCACTGCCGATGCGTGAATCGCTGATCATCCAGCAGATTTTCGTTGCGCTCGGCGAAGACCTGATACTGGCAGTAATTTTCGGCGCGATCATTGCCTGGGCTTCGCATTCCAGCCTGGCTACCGTATTGCTGATCATCACTCTGGCGAGTACCAATGCGCTCGACATTACCGTGGCCTTTACCTTCGTGCTTGGCGCCAACATCGGCAGTGCAATTCCACCGTTTATTGCGACGCTTGGCGATAATCGCTCGGCGCGGCAGCCTCCGCTTGGCAACCTGTTGTTTCGTATCTGCGGTGTCGTTATCACGCTACCATTTATCGGTTTGATCGCCGCTCAGATGACAGTTTTCGATATCGACAATGCTCGTCAGATCGCCAATTTCCACATGTTCTTCAATCTGGCGCTGCTCATCATATTCTTCCCTCTGATCGATCGCATGGTCGCTCTCACCGAAAAAATAATCCCTGAGGATGACACCAGCAGCGACATGATGCTTCCGCGCGACCTCGACAGGGGGGCATTTGAAACCCCCCTGGTTGCGCTGCTGAATGCCGAGCGCGAAGTTCTGCGCATGGGTGAGGTAGTCGAGCGCATGCTGCGCAATACCTTTATCGCCCTGAAGAAAAATGACGCTGAGCTTGCCTGGCAAACCCGCGAAATGGACATAGTCGCAAACGATTTTTACGATGGTATAAAGCGCTACCTGACCGCTCTGGCGCGTGAAACGCTGGGCGAAAAAGAAAGCCAGCGATGCAATGAAATACTGGGCTTTGCCACCAATCTGGAACACATCGGCGATATCATTTCCGACGACCTGATTCAGAATATCGTGCAAAAGAAACTATCCACGCGCAGCAAGATGTCGCTGCAGGACCGTGAAGACATCAACGATCTCTATCAACCGGTACTAGGCAGTTTCCAGCTGTCACTCAGCGTCTTTACCTCGGGCGACATCAGCATGGCGCGCAGCCTGCTCGCGCGAAAGTACAAGTTCGTCAAACGCGAAAAGAAAGCGGTACTGAACCACCTGCAGAAAATTCGCGACGATGCTGACTACGATTCCGGATTGAGTGCGATGCAACTCGACGTATTGCGCGATCTAAAGCGCATCAATTCACATCTGGCTGCCGTAGCCTACCCTATCCTGGAGAAAGCGGGCCAGCTGCGCAGTCCATTACGGCGCAACAAGTCGATCGCGAAGCATCCCGAGCGCCGCATGGAGGATGGCGCAACGCCGTCAACAACCTGAGCCCGGCTGAGCCCTGGCGGGTGCAGGCTTCGTGGCTGGCGTCAATCGTTCAACTGTGCGAGGCGCTCGACGGTGCCGATATCGATCCACACGCCCTGAAATAATTCACCGCTCACCAGCCCGTCATCCGCGGCTTTACGTAATAATGGCGCCAACGCCTGCTTACCCGGCCGCAGACCCGCGAAGAAGCTGCGATGATACTGCGCGATCCCACTAAAGGTATGCAGTGGGGAACCGCTATTGCCGACGCGAGCCTGCTCCAGGCTGAAATCACCACGGTCGTTATGCTGCGGATTATCCACCAGTACCAGATGCGCCGGCGACTCAGCTGCTCGCAAAGCAGTGTAATCATAGTCGGTAAACACATCGGCATTGACGACGATAAAGCGCTCGCTCAAAAGCGGCAGCGCCTGCTGGATACCACCCGCGGTCTCGAGCGCCTGCGTTTCCTCGCTGTACTCGATGCTGACACCAAAATCTGCACCATTACCCAGCCGCGACCTGATCTGCTCTCCAAGCCAGCTCAGGTTGATCACCACATCGGTAAAGCCGGCATCCGCCAGGGCCTCGAGATGATAGACAATCAGCGGCTTGCCGTGCACTTCAAGCAAAGGTTTCGGCGTATTATCAGTCAGCGGCCGCAGACGTTCACCGCGACCGGCAGCCAGTATCATGGCTTTCATCACCGACTCACTCTCCGCGCAACGCTGCGACGCGTGCGGACAACTTCAGTTGCTCGAGCAGCGCATAAAGCCCGGCGGTCGACTTCTCTTCCCGGCAGACCTGTAACAGATAGTCGAGCGTAAGCGGTATATCGTCCAGGTAGCGCGACTTGCCATCACGAATTTTGAGCCGTGAAAAAATACCCGCAACCTTGAGGTGGCGTTGAATCCCCATCAGGTTAAACCAGCTCATGAACTGATCCGCATTCACGGCCAGCAGTTCATGCGCGTGCGCGCTTTGGTGATAGCCCA
>Ga0316196_10000412_pt1 | contig 16388 bp, 14 predicted proteins | sample Eddsed2cm_MG_FD_204938 | JGI IMG/M metagenome (GOLD analysis project Ga0316196, IMG submission 204938) | Coastal sediment microbial communities from Maine, United States - Eddy sediment 2 cm | ecosystem: Environmental > Aquatic > Marine > Coastal > Sediment | place: USA: Maine | collected... | reverse complement strand
AGCGAATCGCCGATTATCTGGTATTTTTCATCCCCGGGAGCCGCGGCGAGGTGCGAGGGTGGCGGCAGGGTCAGGGCTTTGTCGACGAGGTTACGCAGGGTTTCCAGTGATACCGGTTTCGATACGAAGTCGAAAGCACCGCATTTCATCGCCTTGATCGCGAGGTCGATGCTGCCGTGGGCGGTTATTACGGCAGTGGGTATATTCGGATAGTGCTGCTGAATGTGTTCGACCAGCGCGATGCCATCGCCATCGGGCAGTTTCATGTCGGTCAGGCACAGGTCGAAGGATTCGTCATGCAATATCCGCGTGGCCTGGCTGTAATCTTCGGCACTGCGCGTTTCCAGGCCCATGCGCAGTAACGTGATTTCCAGCAGTTCTCGAATATCGGGCTCATCGTCGACGATTAAAACGCGTTGTTTACTCATGGGGTTTACTGGTTATCCGTATCGGTCGCGGTTGAAGTCATGCGCAGGATAAAACTGGCGCCTTTATACTGATTGATCCTGGCTGAAACAGAGGCGTTGTTGAGCTCGCAAAGCTGCGCAACGATATACAGGCCGAGCCCGGAACCCTGGTGGCTGGTGGTGTAGAAGGGTTCGAATATCTGCTCCAGAATATCGCTATTTATGCCGGGTCCCCGATCTGCAATCTCGATGCAGAGCGCAAAGGCTGCATCCAGATAGACTCGAATAGTGACGGGTTTATCCGGATCGCCGTGGACGCAGGCATTGGTGCATAGATTGGTCAGAATCTGGTTGAGGTGGCCGGTGTCGAACAGCACGACAGTGCGCTCGGATTCGAAGTTGAGCCGAAAGCGATCGAGCGTGGCCAGACCGGACTGGCAGAAATCGTCGACAAATTTTGGTAGCCAGTGTTTCAGGTCGATACGGGTGCGCGCAGTTTCGCTGCCACGCGAAATATTCAGGATATCCTCAATAATATGGTTGATGCGCAAGGTATGCTGGTTGATGATCTCGATCATGCGCTGATCCGCCTCGTCAAATTTCTTGCCTTCCTTGAGCAACTCGGCTGCATAGGAAATGGCACCGAGTGGGTTGCGGATCTCGTGAGCAATGCTCGCGGTCAAGTGCCCCAGCGATGCCAGCTTGGCCTGTCGCATACTGTCTCTTATCGACGATACGTCGTTTACAAAGACCATGGTATTGGGTTGATCCTCCCGGTGCAGTTCACGAAAGCTGATTTGCAGGTTGTCGATTTCCCTGGTGAAGGCTGGATGAGTCGACTTCCGATCGGTTGCCTGTCGCCAGGCTTCCAGGGCCCCCAGCAGTTGCGGGCAATCGCGCTGCAATGAAATAGCACGATCGATCGGCAGATGCAGCAGTTCCCGTGCCGCGCGGTTGATATGGCGGATCGTGTCTTTATGCCCAAGCACGATGACACCTGCTTCCATATTCTCGATGATTTCCTGGTTGAGCGCGGAAAGCATTGCGACATCGCGCTCACGCTGCTGAATCACCTGTTCGCTGCTGCGCACACGCTGCATCAGCTTGTGGGTAACGATTGCGGTGGCGATCAGGCTAGCACCAAGAATGCCGACCTGCATTGACGTGCCCGAATAAGAGGGGATATTGGCCACCGAATAGATATGTTCGGCGAGCAGGCCCAGTGCCGCCAGTGATGCGAATAGAATGGCCAGGGATTGCTGGGTAAGCAGGCCGGTAACCGCGACGGAAATGATCAGTAGCATACCCAGCCCGCTGGATATGCCACCGCAGGCATGCATCAATAGAATGATCAGAACGGTATCGCCGTAGATCTGCAGCGATACCTGGTTTTGATAGCCGCGCCTTTCGATCGCCGATGCCACAATCCAGATCAGCGCCAGTATCAGAAACGCCAGGCTGGTCCAGGAGTAAAGCGTCAGGTCGACGATGTTGACCAGCGGCGAGGGGTCGATAAAGCTCTGGCCGAAAAAAATTGCCGCCAGCACCAATCTGTAGATATTGAGCAGGCGTAACGGGGTCCAGTTGGTTTTGCGCCGCTGGAAGTCTTCGGAGCGAATACTATTGCTGGTCAAGGTCGGCATGTTCCTGGCAACAATAGGGCGCTTCATTTCGCACCAGGATAGCGGATTCGGGTACATGCACCCCGCAATACTTGCATTGGCGCATGTTTTCCGGCTTCGCTGCATCCAGTTGCTCGGGTTCGGGGTCGCCGCTGAACAATCTTTTCAGCAGCCATAGCAAGGTTGCTACGACGATCAACAGTAATATCAGGCGCACTATAAGCATAAGGTCGAGGTTAGATTTTGTTGCTGGGTGAGAAAGGTCAAAGTCTATGGTTAAATCTTTAAAAGAACAAACCGCATTCATCATTGATCGGCGGGTATCCTAAGGTTAGCAGAAATCGGCGGATGTTTTTGTGGCTATCTCTGCGAGCTGGCTGGTTGCCTGTAGTGTCAGATATCGCGCCATTTCGTTCAATGTGAAAAAATGCAAATGGTGGCTTGCTGAACGGTTTAAACGTCCTTATACTGCCCGCCTTTTATTGTTGATGGTCGTCAATGGAGCGCACTCAATGACCATAGAATTACCCAAAAATTACAAGCCAAGCCCGAAAGAAGATTACATGTCACCCAAGCATCTGGAGTATTTTCGCCAGAAGTTGCTGGCATGGCGAGCGGAACTGTTGCAGGAGTCGGAAAATACGATTTCTCATCTGAAGGAAGAGAACTGGCAGGAGCCGGATATCAACGATCGCGCCACTCTGGAAACCGATGCGGCGCTTGAGTTGCGTACGCGCGACCGTTATCGCAAGCTGGTCAACAAGATCGATTCGGCGCTATCGCGTGTTGCCGATGGCAGCTACGGTTATTGCGATGATACCGGTGAGGAAATCGGATTGTCGCGCCTCGAGGCCAGGCCTATTGCCACGCTTACCGTGGAAGCCCAGGAAAAGCATGAGCGACTGGAGAAGCAGCGGCGCGACGATTAAGCCCCGAGGCTAATCGACTAACCTGGTCAATTAATAAAGACTGCAGCAAGAAGGCCTGATTTTTCAGGCCTTTTTTTTCAGGCCTTTTTTGTGTCATCGTCCTGGTGGGGTACGCGGGCCGTCGGCACAACTTTCGCTGCTCCTTCGCAATGCTGGTGTTGATCGTCGAAAAATATATGTGGTGAGAAGGACTCCAGGATCTTGTGCTTGGGTACGCCTCCCAGGAAGAATGTCTCATCGATTCGCACATTCCAGGTACGCAGGGTTCGAATGACGCGTTCGTGCGCGGGACTGTTGCGCGCGGTGACCAGCGCAGTGCGTATTGGTGGTGCGGTTTGCCCGGCCCGGCTGTTTAAATCGAATTGCAGGAAGGACAGCGTCTTCAGTAACTTGGCGAAAGGGCCTTCGGGCAGGGGGCGCTGGGCGTTGCGCTTTTCATGATCGATAAATGCCTCAAGTCCCTGTTGCTGGTAAATCATTTCAGATTCTTTGGAAAACAGCACGGCATCACCGTCGAAGGCGATGCGGATTTGTTTCAGTGGGTCGCTTCGGTCACGACTCGGGCCATCGTAAATCAGGCCAGCGGCAACATTTGATTGCACTGCCGCTTCTACATCTTCCTCGGTTGCCGATAGAAACAGGTCGACTTCAAAGGCGTTCAAATACTTGGCAACCGGTTCGCCACCGGTAAACGCAGCGCGCGTGATGTCCAGGTTATGAGCGTCGATCGAGTTTGAGATACGCAAACTGGTGTCCGCTGAGTTACGCGAAATAATAACCACCTCGGTGCGTCGCAAGCCGGGGTCTATCTTGTTGATATCAAGCATGGCTTCGATCAGCGCAAAACCGGTGCCGGGCTTCAGAATGTCGTTCTCATGCTCGAGTTGATACTGGCAGTAAGCTTCAAGGCCCTCGTTCTCGTAAATCTCGTTTTCGCGGGTCAGATCAAACAAGGCGCGTGATGACACACCGATAACCAGGTAATTGGTCAGGTCATAAGGCATTAAAGCTTTTTCAACAAGATTTTCGAACCGCGATCAGGGTTGTAACTACTGCGTCGGGCCAGCGGTAATTCAAAATCACGATCATGGTTGAAACCATGTTCGATGAACCAGTGCGAGGTTCGGGTGGTCAGGGTATAGAGATCCCTGATGCCGAGTTTCAAGGCGCGCTCCTCCGCAATCTGTAACAACTGGCTGGCAAGCCCGCCGCGCTGGTAGTCCTGGTGAACCGCAAGGCAGGCGACTTCGGCAACCTTGTCTTCGTCATCGGGAATGCAGGCGATACACGCGATAATCATGCCGTCTTTTTCAATCACCTGAAAATGACGAATCTGCAGTTCCATCTGTTCGCGCGAGCGGGTGACCAGAACGCCACTTTGCTCCAGCGGTTCGATCAGGCTGACGATGCCACCGATATCATCAATATCAGCAACCCTGCTGCCTTCATAGAAAAGATTGGTGATCATGGTTCCGTAACCATCGCGGGTAAACAACTCGAGCAGCAAACCGCCATCGACCTGCTGGTCGATGAAATGAACGCGCTTGACCCCGGCGCGAATTGCCTGGATTGCCTGTCGCAGCAGATTCTTCCTGTCATCGGGGATATCGGCCTGCTGCAGTAATTGCTCGCAATCGCCAGTTGCTAAGGTGCTGGCCTGCTGCTCATCGTCGAAGCTGCCCTGGTGCAGATAAATCAGTTTATCGGCGCCGAGCGCGCAGGCTACTTCAGCGGCCAGTTCTTCGGTGGGCAGGTTGAACACTTCACCGGTGCGCGAGTAGCCGAGATTTGACAGCAGCACCACGTGGTTTAAATCGAGCAGTTCATTGATGGTTTGGTGCTTGATAAAACGCACTTTGCCGGAATGCTGCATATCGACGCCATCGATCACGCCAAGCGGCATCCCGGTAACGAAATTGCCGCTGGCGAGGGTTATTTCGGAGCCCGACATGGGGGTGTTCGGTAAGCCCATGGACAGCTGTGATTCGAAATAAGTGCTGACGGCATTTATCGCCTGCACCACGTAGGGCAGGATCGTGGTGTCGGTGATGCGAATATTTCGATGAAAAGACGATTCGAGGTTATTGTCGGTGAGATGGGCATCGATGCTGCTGCGACTGCCATGCAGGATGACCAGTTTGATACCGAGGTGCTTGAGCAAGGCAATATCGTGCACCAGGCCGATGAAACGGTCTGAGTAGATCACTTCATCTGAAACCATGACGACAAATGTTTTCTTGCGGTGCGCCTTTATGTACGGCGCTGCTCCGCGAAACCACTCTACATAGTCCTGCGTATTGCTCATTTCCACCCTTATCCGCTAAACTCGTTGCGCACTATATAATAATCACGGTAGCTAACATAGACCACAGGGCGCAGAGCAGTTAGATATCTGCAATAAAGGAGTTGCCGATCACTTCCGAAACCCCGCCAGTCAGTAGTCATCACCTGCAGCAACAGGAACTGGTCACATTCCTGTACGAGCGCTTCCGCATGGGCAGGCACATTACCTTGTTTGTGTCTTCATTAGCTGGGTTGCTGGCCTATGTCGAGCTGTCAATACAGGGGCGCGAACACTGGGTATTGCTTTGGTATGGACTGCTGTGCCTGATAATGATGTTGCGGGGGCGTCATCTCAAACAGTTCCTGGCGATGCGCAGCCACGGTTACTTCCCTTACCAGAAATGGCACGACGAATTTCTGCTGGGCGTTGTGGGTACCGGCCTGATGCTCGGTTGCGGAGCTGCCCTGGCAATGTCATTCGTAACCACCAACCTGCAGATTATTCTGCATTCGCTGTTACTCACCATGAGCGCCGGCGCGATCGCTTATCTGTCGACTTCATTGCGGGTTTATATGGTTTACATGGTGACCATCATGTTACCCGTTACCATCTGGCTGTTCCTGCAGGGGCGCTCGGCCACCTACCTGCACAGTCTGCTCTACCTGTTCTTCATGGTAGCGGGGTTTGTCAGTGTCAAACGCATGCATCAACTGGTCAATGACGCGCTCTATTATCGCTACGATAACGAAACCCTGATCGACGACCTGCATCGCCTGCTGCAATCGGTATCACAGAACAACAAGGCGCTCGAAAAAATTTCCACCACGGACGAATTGACCGGGGTTGCCAGTTATCGTGCGTTCCGTATTCATCTGGAAGAAATCTGGCGCCAATATCAGGGCCGCAAACTGCCGATTTCCCTGATAAAGCTGAACATCGACTATTTCTATGAATTCAACGCGCATTACGGGCAGGAAGTGAGTGATCGTCAATTGCAACTGGTCGCAGGTATTCTCAATGATCAGATAACTGACCCCGAGCAGATGGTCGCGCGTCTGCAGGGTGCCGAGTTTGCAGTGTTGCTGCCGGGTATGAACGCCGAGGATGCGCGGCAGATCGCGACAACCATTCACGATACACTTGGTGAAAGGGAAATCGAACATGCGCGCTCCGCCTGCTCGAAGTTTCTAACGATGAGTCTTGGTGTTGGCAGTCAGACAGTAGCGCCACGCAGTTTTTCGCGCGAACTGCTGGTCAGGGTGGATACGGCGCTCAGATTAGCCAGAGAACGCGGCCACGATCGCCTGGAAGTGCTTGAGGCTTAAAAGCTGGGCGCCGGTGACTGGCCGGTGATTTTCTGCTTACAGGCCACCGGTAAGCAGGAATTCCAGCAGGGCTTTCTGTGCATGCAGACGGTTTTCCGCTTCCTGCCAGACGACCGATTGCGAGCTTTCCAGCACCGCGGTGCTGACCTCTTCATCGCGATGCGCCGGCAGGCAGTGCATAAACAACGCATCCGCCTGTGCCGATTGCATGATCCTGTCGTTAACCTGGTAGTCCGCAAAGCTTTGCAGACGTTGCTCCTGTTCATCTTCCTGGCCCATGCTTGCCCAAACGTCGGTAACCACGAGGTCCACATCCCGCGCGGCGTCGATAGCAGTTTCATGAAGGCTGATTCGTTCTCCGCCACTTTGCACCAGGTCGGGATCGGGGTCATGTCCTGGAGGGGCGGCTATTCTGAGGTTGAAGCCATAACGGATCGCGGCATTAATATAAGAATGGCACATGTTGTTGCCGTCTCCGATCCAGGCAACAGTGGCGCCGGCGATATCACCCCGGAGTTCGAACCAGGTTTGCATATCCGCCAGCAGCTGACAGGGGTGTAGCAAATCGCTGAGCCCGTTGATCACCGGCACGCAGGAGTGTTGCGCAAGTGTCTCCAGGCGGTCGTGGCCGAAGGTGCGTATCAGTATTCCATCCACCATGCTGGAAATTACTTTGGCGCTGTCTTCGATGGGCTCGCCGCGTCCGAGGTGGCTGTCGCGCGGTGACATGAAAATGGCATGACCACCCAGCTGGTACATCCCCGCCTCGAACGAAACGCGAGTTCGCGTCGATGATTTCTCGAAAATCATGGCGAGCAGTTTGCCGCTCAGCGGCGTATGTGATGTGCCTTGCTTTAACTTTTGCTTGACGTCGATGGCATGTGCAATCAATGCCCGATGCTCGTCGCTGGTTAGATCCAGCAGGCTGATGAAGTGACGCTGGGACATAGTTTAACCTGTAAATTGATTGATGCAGGAGATCAGGATTTTCGCGATTTCTGCCGTTTCGTCTGCTGTTAACACCAGCGGCGGTAACAGGCGCACCACGGATCCGGCTGTGACGTTGATCAGCAGACCCTGTTCCAGCGCCATGCTCACCAGTGCCTGGCATGGAAGCTTCATCTGTACCGCGAGCAGTAAACCCAGATGGCGTACTTCGTCGACAGCGGGATTGTCCGCCAGGCCCTTGCGCAGGGCGTCGGCAAGTTGCTGACCGCGCAGTGCCGCATTGTCGGCAATATTGTTTTCAAGCATGCTCGCCAGCACCGTGTAACCGGTACGGCAGGCTAGCGGGTTACCACCAAAGGTTGATCCGTGATTACCCGGCTGGATTACCTCGGCGGCTTTGCCGCTGGTCAAACAGGCACCAACCGGTACTCCGTTGCCGAGGGCCTTCGCCAGAGTCATTACGTCAGGAATCACCTTTTCGTGCTGGCAGGCAAACATCTTGCCACTGCGCGCCATACCGGATTGAATTTCGTCCAGCATCAATAACCAGTGATTCTGATCGCAGATACGTCGCAGCTCAGAGAGATACCCTGGATCGGGAATGATAATACCGGCTTCGCCCTGTACCGGCTCTACCAGTATCGCAACAACACCGCGGTTATTCTCCGCTATGGCTTCAATCGACGCGATATCGTTGTACGGGGCTCTTACGAAACCAGCCACGAGTGGCTCAAAACCCGCCTGCACCTTGCGGCTTCCGGTGGCGCTCAGAGTCGCCATGGTGCGTCCGTGGAATGCGTGTTCCATGACGACGATCTGGGGATTGCTGATTCCCTGCTGATGACCATACAACCGCGCCAGCTTGATCGCAGCTTCGTTTGCTTCGGCACCTGAATTGGCAAAGAAAACGCGATCCATATCGGCAGTCTGGCACAGCAGGTCAGCCAGTTTCTGTTGCCAGCCGATGGAGTAGAGATTAGAGGTGTGCAACAGGGTCGCCGCCTGCTGCTGAATCGCCTTGGTTACGGCAGGGTAGTTATGCCCGAGACTGGTAACTGAAATACCGCTGAGCGCGTCCAGATAGCGTTTACCTTCACTGTCCCACAGATAACAGCCATCGCCGTGGCTGAAAGTGACGGGCAGCGATTGGTAGGCTTTGATGATATGGTCTGACATAGGCTGACGGCGTGAAAAAAACGCTCAAACATACAGTGATTTTTGGCGAATACAAGCCTTTCGGGTAAAAAAGAGCCCCGTCGAAACGGGGCTGGAGTTTGTGCTTGCCGCGCGTTTGCAGCGGAAGTTTTAGTAGGGGAAGCCGCCGTGGCCGTAAGCTGTCATGGATAACAGCATGGGAATCGACAGTACCGTGTTGGTACGAGATGCCATCAGTGCAATGACTTTCGCCTTGGCAATGACTTCGGGGGCATGAGTCTGACCGTCGAGGCCGAGGATCTTTTTCTGGTTGGGCCAGATGAAAATCCACACGTTAAGTGCCATGATGGTGCCTAGCCATGCACCTACGCCGATAACAGCAGCGCCGGGTTGAAATGTGAAAGCGGCGCCGAGAATACCCATCTTGGCGAGAATGTACGCACCCGTGAACCAGGTGGCTACAGCGGCCCAGCGGAACCATAATAATGCCGAAGGTGCGACGTACTTGTTGATCGCTGCGGGGCCGGGGCCACCGCCTTCAGCTTCTGCGATTGCCCTGGCGACGCCGGGCACCTGCACGAAATTGAAATAATACAACAGTCCGACCCAGGCAACGCCGGCGAGTACGTGTAGCCATACAGCCCACTGAATCGAGGTGGTTACGCCATCAGAGAAGATGACCATCACGATAGCAGAGATCACCACGCCGCTGACGATTGTTCCAGTAATAGATTTTAACGGATTCATGGATGACTCCCGATTATAAACGTTTAGAATACGTGACTTGGTAACTAGTCCTCGTCCGCCATACGCGGCGCAGTATAAGGACTTTCACTAAGGGGTGCAACGAGGAGGTGCAACGCATCTCTGGCAGCGTTTCGTGGAACTAATCAACAGTTATTGTGAGGATTTATGTGCGGCTTATTTGGAGCTTTGAGTTTTACCGAGAACGCAATCGACCCGCAACATGCTGCCCGTATGTCTGCCCAGGTAGCGAGGCGAGGACCCGATGATAAAGGCGAATTTTTTGCGGGACCGGTGATGCTTGGCCATCGTCGGCTGGCCATCATCGATCTGTCTGCATCGGGACATCAACCGATGCCGGATGCCAGTCAGCGCTATACGATTGTGTTTAACGGCACTATTTATAATTACCCGGAACTGCGTGAAGAGCTGGTCGCAAAGGGATATCGTTTCAATTCGCATAGCGATACCGAAGTCATCATCAATGCCTATGCCTGTTGGGGTGATGCCTGTGTGGAGCGCCTGCACGGTATGTTTGCCTTTGCCATCTGGGATAAGCAGCAGCAAAACCTTTTCCTGGCGCGGGATCGTATGGGGATCAAACCGCTCTACTACGCGAGCAGCAAAGAAGGTTTCTACTTTGCGTCGAATCCGCAGGCCCTGCTTGCCACCGGCCTGTTTGCCACCGATATCGACCCGGTCGGTCTGCATCACCAGCTGAGCTTGCACGCCGTAATCCCGGCGCCGCGCACGCTCCTGCAGTCGATCAGGAAGTGTCGCCCCGCACACTATATGAACGTCAGCCCGCGCGGAGAGATCAGCGAGGCGCGTTACTGGGACCTGGTCGCGAAGCGTCCGGCGACTGCGCTGTCGGATCAGGAATGGAACAACGCGATTCATGACGCGCTGATGCAGGCCGTCAAGAAACGTCTCACGATCGCCGATGTTCCTGTTGGCGTATTATTATCCGGTGGTCTCGATTCCAGCCTGCTGGTCGCGTTACTGGCCGAAGCAGGACAGAGTGATATTCGCACCTTTAGTATCGGTTTCGAAGACCAGCCCGAGGAGCGCGGCAATGAGTTCGAGTTTTCGGACCCGGTGGCAGCGCGTTATTCTACTGATCATCAGAAATTTCTAATTCCGAATGCGGAAGTGTTAACGCGCCTGCCGGAAGCGGTAGGCGCCATGTCGGAACCGATGTTTGGACAGGATGCGGTCGCCTTTTACCTGCTTTCGGAACAGGTTTCAAAATCGGTCAAGGTGGTGCAAAGCGGGCAGGGCGCCGACGAAGTGTTTGCGGGTTACTTCTGGTACGCGCAAATGGCGCAGTCGGAGGGATCCGCACTGCAGCGCTTTTCCAGCCATTACGTTGATCGTGATCATGCTGAATTTTGTGATACGGTGGCGCCCGCGTATCGCGGCGAAGATTACACCGCTGCCCTGATCGAGGAGCAGCTGAATAGCAGCGAGGCCGACAGTTTCATGGACGCGGTGCTCAGATTCGATGTCACCACTTTGGTGGTCGACGATCCGGTCAAACGAGTGGATAACATGACCATGGCCTGGGGACTGGAAGCCCGGGTACCTTTTCTCGATCACCACCTGGTGGAAATCGCGGCATCCTGCCCGGTTGATCTGAAGCTGAAGCATCAGGGTAAAGGGGTGCTCAAGGAGATTGCACGCGGGCGCATTCCTGATGCTGTCATCGACCGGCCCAAGGGATATTTTCCCATGCCGGCTTTGAAGTTCGTGCGCGGAGATTTCTACCAGTTTATGGCCGATACCCTTAACAGTAAGCGTAGCCGCGAGCGTGGGCTTTTCAGTCGTGATTATCTCGACAAACTGCTGGCTGAGCCGGAAAGTCATTTTACCCGCCTGAACGGCAGCAAATTGTGGCACAGCGCTTTGCTTGAATACTGGTTACAGCAACATGTCGACCGCTAATTTCTGCTTATCGGATTCATCGTGGCCGGCTTAATTTGCTTTTTAATATTGAAAAAAATGGTTATGATAATACCTTAGTATTTTGCTTGGTTATTTTTTGAGGTATTGAATGGAAGTCCTGGACCGTATTAAGCAGCAAGTCGAAACCTACCCCGTCATCGTCTACATGAAGGGTACCCCGCAGTTACCGCAATGCGGATTCTCGAGCCGCACCGCTGAGGCTTTGAAATCGCTGGAAATCGAGTTTGCCTACGTCAATGTGCTCGCTGACCCGGAGATTTTTCAAAACCTGCCGCGTTTTGCCGATTGGCCAACGTTCCCACAGGTTTATGTTGATGGCGAATTGATCGGGGGCTGTGATATCACCCTGGAAATGCATGCTTCTGGAGATCTCGAGAAGATGGCAAAAGAGGCGGTCGACAAGGCAGCGCAGAAAGCCGCCAGCTAAACCTCAGTAAAATTCCACCGACCTCGCTAGCGGCGAGGTTTTTCGTTCGAGTGAATCAGCTGATCGGCGCGCAGGCCTGCTGCGCGCGGTGGATGATTTCGCTCATGCCTGGAGCAGGGTTCAATTCGTGGCCGTGCCAGATGCCGATGGAAATCTGCAGCGGCTCGTTCTGGTTTCCGATGTGTGGCGTATTGCGCTTTATGCTTTCGATCAGGCGGTCAAACAATCCGAGGTTAAACACTTCCGGGTCGGGATAATGCACCAGCACTGCGAAGGTGTTCGAATCGTAGCGCGCCACCATATCCATGGGTCGTAGTGACAATTGTATGGAATTGGCGACTGTTTTGAGGGTGCCCGGCTTCGGTTCGCTGTCGCCCGTGTGCACTTCGATCAGGGCAATACCAAGACCGCCTCCGCGAGCGTTGCAATGTTCGATGACGGACTCGATGTTCATCTCGAGTTGCAGGCGGTTGGGCAGGTGCGTCTCCGGGTCCTGCAGGCTGTTCTGCTTTATCTTGCGTAACTGCTCGCTCATTTGACGCGTGCGTTCGCGCAGTTCGTTTTGCTGGAATGCATAGCGTCCGGCACCAAAAACACGTGCTGCAAGCTCAAACTGGTTTGCCGACTTGGAAATAAAATCGTCGACCCCGCGGTCGAAAGCAACCACGATGCTGGAGGCTGTATCTTCTGCCGTCAGCAATACGATTCCGGTGTAGCGGTCATTGTTTTCATCCCAGCGACGTATCAGATCGGTCAATTCCAGTCCATTCATGCCCGGCATCCAGAAATCCGCAAGCACCACGTGAGCGCGCCGTTCGTTGAGCAGATACAAGGCTTCATCGGCGGCAGAGGCGGTACGGATGTCGCCGTAACCCGATTTAGTGAGCCCGGATTTAACAACTTCCCGACTGAACTGCAGGTCGTCTACGACAATGATAGAAAAATCTTCTTTACGCAATGCAATCGGAGGGCTGTGTCAGAGATATTCAGTATAGATGAATTCCCGGATCAGTTTGGTATAAAAGAAACTTGATTAACGATATTGCAGAACAGCATGGCGGTCATTTCTGCGTCATAAATTGCCGAATGTGCTTCCTCGGTGTTCCAGTCCATCCCGGCCGCACGTACCGAGCGGGCGAGCACGGTCTGGCCGTAGACGAGGCCGGCGAGGCTGACCGTATCAAAAGTGCTGAAGGGGTGGAATGGATTGCGCTTTATGCCGGATCTGGCAGCCGCCGTATTGATGAACTTGAGATCGAAGGGCGCGTTGTGTCCGACCAGGATCGCCTTGTTACAGCTATGGTGTTTAAGTGCTTCCCGTACCGGTTTGAAGATTTTCGGCAACGCGATTTTTTCATCGACGGCGAGCCGAAAGGGGTGATCGACATCGATGCCATTCACTTCCATCGACTTGGGGTCGAGGTTAGCGCCTGGAAAAGGTGTTACATGACAGGACACTGTCTCCCTGCAGTAAAACTGGCCTTGCTCGTCGATATCGAGCAACACGGCGGCTATCTGCAGTAGTGCGTCGGTGGATTCGTTGAAACCGCCGGTTTCGACATCAACAACAACCGGCATATAACCGCGGAAACGCTCGGCCATCGGCGTAAATTCAGCCATCTTGACAAAGCTTCCACTGCAAAGCTTCTCCGGCCATGAAAGGAATGAGTCTGGATTCCGGATAGGGCAAAGATTTAGGTACCATCCAGGGTTTGCGTTGCAGACTTACTGTTTCCGAATTGTAGGGTAGCTGGTAGAAATCAGGGCCATTGCGGCTCATGAAAGCCTCGAAATGGGTAAAGTCATTTTGTTGCTCAAACGCTTCCGCGTAGAGCTCAAGCGCACTGTAGGCAGAGAAAATGCCGGCGCAACCACAGGCCGATTCCTTTGCCTGTTCACTGTGCGGGGCACTGTCGGTTCCCGCAAAAAAGCTCGCTTCGCCACCCGTGGCAGCATTCAGCAGCGCCAGCCGGTGATGTTCGCGCTTGGCGATTGGCAGGCAATAGTGATGCGGTCGAATACCACCGCGGAACAGTGCATTGCGGTTGATCAACAAGTGGTGGGGCGTGATTGTGGCCGCCAGATTCGAATCACCCGCGCGCACGAATTCCACCGCTTCAATGGTGGTGATGTGTTCGAAGACGATGCGCAGTTCTGGAAAGCTGCCGCGGATACCAGTCAAGCTGTTATCGATGAAGACTTTCTCGCGGTCAAACACATCGATTTCGGGTCCGGTGGCTTCGCCGTGTACCTGCAGGATGAGCCCATATTTTTGCATCGCTTCGAACACGGGCCCGAGTTTCTTCAGGTCGGTGACGCCTGCATCGGAGTTGGTGGTTGCGCCGGCCGGGTAAAGTTTGGCACCATGGATGAACTCTGATTCGCTCGCAGCCCTGATTTCGTCGACGCTGGTGTTATCCGTCAGGTACAGGGTCATCAACGGATTGAACGGGCTGGCATTCGGCAACGCGCTGCAGATTCGCTGTCGATAGGCGAGCGCATCGGCGCAGCTGCGTACCGGCGGAACCAGGTTAGGCATGATGATGGCACGTCCAAACTGGCGAGCGCTGTCAGCGACGACGGCTTCCATGAAATGCGAATCGCGCAAATGCAGGTGCCAGTCATCGGGTTTGATGATGGTCAGTTTATTCATTGATCAAAGTTAGAGAATCTATAAAATTTATGGTCTGATTAATTATGATAATTGCAACTGGCAGCGGATTAATTTCCTGTATAATCCCGCCAATTTACAGTAAAGGCGACGCACGTGGTAGATGAAACCGACATTGATCCGGAAGAAACTCTGGAATGGCTCGAATCCCTCGATTCAGTTTTGGAGCGCGAGGGACCGGAGCGCGCACATTTTCTGCTTGACCAATTGATCGACAAAACGCGCCGTTCCGGAGCCTACCTGCCATTTAAGGCCACCACGGCTTATCTCAACACCATTCCGCTTTCGCAACAACGACCTATCCCGGGCGACCAGGCCATCGAGCACAGCCTGCGTTCGGTCATCCGCTGGAATGCCGCCGCTATGGTAGTGCACGCAAATCGCAAGTCCAGCGAGCTTGGCGGGCATATTGCCAGCTTTGCCTCGGCTGCGACGCTTTACGACGTTGGCTTCATGCACTTTTTTAAAGCGCCGACCGAAGAGAACATGGGTGACCTGGTTTTTTTCCAGGGGCATTCAGCACCGGGTATTTATGCGCGCGCCTTCCTCGAAGGACGTATCAGTGAAGAGCAGCTCATGGCGTTTCGCCAGGAAGCGCTCGATAAGAACGGTCTGTCGTCTTACCCGCATCCGTGGCTGATGCCGAACTTCTGGCAGTTTCCGACCGTATCGATGGGCCTGGGGCCGTTGATGGCGATCTATCAGGCGCGCTTTATGAAGTATCTGCATAATCGCGAGATACAGCCGCAGCAGGATCGCAAGGTGTGGGCCTTCATGGGCGACGGCGAAATGGATGAGCCCGAGTCGCTTGGTGCCATCTCGCTTGCTGCGCGTGAAAACCTGGACAACCTGATATTTGTTATCAACTGTAACCTGCAGCGTCTCGACGGCCCGGTGCGTGGTAATGGCAAGATCATTCAGGAACTGGAAGCGGTTTTTCGTGGTGCCGGCTGGAATGTCATCAAAGTAGTCTGGGGTTCGTACTGGGATCAGTTGCTGGCGAAAGATACCAGCGGCATGTTGCAGAAACTGATGGAAGAAACAATCGATGGCGAGTACCAGGCCTGTAAGGCGAAGGGTGGAGCCTATACGCGGGAGCATTTTTTCGGCAAGTACCCCGAAACGCGGGAACTGGTCGCCGACATGTCGGATGAGGATATCTGGCGCCTGAATCGTGGCGGGCACGATCCTCATAAGGTATATGCGGCCTATGCCGAAGCCGTCGAATGGGAGGGCCGACCTACCGTCATTCTCGCCAAAACGGTTAAGGGATACGGCATGGGAGAGGCTGGTGAAGGCCAGAACATCACGCATTCGCAAAAGAAAATGGGTGAAGAGGCGCTCACCGCGTTTCGCGACCGCTTTAATATTCCGGTCAGCGACGAAGAAATACCCGAAGCACCCTTCTACAAGTTTCCCGAAGACAGCGAGGAAATGAAGTATATGCGCGCCAGTCGCGAAAAGCTGGGTGGCTACATGCCGGTGCGCAGCGATAGCGCAAAACCCCTTATCGTGCCGGGGCTCGAAATCTTCGATGCCCTGTTGAAAGACAGCGGTGATCGCGAGATTTCAACCACCATGGCGTTTGTACGCATGTTGTCGAGCCTGGCGCGTGACAAGAATATCGGCAAGAACATCGTACCCATAGTGCCCGATGAGGCGCGTACCTTCGGCATGGAAGGCATGTTCCGGCAACTGGGTATTTATTCCTGTAAAGGTCAGCTGTACGAACCGATGGATTCTGACCAGGTGATGTACTATCGCGAAGACATCAAGGGACAGATCCTCGAGGAAGGCATTTGTGAAGCCGGTGCCATGTCGTCCTGGATAGCCGCGGGCTCAGCCTACAGCGCTCATGGCGTCAGCATGGTTCCGTTTTACATCTATTACTCGATGTTCGGTTTTCAACGT
>Ga0316196_10000410_pt1 | contig 16413 bp, 15 predicted proteins | sample Eddsed2cm_MG_FD_204938 | JGI IMG/M metagenome (GOLD analysis project Ga0316196, IMG submission 204938) | Coastal sediment microbial communities from Maine, United States - Eddy sediment 2 cm | ecosystem: Environmental > Aquatic > Marine > Coastal > Sediment | place: USA: Maine | collected... | reverse complement strand
CGATATCAGCTGCGGTATGTCCCTTTGCCAAGAGTTTTTCGACCAGCGCCGGGTAAAACGAGACGTCTTTCATGCCCTCCGGAAGGCTGTCGCCGACACCGTCGAAATCCGAGCCGATCCCGACGTACGCAACGCCGACCAGACGGATCACGTGCGTGAAATGCGCGACCAGGTCATCCAGGTTCGCATAGGGAAAAGGATGGGCGGCACGGTAGTCCTGCTGGAAAACCTCGGCCTCCGATCCATGCTCGTCGAATCCGTTCCTGCTGAGGTAGGATTTGCGGGCCTCGCTCATCCGGTCGTACCACTGCCTTGCCTCCTCGGTCAGGAAACTCGAGCCGAAATTGATCATGATGACGCCGCCCTTTGCCGCCAGGGCCTTGATCATTTCATCGCTCATGTTGCGCTCCCAGCCGGGCGTGAAAAATCGGGCCGAGGAATGCGAGGCGATGACCGGCACGCGGGAAATTTCGAGCACCTGGAAAAATGCCGCGTCGGAGACATGGGAGATGTCGACCATGATGCCCAGCCGGTTCATCTCCGCCACCAGTTCGCGACCGAACGGGCTGAGGCCGTTCCACTGGCGTCGTTCATCGTAGGATGAATCTGAAATGTGGTTGCTGAGGGAATGGGCCAGGGTGATGTAGCTGATGCCCCGATCCCTGAAAAACGCCAGGTTTTCAAGTTTGCCGTCTATCGGCGCGCCGTTCTCCATGCCCATGGCCAGTCCGATCAGGCCGCGCTGATGGGCCAGCTCAGCCTCCTGCGGTGTCCTGACCAGCATGAATTTATCCGGTGCGCGGCCGACCAGGGCCTCCACCCGGTCGATCAAGCGGTTGGCCAGGCCGAAACTCGTGCCCTCCGCTTCCGATTCGGCCGGGGTGTAAATGGACATGAACGGGACATCCAGCCCACCGCGCCGGGCACGTTCGTAATCGAAGTCACCCATTTTCGTTGCGCGGGTGACGTCTTCCCAATGCTCTTCAAGCCGCTCGGGGACGTCGATATGCGTGTCCACCAGCAGGTACTTCTGCGCCGGCCCGGCGGCGTCGCCCTGGGCCTGCGCCGCCAGGCAGAAAGCACATCCGGCCCAGAGAAGCAGGAGGGGTTTGATCGGTCTCATGAAGTGGCTCCGTTGATGCCGGGCACGGCGATGTTGCCCCAGGGCGCGATGTTGCCATCCGTTTCGATTTCATAATCCAGCATGCGATCACCGTCGAAGATCCACTTTGTCTGAAAGCGTTCACCGCGGACCAGCATCGGCAGCCAGTACTTATCGTCTTCCCACATGGCGTCGAAGGGTATTTCGTCCATCCGCGTCCACAGCGGCTCCGCTTCGTGGGTCTCCGTTGGTTCGCCCTCGAAGTCGCGGGTCCGATAGACCCAGACGTGGATCGAGTAGCCGTCGACGAACTGAAAGCGGTGCTCTCCGCAATACTCCAGATTGCTGACCGTAATGTGCAGTTCTTCGCGGCACTCACGGATCGCGGCGGCTTCCGGCGTCTCGCCCGCATCGATCTTGCCGCCCGGCGCGTTGACCTTGCCTTGGCCGAGCCCGGTCTTCTTGTTGATCAGCAGCACCTCGTCGTCGCGAAACACGAACACGAGGGTGGCCGGATCCCTGGCCCGCCAGGTGCTCCAATCGATATCCGTCAGCCGGTTCACTTGATCGTGGCTTTGCAGAACTTTCGTTTGCCTACCTGCAGCACGCCACTGAAACCGGGTGGCAACTGCAGTGTCCGGTCGTCGACTTTCTCGCCGTCGATGCGCACCCCACCCTGCTGGATCATCCGAAAGGCCTCGGAATTACTCGAGGTCAGGCCGCACTTGCTCAGGGCGGCCGCGATCCCGATCCCGTCGCCGCCGGTTTCGAGCGTTTTCTCAGGTATGTCTTCCGGCATTTCGCCCTGCCGGAAGCGGGCTATGAACTCTTCGCGGGCGGCAACCGCGTCCTCGCGGCTGTGGAAGCGCTCGATGATTTCCTCGCACAGCAGGAACTTGACGTCGCGCGGGTTGAGGCCATCGGCAACCTCCGCTTTCAGGGCTGCGATCTCAGCGTTGCCACGAAAACTGAGCAGGTCATAGTAGCGCCACATCAACTCGTCCGAAATCGACATCAGCTTGCCGAACATTTCACCCGGCGGCTCGGTGATGCCGACATAATTATCCAGCGACTTGGACATCTTCTGAACGCCATCGAGACCTTCCAGCAACGGCAGAGTGATGATCACCTGCGGCGGTTGCCCATAGTGCTGCTGGAGTTGGCGGCCGACATGCAGATTGAACTTCTGGTCGGTGCCGCCCATTTCCACGTCGCAGTGCAGCTCGACCGAGTCGTAACCCTGCGCCAGTGGATAGAGGAACTCGTGGATGGCGATGGGCTGATTGTTCTTGTAGCGCGTCTCGAAATCGTCCCGCTCGAGCATGCGGGCCACCGTATACTTGGCGGCCAGCCTGATCATGCCCGCCGAGCCAAGTGCGTTCAGCCACTCCGAATTAAAGCGGACCTCGGTCCTCTCCTCGTCGAGGATCTTGTAGACCTGCCGTGCATAGGTCTGGGCGTTTTCCTGAACCTGCTCCGGCGTCAACGCCTTGCGGGTGGCGCTCTTGCCAGTGGGGTCTCCGATCATGCCGGTGAAATCGCCGATCAGGAAAATCACGGTGTGCCCCAGGTCCTGGAACTGGCGCATCTTGTTGATGATCACGGTGTGCCCGAGGTGCAGGTCGGGCGCACTCGGGTCGAATCCGACCTTGACCCGCAGCGGGCGCCCAAGCTCGAGGCGCTCCTCCAGCTCTTCCAGCTTGGTGATCTCGTCCGTGCCGCGGGCGATCAGCCCCACCGCCGCATCCAAATCGGTCATATCCGTGTCCGTCAGGGAATCCGCTGCATTTTATGGCTTTGCCGGCTCCGGCTCCAGCCCGAATTACCCGCGCCCGCCCGCGAAGCCGGGGACACCCTGCGCAGAGCGGGCGAAAAGTGGCGATTCGCGGTAGGATGGGAAGTCTGGCGCATCAACCAAATTGACGGGGAAAGACCTTGAGCCGACTGAGCCTGCTGGACTCCAATTTCCTGATGGCGGAAAACCGCGAAACGCCGATGCATGTCGGCGGTGTACACCTGTATCGATATCCCAAGGGCGTCAACAAGCGTGAGTTCCTTTCGGGACTCAAGGAAATCCTGTTGTCCGGAGACGATCTGCGTCCGCCATTCAACCAGCGGCTTTCGAGTAACCTGCTGAGCCGGGCGAACCTGGCCTTTTCCTGGGAGACCGACAAGGATATCGATCTCGAATACCATGTGCGTCACTCCGCGTTGCCCAAGCCCGGTCGCTACCGCGAGTTGTTTACACTGATCTCGCGCCTGCACAGCACCCTGCTGGACCGCAACCGTCCGTTGTGGGAAATGCACCTGATCGAGGGTCTGGCGAATAACCAATTCGCCACCTACCTGAAGATCCATCACTGTGCGATGGACGGCATCGGCGCCATGCACGCCACCCAGAGCATGTATTCGCGTTCCCCCGAAGGTCGCACGGATTACTCACCGCTGTCCCGCCAGTCCTGGGAGAAATACAAGAGGGACCTGTTGCCGGAGAGAGCAGCAGCCTCCATCACTCGGCAGGATATCCGCACGCTGTCCGAGCGCATCACGGCGCAGATCGGAAGCGGCGTAAACCTGGCCGGCGCCCTGCTGAAATATGGCAACGTCTGGATCGGCGGCGGACGGCCGCTCAATGTGCCATGGCACTCGGTGCCGCACGCGAAGATCAGCAGCAGCGTGAGCGGTTCGCGGCGCTTCGTCGCGCAGACCTGGCCCTACTCCCGGATCCGGGCCGTAGGCAAGGCTTTGGGGGGAACCCTCAACGATGCCGTGCTGGCGATGTGCGCAGGCGGCCTGCGCCGCTACCTGGACCAAGTGGGGGAACTGCCGGAGAAACCCCTGAAAGCCATGGTCCCTGTTTCACTGCGAGTGGAGGGTGATCTCGAATCGGCCAACGCTGTTGGCTTCATCGTTGCCAACCTGGGCACACACCTGGCCGATCCCGGCGAGCGTTTCGAAACCATCCAGCAGTCCGTGCAGGCAGGCAAAAAAGTCTATGCCGGACTGTCGGCCGGTGAGGCCGCCCTGTTCACACAACTGACGTCCTCTCCCATCGTTCTCACCACGCTGCTCGGATTGGGGGAATTGCTGCCGGCCTACAACCTGGTGATCTCCAATGTGCCGGGATCGCGCAAGGCCATGTATTGGAATGGTGCACTCGTCGAGGGAGTTTACCCGGCCAGCATCGTCCTGCATGGGCAGGCCCTCAACATCACGCTGGTCAGCTACATGGACCAACTCGATTTCGGCATCATCGCCTGCCGCCGCTCACTCCCGCACGTCCAGCGCCTGCTCGACCACCTGGAAGAATCACTGCAGGAACTGGAGGAACTGGCCGGCATCACCGCCGATTGACCGGCCCCGGCACGGTCAGTATCGTAGGCACGCCGGAACCGGCATGGAATCGCGGGGTCTCAGAGCGTCATGGAACTGCCTGGCTTCATAAAAACAATCAACGCCAAGCTCGACGACGACGGGCACTGGCTGACCCGGCGCAAGTTGGCCCTGTTCGGCTTCACGCTGATCCTGACCGGGCTGATCGCCGGCGTCTTTGAATCCGTCCCCGAACCTGAATCTGCAGACTTTTCTGAAGTCATCGATCTTTCGCTGCCGCGGCATCCGGCACCTGCAAGCGTGGCAGCTGTATCCGTGGACGGCAGCCCACAGAGCCAGCCGGGCCTGGAACCCGGCGAGTGGAAAAGCGTCACGGTGCGCTCAGGGCAAACCCTGGACGCCATCTTTCGCCAGCAGGGCTACAGCATTCCGCTGCTGCACCGGATCCTGGCCCTGAACGGCGACACCAAGGGCCTGACGCGGATCCGGCCCGGCGATGTATTCGATTTCCGCACCGACGACGCAGGGTATCTGGCCGAAATGCGCTATCCCCTGGACGAAGCGCGATACCTGATCGTGCGCCAGCTCAACGGCGAGTTGTTCGCCGAAATCCTCGAGCGCGAAATCGCCGCCGAAGTCGCCGAGTCAGAAGGAATCATCGACTCCTCGTTGTTCGTCGCCGGCAAACAGGCCGGCCTCAGCGATGCGATGGTCATGAAACTGGCCAATATCTTCGGCTGGGATATCGACTTCGTGCTCGACATCCGCAAGGGCGATCGCTTCATGCTGGTGTACGAGAAACTCTACCGCGAAGGGGAGTTCCTGCGGGAAGGAGAGATCCTGGCGGCGACGTTCATCAACCAGGGCGAACGCTTCCAAGCCATCCGGTTCGACGATGGGGACAATCACGGTTATTTCGCGCCGGATGGGCGCAACATGCGCAAAGCGTTCCTGCGTGCGCCGCTGAACTTTTCCTACATCAGCTCCAACTTCAACCCCCGGCGCATGCACCCCGTGCTCAAACGCCTGCGCCCGCATAACGGCATAGACTACTATGCGCCACGCGGCACGCCGGTTTACGCAGCGGGCGACGGAACCGTAACCCGCTCGACCTATTCGGCCGCCAACGGCAACCACGTTTTCATCAAGCATGCGGGCAGCATCGAGACCAAGTACCTGCACTTCACCAAGCGCCTGGTCAAGCAGGGGCAGAAAGTGCGCCAGGGCCAGACCATCGGCACGGTGGGCTCCACCGGCCTGGCGACCGGGCCCCACCTGCACTACGAGTTTGTCGTCAACGGTGTGCACCGGAACCCGCGAACGGTGCCCCTGCCCAAGGTCGAGCCGCTGAAGGGTGGCGCGCTGGTCGCGTTCCAGTCACAGGCCGCGCCGCTGCTGACCCAGTTGAGCCGCCTGGAGTCGGCCTCGCTTTACGCGAGCCGTGAGTGAAGCCGCTCACTATATCGGCCTGATTTCCGGCACCAGCCGCGACGGCGTCGATGCCGTGCTGGTAAGTTTCGTAAATGAGCGCCCGACGGTCCTGGCCACACTTTGCCTGGCCTACCCCGACAGCCTCGCCGCCCGCCTGGAACTTATGGTCAGGGCCGGACGACGCCCGTCCGATGAAGAAAGCCGGGAGCTGGACGCAGCCATCGCGAATCATTTCGCCGACACCGCCCTGCAGCTGATTCGCGGGGCGGGACTCGACGCTGGCGCCGTGCGCGCCATCGGCTCGCATGGCCAGACGGTTTGGCACGATCCGGACGGACCGGTCCCCGAGTCCATACAGCTGGGTTCTCCCTACCGCATCGCGGCGCGCACCGGCATCCTGACCGTCGGCGATTTTCGTCGGGCCGACATCGAGGCCGGCGGCCAGGGTGCGCCACTGGCGCCCTTGCTCCACCGCGCACTGTTTCGTCCCGGGCGGGGGAAGCGCGTGGTGCTCAACCTCGGCGGAATCGCCAACATCTCGCTGGTCGATGACCAGGGGCGAGTGTCAGGCTTCGACACGGGGCCGGCCAATTGCCTCCTCGATGCCTGGATTCAAGACCAACTGGGCGAACCATTCGATCGGGACGGCGCATGGAGCGCCGGAGGCCGGGTCGATCGTCAACTTCTGGAAGTCCTGCTGCGGGATCCCTGGCTGGCCAGACCGCCGCCCAAGAGCACCGGCATCGAGTATTTCAACCTCGCCTGGCTTCACCATCACCTGGCCGGTCGCAGAATCGCCCCACGCGACGTCCAGGCCACACTGGCCGAACTGACCGCTCTGACTGTCACCGCCGCCGTGCGGCCCTGCGGGCCCGCGGACCTGCTGCTGTGTGGCGGCGGCGCGCATAATATCGACCTGGTCGAACGGCTGCGCCGAAACCTGCGCGGAACACCCCTGCGCCCAACCAGCGATTTCGGCATCGATCCTGACTGGGTAGAAGCCGTGCTGTTCGCCTGGCTGGCGCGCGAACGCCTGCACGGCCGGCCGCAGGATACACGCGCTATCACGGGCGCGCACGAACCCATTTTGCTGGGCACCATCGCCCCTCCCCCTGCTGTAGAATAGGACTCCCGGGAACCGGATTTGCAGGCGAAGTTCCTGGGCGCCGGCAGGAGGTATCGGGTGCCTCTATGCAGGACCGTAATTTGTCGGGAACAAATTACCGAGCGCCCAGGGACGGCTCGAGCGTGTCCTGCATAGGGGTACCCGATACCGACCCCGCGCATGAATCGAATCGGTCAGCAAGGTCGGTTCATTCGATATACCGGGGTCCAATGGGAGAGATGCGGACATGAACCTGCTGCTCAACATCATCTGGCTGATCTTCGGCGGCTTCATCATCGTGCTCGGCTACCTGCTCGGCGCAATCCTGCTCTGCATCACGATCATCGGCATCCCTTTCGGCATCCAGTGTTTCAAGCTCGCGGGGCTGGCGCTGGCGCCGTTCGGGCGCGAAGTCCGCGAGAAGGAACCGCCCAGCGGCGCACTCGCGGTGATCATGAACATCATCTGGATCATCCTGCCCGGGCTGGAGCTGGCCGTGATGCACCTGTTACTGGCAGTCGCCTTTGCGATTACCATTATCGGCTTGCCGATCGCCGCCCAGCACCTGAAGATGACCCGTCTGGCGCTTTTGCCGTTCGGCTTCGAAGTGCGGGAGCGTTTCTGATGGCGCACTGGCCCTGGTCGGAACTGATCTCGGACTGGTTCGCGGACACGCTCGACAGCCCGCTGGCGATCCCCGACCGCCAGGGCTGGTGGTTCAGGGCGGATCCGGAACGCGACGCCGCCCTGGAGGAAAAGTACGGCAAGCTCGTCGAGCAGTGCGCCGCAGGCCACCTGTACCGCTGGCTGGACCAGCCGGAAGGCCGTCTCGCCCTGGTGATCGCGCTGGACCAGCTGCCGCGCAACCTGTTCCGCGGCAGCCCTCGTGCCTTCGCCTATGATGCGCGGACCGCCGCCTGGTGCCTGGCCGCAGTGCACACCGGCCAGGACCGGCTGTTGCAACCGATCCAACGTGCCTTCCTTTACATGCCATTGCAGCATTTCGAAGACCTGCAGGCCCAGGAGACCGGGGTGCAACTGTACGAGCGACTGGCCAGGGAAAACGCCGAGTGGCCGGTTTTCACAAACGAATTTCTCTCTTTCGCGAGAATTCACCTTGAGATCATTGCGCGATTTGGACGTTTTCCCCACCGCAACCGCGTTCTTGGTCGTGAAAACACGCCGCAAGAAGCCGAATACCTGGGCGGGGATGCCCCCCGCTTTGGACAGTAGATCCCGAAGTTGTTGTCTGTACCGAATCAAACCATTTTCTGAAGGACCGGGCGAATGGGCAAACCAAATCAATCGCGGAGCATGGCCAGCCATCTGGAAGCCATCGCGAACAGCACGACGGATGCGCTGATCGCGATCGACCATGCGGGAGCTGTCATTTCGTGGAACCGTGCCGCCGAATCGATATTTGGCTACTCCGCCGGGGAGATGATCGGGAAATCATTACACGCCATCATTCCAAAGCGGTTTCATGGGGCGCACGACCAGGGGCTCGAGCGGGTTAATTCCGGCGGCGAGCAGCACGTCATCGGCCACGCCGTACAGCTCGCGGGCCGGCGCAAAGACGGCACCGAGTTTCCGATTGAGCTGACCCTTTCGCAGTGGATGGCGGGCGATCGGAATCACTACGGAGGCATCATCCGGGACATATCCGAACGGGTAAACATGGAGGACGAGCTGCGCACGTCCGAGGCACGTATGCGCTCGATCATGGAAACAGCCAATGACGCAATCATTACCGCAGATTCCAGCGGCTTCATACTGTCGTGGAACGCCGCAGCCAAGGCCATCTTCGGATATGAACCGGATGAAGTTATCGGCCAATCGCTGACCCTCATAGTTCCCGATGAATTCAAGTCTGCGCATGAGCAGGGTATCGATCGGGTCTCGGGCGGCGGCAAAACCCACGTGATGGGCAAGACGGTCGAGCTGTCGGGGCTGCACAAGGATGGCACGCTGATTCCCGTGGAGTTGTCCTTGTCGACCTGGCTGATCGGCGACGACCGCTTTTACGGTGGCATCATCCGTGATATCACGGAGCGCAAACAGAATGAACTCAAGCTGAAAGCCCAGCAGAAGAAACTGGAAAGCCGGGCCCGCTCCCTGACCAGGCTCAATGCAGAAGTAAAGTCGAAAAACGAGCAGTTGCAGGCGCTCTCCAACAAGCTGGCCAAGTACCTCTCGCGGCAGGTCTACAAGAACATTTTCGAAGGCAAGTCCGACGTCAAGATCGAATCCTATCGCAAGAAGCTCACCATCTTCTTCTCCGACATCCAGGGATTCACCGAGCTGACCGACCGGGTCGAATCGGAGGTGCTGACCGGCGCTCTCAACAAGTATCTCAACGAAATGTCGAAGATTGCCTTGGACCACGGCGGCACCATCGACAAGTACATCGGGGATGCGATCATGATCTTCTTCGGTGACCCGGAAACCCTCGGGGAGAAGGAAGATGCCATCGCCTGCGTGAAGATGGCGATCGCCATGAAGAAGAAACTCGCGGCCATGCGGCGGGAATGGGACGTGCTGGGCGTCACCACCCCCTTGCATGTGCGGATGGGCATCAACACGGGATTCTGCACGGTCGGCAACTTTGGTTCCGAGGAGCGGCTCGATTACACCATCGTCGGCGGTTCGGTGAATCTCGCCAGCAGGCTGGAATCAGCTGCGGAAGTTGATGAAATACTGATTTCGGAAGATACCTTCTCGCTGATCAAAGACGTCATTGCCTGCAAACCAAAGAAGAAAATCGAGGTGAAGGGGATCGCCTACCCGGTCATGACCTATACGGTGCTCGACCTGATCGAAACCCTGCAGGAAGAACGCGAGCACATCAAGGCCCGCCTGAAAGGATTCAATTTGTCCATTGACTTCGACAAGCTGAACTACGCGGACAAACTCTACGCGCGCGAAATGCTGCAAAAGGCAATGTCCAAACTGGGTCCAGAAACCGAAGACTGAGCGTGGCCCACGCTCGGAAGGACGACCGGGCATCCTCTCGGCAGCCCGCGCATCCAGCGATGCGGCAAATCGTCAACCATTCTGACAAATTGGGGCACTTCCGGTCGTTTCGGCCGCCACGGCAATTCTAGTTAACTCATTGATTTAAATACTATAAGGGCTAATCTGGATTGATCTGGCCCGTTTCTTGTATTTATCTAAGTGAAGTCGCTGACTGGATTAATGGATTAAACGAGGCGCTTCTTCCGGGTAACCGGAGCAAGCGCCTCTCAGCAAGGAGCACGGGAGTCAGATCATGAAAACTGCGCTAACAGACGTAATCAAAGCCGGCTTCGCAATGGTTGCCGGGTGGACAGTCGCAGGCTGGTTGCTCTTGGGCTTGATCGGTTTGTTCTCACTGATCGGCTAAGGAACCGAACTCATCCGGATGGCCGGCCGCTGGCAGAGGTCATCCTTCTTTCCACGGCGCCACCTTGAGCAGCATCAACATACCGGGCACGGCGACCGCCGTGCACAGCAGGAAGAAATTGGTGTAACCCATCGCCTCGATCAGGAAGCCGGTGCTGGCATTGGCGAATGTCCGCGGCACGGCAATGAAACTCGTGAACAGCGCGAACTGGGTGGCCGTGAAGGCCCGGCTGGTTTCGCGCGCAATGTAGGCCGTCAGCGCCACAGTTCCTAATCCGACACCGAGATACTCGGCGCTAACCACCATGAAGAGGCCGGAGGGGTTGTGGCCGACGACGCTCAGCCAGGCAAAGCCCAGGATCGTGATGAGCTGTACGAAGCCGAACAACCACAGGGCGCGGTTGATGCTCATCTTCAGCATGGCGATGCCGCCGATCACAGAACCGGCAATGACCGACCACAGCGCCGCCGCCTTGGCGATCGTGCCGATCTCGGTACGGCTGAATCCCATGTCCAGGTAAAACGGGGTAGCCAAGGCCGTGGCCATGTTGTCACCCAGCTTATAGAGGAACATGAACGCCAGAATGGCGAGCGCAGCGGGCACGCCGTCGCGCCGGAAGAACTCGCGAAATGGTTCGATCACGGCCTCGCGCAAGCTGTGAGGCGCCAGGCTGTCGTCGCTGACCTCGCGGATCACCAGGGTCGTTATCACGCCCACCAGCATGAAGCTCGCCGTCACCCAGTAAACGGTGGTCCAGGGCAGGAAATCTGACAGAATCAGCGCCAGCGAGCCCGGTACCAGCGACGACAGGCGGTAGGCATTGATGAAAAATGAGTTGCCGGTACCCAGCTCATCGTCGGCCAGCAACTCCCGTCGATAGGCGTCGATCACGATGTCCTGGCTGGCCGAAAACAGGGCAACGACGAACACCAGGGCGATGATGGCCTGCAGCGACTCCCGCGGGTCGAACAGTCCCAGCATGCCGATGGCCCCCAGCAAGGCCAGCTGCGTGATCAACGCCCAACCGCGCCGGCGGCCCAGGAACGGAAGCGCGAAGCGGTCCATCAGTGGCGACCACAGGAATTTCCAGGTGTAAGGCAAGGCCACCAGCGAGAACAGGCCGATAGTCGCCAGGTCCACGCCGTTGCTGCGCAGCCAGGCCGGCACGAGTTGGATCAGCACGTACAGCGGCATTCCGGAGCTGAAGCCGATAAAGATGCAGATCAGCATCCGGCGGCTGAACAGGATCTCTGTCCAGCGGCGCGGTGACGCCTGCGTTGACAATTCACCCACGGAGCGGTGGGTCCAGGTCGTAATCCATGATCAACGGCGCATGGTCCGAAAAGCGCTGCTCCCTGTAAATCTCAGCGCGGGTCGCCTGGTCGGCGACGGTGGGCGTCGTCACCTGGTAATCGATGCGCCAACCGGTATTGTTGTCCCAGGCCCGCCCCCGGTTCGACCACCAGGTGTATTGTTCCTCGCGCGGATCGACTTGGCGAAAGGCGTCCGCCATGCCTACCGGACCAAACAACTGGTCCATCCAGGCCCGTTCCTCGGGCAGGAACCCCGAGCTCTTGAGATTGCCCCGCCAGTTCTTGATATCGATCTTCCTGTGCGCGATGTTCCAATCGCCGCAGATGATGTACTGACGGCCATCACCAGCCATCCCGGCCAGCAATGGTTGCAGGTAGTCCATGCACTGGAACTTGACCTGCTGGCGCTCTTCCTTGGATGAGCCGGAAGGCAGGTACAGCGAAACGACCGACAGCTCACCGAAATCGGCCTGGAGCCAGCGCCCTTCGCTGTCCATCACGTCCCAACCCAGGCCGTAGTGCACGCGATCCGGCTGATGCCGAGAATAGATCGCCACGCCACTGTAGCCCTTGCGCACCGCGTCGTGATAGTAGACATGGTAGCCGGGGGGAAAGAAATGGCGATCGCCCAGCTGGGGGTGTTGCGCCTTGGTTTCCTGGATGCAGACCACGTCGGCGTCCTGGCGGTGCATCCAATCGAAAAAGCCCTTGCTGGCGGCAGCCCGAATGCCATTGGCATTCAGCGTGATGATGCGCATTCCCGCGGTGCTCCCGGAATCCTGATAGTTGAGGTCAGATCTGAATTGTGGGCCAGCATAGCAAATTTTTGGCATACTAATTATCGGACCCCGGGCCACCCGGGGTTGCCAAGGGAGCATGGAAGCGCGATTCGATGACGCAGGACTACAAAAGCCGTTTTTTTGAGCTGGCCTTGAACAAAGGCAACCTCAGGTTCGGCAGCTTCACGCTCAAGTCGGGGCGTGTCAGCCCGTATTTCTTCAACGCCGGCGGGTTCGACGATGGCGCCTCGTTGGCTGGCCTCGCTCAGTGTTATGCGGACGCGATACTGCAGTCCGGCGTCGCGTTTGACATGCTGTTCGGACCGGCCTACAAGGGCATCCCGCTGGCCGCCGCAACTGCCGTCGCACTGCATACCGGCCATCGGCGGAATGTCCCGTTCGCCTTCAACAGGAAGGAAGTAAAGGACCATGGAGAGGGCGGCACCATCGTTGGAGCGCCACTGGCCGGCAGGGTGCTGATCATCGACGACGTCATCTCCGCCGGCACCTCGGTGCGGGAATCGATCAACACCATTCGTGTGGCCGGCGCCGAACCCGCCGGCATTGCCATCGCACTCGATCGGCAGGAGCGCGGCAGCGGAGCACGCTCGGCCGCGCAGGAAGTCAACACCGAATTCGGCATACCCTGCATCTCGATCGCGGGGCTGGACGATCTGATCCGGCACCTCGCCGCGCAGCCGCAGGAAAGAGTCGATGTTCAGGCCATTCAGGATTACAGGGAACGTTATGGAAGCCAGACTTAAATCAGCAATCTTTGCATCGATCGCCGGCGCTCTGCTCGTTGCCGCGGTGTGGGCGACCCCGGCCGGCGCCGCGGAAGTCTACCGCTGGGTGGATGAAAACGGCGAGGTCCACTACAGCGAGTCGCTGCCACCGGATTACAAGGACAGTGGCTTCGACGTCCTCAATCGGCAGGGCATCGTGACCGATGAAGATCAGACCCTGACGCCCAAGCCACCGCCGCCGAAAGTGCCGACAAAGGACGAGCCGCAAGAGCTTCCGCGCGACGCCTCCGGCCTGCCCCGGCCCAAGGCCCTGTACTCGGAAACCGAATTGCAGCAGCGCATGGACAATTTCCTGATGCTGCGCTACGAGTCCGAACAGGAAATCGTCGACGCGATGAACGTGGAGATCAAGCAGCTGAACTACGATCGCCGTCTGCTCGAAGGATCTCGCGCCAGCATGAACGAGGCCTACCGCGGGCAAATCCGGGTTGCGGCCGAGCGGCAGCGCGCCGGCCTGCCGGTTGAAGCGGCAACGACCCATGAAGTCAAAAAGCTGCGCAATGCCCTGGCCGCCAACTCGGGGTCACTGGCCGGCCTGCGACAGCGGGAGGACTCCATCCGCGAGGATTTCGACAAACAGCTGAGCCGTTACCGGTACCTGATAGAAACCTGGTCCGAGGAATCCCCGGACAGCTGAGGTGTATACCCGCTGCCCCGGTTGTCACACGGTTCACCCGGTCAACGCCGCGCTGCTGGTGGTCGACGCCGGGCGTTACCGCTGCGGTAAATGCAACAAGGTCAGCAGCGCACTGGAATCGCTGTTCGATGAGTGGCCGCAAGCCGGTGCGAAGCCACCACAGCCCGGCGAGATGCCGGTACTGGGCCTGTCGCTCGACCTGGAGCGGGCTGCGCAATCCCGGCAAGCACCCACCGGCGCCGGCCTGGGCGATTCCGATGCCGAGGGTGCGGCAGCGACCGGCGGCGGTTGGCGGTGGCTCGCACGAACGGCCTGGATAGCCGGCGCGATCGTGGTGCTGGCAGTGGCAACCTGGCAATGGGCAGAATTCCAGGGCAAGCCACTGCTGGAGCGCCCTGAAGTCGAATCCACCCTCGTACGCCTGGGCCTGCGTCAACCGCCACCGGCCAAACCCTTCCGTGACCTCGAGCGAATCCACCTGGTCAACCGGGAGCTGACCAGCCACCCTTACCTGCCGGGCCACTTGCGTCTGAGCGCCACCATCGTAAACCGGGCAGCGAGAATCCAGCCCTACCCGGCTATTGAAGTAACCCTGCTCAACGCCACCGGCGAGGTGGTTCTGCGTCAGCGCTTCGCCCCATCGGACTTCCTCGACCCCGAAAGCGCACCGGGCGCCGGCATGGTGCCGCAGGCCTATCTCCCGCTGGTCCTCGACCTCGTGGACCCCGGCGTGCAGGCTGTTGGCTTCGAGTTGGAATTCAGGTGACGGCCCGTGTTTTCCAACCGCCCTGTTCGCACATTCGCCGTCCGATGTGTTAGGGTTACAGGTTCCGATGACGCCTTAGATTTTTGGGCAAAACAGGCCCCGGACTGGTCCTTGAAGAGCACGTAAAAATGAAAAAATCTGCCTCAGAAGCGGATAATCCGATACCCCTCCGACAAAATGTTCAAACAGCCATTCGCCGTTACCTGGAGGACATGGGCCAGTCCCAACCCGAGTGTCTGTATCGCGTGCTGATGGCCGAAGTCGAACCACCCCTGATCGAAGAAGTCCTGCGCTATACCAACGGCAACCAGTCGCAGACCGCGAAGATCCTCGGCATGACCCGCAATACGTTACGGGCCAAATTGGACCGTTACGACATTCCGGTAACCAACGGCAGGTACTGAGAACAGCGCATGAACACCCCTCCCGCACCCGGCAGTGCGTTCGCACTGATCAGTGTCTCGGACAAAACCGGCATCGTGGAGTTCGCCACGCAGCTGGTTGCCATGGGTTTTGCCCTGCTGAGCACCGGCGGCACGGCCAGGACACTGAGCGAGGCCGGCCTGCCGGTCACCGAGGTTTCCGACTACACCGGCTCCCCAGAGATCATGGGGGGGCGGGTCAAGACGCTGCACCCCCGGATCCACGGCGGCCTGCTCGGCCGTGCAGGCGAGGATGACGCGGTGATGTCTGCACAGGATATTCCTCGCATCGACCTGGCGGTGATCAACCTGTACCCCTTCGAGGCGGTCACCGGCCAGCCCGGTTGCAGTTTCGAGGACGCTATCGAGAACATCGATATCGGCGGTCCGGCGATGGTGCGCTCGGCAGCCAAGAACTTCGAATCCGTCGCGGTCGTAACCAGCCCGGACCAGTACGCCATGGTGCTGGAACAGTTGGAGGCCGGCGGCGGCAAGCTGGACCGGGCCACCCGCTACGCCCTGTCAGTGGCCGCTTTCAACCGCGTGGCCCAGTACGATGACGCCATCAGCAACTACCTGTCGGCGCGAACACCCGATGGTGAGCGCTCGATGTTTCCGCAGCAGACAAATGTCAGCTTCACCAAGGTCGCCGACCTGCGTTACGGTGAGAACCCTCACCAGCAAGCGGCTTGGTATCGAGATCCACATCCGGCCGCGGGGAGCCTCGCCACGGCTGCGCAGCACCAGGGCAAGGAACTGTCCTTCAACAACATCGCCGACGCGGACGCGGCCTGGGAATGCGTGCGCCAGTTCGACCAGACGGCCTGCGCAATCATCAAGCATGCCAACCCCTGCGGCGTAGCGGTCGCCGAATCCGCCGGCAAGGCCTATGACCGTGCGTTCGCCACCGACCCCACTTCGGCGTTCGGCGGCATCGTTGCCTTCAATCGTCCCCTGGACGCCGCGACAGCGGCCATGATTATCGAGCGCCAATTCCTCGAGGTGCTGATCGCAACGGGCTACGACGAAGACACGCTCGCACTGCTGGCAGGCAAGAAGAACGTCCGCGTATTGCAGGTGGCTGGCGGAAAATCCACGACACAACAGGAACTCAAGCGCGTCGGCAGCGGGCTGCTGGTGCAGACCTCCGACCTGCACCCCATCGAAGCGAACGATTGCCGGGTCGTGTCCAAACGCCAACCCACCGAGCAGGAGTGGGCCGATCTCATGTTCGCCTGGAAGGTGGCGCGCATGGTCAAATCCAACGCCATTGTCTACGCCGCCGGCGGCCGCACGGTGGGCATCGGCGCCGGACAGATGAGCCGCGTGGACTCGGC
>Ga0316196_10000407_pt1 | contig 16438 bp, 10 predicted proteins | sample Eddsed2cm_MG_FD_204938 | JGI IMG/M metagenome (GOLD analysis project Ga0316196, IMG submission 204938) | Coastal sediment microbial communities from Maine, United States - Eddy sediment 2 cm | ecosystem: Environmental > Aquatic > Marine > Coastal > Sediment | place: USA: Maine | collected... | reverse complement strand
TAGTGATCCTCGTGATCGTGTTTGGCCCGGGTATCTGGGTTTCGCGTGTTCTCGAGAAGTACAGCGTGCCGGCCGATCGATACTCGGGATCGGGCAGCCAACTCGCGCGTCACCTGCTGGATCGCAATGGACTACAGAACGTCCAGGTCGAGCCCACCGAGATCGGCGACCACTACGATCCCGAAGCCAAGGCCGTTAGGCTGACCAGCGACAAATTTGACGGCCATTCCCTGACCGCGATAACCGTCGCCGCCCACGAGGTTGGGCACGCCCTGCAGGACCACCACGGGTACAGGCCACTGAAGCTGCGCACTCGACTGGTCAAGGCGACTCGCGGTATCGAGAAGATCGGTGCCGGCGTGTTGATGATCTCGCCGTTTCTCGGGATCGTGACACGGACGCCCTACGTCGGGCTGCTGACCTTCGGTGCTGGCATGCTGACGCTCGGCACTTCTGCTCTCGTCCATTTCATCACCCTGCCAACCGAATTCAACGCCAGTTTTGCCCGCGCGTTGCCGCTGCTGGATGACAACGCAATCCTCAAGGACGGCGACAAACGCCACGCACACAAATTGCTCACAGCAGCGGCCCTTACCTACGTTTCTGCGTCGTTGATGAGTCTTCTGAATATTGCGCGTTGGATAGCTATCCTGCGGCGATAAGCTAAGTATTTGTATTAACTGGAAAAATTGAGATTTCTGGCGGGCCCTTCAAAGCACCCGTGAATGGGACTGGTTTAGGGCGCTTTGCGCTGCTATTATCCGCGCGCGAAAGGCCGTCCTACCCTGAATGCAGCGCCGCACTGGCTGCCGGGAATGCGCCTCAGGTCGGCTTAGAAATTACGTGCACCCACCTTGCTAGTTTGCCGGGTTCTCGCTTTTGAAGGCTTTGAGAGCCCATTTTGTATGCCAGCAGGTCGGTGCCAGAAATGAAACTGAGAGCAGTGAAATGAAAGACCTTAGCACCTACAGAAATATTGGAATCTTTGCCCACGTCGACGCGGGCAAGACAACCACCACTGAGCGGATCCTGAAGCTCACGGGCAAGATTCATAAGACGGGCGAAGTTCACGATGGCGAAGCCACAACGGACTTCATGGACCAGGAGCAGGAGCGCGGCATTACGATTCAGTCGGCCGCCACAAGCTGCGAATGGGACGGCCACCGTATGAACATCATCGACACACCCGGACACGTCGACTTCACGATCGAAGTCTATCGTTCGTTGAAAGTGCTCGACGGTGGTGTGGGCGTGTTCTGTGGTTCGGGCGGCGTGGAGCCGCAATCGGAGACAAACTGGCGTTACGCCAATGAGTCGGAAGTTGCGCGCATTATCTTCGTCAACAAGCTGGACCGTGTTGGCGCCGACTTCTACAGCGTCGTGAAGCAGGTTGAGGACGTGCTCGCTGCCAACCCACTCGTCATGGTTTTGCCTATCGGTGTCGAAGACAATTTTGTCGGTATCGTCGATCTTCTGACCCGCAAGGCGTGGGTCTGGTCGGATCCGAACGATCCCGCGTCTTACGAAATCAAGGATGTTCCGGAAGACATGCAGGAGCTTGTCGAGGAATGGCGTGAGAAGCTTATCGAGACAGCCGTCGAACAGGACGACGACCTTCTGGAGCAATATCTTGAGGGCAACGAGCCGTCCGTCGATGACCTGAAGCGTTGCATTCGTAAGGGCACGATTGCCCTGGACTTCTTCCCGACCTACTGTGGTTCAGCCTTTAAAAACAAAGGTGTACAGAATGTTCTTAATGCAGTAGTTGACTATCTGCCGAACCCGACGGAAGTGAAGCCTCAGCCTGAAATGGACCTGGATGGTCAGGAAACGGGCGGTTTCGCGATCGTTGATCCTGAGAAGCCGCTGCGTGCGCTGGCATTTAAGATTATGGACGACCGTTACGGCGCCCTGACCTTCACGCGCATCTATTCCGGTGTCATCAACAAGGGTGACAGCGTTCTGAACACGTTCACGGGCAAGACCGAACGTATCGGCCGCATCGTGGAAATGCATGCTGACTCCCGCGAGGAACTGGATGTCGCACAAGCGGGTGACATCGTTGCCCTGCTCGGCATGAAGAATACACGCACGGGTCACACACTTGCCGATCCAAAGAATCCGGCAACGCTCGAGCCGATGGTCTTCCCCGATCCTGTTATCTCGATCGCGATCTCGCCAAAAGACAAGGCAGGTACCGAGAAGATGGGCGTGGCGCTGAACAAGATGGTCCAGGAAGATCCGTCGTTCCAGGTCGCAACGGACGAAGACTCGGGCGAGACGTTGATCAAGGGTATGGGCGAACTGCACCTCGACATCAAGGTCGACATTCTGCGTCGTACGCACAATGTTGACGTCGAGATGGGCAAGCCACAGGTTGCGTACCGCGAAACCATTACCAAGATGATCGAAGACACCTATACCCATAAGAAGCAGTCGGGCGGTTCCGGCCAGTACGGCAAGATTGAATACACGATCGAGCCGGCAGGCGTAAACGTCGGTTACGAGTTCGAGTCGAAAGTCACCGGTGGTAACGTACCTCGTGAGTATTGGAGTGCAATCGAGAAAGCGTTCCAAAGCTGCATGGTCGAAGGTACCCTGGCCGGGTATCCGCTGCTTGACGTCAAGTTCACGTTGCTGGACGGTGCTTTCCACGCGGTCGATTCGTCGGCACTGGCGTTTGAGATCGCAACCAAGGCGGCCTACCGGCAGTCGATTCCGAAGGCCGGCGTGCAGTTGCTCGAGCCAATCATGAAAGTTGACGTATTTACCCCGGACGACAACGTGGGCGACGTCATCGGTGACCTCAACCGTCGGCGCGGAATGATCAAGTCACAGGATGCTGGTGCGACTGGCGTACGCGTGAAGTCAGATGCGCCGCTGGCCGAGATGTTCGGCTACATCGGCCATCTGCGTACCCTGACATCTGGCCGTGGCCAGTTCTCGATGGAATTCTCGCACTACGCGCCGTGTCCGGCGAACGTGGCCGAGGAAGTCATCAAGGAAGCGCAGGAGCGCAAGGCAAACAAGTAATACGCTTTATTCGAGTGTAGCGACGGGCCCCTTTCGGGGCCCGTTTTTTTTGCTCGCGCGAACAGCGTCATAGCTGAAACACGCGACGGCCGCCCAGATGAACCCGAAACACACAATGTGCGCCGGGGTGAGCGTCTCGCCATAGTAGAGCCCGGTGAAGAATTGCAGCGTCGGCGCGAGGAACTGCATGAAGCCGATGGTCGTGAGCGATAGTCGTTTTGCCGAAATTGCGAATAACAGCAGCGGCATCACCGTGATGGGACCGCCCAGCATCAGCAACAGAGACAGGCCGGAATCACCTGCGCCGAAAGACGCCCGTTGCCCCGCCATCAGGAATAGTAACCACGCGAGTGCGAACGGAAACAACATCGCGATTTCGATAAACAAACCTGGCATCGCGCCAATCGCAACCTGCTTGCGTATGACGCCGTACGTTGTGAATAGCGCGGCCAGGGACAATGCAACCCACGGGAATATCCCGCCGCTAAAAGTCAGATAGCTGACACCAACTGATGCGAGCACCACGGCGGCAATCTGAAGGCCCCGCAGCCGCTCGCCAAACGCCACGACACCAACGGCGACATACATGAGCGGGTTTATGTAGTAGCCGAGACTCGCCTCGAAAATACGTTCATTCTGAACGGCCCAGATATAAATTAGCCAGTTAACCGAAATGCAAATCGCGGCGAGCCCGAGCCAGAACAGCATCGTTCGATTCACAAATGCCGTGCGGACTTCGCGCCACTGGCGGCGCGCCATAATGATCAGGGCACCAAACGGCACAGCCCAGACCACTCGGTGGACGAGCACTTCGGTTGGCGCAACCGACTCGATCCACTTGAAATAGACGGGGAAGACACCCCACATTGTGTAGGCAAGCAGGCCGAGGATGACGCCGGATTTTACTTCCGCGTCAGAGAATCCGCCGGGTCGCTTCATGCTGCCGGTTTGTCCGTCGCCTTGTCTCCAACCGACCCACCGGCGATCCAGTTTCTAACGCCGCGCGCCCATGCGAATCCGTCTTCCTGAAGCATGTAGAGCGAGGGAATAAGGAACAGCGTTATGAACGTTGCGAAGACGATGCCGAAACTGATCGAGATAGCGGTGGGAATGACGAATTGCGCCTGTGAACTCGTCTCGAGCAGGATAGGCATCAGCCCCGCGGCGGTGGTAAATGACGTCAGGACAATCGCCCGAAAACGCAGGGTACCTGACTGGATGACTGCCTCGCGCATCGGGATTCCCTTGATCCGTGCTTTGTTGATGAAGTCGACCATAATGAGGCTATCGTTCACTACGACGCCGGCCAGGGCGATCAGGCCAAACATGGAGAACATGCTGATCGCCATACCCATCATCACATGGCCAGCTACCGCGCCGATCAGGCCGAACGGAATGACGGACATGATAATCAGCGGCTGACTGTAGGAATGGAGCGGGATCGCGATCAGGGCATAGATAAGAAACAGCGCAGCGATAAAAGCAATGCCAAGATCGAACAGGAACTCGTTCTGCTCCTGGCTGGCACCTTCCAGGCCATAACGTACCCCGGGGTGGCGGGATACAAGCTCAGGAATGAACTCCGTTGAGACCGATTGAATGATCTCCTGGGGCTCGACCATTTCGGGATTGATATTGGCAGACACGGTGATTGTCCGCTCGCGGTTCAGCCGCGAAATACGCGAGTAGCCCTTGTCGAACGACAATTCAGCGACCGACTGGAACGGCACTTCGTCTCCGCTCGGCGTCCGGATCCGCATATTCTCAAGATCTGCGACCGACTTGCGCTCTTCGATCGGGTAGCGAACCATGACTTTGAGTTCATCCTTGCCGCGTTGAATTCGCTGCGCCTCCTCACCGTAGAACGCCTGTCGAACCTGGCGTCCCAGCGACGACATGGTCAGTCCCAGGGCTTCCGCTTCAGGCTTGATCTTCAGCTTGATCTCATCCCCGCCTGCTGTCGCGGTGTTGGTGATATCGAAGACGCCTTCGTAATTTGCCAATTCGACGACAAGCTCGGCTGCCGCGGCCTCGAGTGTTTCGTAGTTGGCCCCGCTCAGGCGAAAACTCAGCGGTGGGCCGCCACCGATGTGGCCGGCATCATTGAACGTCAGCTCTTTCAGACCTGGTATCTCGCCAACCGCCTCACGCCACATCTCACTGATCTGTTTCATTTCGTAGGGGCGATTCGTATCCATCGGGATTTCCAGGAACAGTATCGCGCCGGTGTCTCCGCGGGTGAACGCGCCGAGGTGTTGCATGATCGGTAAGGAATCCGGATTCTCCCTGACGAACTCTTCATTCATGTCAAGAATGGTGCTCTCGATCTTGTCGACCGCCGCATTACGCGCAGCCGATGCAGTGCCGCTTTCCATCTCGAGCGAAACCTGCATAAAGTCAGACGCGAGCTCCGGAAATACGACGACTCGCGCTATGCCGCTGGCCATCAAGCCAAATGTCACGATAAGCACCGCGACGAAGGTCGCAACCGTGACCCCACGGTTGTCGATGGCTTTCTCAAGCAGTGGTTTGTAGTAGTTGTGAATCGTCGCAAAGAGCCCGTGCTGGACATGGCGCTGAATCTTGAGAAACGCGCGACCCGGTCTTTCCCTGAGGGGAATTCTGCGTTGCGGGCGGAACAGATCGTCCTCGTCGACATCGGGAATTGACGCATGCACGAGGTGCGCTGGCAGGATCAGTTTTGACTCAACCAGGGAGAACATCAGGCAGAGCATCACAACGAATGCCATTGCTTCAAAGAACGGAGCAACCATACCGCCGACAAACATCAGCGGGCCGAACGCGGCAATGGTTGTCAGAACGCCGAACGTTGCAGGTATGGCCACGCGATGGGCGCCATGGATGACATTATCGAGCGTATGACCGTCCTTGCGTATCGTCGTGTAGATACTTTCCCCGATGATAATCGCGTCATCGACCACGATGCCGAGCACGATGATAAAACCAAACAGGCTGATCGTATTGATCGTCACTGGCCAGGTCGGCATCAGCCAAAGTGCTCCCAGGAAACAGATCGGCAGACCGACGATGACCCAGAACGCCACTTTCATGCGCAGGAAGAGTGACAGCACGACGAATACGAGAATCGCACCCATTACCATGTTGTCGACCATCATCGACAGGCGACCCTCGAGGTACTTTGAGAGATCGATCCACGTGTCCATCTTGACGCCCGCCGGCAACTGCTCAGTCTTGAGATCGATGTAACGCCTTACCGCTGCCGCTGTCTCGAGCTCGTTTTGCTGACCGCGGGCCAGGACCCGCAGGGTCGCTGTTGGCCGTCCGTCAAAACGGCCGTACCCGTCGTTCTCGACAAAGCCATCATTGATCGTGGCGATGTCGTTAAGCGTCAGTCGTGTGCCGTCCGGGAAAGTCCGCAACACGAGTTGGCCAAAGTCGCCTCCCGTGTAGACCTGGCCCTTGGTCCGCAACAGGATATCCCCACCATCCGACTTGATCGTTCCCCCTGGTAAGTCGATGGATGAGTTCTTCACGGCCTGCGAGATCTCGCTCATCGTCAGGCCATACTTGCGCAATGTCTGCTCCGACACTTCGATACTGATCTCATAGGGCCGGTCACCGAGGTACTGAACCTGGTTCACCTCGGGAAGCTGCATGAGTTCGTCGCGCACATTCTGCGCGATCGCCTTCCGTGCGAACGCATCGAGATCGCCGTGGATCGCGATCATGACGACAGGATTGTCCGGCTCGATCTTCGAGACGACCGGCTTCTCGGTTAAACCCGGGAAGGTCGAAATCGCGTCAACCCGCGTCTTAACCTCGCTCAGTACTTCGTTGAAATCGGCGTCGAGTTCTACCTCGATCGTGACCTGGCCGACGCCTTCACGAGCCGTTGATCGAATACGCTTGATCCCGCTGACATCCTGGACGGCCTCTTCGACCTTGATGACAACACCCTCTTCAACCTCCAGCGGCGCCGCGCCGAGGTACGCGACCCGAACGCTGATCATGTTCAGTTCGAACTCGGGTTGCGTCTCCTTGCGAATCGTCATCGCGGAGATCAGGCCTGCAACGATGATAAAGAGCATCAACAGGTTGGCGGCAACGTGATTCGCTGCGAACCACGCAATGATGCCTTTTTCTTCAGTTATGCCGGGGCGTCGCACCGTCGCTAGCCCTCCCCACCGGCAATCTGTGTCCCGGCGGTATCTGCGTCGATGGTGCCGTCCGCGGTACGCACGGACATGCCGTTAACCGGGGTTTCAAGCGCGGTGACAACAACCCGCTCTCCCACTTGCGCGCCGCTCCCGACGTAAATGTAGGTCGAGTCAGACCGCATGATATCGACCTCTCGAATACGCAGCTTGTTCTCATCATCAACAAATATCAGCTCTTTGGAACCACGCAACACCGCCCGCGGTACTCGAATGACATTTTCCGCGGTGGATCCTTTTATCGTCGCACTCACGAACGTGCCCATTGGCAGGGGCGCGCCATTGCTGTGGCGTTGGTACGGGTCCACAACTCGCGCCACCGCGTAGGTCACACGGCTCTTCTCATCCACAACGCCCTCGGTGCGCACGATCTGTGCCGGCCATTCGACGCTCTTGCCTTTCTGGATAGCCACCAGGCTGACCATTGGGCCATTCGCACCGCCAGATTCCGAAATTTCGGCCGCATTAGGCAAATCGACAAATGCCAGGTCCGAGTCGGTCAACGGCAGACGTACCTCGGCATAATCGGTCGCGAAGACTACGCCGAGACGGGTGCCAGGATTGACGAACTGACCGAGGTCCGTCTCTTTCGCCCTGACTATCCCTTCGTACGGCAGGCGGATGTAGGTTCGCTCAAAGTTGCGCTTCGCCCTGACGAAATCCGCCTCGGCGGTCGCGAGCGCTGCGACCGCGGACGCGTACTCTGCCTCGGCACGATAACCCTGGCTCCGCAGTTTTGACGCGCCGTCATGCTCAATCTCGCGCTGCTTGACCAGCGCCTCCGCTTGCTTGACGGCCACGGCGTAATTCGTCGGATCGATACGCATCAGCACTTCGTTCGCGTCAAACACGCCACCGGCAATGAATTTCGGCGAGATGCTCGTGATCGTCCCCTGCACTTCGGCACTCAGCACCGTTTCGGTACGGGGCATCACAGTCCCCTGGCTGCTCACCTCGAAATTAGCCGTCATATTCTCGAGAACCAGAACCTCTACCAGCGGGTGGAGATCCGCAGTTTCCTTTTTCGGTGGCTCCGGTCGCATTTGCGCCATGAGGACTGCGACAGCAATGGCAGCCGCGAGGATTCCGAAAATCAATAACTTACGCATTTATTTCTTATTCCTGACAGGCTAGCGCAGTGGCTGGAAGGTCGAGTATTTTGACCGTTTTTGACAGGAAATTCAGCGATTTATTCCCTCGGTCCGCGCCCTGCGCAATCGCAGCCACGATATCGCCAGAAACCAATTTTGTGACATAACTCCATGAAATAGATGGCGTCTGGCCACAAACTGACCGTCTGGTAAGGCTGCGACTGCTTTGCGGCCTCTAATCTGCTGATCGGACGACCATGTACGAACAACATTTTGGGTTAAAAAAACGCCCGTTTATCGCGAAAGTCGCGGGGACCGACGTGTTTGTCGGACCGCAGACCGCCACGACAATGGCACACCTGAAGAAGGCCCTGCAATCGCAGGATGCCGTAGTCACGGTCTCGGGTCCGGCCGGTGTCGGCAAGTCCACCCAGGTTGCAAAAGCGCTCCAGGCGATAGCCGCCACGCATAAATCGATCCGCATTGGTCGCATGCATCTGCAGGGCACTGACGTACTTGAGTTCCTGCTCGAAGAGCTCGGTGTCGAAGAGCTTCCGAAGGGTCCCATTCGCCAGTTTACGGCGCTGCGCGAACGTCTCAGTCAACTGGAAAGTGAGAATACGCGGGTTGTAATCGTGATTGAGGACGCGGTTCGCGTCGGCGCAGATTCCATGGCAGAACTCGAGGCGTTAACGGCTTCCGATGCAGGCGATTCGGGAGGTGCGGCAATCGTTCTGATGGGTGACAACGGCCTGATCGACTTCCTCAGCGATCCGCAGCTCGCACGCCTCACGCAACGCGTGCGGCAGCGCAATCCGATCGCACCCCTGAGCGCGGCGGAAATGCGAGGCTACCTGATGCACTGCTTCCGCCTTGCCGGTGTCGATTTTGAGCACATTTTCGAAATCGGATCGTCAGTCCTGGTGCACGAATTGAGCGGCGGCATCCCGCGAATGGCCAACAACATCGTCGAAGGCGTACTGACTGCGGCTGCCGCACGGGGTCTTGAGAAGATTCCGTGCAGCTATGTTGCCGAAGTTGCGGAAAGCGAATTCGGGCTGGTTGCGACGGATTTTGTCGCCCCGTCGACGATAGCCGAACCTGAGCCCCAACCTGAGCCCGCACTTGAGCCTGTACTTGAGCCTGTACTTGAGCAAGTCGCCGAACCAGAGCCAGAACCCGAGCCTGAACCCGAGCCTGAACCGGCCATCGAGCTTCCCGCCGAGGAAGAGCCGCTACCAGACCCGGTGATCGTGTTTTCGGACGAAACGGATGGTCTCGAAGCCGCGATTGACGATGCTGAAATCCCCGAATTGATACAGGACACACTGCCGGATCTCGAAATTCTTGCTCCGGAGGTCGTTTCTGCCGAGCCCGTTCTCGAAGAAGTCCTTCCGGAACTTCAACCCGAACCAGAGCCCGAGTCACTGCCTGAATTGACTCCCGAAGCCGAGGCAGACGTGGCGCCGCTACCGGAGCCAGTCCTCGAGGTGGCGCCCGAACCTGAACCAGAACCAGAACCCGAGCCCGAGCCGGAACCAGTACCCCAGCCCGATCCGGCACCAGAGATCGTGCCGGAGGCTGCTACTGCCACCCCGGACTCATCGCTCGAAGAAGTCCCGGAGTGGGAACGCGATCCGACACTCGCGCAGCTGAGGCCCGACCTCGATGCGCTTGAGAAAGCGATGGCATTGGCCCAGGCCGATGATGATGACGAGCCGGTGCCCGAACCGATTGGTCTCGCCGATACGCCGGAGCCAGCGCCCGAACCGGAACCGGAACATATACCGGAGATAACGCTCGATAACGCAATCCAGTCGCGAATCGAAGACCAACTGATCGACGAACCCGGTCAAATTAGCCCAAACGCACCCGAAGCCCCCAAGAAATCAGACGGTGGCGGGGACTTGCCCGAAATCAAAATTGCCCCGAAGAAAGCCAAGAAAGCCGACGCCGAACTCGACAAGATCGCAACGGAACTGGCCAAAGCCAAGACTATCGAGGATGTGGATGACAAGCTGGCCGAGACATTGTTTGGCGAAGAATTCAGTTTAATGGCCGCACAGGTCGCCGCGAGTGTTGCGGACGCTGAGCCTGCAAATGATGAGGAATTGGCACTGTTCGACACAGAAACAAACCAGGTGGCTCAGGCCAGCGGGTCTCCGGCACCTGGCTCAGCGATTGCCGCAGAGCCGTCGGCAGCCTCGGAGCCCTCAGAGGAAGTGTCGTTGGAAACTCGCAAGCAGACTAGCGAAGGTGGCCTGGACCTGTCCGCGTCGCAGCGTCTGAAGACCGTGCGCGCATTAAATGCCCACTCGAATCCGGATCCGGAGAAACCCGAGGCGGCAGCGGCTCCGAGTGAGCCGCCCAAGCCAGTCGCAACCCCTGAGCCCATCGAGGATCAGATCAACACGTCGATGACCCAGACGCTCAAAGCTCTGGACGTCCGTCCGCCGATCTCCGATCACCAGCCAGCGAACCGGGATCAGGACGATGACGATGATGAGGAAGACGAGAAAAGTGGGTTCTTCAGCCGATTTCGTCGTTCCTGATCAAATGTCATAAATCATTGAGCCAATGGACAATTATCCCGGCATCTTTGACAGTCATCGGTGAATAAGGCACCTTTTGCGCGATGAGAAGACTGCACTCCGGCATGGACGCTTGGCGCTTTATTGTCCGTTCCGAATCACACCGCAATTCCGTAGAGGCCTACCTCCCTCTAATTCTGAGCGCTGCCGGCAGCCTCGGTGTATTGCCTTTCGCGATCCTGCGGTTTTTACAAGGCGACTGGGTGGCTGCTGTCATGGACACCATGATCGTGGTCGGCTTCTTTGCGTTCGGCACCTACGTCTACCTGACACAGCGCGTGCGCGTCGCGAGCATCGCCATAGCCGCGATTTGCGCGGTTGGCGTATTGGCGACCGTGTACGTTATCGGACCGCAGCAGGTGTACTGGGCGTTTCCGGCATTGATCGGCATCTTCTACCTGATTCGCCCTCGTGAGGCAGTCATCCTGGCCGTAGTCACGCTGCTCGCACTGCTCCCGGCACTTCTGAGTTCCGCTGATTCGAAGGAAACCACCACTATCATTGTGACTATCATGGTCACGAGCATGATTGGCTTCGCCTTCTCACTGATAACCAGCCGACAGCGGGAACAGTTACTCGTACTGGCCACGAAAGACCCGCTCACGGGCGCAGGAAATCGACGCGGTCTCGATGCGAAACTCGCGGAGGTTGTAAACTCGTTCAAACGCACGGCCGCAAAGTCGTCGCTAATCCTCCTGGATCTCGATCATTTCAAGAAGGTGAACGATATCCATGGGCACGCGGTTGGTGACCAGATACTGAGAAGCATCACGGAGATCATCAATCTCCGCATCCGCGTAACCGACAGTCTCTACCGTATTGGCGGCGAGGAATTTATTGTCGTACTGGAAGGGGCTGACCTGCACAGGGCGGTCCACCTGGCCGAACAACTGCGGACACTCGTCGACGCGAACGAACTCGTTCCGGATCACGCAGTGACAATCTCGCTGGGCGTCGCCGAGTTGAAAGACGGCGAGAGCGCAAACGACTGGCTGCACCGCGCCGATGAGGCGCTGTATCGCGCCAAAGACGCTGGCCGCAATTCGACCAGCGCCTCTGACTGATTAATTCCTAGTCCTCGACGGCCTTCTCAACAGCTTTAAGCGCCTCAATGCGAGCCGCTTCAAACTCATCGCCCGGGTTCCAGGTTGGCATGTCGTCGGCGTTGGCAATGGCCAGCCCCGTCCAATAGCCCAGCAATGCATCGTCAACCATTCCGTCGAACGTCCATGACGGATCGTATTCGTCGGTCGGCTGGTGATAATTCACCTCGGTGTAGTGATTCTGCTGCTCACGGCCCCACTCCGGCGGGCGATCCACGAAGTCGGTCCCCGTATCGAGATACATGGCGGGAACACCGATCTTCGCGAAACTGAATTGGTCGGAGCGATAGAAGTAGCCCTTGTCCGAGAATTGATCCGGCTTGACGACTCGACCCTGTTCCTCGGCGATCATGGTCACAATCTCGTCGACCGTCGATTTGCCCAGGCCAACAAACGTAACGTCGTGGGTATGACCCCAAATGTTGCCGCCGTCGTAATTGAGATTCGCCGCAATCTTTCCGGGCGCGAATGTCGGGTTCACCGCGTAGTACTCGGAACCCAGGAGGCCCTGCTCTTCTGCGCCAACCAGGTTGACCAATATGGAGCGTCGCGGCGCCTCGGGCAGCGCCTTGATCGCTTTCGCGATTGCCATGACCTGGGCCACACCCGTCGCGTTATCCATCGCACCGTTATAGATAACGTCACCGTCCTCGTTCGGCGTGCCTATTCCCAGGTGGTCATGGTGCGCCGTGTAGATGACAACCTCGTCCTTGAGCTCCGGGTCGCTACCCGGAATCAGGCCAAGCACGTTGGCTGACTGGACGCGCGTGATATCGACATCCATGCCGATCGACGTCGTTATGCCGAGTGGCACAGGTTCAAAGTCCCGGTTGTAGGCAGCTTCACGCAGCTCATCCAGATCGTGACCGGCCATGGCGATGAGCTCCCTGGCAGAATCTTCGGTGAGCCATGCTTTGACCTGGCTGCGCGGCTCGTCACCTGCAGGCAATTCGAATTGCACACCGGTCCACGAGGTTTGCACGACCTGGAATGGGTAGCCTGCTGAAGGGGACGTGTGAATGATGATCGCACCGGCCGCGCCCTGGCGGGCCGCGCTCAGGTACTTATAGTCCCACCGTCCATACCAGAGGCGCGTTTCACCGCCGAACAGGTCGGGGTCCCAGTCGGGATCGTTATTCATCATGACCAGGACCTTGCCGGTCAGATCGACGCCCTTGTAGTCATCCCAGTCATACTCAGGCGCCTGGATGCCATAGCCAACGAAAACAAGTTCGGCGCCGTCAAGTTCCGCGCGCTCTTCCTGCACACCACCACCGACGATGAACTGGTCCCATTGCTTGAGTGTCATAGACTTGCCGTGACCCTCGAATGTCCAACTGTCCGGTTGGCTCGAGTTCACTCCTACGAGATCGAACGGTTGTTCCCAGCTGCCGTCCTCGGCCGCGGGTTCAAGTCCAAGCTCTTCCATGCGCTTTGCAAGGTACACACGAGCCATCTCGTCGCCTTCACTGCCCGGACCGCGACCTTCGTAGCGATCGTCGCTGATCTCGACCACGATACCGCGCATGTAGTCGCCGGTAATTTCTTTCGACGCCTGCTCTGCCGTCAAATTGGGGCCAGCAGCGGGCTCCGCCGCTTCTACCCTAGGATCTTCGCTCGCCGCGACAGCCTTGTCCTGCGACGCTTCCTCGCCTGAACAGGCTGCGAAACTGGCAGCCAGCATGGCAATAAGGATCAATAATGCTTTGTTCACTTTGTTACTCCCGGGCTGTTACCCGCTAAAGATTTCTTCAAGGAAATTCATGATTGCCTGCCACGACCTTCGATCGGCAGTCGCGTCGTAGACGGTACCCCTGTCGGGGCTGTTTGCAGCTGGATTTGTAAATGCGTGCATGGTGTTGCCGTAGGCGTGCAATTGCCAGTCGGCCCCCATTGCTGACAATTCAGCCGCCAGCGAGTTCACATCGTCCGGGGTCGCCATTGGATCGTCCCAACCGTGTAACGCGAGCACTTTCGCTTTGACCGCATTACCGGATGTATTTCCGGGCGCGCCGAACAAGCCATGAATGCTGACTACGCCGGCAATTTCTTCACCCGTTCGGGCAATGTCGAGCACACCGAGTCCACCGAAACAGAACCCGATGGCTGCGGTTCTGCCTTCCTCAACTTCCGGTTGTTCGCGAAGTGTGGCGAGTGAGACCAGTAAGCGTTGCTGCAACATTTCCCTGTCATCGAGAAGAGGTTGCATCAGTGCCCCGTTCTCCTCCGGATTGCTGCCACGCACACCCTTGCCGTAGAGGTCCAGCGCGAACGCCGCGTAGCCCAGACGAGCGAGGCCATCTGCCTTGCCATCCTCATAGCCGCTGCGGCCGCCCCAGGCGTGCGCCACCAGAACTCCGGGTCGAGGACCGGTAACACTATCATCCCAGGCGATACGTCCCTCAAAGACCGAATCGCCGTCTGTGTAGTCAACAAGACGGTGCTGCAAGCTCAATGGTGTCTCCTCTTATTAACGTCGCCGAACTACGAAGACCTCGTAGCGGCCCTTCGGACCGATATACCAGGACGCGACCGTGCTGGTAATACTGACAATGATGGCGCCGAAAATGGCAGACCAGAAACCTGCGACCGAGAAGTTATCCAGGAGAGCCGCGACCAGTCCAAACATGGCGGCGTTCAGGACAAAGATGAACAAGCCGAGCGTGATGATGGTGAGCGGAAAGGTCATGAGGAAAGCGAGTGGCCGGACAAGTGAGTTGACTATGCCAAGCAACAACGCGGCGAGGATGAAACTCCCCGTCCCCTGCAACTCGACGCCCGGGACGATCTCCCGTGCCAGGAACAAACCCAGCATCGTGACAAGTGTTCGAATAATTATTCCCTGCATCGGGCCATTATATCCCCACATTCGAATGGATGGGGGCGACATTTTCGGCGATGGCAGCATCGCCACGGTCTGCTAGAATCAGCCACCGCAGCGCCCGTAGCTCAGTTGGATAGAGCACCAGATTCCTAATCTGGGGGTCACAAGTTCGAATCTTGTCGGGCGCGCCAGTAAATAAAGAAGGGCCCCATCGGGGCCCTTCTTTATTTGCTTGTGTGTCCCGCCCAAGGAGGCGGACATTGTTCGATAAAACGCGCCAGCGTTTTAGACGCCGCAGGCGCCCCGAAGGGGTGAAGATCGCCCCAAGGCGATCTGAATCCATCCTGCCGGGCGCCCCAAGGCTGTTTCAAGTAATCCTGTCGGGCGTGACACTCACTTTACTTAAAAGCGGCTTTGGAAAAACAGCCGTCGACCGTTAGGATACAAACTCCGGAATAAGCCCGCTCAAACTGGAGCCATCACCATGTTGAAGAACGTCACGCGCAAATCCCTGCTGGCCGCTACCGGCTCGCTAGCCCTGCTTTGCAGCGGTTTCGCCGGTGCGCAAACAGACTCGCCGCATTCCGGGCCCGTCATGAACTATCACCGTATAGACGACCGACTTGTAACGGGTGGGCATCTCCTCGATGGCGGAACAGCTGCGTTGAAAGAACAAGGCGTGACAGTCGCTATCGATCTTCGCGATGACCCGCCGTCAGGTGAAAAAGAACGGTACGCCGAGCAAGGCATTGAGTGGATCAATATCCCGGTCGAATGGCGGGACCCAAAAGAAGATGATTTTGCACGCTTTAGTGAGGTAATGCGCGAGCACCAGGACGACCACGTGCTCGTGCAGTGTCAAGCTAACTACCGAGCTTCAGGGATGACTTACTTGTACCGGGTCGTTGTCGAGGAAGTGCCCGAGGATGAAGCCGCGGAGGACATGAACGCTGTATGGAATCCGGATGACTATGACACGTGGCGCGAATACATAGCCGAAATCCTCGCGAAGTAGCTGCAAGCCAGGTGGCCCTCAATCCGGATCCGGTTGAACCGTTCTCGCCATGCGCTTGGCGAAATAGAAGATCCGTTGCAGTTTTTCGGTAATATCCATCTCGACGGTATAGGCTTCAATCCGATGAGGCTCGTCGACGACCAGCCTTTGAGCCTCGTGCGTGGCCGCTGAGTTCGCAATGCGCATGATTTCTTTCTTCATACTCATGACCGCCTGCGCGTCGTCGTAACTGTCCTCGCTGACCGCTCGAATCGCGGCGCCGACAGCATCTGTAACTACCTGATGAAAATCACTCAGCACGACCTGGGTGGCCTGACTGATCGCAATGCCCTTCCCTATACGGCGCCGACCGAGCTCGACCAGGTTCATCTCGATCACGTCACCGATGTTCTCCAGGTCGTTGACCGCGTCCATCAATCCAACAAGCTCGGTTGTCTGTTTCTTTGATAGTTCGAGCTGACTGATTCTGCCGAGGTAAACGACAATCTCGGCATGCAGGATATCGACCCGATCATCGACTTCCTGCAGTTCATTTAGCGTCGTCACGCTGCCGTGGAGGATGGCAGGCAAGATCTCGCCCAGCAT
>Ga0316196_10000406_pt1 | contig 16440 bp, 17 predicted proteins | sample Eddsed2cm_MG_FD_204938 | JGI IMG/M metagenome (GOLD analysis project Ga0316196, IMG submission 204938) | Coastal sediment microbial communities from Maine, United States - Eddy sediment 2 cm | ecosystem: Environmental > Aquatic > Marine > Coastal > Sediment | place: USA: Maine | collected... | reverse complement strand
CCATCGCCAGCATCATGATCACTATTAGCGGTGCGGCAAGGCCCTGGGCATTGAATCCTCGTAGTTGTGCGCTTAGTGTTTCGCCTGTCATCTAGACTTCCTCGTCGGTAGGCATGTAAGGGTTGGGGCGATCCGGTGCTTCGGTCCCCTGCTCACGCGCAGTGCGTAGCTGAAATACGAAGGCCAGTATCTGCGCCACTGCAAAGTAGAGGTGCGCGGGGATTTCCTGGTCGAGTTTGCAGTTAGCGTAAAGCGCTCGCGCCAGCGGTGGTGCCTCGAAAATTTCGATATCGTGCAATGCGGCGATCTCCCTGATCTTGAGAGCGATTAAATCCTTACCCAGCGCCAGCACAACGGGAGCGGCCATGTTGTCGTGGTTATATTTCAGCGCCACCGCGTAGTGCGTCGGGTTGGTAATAATGACATCTGCCTCGGGGACTGCATCCATCATCCGGCGCTGCGCCATTTCCTGTTGCAACTGCCTGACCTTGGATTTGACTTCAGGCTTACCCTCGGTGTCTTTCATTTCATCGCGCACTTCCTGCAGGGTCATCTTCAGTTTTTGCGAGTGATCCCAAAGCTGGAAGGGTACGTCGATTGCGGCTATAAAAATAAGGGTCGAAGACACCACCAGGAAGCTTATGCCCAGTAACCAGGCACCGTTTTCCAGCGCCAGAGCCAGCGACTGCGACCCCAAGCCGAGAAATTCATCAGCCTTGCTCCATAGAAATGTAACCGCGACTACCGACACCACCAGGAACTTGGCTACCGATTTAACCAATTCCATCAGACCCTTCGACGAAAATATGCGCTTGAAACCGCTCAGTGGATTGATGCGATCAGCCTTGAAAGCCAGTGCATCGAAACTGAATGACCAGCCGCCGATCGCCAATGGCGTAAATATTGCGACCACCGTCATCAGGAACATGAACGGGCCGATCGCGGTCAGTGCTTCGGAGACTGCAAGCGCAAACTTTTCGAACAACGCGTGCCTGGAAAAGACTTCGTCACGCGTCAAGGTGAAGCCCTGCTGCATGAAACTCGATATATGGCTAACCATATGCGACCCCATAAACAGCAGGCCCAGCGCACCGAAAACCATAACGGTCATACTGTTGAGTTCTTTCGAACGCGGCACCTGCCCCTTTTGCTTCGCGTCGCGAAGCTTTTTCGGGGTTGGTAGTTCCGTCTTTTCCTGACCGGAGTCGCTCTCGCTCGCCATATTCGATCGTCCTTATGGCGTTATAATGGATTGCGACAACTGCATTGCCTGCAACATCATTTGATTGATCCGCGGTAAAAATCCCGGAATCACCAGTAACAGGATGATGAACCCCATGAACATGGTGACCGGAAAACCAACCGAAAAAATATTCAACTGTGGCGCGGCACGGGTCATGACACCCATCGACAGGGAAATTACCAGCATCGAGATTAACGCCGGAATCGCGATCCACAGGGCACCGATAAACATTTGACTGCCCCAGGCAAATATAGACCAGAAACTATCGCGTCCTACCCCGGTAGGCGAAATCGGTAGACTCTGAAAACTGCTCACCACCAGCTGGATCAGCATTAGATGACCGCCCAGAGCAAGAAACAGCAAGGTTCCAATAATAATAAAAAACTGCGATATCACGGGAACATTGACGCCGTTGGTAGGGTCAACCATCGACGCAAATCCGAGACCCATACCGAGGGCTATAGCTTCGCCCGCTATCATCAGCGCTCCGAAGACCAGCTGCATGGTAAATCCCATCGACAGGCCAATCAGAATTTGTTGCATAGAGATAAAGAGCCCGTGCAGAGACAAGGCCTCGACCTCGGGTAGCTCGGGCAATAACGGCAGCACCAGCACTGACAGTACCATGGTCATAATGACTTTGATCCGCGTGGGCACGAGGCGGGTTCCGATAACCGGCATTGCTATCAACATCGCGCCGATACGCATCATCGGCCAGACTAATGATCCGACGAATGCTGTTGCCTGGGCAAAATTGAAGTCCATCTGCCGATTACCCGATCAAACCAGGGATATTGAGGTACAGACGCCGCGTGAAGCTCAGCAGCAGGTTTAGCATCCAGGGTCCGGCGACCAGAATCGACAGTAGCAGGACCATGAGCTTGGGAATAAAGCTCAGCGTCTGTTCGTTGATTGAGGTTGCCGCCTGAAACATCCCGATGATCAGACCGATACCGAGCGCCGAAAGTAACATGGGCGCGGCAATCATCGCGATCAGGTAAAGCGCCTGCTGTGACAGATCAATTATCGTATCGGGAGTCATCTCAGCCGGCCAGCATAAAACTCGAGGCCAGGGTCCCCATGATTAGTGCCCAGCCGTCAACCAGCACAAACAACATCAACTTGAAGGGCAGTGAAATAATCATCGGTGACAGCATCATCATACCCATCGACATCAATACACTGGCGACCACCAGATCAATAACCACGAAGGGAATAAATATCAGGAAGCCGATTTGAAAAGCTGTCTTCAGTTCGCTGGTGACAAAGGCAGGCATCAGCAATGTCAATGGTGTCTTTTCCGGAGATTCGATTTCGGTCACGCCGGCGATATCGGCAAACATGCGAATATCGGTTTCACGAGTCTGCGCCAGCATAAAAGTCTTGAAAGGCTCGGTCGCCGTGCGCATCGCGTCAATGGCCGACATTGAACCATTCAGGTAAGGCTCGACCGCCAACAGGTAAACCTGGTCGAATACCGGTGTCATGATGAACAGTGTAAGAAACAGGGACAGCCCGAGAATAATCTGGTTAGACGGTGTTTGTGCAGTACCGAGCGCCTGACGCAGAATCGAAAGTACGATGATGATACGGGTGAACGAAGTCATCATCAGCAGGATTGCCGGCAGCAGGGTCAACACCGTCATCAGCGCCAGGATTTCGAAGGTCACCGTATAGGTTTGACCATCGCCGTTGCCGCCGTCGACAGAAATGGCTGGAATGCCGATCGATTGCGCCTGCACCTCGGGAATCATCGCTAGCAATAACAAGCCAAGCAGGTATTTCATGAACCCTCCCGCTCGCCCATTAAGCGACTGAGACGGGTGGCAAAAGATGACGTTTCAAGCGGTTCGCCAGGCGCCTCCAGCGGCACCGCGAGGGTATGCAGTTTTTCGATACGCCCCGGGGTCAAACCGAGCAGAATCTGTTCTTCACCTACCTGTAGCAGCACGATCCGATCGCGAGTCCCGAGCGAAAGCCCGGCGATGATCCTGATCAGGCCGCTTTGTGATTGCTGGTTTAAATTGAATTTTTTAACCACCCAGGCCAAGAAGAAAATAACCAGCACGACGAGTAACAATCCACCGGTCAATTTCAGCAGGTAGGGTGACGAGAATGGTTCCAGCGGCACAGTCTCCAGGGGCTCGGACTGAGCCTGCAGCGTGCTGCAGAATAACCCACCGCATAGCAATAACCAGCGCATCAACGTAGATTCTTGATCCGGTCGGCGGGGCTGACGACGTCCGTCAGGCGTATGCCAAACTTTTCGTTAACCACGACGACTTCGCCATGCGCGACCAGGGTGCCATTTACCAGCACATCCATCGGTTCGCCCGCGAGTCGATCGAGTTCGACTATCGAACCCTGGTTGAGCTGCAGCAAGTTGCGAATGCTGAGCTGGGTGCGGCCAATTTCCATACCAACGGTTACCGGAATGTCGAGGATAACATCGAGTTTGACGTCCCCTGATTCCGGATTGGCAGTGTCGTTTAACTGCTTCGCCGCAACCTGTCGAAAATCTTTATCACCGTCGGTCCCGGTAGCGGCGCCGTCGGCAGCACTCTGGCCATCTGTCATGGCAGCCAGATCCGCGGCCATTGCATCCTGATCCATGGCCTCTTCTGTTTCATTGCTCATAGTAGTCTCCTACGGACTAATCGTGGTGCGTAATAGCGTTTTTGATGTCTTCGTTCTCGGGGTCGTAGATTTCGACAATTTCTTCCACCTTGACCGCGGCATTGCCCTGATGTTCACCATATTGACCGCGGATAATCGGCATTTCCTCGGCGAGAATCATCACCTGTTCGGGTAAGTCGAAGGGAATAATGTCACCGGCCTTGAAATTGATTAAAGCGGAAACCGGTATTTGCTTTTCTACAAACAGGGCTTGCATGTTGATCTTGGCGTGCATTAATTCTTCCTTCAGCAGAATCGCCCAGCGTTCGTCAATATCGCCATGATCACTCTGCACACCCGTATCAAGCAGGGTACGAATCGGTTCGATCATCGAATAGGGATAAACCACGTGGATGTCGCCGCCACCACCATCTAGCTCGACATGGAAGTTTGATACCACGACAACTTCGGTGGGACTGACGATGGTCGCCATATGCGGGTTTACTTCATGATTGTGGTAGTTGAAGTTTACCGCCATGACCGGTTCCCAGGCTTTCACCAGGTCTTCAAAACAGATATGAACCACTTTTTCGATGACGCGCAATTCGGTACTGGTAAATTCACGACCCTCGATCTTGGCGTGAATCGAGCCATCGCCGCCAAAAAAGTTGTCTACCAGGATGAACACCAGCTTGGGATCGAGCATGATCAGCCCGGTACCGCGCAGTGGCGCCATTTTGATCATGCTCAAACTGGTTGGCACGAACAAGGTCTGGATATATTCGTTAAACTTGACCATCTCGATACCGTTGACCGAAATTTCTGGTGACTTGCGCAACATGTTGAAAAAACTGATACGAAAGTAACGGGCAAAACGTTCGTTGATCATTTCCAGCGTCGGCAGGCGACCGCGGACTATGCGTTCCTGGTTGTTGAAATCGAACGGCCTGGCTTCACCGTCGTACTCACTATCTTCTGCTGAAGTATCAATGGCGCCGTCATCGACACCACCAAGCAACGCATCGACTTCGTCCTGACTGAGAATATCCGTACTCAAGATAGTCCCCTATTGCATCACGAAGCTGGTGAAAAACACGTTGTCGACCTCACCACCTGAACCATGCTGATTGATAACCGTCTGTACGGTGTCCAGCGCCGACTTCTGCAGGCGTTCCTTACCTTCTGTCGCACGTAATTCAGCCGAGCTCTGTTTACCAAACAGGAGCAGCAGGTTGTTGCGAATCAGCGGCTTGTGTTTTTCCAGATCCTTGGCAACATCATCATTGAAAGTCAGCACCTGCATCGATATCTGCAGAAATCCAACCGGATCTTCCGGTGCCAGGTTAACCGTAAAGGCCGGCTTCAGATCGACGTAGCTGGGGTCGCCACGAGAAGGCTCGACTTCCTCGTCAACCTCGGTCGCGGCAGTTTCGTCGTCGCCGCTGACAATCAACAAGGTACCGCCGATCGAACCAACGACCAGCAAGAGTGCGCCCAGGATAATAAAAACCAGTTTCATCTTGCTGCCGCCAGTCGTTTCAGCTTCAGCCTGCTGTTCTTCTTCCGCCATCTCGTAAAGTCTCTAAATATACCGATACCAAAGGCAGAGCAATTCCTATGCCAACTAATTTAATTCTTTATTTTCAATCAGTTACATTCGCCGCAGACTGGGTAGGCATTTTTTTGACAGGGCTTTTCTGGTGCAGAGACAATAACTTGTCGCAGTAGATGGAGATGGGGTGTGGGTCCGGTAGATTGTAACCCCGGCAAAAAAATTGCGGCGCGAACGCCGCAATAAGGGGTAATCAGGCGAAAGTATCTACTAGACCTTCGCCACTTAAATAACTGGCTTGCTGTTGTTGCCGCTGATCCGCAGCCTGCTCCTGGCCGCTGTTATCGTCCTGCTCCGGGTTCATATTAGCTGGTGTCTGCGAGCGAGCCTGTTGCTGGTCCTGGCGCTGCGAAACATCGACATTCACGTTCTGGTATCCACTTTCCTGCAGAAAATCTCGCAGTCGAATCGAAGCCGAGTCGATCAGGTCACGAGTCTGTGCTGTCTGTGTGTGGATGGTAATCATGGTTGCGTCATCCACTATTTTTATCTGCACATCGAGTTTACCCAGGGTCGGTGGGTCGAGCCGGATGGTTGCGGTATTTTGCTTTTGATTGATCATCCAGTTAATCCGCTCACTGAGGCCGTTGCTCCATTCGTTCGCATCGGCATTGCGGGCCAGACTCATCGACTCGAGCTGAGGTGGCAGCGGGTTGTGTTGGCTAGCCGGGGTAAGATTACCAGCGCCTGTTATTGGCGCCGTAGTTGCGCTGCCGGTGACGCTCGAACCGGTTTGCTGAGAAGCATTTGCAGCGGTCTGAGCAGGTAATTCACTGGCACGATTTTCGATGTTGCCGATAAACTCACGCGCCGCTACGGGTTCGCTGTTGAGCCCATGGTCCCGGTGCAGCATAGATCTGTCCGCGGCAACTTCACCGTCGGCAGCTAAGGTAACCTGGGCCGCGCTCTCTCTCGCATTATTGACGATCCTGCCAGCAATCTCGGGCGCTTCTTCAAGCCTGAACTCGCGACCAGCAATCACCGGCACAGCCGGAGATTGCTGCGTTGACCCCGACGCAACTTCAGGTTGGGGAGGCGATAACTCTGCCGCGGCGACCGGGTTGCGCGTCAATCCAGCTTCTGCGGGAGTTCCATTTTCGTTAACCTGCATGATCTCTACTGGCATTGCCCTGGCAACTGTCAGAATGGGTTCCGGTGACGTAACTTTTTCCTGCAGGATAACCGGGTCCGCGTTTGCTGGCGCGATCGCAGGATTCACCTGGTGAAGAATTGTTGCGCCGGGTTGCACTGCCGCGGACAGCGTTAGTGTCTCTGGTGTCGGCTGACTTTGTAGCGCTGCAATATCGACTGCTGCGATCACAGGCGGGGTTATGCCAGTCGGCATGGATGTCTTTACGGCGCCTTCGAGCATGCCTGGATCAGTTGTATCGAGGGACTTTTCCAGCGGCAATTGATTTCCGCCAACAGGCAATAATTCGCCCACCTCCATCTCCATAGGCACTGCTGCGGTCAGCTCGGAAGCAGGCCTGAGTGAACCTGCTAGCAGGCTATCCACATGATCCGGCGATACAGCCGAATCCAGGTTTTCAGCGTTTAGAATCGGTGTCAAAGATTCCTGCCATGGCGGCATCGGGGACACCTCCAGGCTTACTGCAGAAGTATCCACCTGAATCGAGGAATTTCCAAATAACTCTTTAAATTCAGTAACTTGATCACCTTCAGTGACCACTTCGGGAAACTGTTGATGAAACATTCCGGCAAAGCTATCCGCGCCTGAATCTGCTACCTCGGGAATTTCCTGCACATCGAGGGTTAGCGAGCGTAAATCGGTAAGCATTATATTCATGTTGTCATCCGGTCAGTTCCTGTTATTCAATAATTTTGCAGCTATTGAATAGACCGTCTGCATCATACGTGCCAGTTTTACAAAATCGATTTAACGGCGGTTATTGTTACGCTGGGTGAATTCGTCGAGCTCTTTCTGTTCCCTGCGTTCCTGTTCTACGAATTCCTGTTTTTGCAGTTTTTCGACAACCTTGTGAATTACCTTCGAATCGATGCGGGTCGCATTCCAGGCCTCGCGCTTCTGTTCTACTTCACGCTGGCGCAATTGGACCACGTCTATCTGCCGTTCTATGGTTGCATCAAGTTGCTGCATAAAACGGTTGAACTCCTGCAGTTCTCGCGGGGTAAATACACCGATATCCTGTTTCTTGTTTTGCAGATATTCAAGTTTGTAGTCCTGCAACTGCGCCTGCCTGGCCTGTTCGATCTCAAGTATGTTCTGGCTCTGCGCAACTTGCTGCAGAGCCTGTTGCTCCTTTTTATCGGTATGCTGAACGACTGGCTGCAGGCGCCTGGTCCGGGTCATCTGCTATCCAGCCTGCGTTGCGTTCAATTGCTGGTCCACCAACGCATCAACCGCCTGCGGTTGAGCTTCATCACCGGTGTCGTTCAGCACTAACGCCAACTGGGTGCGACTGGCGTCAAAACCCACTGCTTGATTCATGTCCTGGGCGATGAAGTCGACCATTTGCGGATGCATACGAATAGCGCGATCGATGTTTGAATCAGACCCTGGCTGGTAAGCGCCAACGCTTATCAGGTCGCGGTTTTGCTGGTAGAGGCTGTAGGATCGTTTGAAATTCTGTGTCCAGCTCATATGTTCAGATGTCGTAATCTGGGGTGTCAGACGACTGATCGAGGACTCGATATCTATCGCCGGATAAATGCCGGTTTCGGCCAGCTCACGCGATAACACGATATGTCCATCCAGAATCGCACGTGCGGCGTCCGCAATCGGATCTGCATGATCATCGCCTTCCACCAGCACCGTGTAAAATGCGGTAATCGAACCGGCATTCTGGGCTCCGTTACCTGCCCGCTCGACTAGCTGCGGCAGGCGTGCAAAAACCGATGGCGGATAACCCTTGGTGGCCGGCGGCTCACCGATTGCAAGCGCGATTTCACGCTGCGCCTGGGCAAATCGGGTGAGTGAATCCATTAGCAATAATACGTTTTTACCCTGGTCGCGGAAATATTCGGCGATACTGGTAGCTTGCATCGCGCCATGGATACGCATTAGCGGTGAAGCGTCAGCTGGTGCGGCAACCACAACGGCCTTGCGCAGTCCCTGCTCACCGAGTATTTCCTGCACGAATTCCTTTACCTCACGTCCGCGTTCGCCGATCAAACCAACCACGACAATATCGGCCTCCGTGTAGCGTGTCATCATCCCCAGCAACACCGACTTGCCTACCCCGCTACCTGCAAACAATCCCATGCGCTGCCCCCGGCCGATAGGACACAACGCGTTTATTGCGCGGACACCAACATCGAGTACTTCGTGAATCGGGGTTCGTAAGAGCGGGTTGATTTCCTTACCCTGTAATGGAATTTTGTGCCTGGCGCGCAAAGGTCCCTTCTCGTCCAGTGGGCGGCCGCGTCCATCGATAACGCGACCTAACAGTTCCGGCCCAACGACGACGTCAGAACTATGCCGGGTCGGAATCACGCGCGCATTCGGTACCAGTCCGCGCACCTCGGAAGTCGGCATCAGATACAGGCTATCGCCGGAAAAGCCAACGACTTCGGTTTCCACTCTCGCGCCACCGGGGTTTACCACATCACAGCGCGCACCGATTGGCGCCTGGCAGCCAACTGCTTCGAGGGTCAAACCGACCATGCGCGTTAACACGCCTTCGACCACCGGTCTGGCATGCTGTTTAGCCTCGCTACCGACGCGTGCCAGCGACGTCATCCAGTCCCGGGTCGACTTTTCGATTAACGGATCGCGCATCAGTCCTGCTCCCTCTCACCGCCCAGCACCGACGCGGCGAGTGCGGACAATCGGTTCTCGAGAGTTGCGTTGATGCTTGACGGTGGCGCACTGACTTCGCATCCGCCACGCGTGATCATCGGATCTTCGATCAATTTCCAGCTATGTTCCTCGTTGCTGGATTCCATCGACAGGGCATTGCGCACCAGCCTGGCATCCTCGGGATGCAGCTTGATCGAAATATTGCGCGTATTGCCCGGCAGCAATTGTACCGAATCCCGGATCAGACCGATTATTTCGCCCGGCTCGAGCTTGAGCTCGCGCCGCACCAGCTGTTGCGCCAGGGTTACCGCCAACTGGGTCAATTGATGTTCAATATCTTCGTTTAGCGCTTGCAGGGGATGCTCGAAAAACTCAATTAGCTGCAACAACCGCCGTTGCAACTCCTGCGCCTGCTGTTGCGCGCGCAGCTGTCCCTGCTGGAAACCTTCTTCCTCGGCCTGCGCCCGCCACTGATCGATATCTTTAGCGGTAGGTATCGAGGTTTCATGCTCCTCGCGATAACGAACTACACGACTGGGATCGGTTTCCATCACCGGCGCGCGCCATTTTTCGACCTCTTTTTTTGCCATCATTCCCGATTCACTCATGTGGTTATTTTTATAAGGTCAATGCCTGCAGAAGCCTGCTTAAACCATTTCCTCGCCACCTCCGGAGAGTACGATCTCCCCGGATTCTTCGAGTTTGCGCGCCACATCAAGAATTTCCTTTTGTGCAGCTTCGACTTCGCTGAGTTTGACTGGACCCTTGGCCTCCATATCTTCAACCAGCATTTCCGCGGCGCGCGAAGACATGTTTTTGAGGAACTTCTGTTTCATTTCGTCGTCGACACCCTTCAGCGCCAATGACAGCAGGTCGGTAGATACTTCACGCATCATGGTCTGGATGCCACGATCATCGACATCGCGCAGGTTCTCGAAGACAAACATCATGTCTTCAATCTGGGAGGCGAGCTCTTCGTTCTCGGTACGCACCTGTTCCATGAGCTTGCTTTCTATCGGCGTATCGAGGAAGTTCAGAATACTCGCTGCGGTTCGCTGACCACCAACCATCGACGACTTGACGTTCTCGTTGTCGGTAAAATAACGCTCCATAATCGAGTCAAGTTCCTTGATCGCAGCCGGTTGTACGCCTTCCAGCGTGGCGATGCGCATCAGTATTCCGGCACGTGTGTTTTCCGGTAAAAACGTAAGCACCTGCGCCGCACTATCCGCTTCAAGATATGACAGCACAATGGCAATAATCTGCGGGTGCTCGAGACGAATAATTTCCGCTATCGACTTGGGATCCATCCATTTCATCGATTCCAGTCCGTTGCTGCCGCTACCCATCAAAATTCGATCGATCACATTGCCCGCCTTGTCACCCAGGGCTTTTTCCAGCATGCCCCGGATATAGGAGTCATTACCAATCCCGAGGGCGGTCTGGGATTCGAGTACATCAAAAAAATTATCGATTACATGTTCGACCGTCGGACGTGATATGTCGTTCATGGTCGCCATCGTCGAGCCAACCATCTGCACCTCTTTGGGACTCATGTGCTGCAGAATCTCGGCGGCGACGTCTTCACCCAGAGTCAGCAGTAAAACACCGGCTTTTTCCGCACCCTTAACCGAGGTGGATGCATTATCCTGTTGATCTTCAGCCACTATTCTTCACCCACCCAGTGTTTCATTACGTTTGCAACCCGCGCGGGATCATCCATCACCATCGAACGAGCCATGTCTACTTTTTGTTCATAGGTAGCATCCTTGCGCCTTACCATTGCTGCCTGGTTGTTTGGATCATCGGCAAGATTGGGAATACCGGCAAACTGCTGTTGCATCGGCATCGGCGCGCCGAGGGTCTGCACGCCATTCGCGCCTGCATCTCCAGCACTGCCACGGCTCTCGGTATCACTATTTTTTAAGGACAGCGAACGCAGCGCCGGACGCACAAAGATAAAGTAAACAGCTATCAAACCGAGCGCGCCGAGTACCTGCTTGATCAAATTGACGATCCAGGCTTCGTTGAGCAGGCTTCGCCAGGCGGGCACAACTTCGGTTTCGGGCACTTCAATTTCTAAAAACGACGTACTGATGATACTGACCGAGTCACCTCGATTCTGGTCGAAGCCGATAGTTTCCTTGACCAGTTTATCGAAGCTTGTTATTTCTTCAGCACTGTAAGGTACTTTGGAGACACTGCCGTCGTCCGCTGTCACCTGCTTGTCGTCGATGATTACCGCAACCGACAGGCGCTGTACGCTGCCGACTGGATTGCTGGTATGGCTGATGACCCGGTCAACTTCAAAATTACGCGTCGACGAGCGGTTCTGGTTAGTCGGGTATTCCTCGGTGCCGATAGTCTCATCGCCGGTTTCGACCTCGGGCGCTACTTCGGCTCCAAGTCTCCCGGTGCCGGGTGCCTGGTTGCTGAGCGCTCCGGGAATGCCTAGCGCCTGCGCAAAACCGCCGATTGCTTCCTCACTGACCTGCTCACTGCGAACAACGCTGCGTTCAGGGTCATAGGCCTCGCGTGTCGACTCGACCGCGGAAAAATCAAGTTGCGCCGCGACCTGTGCATTCACCTTGCCCTCGCCAACAATGGGTTGTAGTAAATTGATGATGCGATCGACAAAGTTGTCTTCGAGTTTGCGCGTATAGTCGAACTGCTTGGTCGTTAACGACATGCCTTCGTCTTTCTCATCGGTCAACAAATGGCCGAACTGATCAACGACCTTGACCTCCGAACTCTCCAGCATCGGTATACTCGAGGCTATCATCTGCACTACGGCCTCTACCTGCCCTGGATTCAATACCCGACCGGGATGGAGCTTGACCACTACCGACGCACTTGGTTTGGTGCGGTTACGAATGAAAATCGATTGTTCAGGAATCGCCAGATGAATACGTGCTTTTTCAACCGCACGAATCGACTCCACCGAACGTACCAGCTCGGCTTCGAGCGCATGGTTATAGCGAGCGTTCTCGATAAACTGGCTGGTGCCAAGGCCCTGATCCTGCTGCAGCATTTCGAGACCCTTGGCAGTCCCATCAGCCAGACCCTGCGAAGCCAGTAGCAGGCGAGCTTCGGATAATCGTGTCTGATCCACCAGCAGCGTACCGCTGGTAGCGTCGAGTTTAAAATCGATATCCCGTGACATCAGGGCATCGGCAACCTGCGCCGCATCCTTACCCGACATATTGGTGTATAGCGGTGAATAGTTCGGTTCGGCGGTCCACAACACGACTACCATGCCAATCGCGACCGCGGCAGCGAGCCCGATCAACTTGCCGAAGTGACGTACCGCCCGCGACTGGGCCACGGCATCAATCGGATTTATCTGGCGCGGCGCAACAGCGACTGCTCCTTGCCCATCCGGACTAGTCAGCATTTGCTGATTTACGGTTGCTTCAGCCATCGTTTACACCGGCATGTTCATGACATCCTGATACGCGGTCAGGAGCTTGTTCCGTACCTGGGTCAGGGCTTCGAAGGAGACGCGAGATTTCTGTACCGCGATCATGACTTCGGAAAGATCAACGTTCTCGCCCGTTTCAAATGCCCGGGCCAACGATGAAGCCTGCAATCCGGTCTCATTTACCTGGCTAATAGCCTGTTGCATCAAGTCACCAAAACTCGGACTTTGTTCGGGCTTGATCTCGGGCCGCATCGCCTCGCCCCTGGCCAGCGACTCGAGTGCCTGCATCTGGTTTAACAACTGGTTTTGTGTGTTACTGATCATGAAATTTCCTAGCGGTCGATTTCTTGACGAATTTGGCCCTGATTTCTGCATCAGGAACAAAACTGTTAAATTTTTGACATATAGTCGTTTTAAGCCACCCTTTTCGGGCCTTAATAGCTAGTGAGCAACAATCGCGCCAACTTTCCCAGATACGGCACCATCCCTGCGGCGTCACTGATCCCGGGCATGCGAAGTCTGAAAATCATAGCTCGCTCCTTTACCATGTTAATCAGGGACAGGGGCGCCAGTTTCACGCAGCCTGGCTAACTTGTAACGCAGTGTGCGAGGGCTTATGCCGAGTTTTTCTGCCGTCTTTTTACGACTTCCCTTGAAACTGCGCAGCGTCTCGAGAATGACCTCTGCTTCCCGATCGCGCAGGTCCGAATGCAGCTTACCGTTATCCTCGAGTAGTGGTTCGAGCGGAACTTGTTCAATGCTGGTTTCGAGCATGATATCCTGCGGCTGGATCTCTTTGCCCTGCTTCAGGATCAATGCGCGCTGGATCACGTTATCGAGTTCGCGCACATTTCCCGGCCAGTTGTGCTGCTGCAAGACAGCACAGGCCGCATCGGAAAGCTGGATAGAGTCACCTGCCGCACGACTGTACTGGGCAAGAATTTTGCGCGCGACCGGCACGATGTCGTCGCTGCGATCGCGCAATGCCGGGATCGTGATTGGAAATACGTTGAGCCGATAGAACAGATCTTCGCGGAAACGTTTATCACGTACCTCCTGGCGCAGGTCACGATTGGTGGTTGCGATGATGCGCACATCCAGTTCGATAATCGAGGTACCGCCAAGGCGCTCTACTTCCTTTTCCTGCAACACGCGCAGAATCTTTGCCTGCAGCCCTAAATTCATCTCGGTAATTTCATCGAGCAACAAGGTGCCACCCTGGGCTTGTTCAAACTTGCCCTTAGTCGCTTTATGCGCGCCGGTAAAGGCGCCTTTTTCGTAACCGAACAGAACCGCTTCAAGCATATTCTCGGGAATCGCGGCACAATTGATAGCAATAAAGGCTTGCTTGCTACGCACGGATTGCTGGTGGATGAATCGCGAGTAGACTTCCTTGCCTACCCCACTCTCGCCATTGAGTAAGACCGTTGCATTGGTTTGTGCGACACGTTTCGCCAGTATCACGGTTTCCTGGCTCGCGGCATCAACGGCGACCAGGCTTTCATCCGTGAGTACCGGATTTCGGATTTGTTTGCGTACCGTGCTCACCAGGTTTGTCACCTCGAAAGGCTTAACCAGGTAATCCGCCGCACCAGCCTGAATGGCATCCACCGCCTGCGGTATCGAACCATAAGCAGTCATCAGGATCACCGGCACATCGATCTGGTTTTTGCGGATCGTGGATAGTAACTCGTAACCATTGCCCGGGCTCATCTGTACATCACTGAGTACCAGGGAGGCCGAGTGACTGGCCAGAAATTGCTCCGCAGCGAGGCCATTTTCAACCTCGTGGAAACTGATTTGATTGAGCTGTAACGTATCACAAATTGCCTCGCGCAGATCAGCATCATCTTCTACTACCAGTACATCAATCATGGTTTTACTCCTTAAACTTTTAATATAATTTTCTCAGGTCTTGCTGATTTGAGTTTTCATTGCTTGCCGACAAGGCAGGAAAATACGAAACCGACAGCCTCGACCAGGGCGCGAAAACACCGCGATTCGACCCTGGTGGGACTCGACGACTGCCTTGACTACCGCCAGCCCAAGCCCGGTACCATCGGTCTTGGTGCTGAAAAACGGATCGAAAATATGTGCCCGGGTTTCCCGATCCATACCGCAACCGTTATCCGTTAACGAGATCGATAACAGCCCGTGTTTGGTCAAGGCAATACTGATTTCGATGCGGGGTTCACGGTCGCAGGCCTGTAACGCATTCATACATAAATTTGCCAGCGCTCCGAGCAGTGCATCCTGGTTACCCTGTAATTCCACGGCACTGTCCTGACCCTGCATATGTAAAGTCGCTGCGCGTTGGTGCAATTGCGGCATGAGTTGCTCGTTAAGTTCATTGCACAAATCGGCTACCGAAAAACGGGTGGTGACGAATTGGCCCCCGTGCGCAAAAACCAGCATATCGTTGATCAGTTTTTCAATATGACGGTTACGTGCCAGGGCTTTCTGGCAAAAAGTCTGCTTGGTCTCATGATCGAGTGCACTATCGACACATTGCGACAGGTAAAGCATCGACGAAGCCAGCGGGGTTCTGATCTGGTGCGCGAGACTGGCCATCATCTTGCCCATGGTCACCAGGTGCAGGTTTTGCTGCGCCGTACGTTGTAACTCGCGGGTCTGGGTAACATCACTCAGCAACAGCACCTGACCCGGAGCGTAACCCAGCGGGCGTGTCGAGATGCTGAACTGCCGGCCATCGGCGGTTTTCAATTCGCCCTGATCGAGTTCGGGCAAGAATACCCGCCGCACGATATCGCGCCAGGCTTGCTGATTAACCGGCGCCCCCAGCAGCAGACGCGCGCTTTCATTGGCTTCGGCAACCTTGCCATGCCGATCCAACACCACGACGCCACCGGGGATAGCGTCAAGTAAGCGCGGGTTTGCGTCATACCGATCCAGCATATCAGGGGGATTGAGGCGATCGACATTCTGGTTGATCTGATCGACGCTGGCGTTGAGGCTGACTGACAGGCGATTGAACTGCTCGAACGCATGTTGCAGATTCTGCAGCTCGGGTTGGTCACTATGTGGTTTCTGGCTTTCCATCCCGTAAAGGGTGCATAAGCCAAACCAGTTACAATAAAGTCTTAAATATCAATTAGTTGCGATTAAGCTTGTTTTGAGATGCCATAAAAATGACGCTAATCGTTACGTTCTATTTCGTATTTGCGCATTTTTTCGACGAGGGTGGTACGCCGCATATTCAGCATGGTCGCCGCCCTTGCGACGATATTGCTGGATTTTGACAGGGCCTGTTCAATCAGTGAAATCTCGATATCGGTGAGATACTTCTTCATGTCTATACCGTCGCTGGGCAACTGGTCGACATCGGCTGCGGACAGAGACGCCTCTGGCTGATCTGCGGCTGTTTCAGTCGCTTCAAGGAATCCCTCGGTTTGATATTTCTCCGGTAAATCCTTGGAATCGACCACGCCGTGCGGGAACAGGATTGCGAGTCGCTCGATCAAATTCGCAAGTTCACGCACGTTACCGGGCCATTGATACTGTTGCAACATTGCAATCGCTTTCTTACTGAGCCGCACCGAACCGCGATTTTCGCGTTCGATACGGGAAATCATTTCATGTATCAATAACGGAATATCCGATTTACGTTCCCGCAGTGGTGACACTTCGATTGGGAAAACATTGAGACGATAAAAAAGGTCTTCACGGAATTTACCTTCTGCAATCAACTCCTCGAGCCCACGGTGCGTGGCAGCAATCACGCGTACGTCGGATTTTATGGTTTTGTT
>Ga0316196_10000405_pt1 | contig 16441 bp, 12 predicted proteins | sample Eddsed2cm_MG_FD_204938 | JGI IMG/M metagenome (GOLD analysis project Ga0316196, IMG submission 204938) | Coastal sediment microbial communities from Maine, United States - Eddy sediment 2 cm | ecosystem: Environmental > Aquatic > Marine > Coastal > Sediment | place: USA: Maine | collected... | reverse complement strand
GGCCGCCGATTCAACGTCAGCGTCCACCCAAAACCGTCCACCAGACGTTTGACTATGGTCAGCCCGACCCCCCAACCCTCAGCGTCCCCGCGCCCCGTGCCACGCTGAAACGGCTTGAGCAGGCTGGACACCTCCGCCTCGGAAATCCCGACTCCGCTGTCCTCGATGGTCAACGCGTCCCCGGTCAAGTCCACGCTGACGACTCCGCGTTCGGTGTACAGGAACGCATTGCGTACCAGGTTGCCCACCAGGATGGACAACACCCGCTCCGGGACAAACAGGTCGGGTACTGACGAACAGGTGTAGGCGACTCGAACCGGCTTACCCACCAGGATCGGTCGGGCCCGCTCAATCTCAGTGCTGAGCACGTGTTCCACATCCACTGGGTCAGGGGTCAGAGCCTGGTCCGCTTCACGGGCCAGGAGCAGGAACACATCCACCAATTCGGCCATGTCACCGGCAGCGGACTCTATTTGACGTACCTGCTTCAGCGTCCGCGGTGGCAGTGTATCCTCCGCCAGCAAGGCCGAAGCGGCGAGCCGGATCACCGTAATTGGGGTACGCAGCTCGTGACTGGCATCCCGGGTGAAGGCGCGCTCACGCTCCACGAACGACTGGATGCGGTCGGTGTACTGGGCCAGCGCCTGAGTCAACACCCTGACTTCAAGATCGCTTGCATCGTCAATGGCGATCTCCGAACTGGGCCCCAGCGGATCCAAGGTAGCGACCTGTTGCGCCAATCGAACCAGGGGCGACACCGCCTGTTGCGAGAGTCGATATGCGATCCAGGTGGCGGAGTAGATAATCACCAGCACAATGGCCAGGGGCACGAGACCAAAATAAAAAGTGAGGTCGCTGACCCGCTCGCCCTTGAACTCAAACAGCAGGCGATCGCCATCCGATTCGGCCACATAGACCGCAGAAAACCCGTCGGCGGCATCGGTGAGCGGATGGTACCCGGGTCCCAGTTCGCGCAGATGGGGTGGCACCGAGCGCTCATCCGGGACCCGATAAGACCGCAGATTCACGGTCTGGGGAAGAGGGGCTCCTGGTGACGCGGCGAGTTGTTGCAGATAGTAGCCCGCCTCCTCCTCAAGGGCCTTGCGAATCAGCACATCCTGCAACACGAAGCGGGCGGCCAGCACACCGAGCAGCGCGGTCAGACTGATGAACACGGCCTGGATCACGAAGGCCCGGACCAGTCGATGTCCGACCCCACGCCTAGTCGCCATCGGCAATGCCGAGGCGATAGCCAAAGTTCTGAACGGTTTGGATAAGGGGCGTCGAAAACGGTTTGTCTACAGCCTTGCGCAGATTGTAGAGATGACTGCGCAGCGCGTCGCTGTCCGGCACCAGTTCACCCCATACGCGACGTTCCAACTCGCGCCTGGGAACGACACGGGGCGCCGCGCGCATCAACTGCACCAGAATCTTGAAGCCGATGGGTGACGGATTCAGCACCGTGCCGGCCCGACGCACCGTGTGGGTTGCCGTATCCAGGGTAAGGTCTTCCACCTGCAGTATTTCGGGCCTCACCTCGCCACGGTAGCGGCGCACCAGGGCCCGTGCCCTGGCCTCGAGTTCGCGGACGTCAAACGGCTTGACCAGATAATCGTCAGCCCCCGCGTCCAGGCCGGCGATCTTGTCCTCCAAGGTATCCCGCGCAGTCATCATCAACACCGGAGTATCGATGCGCGCCTCGTTTCTGAGCTGCGCACAGACTTGCAGACCGTCCAGACCGGGCAGCATCAGATCCAACACGATCACGTCGTAGGCATTCTCCTTGGCCAGGCGCAGACCCGCCGGGCCGTCCGCAGCATAATCCACCGCGATGCCCCGCCCCTCCAGGTGGTCACAGACCAGCTCCGCGATCGGGCGATGGTCCTCCACCAGCAGCACGGAAAATCCGTAGTTGTCTTGCACACCGCCCCCCGGCATGGATATCGGCCGACATCAGTAACAGTGTGCCTGAGCAGGGTCTCGCACTGAAGCGGGTTGGCGCGACCGTGCGGATGGATCAGGGATTACCTAAGGAGTCCATGCCATCTGAACTATTCTGGACGAAGCAGATTGGAGGGTGAAATGTGCAGATTCAAGGGGCGGATCGCGGGGCAGATTGCGGGTAATAGTTATTCTATTGCCAAGAGCTGCAACGATGAAGCTGTGCATTTCAGTCCCAAGATGCGCCTTCACGAATAGATCAGAGGCTCCCTGAGAGTCTGCGCGGTAGAAAGGGAACGGTCTGCGGCACCGCCATTTCGGCCCGATTCCGCGATCCTCCTCGTCACACAGCGACGGCTATGCTCATCGAACGATCCCGAAATCGTTCTCGAACTGCACAGCACCTCGCCTCATTCATTTCTTGCGCAGGTGCCGGGCGGGCGCATTAATGAACCGTCGCTGCGCGAATACGCAGCCGACCGGGCCGCCGTCCAGGCGACGCTGGCGCGGACCGAGGAAATCATCGACGAGTTGGAGGCTGAACTGAAGGCCGCGGCGCCCAAGGTGGCCCACGTGACCATCGAGGTTCAGGGCATCGTTTCGGGCCCATCCGGGGGCGACCTGCCGGCATGATCAGCACCGGTCGTCGCTACTCGGATCGGACGCGCCGGCGCACCGCGGTATCGATCTGCTCCGCCAAAACAGCGACCCCTCGGCGGGTGGCGTCTTCCATAGGACCCTTGACCTCCACCACCAGATCGGCAACCAGATCGCGGGCATGAACATCCACCAGCTGCGCCTTGAGATAGGCGAACAGAGGACTGGGTTTATGCACTCTGCCGATAACCAGCCAGGCGGCGCCCACCTGCTCGGCCAGTTCAGCGGCCAGAGTCGGTCTTTGGTAAAGATACCCCACGGCAGCATCCGCTCGCGCCTGCACCTCGGAATCCACGGACACGACTTCGAACCCCATATCCGCGTCGAGCGCCGCACGCAGCAGGGGCGCAACTGAGGCGGTGCGCTGGATCTCCCGGGCCGTCCCCGGGTCAGGGCTGACGTCGAGCAGCTCAAAATCCAGCACAGCGATGCGTTCCAAGGCGTGCGCAGTATCAACAGCGACACTCTGGACTGCGATCAACAGCGCGACGGCCACCCAGTGCGTTGCGGTACAATGTGCGGTGCGGCCACGCCCACCATGGGGCCGCTGCCTCTGACACAGCGCTGAACGGCCGCGGACCGGCGATGGCGGCATTGGGTTCTCATTGCCAGTGCCCCGTTCCATAAGTTCGTCGCGTTTCAGAACGCCCCAGATCCGCCAGTGCAGGGCGCAGGTGCAAAGACATAGCAAGCTCTGTCGAGCAGCTGTGAGCGGTCTCGCGCCACGTATCAGAAACATGCGACCAAAAGCCGCATCCACAGATATCGACCAAGCGGTTATCATGGCGCCGATTCATCCCCTACCCGTTGCCGGCATCGGAGTCTTCGACCCGTGCCCCGAACCATGGATTTAATCATGAAACCAAGACAGACCCTTGCAGCTGCGTCTCTCCTGGCGTTGCTGCTGCTGCCCACTTTGGGTTTGAGCCAAGACTATCAAATCGGCACGCTGGCCGTGGAACAGGCGTGGGCCCGGGAGTCCCCGCCAACCGTGACCAACGGCGCGGCGTTTATGACCATCACCAACCGCGGAACATCCAGCGACCGTCTGGTGAGCGCCGAGGCCGAGGTCTCCGAGCGGGTGGAACTCCATACTCATCTGATGGATGACGGCGTCATGCGGATGCGTCAGGTGGACTCCATTGAACTGAAGCCGGGCGAAGTCACGCAGCTCAAACCCGGTGGACTGCATGTCATGTTCATCGGCCTCAAGGCGCCGTTCAAGGCCGGCGAACAGGTGCCGGTAACACTGCGGTTTGAACAGGGAGGCAGCCTGGAAATCGACGTGCCGGTGAAAACCATGGACCAAGCCGGAGCGATGATGCAAGAACACGGCGCGGCTGCTCATGATCATGGCGCCTCCGATGGACAATAATACTCGCCAATCAATTTGCATAAATGACATTATATAACGATAATAAATTTATGTTTTTAAACGCTTTTTAAGAGATTATTCACTGTTTTTCGAGCTTGACGCCAGCGCCGCCGCATTCGTCTGAACAGGTCAGCCGGGTGGCCGAGGCAAGGATCATGTCTGCGGCGGCGCGCCGTTGAGCAAACCCAGCGCGCGGTTTGCCCGCTGACGTTTTCGAAAGCCCCATGCGCGGCGCCGCTGGACGACGCAGACAACGCTATACTTGCCCCATGTGCGGTCGTTTCGATCTACACACCTCGGTGCATGAGCTGGTGCGCATGTTGCGGGCAGGGATTACTGTGGAGCCCCCGCCGCGCTACAACGTCGCACCCACTCAGCCAATCGCCGCAATCCGAAACGGCCATGAAGGCGGTCGGGAACTGGTGGCACTGCGATGGGGTTTGGTGCCGTTCTGGAGCAAAGGTCCAGACACCCGCTACAGCATGATCAACGCCCGTGCCGAGACCCTTGCGCAAAAGCCTGCTTACCGCAAAGCGGTACAAACCCGGCGCTGCCTGATTCCTGCCAACGGCTTCTATGAATGGCGCCGCGGTCCGGCCGGAAAACAACCCTACTACATCGCGGTGGAGGGTCAGCCCGTGTTTACCATGGCCGGACTATGGGAACGCTGGACGGGCTCCGAAGGCGATGTCATCGAGTCGTGTACCATCATCACCACTGGGGCCAATCAGACCATCAGCCACCTGCACGATCGTATGCCAGTGATCCTGCTGCCGGCCGACTGGGACCTTTGGCTGGACCCCACGGTGACACGCGCACAGCAGGTAGAATCCCTGCTCGCGCCCCTGGGTGACGCGCTCACCATCACCTTTCCGGTCAGCACCCACGTGAACAATGCCGCACACGACGACGCGCGCTGCATCGAAGCGCTGAGCGGGTAGCGCAAATGCCTTGACGGCGATGGCCGGCCGAATTACTTTGATTGGTCACGCCCCAAAAGGGCGTCAGTCGTAGACACGTTTTTCCGGCGGTGACCCTGCCAGGAGGTGTACGTCATGACCTGTTCACATCGCGACCACGCTCGAAAATTGTCCACCGTTCGCGCCGCCGAACCGTGGGATTGCACCGAGCACCCCCACAGCTAGCGAAGCCCTCGGCAACCGATCTGTTCGCGCACGCATTGCGATTCGATCGGCGGTCGGGTCGATGTGGTATGGCGGCGCTGCCAGCCTGCGCCCCTGATCACGTCGGTTTCGGAATCTGAACACCATCACGGGGGAAGAAACCATGGCGCTTGCACAGGTTTCATTAGACGACAAGTACGAGCTCGAGTCGGGCCGGGTCTATCTGACCGGTGTACAGGCGTTGGTGCGCCTGCCCATCATTCAGCGGCAACGCGATGCCGCGCGCGGCCTGAATACGGCCTGTTTCATCTCCGGATACCGCGGATCGCCCCTGGGCGGCTTCGATCAGGCCCTGTGGCGCGCAAAACCATTTCTGCAGCGCAACCACATCCATTTCCAACCGGGCGTCAATGAGGACCTGGGTGCCACCGCCGTGTGGGGCAGTCAGCAGGTAAACCTGTTCCAGGGCGCGCAGTACGACGGCGTATTCGGCATGTGGTACGGCAAGGGCCCGGGCGTGGACCGCAGCGGCGATGTGTTCAAGCATGCCAACGCGGCGGGCAGTTCGAGGTATGGCGGTGTGCTGGCGGTGGCGGGCGACGACCATGCCTGCAAGTCCTCTACTCTGCCCCACCAGAGCGAGTATGCCTTCATGGACGCCGGCATGCCGGTGCTGAATCCTGCCGGTGTGCAGGAAGTGCTGGATCTTGGGCTGTTCGGATGGGAGTTGTCGCGCTTTTCGGGCTGTTGGGTCGGCTTCAAGACCATTGCCGAAACGGTGGATGCATCGGCATCGGTTTATGTGGATCCGGAGCGTGTACAGATCGTCCTGCCGGAGGATTTTGAGCTGCCGGAATCCGGTCTGCATATCCGTTGGCCCGATCGCCCGCTGGAACAGGAACTCAGACTGCACCAGTACAAACTTTACGCCGCCCTTGCCTTTGCCCGGGCCAACGGGCTCAACCGGGTCGTCATGGACAGCCCGGAACCGCGCCTCGGCATCGCCACCACCGGCAAATCCTATCTGGACGTGCGCCAGGCGCTGGAGGACCTGGGCATCGACGACGACATGGCCGCGGACATCGGGCTGCGGGTGTTCAAGATCGGCATGAGCTGGCCGCTGGAGCGCGAGGGTGTGCGCAACTTCGCCGAGGGACTGGAAGAAATTCTGGTGGTGGAGGAAAAACGGGGCCTGGTCGAAAACCAACTCAAGGAACAGCTCTACAACTGGCGCGAGGATGTGCGACCTCGGGTGGTGGGTAAATTCGATGAGCAGCGCAACTGGATTCTGCCCTCCACCGGCGAACTGACCCCGGCCCAGATCGCCCGGGTCATCGCCGACCGTATTGGCACCTTCTACACCAGTGAACGCATCCAGCAGCGACTGGGCTTTCTGCAGGCCAAGGAAAAGGCGCTGGCCAAACCGAGGCTGCTGCTGGAACGGGTGCCCCACTTCTGCTCGGGCTGCCCCCACAACACCTCCACCAAGGTGCCCGAGGGCAGCCGCGCCCTGGCCGGCATTGGCTGCCACTACATGGCGACCTGGATGGATCGCGACACCGACACCTTCACTCAGATGGGCGGCGAAGGGGTGCCGTGGATCGGACAGGCCGCGTTCACCGACACCCCCCATGTGTTTGCCAACCTGGGGGACGGAACTTACTTCCACTCCGGACTGCTGGCCATTCGCGCCGCCATCGCGGCCGGGGTCAACATCACCTACAAGCTGCTGTTCAATGACGCCGTGGCCATGACCGGCGGGCAACCGCTGGACGGCAAACTGAGCGTGCCGCAGATCAGCCACCAGTTGTTTGGCGAGGGCGTGCGCCGGATCGCGGTAATGAGTGACCAGCCGGAAAAATACACCGACAAGAATGCGTTCGCCGCTGGCGTAACCTTCCACCACCGCAAGGAACTGGACGCGCTGCAACGGGCGCTGCGGGAAACGCACGGCGTATCCGTGCTGATCTACGACCAGACCTGCGCGGCGGAACAACGGCGCCGGCGCAAGCGCGGTCTGGTGGAAGATCCGCCGCGGCGTGCGTTTATAAACCAGGCTGTATGCGAAGGCTGCGGCGATTGCGCGGTCCAGTCGAACTGCCTTTCGGTCGTGCCGGTGGAAACCGAAATGGGCCGCAAGCGCGCCATCGATCAATCTTCCTGCAACAAGGACTTCAGTTGCGTCGAAGGATTCTGCCCCAGTTTCGTGACCGTCCACGGCGGCGGCTTACGCAAGCCCAACGGACTGGGCCCGATCCCATTCCCAGACCTGCCTGGCCAGGACCTGCCGGATCCTGACCTGCCGGACGTGGACTCGCCCTACGGCATCGTGGTCACCGGCGTGGGCGGCACCGGTGTGGTCACCATAGGCGCCCTGCTGGGCATGGCCGCACACCTGGAGGGAAAGGGCGTCAGCGTACTGGACATGACCGGTCTGGCCCAGAAAGGCGGCTCGGTGGTCAGCCACGTGCGCATCGCCGCCACACCGCAGGATATCAATGCGGTGCGCATCGCCGCCGGCAATGCGCGTCTGTTACTGGGCTGCGATCTGGTGGTTGCAGCCGGGGCCGAAGCCCTGGCCAAGGTCACCCGGGATGTCACCCATGCTGTGATCAACAGCCACCAATCGGTTACCTCGGGGTTTCTCAAGGACCCGGACCTGAAATTCCCGGCCCACTCCATGGAACGGGCCATAGTCAAGGCAACCGGGCAAGGCAACACCCACCTTTTGAACGCGACACGCCTGGCCACTGGGCTGATGGGAGACGCAATCGCCGGCAATCTGTTCATGCTGGGATATGCCTACCAATGCGGTTTGGTTCCGATCTCGGGAGACGCAATCGAACGGGCCATCGAGTTGAACGGGGTCGCCGTCGAGGCCAACAAGCAGGCCTTTATCTGGGGCCGCCGAACTGCCCATGATCCAGCCGCAGTGGAGCGCCTGGTCCAACCCGGTTCACCGGTGCAAAAACGTCTTGAGCGCCTGGACGATATCGTCAAACACCGGATGGAACACCTGACGGCCTACCAGAACACCCGCTTGGCCAGCGGCTACCAGGCAATGGTGGAGCGTGTCCACGCGGCGGAGGAAGCGCTGCTGCCAGGGCACACCGAGCTGAGCAAGGCGGTGGCCCGCAACTACGCAAGGCTGTTGTCCTACAAAGATGAGTACGAGGTGGCGCGGCTGTTTACGGACGGGCGTTTTCGCCAAAGCCTGGAGGACCGCTTCGAAGGCGACTACACGCTGGAGTTCCACCTGGCGCCGCCGGTGTTCGCCCGAACTGACCCCAACTCGGGTCATTTGATCAAGCAACGATACGGGCCCTGGATGATGCGCGCATTCCGTGTGCTGGCGAAACTGCGAGGCCTGCGCAACACACCGCTGGACGTCTTTGGCTACGCCGCCGAGCGGCGGATCGAACGCGCCCTGATCAAGGAGTATGAAATCACCTTGGAGCAGCTGCTGGCCGAGCTGTCTCCGCGTAACCACGATATTGCGGTGGAGATCGCAGCCTTGCCCCAGAGCATCCGGGGTTACGGCCATATCAAGGAAGCCAATCTGGCCAGCGCCCGGGCACGGCTGGCGGAGCTGATGGCCGCTTTCCAAAATCCACCTTCCCTGGCGCGGGCCGCCTGACCGGCCCATGTCTTACCGCTCCGGATACGCTACCCGCGTTCCGGTGGGCGGCAACATGACCCAACTCCCAAAAGGAGCACATTGTGAGCGTATTCAGCCATCCCGATTTCGACCAGCACGAGCGCGTCGTGTTCTGCCATGACAGCGAGACCGGCCTGCGGGCCATCATCGCGGTACACAACACCCATCTGGGGCCGGCACTGGGCGGATGCCGAATGTGGCCATATTCGACCGAGGCCGAGGCAATCCGAGACGTACTGCGTCTGTCCCGCGGAATGACCTATAAGTCCGCGGTGGCGGGTTTGCCCCTGGGGGGCGGCAAATCCGTCATCATCGGCGACCCGCGCAAGGACAAGTCAGACGCACTGATGCGGGCCATGGGTGAGGCGGTCGAGGGTTTGGGCGGTCGCTATATCGCCGCCGAGGACTCCGGCACCGGCGTGGCCGACATGAAGGCGATGGCGGCCCGAACGACCCATGTGGCCGGCGTCGCCGAAAAGCGCAACTCGGACGGTACGCTGCGCAGCGGAGACCCTTCCCCGGCCACGGCGTACGGCACCTTCGTCGGTCTCAAAGCCGCCGTCCGTTGCCGACTGGGGACAGAGGACCTGACCGGTCTACGTGTTGCCATTCAGGGTGTGGGCAGTGTCGGATTTCGGTTGGCGAAACACCTGGCGGACGCCGGCGCGCGGCTCTGGGTGACGGACATCCATCCGGACCAGACCCAGCGCGCGGTTCGGGAACTGGGTGCGGTGGCGGTGGCGCCGGACGCCATTTTCGATCTGGACGTCGACGTGTTTTCACCCTGCGCACTGGGCGGTACGATCAACGACCAGAGCCTGGAGCGACTGCGTGCTGTGGTGGTTGCCGGTGCGGCCAACAATCAGCTCCAAAGCCCGGATCACGCCCACGCACTGGCAAAGCGTGACATCCTGTATGCGCCGGATTACGTAATCAACGCGGGCGGCATCATTGATATCCACTATGAACGAACCGGGTATGAAGCCGGCCGGCTCATGGCCCACCTCGAGGGCATCGGCACCACCCTGGACGAGATCTTCCGCAGGGCAGGACAGGCGGGCTGCACCACCGCAGAACTGGCCGACCAGATCGCCGAGGAGCGATTCGTGGACAGCGGTTCGGCACCGGGCGCCCGAGTGGTCAACGCTTGACCGGACCGGAGACAGGCACATCCAACGACGCCGCAGGGACTGCCCTGCGGGTCTGTAGCGGACCCCAAAGGAAGTCGTCATGAATCTGGCCGAATCCTTACTCCAGGCCCTGAAGGACCACGGCGCGCAGCAGGTCTTCGGCATACCCGGCGACTTTGCGCTCTCGTTTTTCAAGGTAATGGAGGAAAGCGGCATCCTGCCACTGTTTACGCTGAGCCATGAGCCCGGCGTCGGCTTTGCCGCGGACGCCGCGGCCCGGTTCAACGGCACCCTGGGTGTGGCGGCGATCACCTATGGCGCCGGGGCGTTCAATATGGTTAATCCAGTGGCCGGCGCATTCGCTGAGAAATCACCGCTGGTGGTGATTTCCGGCGCCCCGGGTGCCGGGGAGAGCGAATCGGGCCTGCTGCTGCATCATCAAGCCAAGACCCTGGAATCGCAGTTCAATGTCTATCGTGAGATCACCTGCGACCAGATCCGGCTGGACGATCCGGAGACGGCGCCGGAGCTGATCGCCCGAGTGCTGGCGAATTGCCTGCGCCATTCGCAGCCCGTGTACATCGAACTGCCGCGGGACACGGTCTTTCTGCCCTGCGAACCGGTCAAACCCCGCCCGCCGGAACCCTACGACCTGGATGCCCTGAGCGCCTGTGTGGACGAGATCCTTGAACGCCTTGACTCTGCCCAGGCGCCGGTGCTGATGGTCGGTGTGGAGATCCGTCGCTACGGACTGGAGGACAAGGTGGCGGCATTGGCACGGAAGCTCAATCTGCCGACGGTCACCAGCTTCATGGGGCGTGGGCTGCTGGCCCAGGACAACGCGCCCCTGTTGGGCACCTACCTCGGTGTCGCCGGCGACGCCAAGGTCACCGACCGGGTCGAGCATTCCGACGCCCTGCTGCTGTTGGGGGTGATCTTGTCCGACACCAACTTCGGCGTGTCACGACAGCGTATAGACCTGCGTCACAGCATCCAGGCGCTCTCCGGTCAGGTCTGTCTTGGCTTTCACACCTACCCCAACATCCCCCTGGATGCCCTGGTGGAGGCTTTGCTGGCCCGCTTGGCGGATCACCCGGATCAACCCAGCGGCCCGGAGCCGAACTATCCCCGGGGCCTCAACGCCGATGACAACCCGATCTCTCCGACAGACATCGCCCGGGCGGTCAACGACATGATGGTGGAGCACGGCAATCTCACCATTGCGGCGGACATGGGCGATTGTCTATTCACCGCCCTCGATATGGAAAACACCGCCTTGGTGGCACCGGGCTACTACGCCACCATGGGATTCGGTGTGCCGGCCGGACTCGGTGTTCAGGCCGCCACCGGTGAGCGGTCGCTGATTCTGGTGGGCGACGGCGCATTCCAGATGACCGGCTGGGAACTGGGCAATTGTCGTCGCTATGGCTGGGATCCCATCGTGCTGCTGTTCAACAACGCCAGTTGGGAGATGCTGCGCACCTTCCAGCCGGAGTCGGAGTTCAACAACCTCGAGGACTGGGGCTTCGCTGACATGGCGGCGGGCCTGGGCGGGGACGGCGTGCGAGTCCACACCCGAGCCGAACTGCAGCAGGCCCTGGAACGGGCGGTGGCGACCCGGGGCCGTTTCCAGCTGGTGGAGATCATGATCCCACGAGGGGTATTGTCCGACACCTTGACCCGATTCGTGGCGGGTGTGCGGCGATTGCAGCAAACCGGCGAGTGAGCCCCTCGCCGTCCAGCAGCATCACGCTTGCGTCCCGAGGGCCCGATAGCCAAACTGAAACGCTAACGAACCTCTAATCTATTCTGGACGAAGCAGATTGGAGGGTGAAATGTGCAGGTTTAAGGCGCAGATCGCGGGTAATCGTTGTTCTATTGCCAAGATCTGCAACGATGAAGCTGTGCAGTTCAGTCCCAAGATGCACGTTCACGAATAGATCAGCGGCTCCCTAACCCATTGCAGGCAGTTGCGGCGCGCCTCTGCCATGTCAAACTCATCCCCAGGATTCGCTCCGCATGGAATCGGACGACCGTCGACAACTGGATTGCGCCGAGGCCATCTGTGACTGGTTCTGGGAACAGGATGGCGCCGGCCGCGTGACCTATCTCTCCTCCGGTTTCGAGACCCAGGCAAACCTGGACCGCGATGCGCTGATCGGGCGCGAGCTAAGTGAGATTTTTCAGCCCCCGGCCGAGGATGGGCCAACCCTGTCCGGTCTGTTGCAGGCCCGCGAGTCGTTCCGTGACCTGGTGCTGCAGTATCAGGATCGATCCGGGCACAGAAGGTGGATCCGACTGAGCGGACAGCCAATCCTGGACCCGGCCGGCGGCTACCGGGGTGCAGCCGTCACCGCGACCAGCGGCGAGTCTACCGACGCAGTGTATCGCCGCCTGTTCGAATCCAGCATCACACCGATACTGATCTATGATCGCGACACGCTCGAGATTCTGGCAGTGAACGATGCCGGTCTGGCCCAGTACGGGTACAGCCGGGAAGCCTTCCTGGAGTTGACCCTGGCGGATCTGCACCCGCGGGAGGCCATGGCTTCGCTGTTCGCCGACGACGGACCGGACCCCACCGAACCCCACGCTGAGCGGCACCTCAGTTCCGACGGTGCCGTGATTCAGGTTGATGCCGAAGCCCATGCCCTGAACTACGCCGGGCGGCCCGCCACGGCGCTGCTGGCACGGAATGTCACCGAAGCGCGCAAAGCGTCCGAAGCCATGCGTAAAAGCGAGGCCCGATATCGGACCCTGTACGAGCAAAGCCCAACCATGTTGTTTACGGTGGATCAACGGGGACGCATCCGCACGGTTAACCGCAAAGCGGCCTCCCGACTGGGCCATCGCCCCGGAGAGCTGATCGGGCGCCCGGTCACGTTGTTGTATCCGGAACCGGAACGAACCAGGGTATCCGGTCATATGGCCATCTGCCTGCGCCAGCCCGGTTCGGTGCGCAGCTGGGAGGCCTGGAAGTTGACCGCACAGGGGGAACGAATCCGGGTCCGGGAGACGGCTCGTTCGATTCGCGCTCAGGACGGACGCCTTTCGGCATTGTGCTTTTCCGAAGACATCACCGACGCCTATACCCGATCCACCGAACTGGCATTCCAGGCCAGCCACGACGGCCTGACCGGCCTGCTCAATCGGCGTGAGTTCCTCAATCGCCTGGAACGGGTGCTGCCGGAGCACGGCGGGGAAAGCCAACACGCGATGTGCTACCTGGATCTGGACCGTTTCAAACCGATCAACGACCGCTGCGGCCATGCCGCGGGCGACGCCTGTCTGCAACAGCTTGGGGAGTTGTTGCGGGGTCGGGTCCGTAGCCGTGACTCGGTGGCGCGCCTGGGCGGCGATGAGTTCGGCATTCTGATGGAACACTGCGATCTGGATGCCGCCGAGCGGGTCGCCACGGGATTGCTGGAGGCGATCGAAACGTTCCAGTTTTATTGGGACGACAAATGCTTTTCTGTGGGTGTCAGTATTGGCGTCGCCGCCCTGGCGCCGGGGCCTGTCACCGCCATCGACGCGCTCGGCGTGGTGGATGCCGCCTGTTACTCCGCCAAACGCCAGGGGGGCCGCCGAATCCAGGTGGTGCCGCCAAGCCAGGACTGGGTGACGGACTCAGAACAGCAGAGCGCCGCCGACTCGGCCTGGTCAGTGCGTATCCAGCAGGCATTGGAGCAACGGCGCTTCTGCCTGTATGCACAGGTGATCCGCCCTGCCGTCATCGATTCGACCGAATCGCCGGAGATCCACGAGCTGCTGCTGCGCCTGAGGGAAGGCGGTGAACTGGTCGCCCCCGCCGCCTTTCTGCCTGCGGCGGAGCGCAGCCGACTGGGGCTGAGCCTGGACCGCTGGGTTTTGGACACCGCCCTGAGCCACCTGGAAGCTCAGACACCAGTGCACGGCAAGCCGATGTCCGTTTCGCTGAACCTGTCCGGCCAAAGCATTCTGGATGCCGACTTTGCCGCGTCTGTCCTGGCGGGACTCGATGCCCACGGTGTCCCCGGTTCGTGTCTGTGGTTTGAGATCCCCGAGGCGGTGGTGCTCACCGACCTGCCCGGTGTGGAACGGTTCGTGGAAGCGCTCAGACACACGGGGAGTCGGTTTGCCCTGGACAGCTTCGGCGGTGGAATGGCCTCGTTCCAGCACCTCAAACACCTGCCGGTGGACCTGGTGAAGATCGATGGCCGCCAGGTCAAGGACATCGTCGACGACCCGGTCGGTCTGGCCATGGTGCAGTCCATCAACCATGTTGCCCACGCCCTGGGCAAAAAGACCGTCGCCGGATGTGTCGAAAATGACGCCATTTTCGGAGAACTCCGCCGCATCGGTGTGGACTATGTGCAGGGATACGGCATCGGCATGCCCACCCCGCTGACGTCTTGAAGCCGATCTTATCCGTGTGGGCTTGCTTTGGGTATAGGCTTACTTTGGCCCCAGAAAGAACCAGAGAATCACACCCAGCAAAGGCAGCAGCAGGATCACCACCACCCAAATCACCTTGCTGGCGGTGCTGGCGCCGCTTTGGATGATCCGGATGACCGCCCACACGTTGAGCACCAGCAGAACCAGCCCCAACACCCCTCCGACTTCGATACCCACGATCCAAGCTCCGATGAATTGATTAGGCGCTCAGTATGCCCAACTCACCATCGGGTACCAAACGCTGGACGCATCAAGGGGCCAATGAGATCTCGATCAGGGTGCGGGCGCGAACCGGCAGTCGCCCTTTGTACTTTGCCAATACGCAGTAGCTGGGCTGCTTATGGCCAGGCTGGCGGGAGTACCAACCCAGTTTGGGATCGTCCTGTCCCTTGACCACAACCAGGGACCAGTCCTTTGGGGTATTCAGGGTCACAACGGTCCCACAGCCGGGGCGACGCAGGGTAACCCGGCCCCCTCCTGCCTCCAGTTTAGGATCAACGTCGGGCGCCAGGTGAAAAGCGGACTCCAGGCGATGCTCGCCCTTACCGAAGAATTCGTCCAGCAGGAATAGGCTGCTGCCATCGAGCTCAAGCTGGAAGCGGCGCACATGATGGACACCGAGATGGTCGTACCCAGTGTGCTCAGCCTGCAGAAACGCCCTCTGATCGGAGTGACCGGCATCGCTGAACTCAACGGTAAAGCGCCGGCGACGCTGGATCAAACTGCCGCCCTGCCCCTGGTTCTTTCGATCCACCCGCACCGTGTTGTGGGCCGTCGTGCTGCGGAAGTAGCTGCGCCAGTCCGGACGGTCGTCGCTGCAGTAGCTCCCCGGATCCACCAGCCAGTAGCAGCCATCGACGGCCAGACTGTAGCTGAGTGCGTCGGCATCGCCCTGGGTGGAGAAATGTCCGTCTTGTGCCTGGCCGGCCACCACATCCACATACACGCGCGGCGTTCTTAACACACCATGGCCGGCATCTCGAAACAGCTGCATGGCAGGCGCGGTTGAATCGCGCGGGGATCGGCCAGGTTGCATTTCGGGTACCAAACTCCAGGCAAGCCAGCCGAGCCAGAACGCCTTTTCCGAAAGTTGCTCACCCAGCGGCGGATCGCCCAGGGCCGCTGCGGCCAACTGGTCGAGTTCAAGCATGGTGTCGCTGAAGGTCTTCGCGGCAAACCGGGTCGCAGAACCTTCCACCGCCTCGCCAACACGTGGCATCCGACCCCTTTCGGGGCACAACGCGGCCAGAAACGCTCGGGTGGCCGTCAGGAAACGAGCAAGTTCTCCAACCCAGGGCTCCCGGAACCGCCGCCCGACACAATAGGCAAGCGCCAGGATTTCCAATAAGCGCGCCTGCACGTCCGTGCTGCGCTCGGGCCAAAGCCCGTCTCGGCCAACGCGCACCGAGATCAGCTCGCTCAGGCTTTTGTTGGCCAGGTCACGCCAGGTTCGACCCTCAGAGCCAAGGTCAAACACGCTGGTGCACACATACAGGGCAACCAGGCGTGTCACCCGTTCGTGATCTGGCACGCCACCCGCCCCCAGGGACTCGCTGAGGTGGCTCACGTGGTGATACAACGCCCGCTCCAGACCGGGCACCGTACCGAGCAGCCCCTGCTCGCCATCACGCAGAACGACAATGCCGTGGGCCAGGGTCCAGCTCAGGAGTCGGATCGCCACCTCGGTGGCGTTGGCCCAGTGCACCCCCATCCCTCTTGGACACTGCTCTATCCAGCCCTGAATCTGGAAGGCAATGGACTCCCGGTAGGCGTTGTTGCCGGCCACGGCGTAGCCCACCGCCAGAGGAACCAGATGCTGCTGTCGCCCCAGTTCCCAGGTGTAGCGAATGCTGCCGACGGTTTTCGGATTCCATACGTCGATATCGGCGGCCGGCAAATCCGGCGCGACCCGTCCGGTCAGAGGGTCACGGCTCCACTGGACCGGCCAGCCGGCATCGAAAGCGTCCTGGCCGAACAGCCGGACACGGCCGCTGGCGGCCTCGGTCAACACAGTCTCGTTGAGTTCGAAATTCCGGTGCCAGTGCCGAACCCAAGCGGCCAGGGGCGCGAACAGGTCGTGGCCTGGCCGCACAGTGACAGGAAGCAGGGCCGACTCGCCTGA
>Ga0316196_10000403_pt1 | contig 16486 bp, 27 predicted proteins | sample Eddsed2cm_MG_FD_204938 | JGI IMG/M metagenome (GOLD analysis project Ga0316196, IMG submission 204938) | Coastal sediment microbial communities from Maine, United States - Eddy sediment 2 cm | ecosystem: Environmental > Aquatic > Marine > Coastal > Sediment | place: USA: Maine | collected... | reverse complement strand
TCAGTGTTTTCGGTATATGAAAGAATTTTCCGTCGAAAACCCCGCGGACTACAGCCTTGGACAAGAACTTACCGTAGAAATGTTCAAAGCGGGCGACCGCGTTGATGTCGTGGGCACCTCAAAAGGTCGTGGTTTTTCGGGCACCATCAAACGTCATGGTTTTCATCGGGGTCCCCTGACCCATGGCAGCAGAAACGTCCGAAGGCCGGGTTCTATCGGGTGCAGTGCTTGGCCGGCGAAGGTGATCAAAGGGAAAAAAATGCCGGGTCAATACGGCAATGATCGCAAAACCATACGTAATTTAGAAATCGTGGATGTTCGCGCCGACGAAAATGTCCTGATGGTGAAAGGTGCGGTGCCGGGAGCGGAATCGGGCCTGGTCGTCATCAACAAACCCAAATTTAACCAAGTATAGACAACCATAAATGAGGAAGCGTATGCCGGTGATCGATGTCCAAAATATAACAGGCAAACAGATTTCGCAGGTTGAACTTGCGGATGATGTTTTCAACGTTCCGGTTAAGTCAAGCGTCTTGCATGAAGTCGTTACCATGCAGTTGGCCAACCGACGAGCCGGGACTGCCGCTGTGAAACATCGCAGCGATGTGAGAGGCAGTGGGAAAAAGCTTTTTCGCCAAAAGGGCACGGGGCGGGCACGTCGGGGTAATATTAAATCCCCGTTGCTGAGAGGCGGCGGAGTTGTTTTCGGACCTGACCAGAGAGATTATTCCTATAAACCTCCCAAAAAGGTTCGGAAATTAGCGCTGAAGATGGCGTTGAGCAGCAAATTGCGTGAAAATCAATTGGTGGTGCTGGACCAGTTTGAGCTTGACGAGATAAAAACAAAAAAATTTGTCGATGTTCTTAAGGTACTGAAGCTTGAAAGTGCTCTGATTGTTACTGATAAACACAATGACCATCTCGAATTATCCTCCAGAAACGTACCCGATGTGAAAGTTCTCAGAAACGAAGGGTTGAACGTTTATGATATCCTGAAACACCGGATTCTGGTGTTGCTGGAGCCTGCCGTAAAGAATATTGAGGGGAGGCTGCTCGCATGATTGCAAATGAAATTATTAAACGGCCCCTGATTACTGAAAAAACCAGTATCCAGAAAGAACTTTATAATCAGCTTACTTTTGAAGTGGACCGTCGGGCGAACCGGATAGAAATAAAGCGGGCCGTCGAGACAGTTTTTAATGTACGCGTATCTGCTGTAAAAACCATCCAGGTTACAGGTAAAATTAAGCGGAGAGGGCGGATATTAGGTAAACGCCGGGATTGGAAAAAGGCCATTGTAAGTTTGATGCCCGGCGAGCGGATAGATTTTTTTGAAGGTGTTTAAAATTAGGAGCTATCAATGGCGATTAGAAGGGTGAAACCGACATCTCCGGGGAGACGCTTTCAAGCTTACTCCTCATTTGAAGAGATAACAAAAACGAAGCCGGAAAAGCGGCTGCTGAAAGCAATTAAAAAATCAGGCGGACGCAATGCTAAGGGTCGAATTACGAGCAGGCATCGCGGCGGTGGTCACAAACGACATTACCGGGTCATTGATTTTAAGCGGGATAAAATCGGCATTCCGGCCAAAGTGGCTTCTATTGAGTATGATCCGAACCGCTCAGCCAGAATTGCGCTTCTGCACTATGTCGACGGTGAAAAACGTTACATCCTGGCGCCGGTGAATCTTAACGTCGACGACATCGTAGAATCAGGTCCCGATGCCGACATCAAGCCGGGTAATACATTACCATTAAGCAATATCCCGCTGGGAACCCAGATACATAACGTTGAATTAAGGTCGGGAAAAGGCGGACAGATTGTAAGAAGTGCCGGTACCTATGCTCAACTGATGGCAAAGGAAGATCGCTATGCCTTGATTAAGCTGCCGTCGAGCGAGGTTCGCATGGTTTTGATAAATTGCAAGGCAACTATCGGGCAACTAGGCAATGCGACCCATGAGAATATCGATTTGGGCAAGGCCGGGCGGACCCGGAGGTTGGGCAGGCGACCGCGGGTCAGAGGGGTTGCGATGAATCCGGTAGACCATCCCATGGGTGGCGGTGAGGGAAGATCTTCCGGCGGGAGACATCCATGCAGTCCATGGGGAGTTCCCACCAAGGGTTTCAAAACGCGGAAGAACAAAAGCAGTGATCGTCTTATCGTTAAAAAACGCACTAAAAAATAACCAATAATGATTAACCGATAACTGAGGGTATCTATGCCACGATCGTTAAAAAAAGGTCCATATATTGAACCGAAACTCATGAATAAGGTGCTGGTGACCCAGGAGACCCGCAGCAACAGAGTTATTAAAACGTGGTCAAGACGTTCGACGGTTGTACCGGAAATGGTTGGGATCACACTGGCCGTTCATAATGGCCGCAAATTTGTACCGGTGTTCATATCAGAAAATATGGTGGGGCATAAATTGGGTGAATTCTCACCTACCCGCACCTTTTACGGACACGCCGGTGACAAAAAATCGAAATTGAAGCGGTAATTCCAATTCCGAGGCTTTTACGATTAAGCAAAAAGGATTAGCGACATGGAGGTTAGAGCAGTTTCAAAATATGTTCGCATTTCACCGCGCAAAGTGCATAAAGTGATTGATGCCGTTAAAGGCAAACCTGTGGAAAGCGGGATTCAAATACTTAAATTTATGCCTCAAAAAGCGGCGAGTATACTTGAAAAAATTGTCCGCTCAGCCGTTGCCAATGCGGATCACAACGCGAACATCGATATCGATTTGCTGGTTATCCGGAACATTACCGCAGACCAGGGACCTAGCTTGAAACGCTGGAAAGCGAGAGCACGGGGTAGGGGGACGCGCATTTTGAAGAGAACCAGCCACATTACTGTTATTTTAGCTGAGGAAGCGTCGGCATAGCAAAGGAGGTAAAGCTTGGGCCAGAAAGTAAATCCAATCGGATTAAGACTTGGAATCGTTAAAACTTGGGAATCGCGATGGTTCGGTGGGAAGAAATATGCCCAGTATATTCTGGAGGACTATAAGCTAAGAACGTTTATCAAAAAGAAGCTTTATCACGCAGGCGTTTCCAGGGTTGAAATTGAACGATCATCCAGGCGGGTCCGATTGAGAATCTATACCTCCAGGCCGGGGATTGTGATCGGTAAGAAAGGATCTGAAATATCGCAACTAAAAAAAGATGTCGAGAAGATTACCACCCACGAGGTACTGATCGACATTCAGGAAATTAGAAAACCGGAGATCGAGGCCCAGCTTGTTGCAGAAAATGTAGCGCTGCAGATTGTAAGACGGGTTGCTTTCCGACGAGCCATGAAGCGCGGCGTTACTTCGGCGATGCGTTTCGGCGCGCTGGGGGTGAAAATTATTTGTTCCGGAAGGTTGGGGGGGGCTGAAATGGCTCGGACCGAATGGTATCGAGAGGGGAGAGTCCCGTTGCATACGCTCAGAGCGGATATCGACTACGGTTTTATCGAAGCCCGCACCACATACGGAATCATCGGCGTTAAGGTTTTTATTTTCAAAGGAGAAATACTAAAGAAAGATCAAGTGGAGATCGCAAGCTAGATGTTACGGGTAACGGGTTGCGGGTTGTGCGTCACGGGTTTGGGGTTAACAGGCCTGATAAAGATAGCGCGGAGCGCATGATGCACAGCGAACCATAGGAGACAAGGAAAATGCTGAGCCCCAAAAAGGTAAAATTTCGAAAACAGCAAAGAGGAAAAATGAGAGGTGTCGCCCGTCGGGGCTGCACATTGAATTTTGGAGAATTCGGTCTGCAGGCTACTGAATGCGGGAAATTGAGCGCCAAACAAATCGAAGCAGCCCGTATCGCGATGACCCGGCATATCAAAAGAGGGGGTCGTATCTGGATTCGTATTTTTCCGGATAAACCGTTTACCAAAAAGCCCGCCGAGGTCAGAATGGGTAAAGGCAAGGGTGCTCCCGAAGGATGGGAGGCCGTTATACGCCCCGGCAGGATACTTTATGAAATGCAGGGGGTCTCGAGGGAAATGGCCCTAGAAGCATTGCGACTTGCAGCCCATAAGCTTGCGGTAAAAACCAAATTTATCGAGAGGAGCGATAGCATATGAAAACCAGTGAGATTAGAGACTTAAACCTGGAAGAAATGCATCGCAAAGTATCCGATTTGAAGGAGGAATTATTTAATTTGCGATTTCAACATGAAATCGGTCAGCTTGAAAATCCTCAAAGAATGAAACTGACGAAACGAGAAATTGCCAGGTTAAAGACCATCATCGGAGAAGTCACCATAAACCAACAGGAAGACAAAGAATAGTGGCTGGCATGAAACAACGAGGAATAAAAAGACAAATGGTCGGTACGGTTACCAGCAACAAGGCGAATAAAACGGTTACGGTACTGGTTGAGCGATTGGTTAAGCATCGCTTGTATCTAAAGTATGTTAGAAGACGTACCAAATTCGCTGCCCATGACGATCGCAATGATTGTCGGATTGGTGACAAGGTACTGATTTCAGAGTCCCGTCCAATAAGTAAAACTAAAAGATGGCGGGTGGTTAAAGTCGTTGAAAAGGCTGTTTGATTTTAAGGGGAAGAGAAAAAAATGATTCAAGCAGAATCACGGTTAACCGTAGCCGACAATTCCGGGGCCAAAGTGCTCTATTGTATCAAAGTGATCGGTGGCTCCCGACGGCGGTATGCATCCATAGGGGATATCATCGTGGTGTCCGTTAAAGAAGCCATACCAAATGCCAAGGTGAAAAAAGGAGAGGTATTAAAAGCTGTCATTGTAAGAACCAAGAAAGAAATCAGAAGAACGGATGGATCTTTTATCCGATTTGATGACAATTCTGCGGTTTTGATTAATGCAGCTAAGGAACCCATCGGCACCCGTATTTTTGGACCCGTAGCCCGGGAGTTGCGCGCCAAACGATTTATGAAAATTATATCACTGGCACCGGAGGTTTTATAACTGAATATTGACGAATGAATAATGAATCTTCGATAGGACTCCTTAATTCGTCATTCGTCAATCTATATTTTTTTTGGGGATACTGCTTATGTTGGCAAATAAGTGCTATATAAAAAAGGACGATAAGGTAAAAGTCATTGTCGGCAAAGATCAAGGAAAAATCGGTAAAGTGCTTAAAGTCGACCGCAAGAAAAATCGCATCCTCGTCGAAAAGATAAATATGGTCAAGCGTCACAGCAAGCCGAGCAACCAAAACAGACAGGGCGGAATTGTTGAAAAGGAAATGCCACTCCAATCGTCCAATGTCATGGTGATGTGCGGCAAATGTGTTGGCCCCGTGCGGATCAAGATGCAGCGACTGGAGGATGGGAATAAGGTGCGTGTCTGTGTGAAATGCAACGAAGCGCTGGATACATAGACGTGAGTGCCGGAGGATCAGAATGTCACAACTAAAAGAGTTTTACGAAAAAGAAGCGGTTCCGAAGCTGACCAAAACGTTTAATTATAAAAACATCATGCAGGTTCCCAGGCTCGAAAAAGTTGTCTTGAACATGGGACTTGGAGAGGCAATTCAAAATATTAAATTGCTGGACGCTGCGGCCGAAGAGCTTCAAATCATTGCCGGTCAGCATCCGGTGATAACACGGGCTAAAAAGTCAATTGCGGCTTTTAAACTGAGGGAAGGAATGCCCATCGGGTGCATGGTGACGTTGCGGCGCAATCGGATGTATGATTTTTTCTACAAGTTGGTGAATGTCGCTCTCCCCCGGGTCCGCGACTTCAGGGGCATATCGGGCAAAGCGTTCGATGGCCGCGGTAACTATTCTTTGGGGATTAAAGAACATATTATATTCCCTGAAATTGAATACGACAAAATTGACAAAATCAAGGGGCTTAACATTAGTGTTGTGACATCAGCCCGCAACGATGAAGAGGGAAAAGAGCTTCTGCGGCTGTTGGGGATGCCCTTCCGGAACTAAAGTTCAAGGGTTCAAAAGAACCTACAATACATTAGGGGGACGATTTGGCAAAGAAAGCGCTTAGAATAAAAGCGATGGCAAAACCTAAATTTAAAGTAAGAGCCTATAACAGATGCCAGGTTTGTGGCCGACCCAGAGGGTATTTGAGAAAGTTCGGCGTTTGCCGGATTTGCTTTCGAGTGTTTGCATCCCAGGGAAAACTGCCCGGAGTCGTAAAATCAAGCTGGTGAGCTGGTAACTGGTCGTTGGCAATTGGTAGCTGATGACAACCAGGTGCCCGCGTGCAGCTGATGACCCAACCGGCCTGGCGGGGTAACTTTCAAATTTTATATCCAGCCGATAGATCGGAAACAGCGATACGAGGAACCCGATATCAGAAAATAAAGATCAGCGCCCAGAGACAAGATGCAAGAGACCAAGAAATAGGAGAAAACAATGGCGATCAGTGATCCAATAGCCGACATGTTAACCCGCATTCGTAATGGGGTTAAGGCTAAGTTTAACAGCGTGGATGTTCCGGGGTCGACCTTAAAAATCGAGGTGGCAAAAATTTTAAAAAATGAAGGATACATCCGCAACTACAAGTTCCTCAAAGACGGCAAACAAGGTATATTGCGACTTTACCTCAAGTATGGCCCGGGACAATCCAATGTGATTTATGGGCTCAAGCGCATCAGCAAGCCCAGCAGGCGGGTTTACGTAAAATCCAAAGAAATAAAGCCGGTATTCAACGGTATGGGCATTGCAGTTTTGTCCACTTCACAGGGAGTTATGACGGATAAAAAAGCGCGTCAGGTGAACGCCGGTGGTGAGATCCTCTGCCATGTCTGGTAGCAGGGTGGGGTGGTGAAACAAGTTAGGAATTAAACGGAAAGATTTTGTAAAAGCGGTTTCAGCATTTTTTCACCATTGCTGTAATTCAGCTAAAATCCAGGAGAACAGTAAATGTCCCGCGTAGGAAAACAACCGGTACCAATACCGGATAAAACCAAAGTGACTTATGTCAACAGGTCGCTGACCGTTGAAGGTGAGAAAGGCAAATTGAGCAGAGCTATCCATCCTGCTATTGATTTGAAGATTGAAGACGGTGTCATGAATGTCACTATGGTGACCGCTGATAGGCGCAGCCGGGCGTTGCAGGGGCTAACCCGCAGTTTGGTCGCCAATATGATTGCCGGTGTGACCCAGGGGTTCGAGCGTAATCTGGAAGTCAACGGCATCGGCTATCGTGCCGAACTTAGCGGCCAAAAAATTATATTTAACGTCGGCTATTCAAATCCGGTAACATATGAACTGCCGAAGGGAATTACGGCAACCGTTGCAAAAAACAACAATATTAAACTGATCGGCATCGACAAAGAAAAAGTCGGTCTTACCGCGGCAGCCATTCGACGAATTCGACCGCCTGAACCATATAAAGGCAAGGGCATCAAGTATGCTGAGGAACATATTCGAAGAAAGGCCGGCAAGACCGGCACCAAATAAATTGAAGATTGAAGAATGAATATTGAATATTTGTTGATGTCGCTCTCCGAGGCGTAGGCGCTACAACCCCTACGAGCCGGAGGCTTCGCTCCGCTATTTAACAATTAAAATAGAAATAATCCCATAAGCAATTATTCGTCAATCATAAGAGGTTTAAAAAAATGGGGTCCATGAACATCCGACAACAGGCTCGCCTAAAGAGAAAAAAAAGGATCAGGAAAAAAATTTACGGAACAACTGAGCGACCAAGGCTCAGTGTCTTCCGCAGTTCAAGACATATTTACGCCCAAATTATCGATGATACCGCCGGTCGTACATTAGTTGCAGCATCCACCGTAGATCAGCAGACAAAAGAGGCGCCCAAATTTAAAAACAAGGTTGCAGCGGCAAATTTCGTCGGTAAAATAGTTGGCGAGCGTGCACTTAATCAGGGTATCAAGAAAGTTGTATTTGATCGAAATGGATTTTTATACCACGGGCGGGTCAAATCTCTTTCAGAAGGGGCCCGCAAAACCGGTTTGGTTTTTTAATACCGCATGTTGATCGTTTTAATCTCTTTTAGTGAGTAAAGGAGGCAGGTTCTTGTTTAAGCAGGATACAGATGAAATTCAATTAATTGACAAAGTGGTTCACATCAATCGGGTGGCCAAGGTCGTCAAGGGTGGCCGCAGGTTTAGCTTTAGTGCCATTGTTGTCGTTGGTGATGGTGGTGGTGCGGTAGGCTTTGGCCTCGGCAAAGCCGGAGAAGTACCGGAAGCCATACGCAAAGGTGTAGAAAAAGCGAAAAAGAGCATGGTTGCCGTACCGCTTATCGAGGGTACCATACCGTACGAAGTGATCGGGCGGTTCGGCGCCGGGAGGGTTTTGCTGAAACCTGCCGCCCAGGGTACCGGCGTGATTGCGGGAGGGGCCGTGCGGGCAGTGCTCGAAGCTGTCGGCGTGCAAAACATTCTAACCAAGTGTCTCGGATCCCATAATCCCCACAACCTGGTAAAGGCAACCATTGCCGGACTCCAACAGCTTGAAAGCCGCGACCAGGTGGCCGCCAGACGCGGAATCAGTGTTGAGGATTTGTAGAAAGGATATAGTTGATGGCAGCAATGCTAAAAATTACACTTGTAAAAAGTATGATCGGCCGGCCTGAAAAGCATCGTAAAGTCCTGAGAGGTATGGGATTGACCAAACTAAACAAGACTGTCGAGCTTCAGAATACACCCTCCATTCGGGGGATGATCAATGCCGTATCGCATTTGGTAAAGGCTGAGGAGAAAACTGATGAGGCTAAATGAATTGTCACCGGCGAAAGGCTCACGCAAAGCCCCAACCCGATTAGGCCGGGGTGTGGGATCAGGCACCGGGAAAACCGCCGGCCGAGGAACAAAGGGTTTTAACTCTCGTTCCGGTGGCGGGGTCCGACCCGGATATGAAGGTGGACAGATGCCGCTGCACCGTCGCTTGCCCAAGCGCGGGTTTGCCAACATCTTCAGAAAAAACATTGCCGTGATTAACATTCGAGATCTAAAGCGATTTACCAAAGGGAGTGTCGTAGATGCGGCTGCTCTGGTTGGGGCGGGACTGGTTAGTGGTAAAAGAGATGGAATCAAACTTCTGGGACACGGTGAAATAGACTATGCGCTGGATATCAAGATAAACAAAGTCAGCAAAAGTGCCAGAGAAAAGGTTGAAGCGGCTGGCGGCAAAGTAGAGGTTATACAATGATCGGCGGCGGGTTCCAGAACATATTTAAAATACCCGAATTAAAAAAGAGAATCCTATTCACTCTGGGTCTTCTTATCGTCTATCGCGTCGGCGTGCATGTTCCGGTACCGGGGATCGACAGCGTTGCGCTATCCTCTTTTTTTGCACAGGCCGAAGGTACCATATTCGGAATATTCAATATGTTCTCCGGCGGTGCTTTCGAGAGGCTGTCCGTATTTGCGCTCGGTATTATGCCTTACATCAGTGCTTCCATTATTCTGCAGCTGCTAACGGTTGTTATTCCCCATCTTGAACAGTTAAAAAAGGAAGGCGAACAGGGACGGAAAAAAATTACCCAGTACACCCGTTATGGCACGGTGGTTTTGAGCATTATCCAGGGTTTCGGTATCAGTGTGGGATTGGAAAGTATGACCTCGCCCGGCGGTGCTCCGGTCGTATTAATGTCGGGCTGGGCGTTTCGCTTGATGACGGTCATTACGCTAACGGCGGGCACAGCCTTCATTATGTGGCTCGGCGAGCAGATCACCGAACGAGGCGTCGGCAACGGTATTTCTTTGATAATTTTTGCCGGTATTGTTACCGGATTGCCGGGAGCAATTGTCAATAGCGTTCGTCTTCTGTCCACCGGGGAGATGGGAATATTTGCAATTTTAATTATACTCATCTTGATGGTTGCAGTTGTCGGTTTCATTATATTTGTCGAACAGGGGCAGCGTCGTATCCCGGTACAATATGCAAAACGTGTGGTTGGTCGCAGGATGTATGGCGGCCAAAGCACCCATCTTCCTCTAAAGATAAATACATCCGGTGTTATTCCGCCGATTTTCGCTTCTTCAATTATTATGTTTCCAGCGACCATCGGCAGTTTTGTTAAAGTTGAGTGGATCCAAAATATTACCGCCGCCATGCGACCGGGCAATCTCGTATACGAGCTTTTATTCGTCGCATTTATCTTTTTCTTTTGCTATTTTTATACCGCGGTTACATTTAATCCCGTCGACGTTGCCGACAACATGAAAAAAGCCGGCGGATATATCCCCGGGATTCGTCCCGGCAAACGTACCGCGGACTATATTGATAAAGTATTGACCCGTATAACCCTCGGCGGTGCCATTTATGTTTCGGCAGTCTGTGTATTGCCGTCAATTCTTATCACGAGGTTCAACGTGCCGTTTTATTTTGGTGGTACGGCCCTTCTGATTGTGGTAGGAGTGGCGATTGACACCGTCGCTCAGATGGAGTCCCACATGCTCAGCCGGCACTATGAGGGCTTTTTGAAAAAAAGCGGCGGCAAGGTGAAGGGACGATTCTAGTTCTACTTTGTCACATTATCAGAACAAAGTATTATATTTTTATTAGACATTTGTTAATTCCGCTATTTAGATTGATAATTTGACCTGACGCAACGAGACAGGAGCAGCCAATGGCTAAAGAGGAGGCAATAAAAGTAGAGGGTGTCGTTCTCGAGACCTTACCGAATGCCATGTTCAAGGTTGAGCTGGAAAACAAACACCAGGTGCTTGCGCATATTTCTGGAAAAATGCGTATGCATTTTATCAAAATCCTGCCGGGTGATACCGTGACGGTAGAACTTTCACCGTACGATCTTACTCGTGGAAGAATTACATACCGGTCAAAGTAGTGGAATTGAATATTGAAGACTGAATATTGAATACAAGCACAAGAAATTTAAAATAGCAGAATTCCATAAATCTTCAATCTTCAATCGACAATATTCATTCATTAGAGGAGTCTCATATGAAAGTTAGAGCATCGGCCAAGAAAATGTGCCCCAAATGTAAAATCGTCAAGAGAAAAGGGGTTGTGCGGGTTATTTGCGAAAATAAGCGACACAAACAGAGACAAGGATAGAGGAGGATACGGTTTGGCAAGAATCGCGGGGGTTGACCTACCCAGAAGAAAACGGATAGAAATCGGTATGACCTATATTTACGGAATTGGTAGAACTACATCTCAAAGCATTCTTTCCCGGCTTAAGATAGATCCGAATACCAATACCGATGATTTAACAGAAGAACAAATCAACGATATCCGCAAGGTCCTCGATAGCGACTACAAGGTTGAAGGAGAACTCCGTACCCAAGTATCCATGGACATTAAACGATTAATGGATCTGGGATGCTACCGGGGGCTCCGACATCGGAAATCGTTACCCGTCAGAGGGCAGCGAACAAGTACCAATGCACGCACACGCAAAGGACCGAAACGGTCAGCAGTTAAAAAGAAGGGCGGTGCGAAGAAGAAGTAGCAACTGCTAATTTTTTATTTGTTAAAAGTTATTGGTTTTTAACCCAATTGGGTTAATAGCCAATAATCAATAACTAACATCAGAGGCGTTATAGATGGCAAAAAAAATCCGTACTAAAAAGAGGGTAAAGAAAAATGTTGCCAATGGCGTTGTTCACATTCAATCAACTTTCAACAATACCATTGTCACGATAACTGATACGGTGGGAAATGTAGTTGCCTGGTCAAGCGCAGGCGTTCAGGGATTTAAAGGGTCTCGGAAAAGCACGCCTTTTGCTGCGCAACTAGCGGCTCAGGATGCTGCAAAGAAAGCTATGGAACATGGCATGCGAAGTGTGGAAGTATACGTCAAAGGGCCCGGTCCGGGACGAGAATCTGCATTGAGAGCACTGCAGGCCACCGGATTTAGCGTGGTAATGATCAAGGATGTCACCCCCATTCCTCACAATGGCTGTCGGCCACCGAAAAGACGTAGGGTATGAATTAGTTGATTGGTTGATTGGTTGACTGGTAAAAAAGTTGACTGCATAGATTTTTCATTCAATAGATAATTTAATAAGAAGTTTTAAAACTATTCATTACAAAAATTCACTAAATAAACCAATCAACTAATAAATGAATCAACTAATAAACTAAAATCAGGGAGGAAACCTTGGCAAGATATACAGATTCCGTTTGTCGGCAATGCCGGCGGGAAAATCTAAAGCTTTTTCTAAAAGGAGATCGCTGTTATTCGGATAAATGTGCCTTCGACCGACGGACCTATCCGCCGGGTCAGCACGGAGAGCGTCGGGGCAGAAAGCCTTCGGATTATGGTGTTCAGTTGCGGGAAAAGCAAAAAGTAAAACGGATGTATGGTCTTTCTGAAAAACAGTTCCATCTGTTTTTTAGTAAGGCGGAACGTCAAAAAGGTATTACCGGTACAAACCTGCTTGTGATGCTGGAGCGACGATTGGACAATGTCGTATATCGACTGGGGTTTGCCAGCTCGCGTGCCCAGGCGCGCCAGTTTGTTCGCCATCGGCACGTATTGGTCAATGGCAAAAGAGTTGATATACCGTCTTTCGTCGTTAAAATATCTGATACGGTAGAAGTGCGGGAGAAAAGCAAAAAGATTCAGGCATTTCAGGACTCCCTCGATGCAGTGGTCCGCAGGGGAGTCCCCCAATGGCTTGAGCTTGAAAAAGATAGCATGAAGGGAATGGTGAAGAACTTTCCGATTCGTGAGGATCTTACCATGCCAATCCAGGAACAACTCATTGTCGAGCTTTACTCTAAGTCATAATCTCCCAAATTGCTACCTTAGGGTCAATTTTAATGCACCGCAGATGTAATTGCAACCAGGGCAGGGTGGCCGCGGACCGTGGTCAAAAAATCAAAACCTGAAATGATCAGGAGATTAAAAAATGTTGTCTGATGAACTTAGGTACATGAACTGGCAGGAATTGATGAAGCCAGAAAAAGTTCAAGTAACCAGCAATCCATCCTATTGTAAATTTGTTTGTGAACCCCTTGAAAGAGGATTCGGGATTACCATCGGTAATAGTTTAAGGAGAATCATTCTTTCTTCCTTGTACGGCGCAGCTATTGTGTCTGTTCGATTTGATGCTGTGATGCATGAATTTAGTGCTATCCCGGGCGTTCTCGAAGACGTTTCCGAGATTATTCTGAACTTAAAACAGGTGCGCTTCAAGGTTAAAGATCCGGAACCCAATACCGTGCGCATAGATGCAAGCGGCGAGGGACTGGTAACGGCCGGAGATATTATCAGTGATGACGGGCACTGCGAAGTACTCAACAAGAAGCAACTTATTGCCACACTCTCGCAAAAAGCAAGCCTGAAGATGGAAATGAAAGTTCAGGTCGGCAAGGGCTATTCTCTTGCTGAAGCCAATAAGGATGAGGATGCACCTGCCGGCACCATACCCATTGATGCCGTTTTCTCACCCATCAAGCGAGTCAATTTTACCGTCGGTAATGCCCGCATCGGACAGCGTACAGATTATGACAAACTTACTATGGAAATTTGGACCGATGGGAGTGTTGCTCCGGAAGATGCCATTGCTTATGGGGCCAAAATACTCAAAGAACAGATGACACTTTTTATTAATTTTGATGAACAGATTGAACCAAAGCCGGATACTAAAACTGAAGAACGGCATGCACCCCAGTTTAATGACAATCTTTACCGAAGTGTCGAGGAACTCGAACTATCCGTTCGCAGTGCAAATTGCCTGAAAAATGCGGATATAAATAAAATTTATCAACTGGTGAGTAAAACTGAGCCGGAGATGTTGAAAACCAAAAATTTCGGTCGAAAGTCATTGAATGAGATTAAAGAAGTCCTGACCGAGATGGGCCTTTCGCTAGGGATGAAGCTTGAAGGGTTTGTACCGCCTGAGGAAGAGACTGAGGAAGGAGAGCAGATAGTATCATGAGACATCGTAAAGCAGGCCTGAAGCTGAATCGAACCGCGAGCCACCGTAATGCCATGTTCAGAAACATGGTCACCTCTTTGCTTAAACATGATCGAATCCGGACTACCGGCGCAAGAGCCATGGAAGTTAGACGCTGGGCAGATCATTTAATCACCTTGGCAAAACGTGGTGATTTGCATGCCAGACGTCAAGCGCTTTCTATCGTGAGGGAAAAAGACGTTGTTCATAAGCTGTTTGAACAAGCCGACGAGCGGTTTGGGGCAGTATCCGGCGGCTACACACGGGTTATAAAACTGGGAAAACGACCGGGAGACGCTGCTTCCATGTCAATGGTTGAATTGATAGCTCTCGAAGGCACCAAAAAAAAGAAGAAAGCCAAAAAGAAGAAAACGAAATCTGAAGGAAAGCAGAAAAAGGAAGCCGTTGAGAAAAAGGCTCCAGCCGCTGCCAAAGCAGACGAAAAAGAAAAGGCATCCGCAAAAACAAAAGACGAAGCGACGGATAAAAAAGAAGTCGCTGAGGTAGAGGCAAAAACTAAAAAACCTACCGTGAAGGGAGCGGCTGCCAAAACCAGCGACGAACCATCGAAGGAAAAACCTGAATCGGCGAAGGCAAAAACTGAATCGGCGAAGGCAAAAGCCGAGCCGACGGAGGGGGATACAAAGAAAGAAAAGCCTGCAAAGAAAGCCAAAGCGGCACCTAAAAAGCCGGCTGCGACGGCCGAAAAAAAGGACGCACCGGATGCCGCGACAAAAAAATCAGCGGCAAAGAAACCCCCCAAGGATGAAAAATAAGTCTGACCGGTAAATTCCCGGTCCGGCATACATGTCAAATTAAGCCCTGTCGCAGTTGCGGCAGGGCTTTACTTTTATATTGGTTGGAACCTCTCCGTTTAGTTCCCATTTATTGATATCACATCATGTTTTCGCATGAATTATACCATAGGTAGATTGGTATTTTAGCCTCTGGCTCGTAGAGGAATGCTATCGACTTATATTGAAAAGACAGAGTGAAGCCTCCGGCTCGTAGGGGTTGTAGCGCCTACGCCTCGGAGAGCGATACAACAAATCTTCAATCTTCAATCTTCAATCTTCAATCTTCAATATTCAATATTCAATTCCGGCTTGCCCGGGTTAGGTATCAGTATTGGAGATTTTCTCTAGGGCCTCTTCGGCCGCCTCTTTTACCTCCCGATCGAAATCGCCGGACAACACCGAGTTTAGCCATGAAACCGAACGGGAGTCACCGGTTTCACCAAAAACATGGAGAATGTCCCCTTGAACCTGCGCAGGAACCTGGTGAAAACGATTCCACAAAGGCTCCAGCACTTCTGCCGCAAGATTTTGATTTGCTTCGATAATTTCTTCCATCACAACCATGGCTCCCAGGCGAATCGGCCACTTATGGTGGGTAAGTACTTCAAAGAAGGCCGGAAATAGTTTTTCAGCCCCCAGTATCATGGCGGCCAGGCGATCGGCTCCGCCCTCTTTTATGATGCTTTCAAGGGAAGCTGGACTCAGTGATACGGGGTCGCGGGTGTTGATGGTCTCAATGAGTTCTTCTAACGGTACTGATCCTGTCCATCGAAAGTGGTCGTCCAGCACAATGGTGGGGACTGCCCGGATTTTTTGTGTTTGGACCATCTCGGGGAAAAGGGTTCCGTCAACAATTGTCAATTGAAGATTTTTATCCGCCATCGGCAACGTGATGAGTTGACGAACGATCTGAGGGCAAAATGTGCAATGAGGGGCGATAAATACAGTTAGGGAGGCCGGCAATTTATTTTTTTCCAGAAGTAGTTTGATCGGTTCAGTTATATTCAAAGAACCTGATTCATGGGCTGACAGGGCTTCAAGAAACGGTGGCAGCTCATAGCCGGCTGGTACCGCCTGATACCGCAGCCTGCTGCCGATGAGAATTTGCGGTGGGTCCAGGGGCTCAGCCTCCACCTTTGAAATTTTAATTTTCGGTACCAACCGGGCTATATCGTCACAAAATTCGTAAAAAAGATTGCTGCTGGTGTGCTGGGACCTAGCCAGACCAATGGTAACGTCTTGGGATAACTGGTGATTGAGTTTTATAATTTGCTTTTCTTCAAGTAGAGTGAACATGAATTTTCCATGATTTTCATCTGCGAATAATTTTACTTACTTATTATAGGTGATTACCTGAATCATTGCTATGAAGCATATCAGATTTTGTTTTTAAGGGGGTTTCAAGATGCCATAACCTGTTCGTAAATCTGCCTGACCTGGTGAATATGGGCTTCGATCGTGAAGCGCTTCCGATTCGCAATCAAGTTTTGGCGCAACAACTCAATGGCATTATCATGAAGAGCCGGCATCAATTCATCAACATCTTGGATAATGACTCCCAGATTATGAAACTCGAGAAATGCTTTGAGTGACTTATGAGGGAAGATGACAACCGGCAGCCCGCAGGCGATGTACTCAAAAACTTTGTTGGGCAACACGGTATCTGTATGACTGCTATTGATTGTGGCATTAAAGCCGGCCCAGCCAAAATCATATTGTGTTAGTTGCGGGAATAAGTCCTCAGGCGAGAGTTGGTTGTGGTAAAAAATATTAGGGCTATCGGCTGCAAACTTTCGGTAGGCTGGATTATCACGTGAAGGGTAAATGCTTAATTCT
>Ga0316196_10000402_pt1 | contig 16500 bp, 7 predicted proteins | sample Eddsed2cm_MG_FD_204938 | JGI IMG/M metagenome (GOLD analysis project Ga0316196, IMG submission 204938) | Coastal sediment microbial communities from Maine, United States - Eddy sediment 2 cm | ecosystem: Environmental > Aquatic > Marine > Coastal > Sediment | place: USA: Maine | collected... | reverse complement strand
ACGCCTTGCCGGCGTTCGACGGCGAAACGCTGTTGCTGGATGACCCACCGGCGGCCCTGGAAACGCTGTCGTCTGCCGATCCGAATTTTGTCTGTAGCCCGGCGAACCTGGCCTATGTCATCTACACTTCAGGTTCAACCGGGGCGCCCAAGGGGGTCATGGTCGAACATGGGTCGGTGGTGAACTACCTGACCGGTGCAGTGGCTTTGTTCAACATGCAGCCCGCCGATCGGCTACTTCAGTTTTCCTCCATCAGTTTCGATGCCGCGGTGGAGGAGATCTTCACGCCGCTGGTCTGCGGCGCCAGCCTCGCCTTGCGCACGGAAGCCATGCTGACTTCAACCACGGCTTTCCTGAGCCAAGGCGAAACCTGGGGCGTGACCCAATGGCATCTGCCCACTGCCTACTGGCACCAGTTGACCGGGGCGCTGGCCGATGCCGCGGCATCCCTGCCGGCCTGTCTTCGCCTGGTGGTCATCGGCGGTGAACGCGCGTTACCGGCGGTGGCCCGGGCGTGGCAGCGCTTTGCGGGTGATCGGGTCCGCACTCTCAATACCTATGGACCCACCGAGACCACCGTGGCGGTAACCGCCTTTGACCTCGCCCGATACCCGGGCACCGACCACGCTCGCCAGGAAGTGCCCATCGGATGGCCGCTGATCAACACTCGACTTCATGTGCTCGACCAGAATTTGAATCCGATGCCGGTGGGTATTCGCGGCGAGTTGTATGTGGGTGGCGTCGGTCTGGCGCGGGGCTATCTGGGCCGCCCGGATCTGTCCGCCGAGCGCTTTGTGAGCGATCCCTTCGCGTCGGATTCAGGTGCCAGACTATATCGGACCGGCGATTTCGCCCGTTACCTGGACGATGGCAGCCTGGAGTTCCTCGGGCGGGTTGATCATCAGGTGAAGATTCGCGGGTTTCGCATCGAGCTGGCGGAGGTGGAGGCGGTCCTAGGCCGGCATCCCGACCTGCACCAGGTTGTGGTGCTGGCCCGGCCGGCAGAGTCGGACGCGTTACAAATGGTGGCCTACGTGGAGCCCGGTCCGGAGTGTGTGCCCACAGCGGAGTCTCTGCGGGCATTCCTGGCCGAGCGGCTTCCGCAGTACATGATGCCTGCCCGGTTTGTGCTGCTGGACGCTTTTCCGCTGACGCCCAATGGCAAAATCGATCGGCTGGCGCTGCCGGAACCGGATGCCCGGGGCGTGACCAACGAGCCGGAGTACGCGGCCCCCAGCACGCCGATGGAAGTGGCCATGGCGCGTATCTGGGCCGAGGTACTGCAGGTGGAACGGGTCGGTCGGCATGACAACTTTCTGGCCCTGGGTGGTCATTCTCTGTTGGCGGCTCAGGTCGTGGGTCTGGTTGGAAACGCGGTCAATGTTCAGCTCCCCATGCGCATGTTGCTTGAAGCGCCGACTCTGGCAGCCGTGTGTCAGTCCCTGGAATCGTCGCGTTGCGCCGCGGAGCCGGCCCCCATTCCGCGCGTACGTCGCGGGCGACCCGCGGTGGGATAGCCACCCATGAACGATAACCCTTCGATACCGCAGGACGATCAGACCGGTTTCATCATCCCGGCGTCGTTCGCACAGCAGCGTTTGTGGTTCCTGGATCGCCTGGAAGGGGGCAGCGCCCACTACAACGTGATGCGGGTGCTGGATCTCAGGGGCGCCTTGGATCAGCCGGCACTTCTGCGAAGTTTCGAGGCGCTGATTCAGCGTCACGAGGCGTTGCGAACGTGCTTTTCCGAGGATGATGGACAGCCCGTCCAGCTCATTGTCCCCGAGCTGGCATTCGAACTGCCCCTGTTGGATCTGAGTGGACTGTCCGAACCGGACAGGGAAGCCGATATCAGACGCCGGTTGGACGAGGCGGCAGGGCATCGATTCGATCTGGGGCGCGCGCCGCTGTTTCGATGGCAGCTGTTGCGGCTTGGTTCAAACCATCACCTGCTGCTTCTGACCTTTCACCACATCCTGTCCGACGGCTGGTCCATGAGCATTCTCAACCGGGAGCTGGCGACGCTGTACGGGGCTCATGTTCGGGGCGAACCGGTCGACCTGCCCGAGCTGTCCATTCAGTACGCCGATTTTGCGGTCTGGCAGCGCGAGTGGTTACAGGGTGACGCCTTGCAGGTGCAGCTCGATTACTGGTGCGCTCAGCTCGCGGACGTGCCCGCCCTGAGCCTCCCCACGGCGGAAACGCCTGCCCCGGGCCAGGGTTTTGCCGGCGCCACCGAGCGCCTGCCCGTGGGTGAGGACCTGAGCACGAACATCAAGGCCCTGAGCCGAAGTCACGGCGTGACGCTGTTCATGACGCTGCTGGCGACCCTGCAACTGCTGCTGGGGCGGATCAGCGGCCAGCAGGACTTTGCCGTGGGTGCGCCGGTTGCGGGGCGCAATCGGCCCGAAATCGAGCATGTGTTCGGCTTTTTCATCAACAGCCTGGTACTGCGAGCGGATCTCTCCGGTTCCCCCACGTTCGCCGATCTGCTCAAACGCGTCCGCAGCGCCAGTCTCGATGCCTACCTGCATCAGGATCTGCCCTTCGAGCGCCTGGTGGAGGCGTTGAAGCCGGATCGGGACCTGGGGCGCAATCCTTTCTTCGACGTGCTGATCAATCTCCTGGACGCCTCTTTCGATGCCTTCAGCCTGCCCGGGCTCGAGGTGACCACCGTGGCGTTCGACGACCCTGTTTCGAAACTGCCGCTGACCTTCTACATCGTGCCCAGCCCGGATCAGCGCCGTCTCGAGCTGAAGGCGGTGTATCAGACCGCACGCTTCAGCGCGGACCGGGTGCGTGGTCTGTTGCAGCAGTACCGCCATCTGTTACAGCAAATCGTCGATACCCCCGATCGGCCTAGCGCCGAGTACTCGCTGGTCACGCCGGCGGACCGGGCCGTTCTGCCCGATCCGGGTCTTGCGCTGATGGCCGGGCCGGTCACGAGCGTGGTCGAGACGTTCCGCGACGTCGTCGACATTCATGGGTCGCGGGACGCAGTGGCGCAGGGCGAGCACACCTGGACCTATGGCGCGCTGTTGCGTGCTGCCGAGGACATTGCCCTGGGGTTGCGAACTCAGGACGTGAGCTCTGGTGATGTGGTGGCCGTGACCGGGGTCAGAAGCTTCGGATTGGTGGCCGGCGTGCTGGGTGTGCTCATGTCCGGCGGCGTGTTGCTTCTGATAGACCCCGCCCTGCCCAGACGCCGCCGGGATCTGATGATGGCCGAAGCCAGCGCCGGTTTGATGCTGGTGGTTCAGGACCAGGGCGGCCCCGCCCCGTTGGAATCGGGCAACGCCGTTCGAACCCTGCGGCTCGGGGCGGACGATGGTCAACTCGAAGCCGGTGTGTCCGGTGACGCATCCGGCGTGCTGCCGGTGCCCTCGCCGGAACAAGTGGCCTATGTGTTCTATACCTCGGGCAGCACCGGCGTGCCCAAAGGCGTTCTGGGGGTACATCGGAGCCTGGCCCATTTTGTCGATTGGCAGCGGACCGCGTTTGAGATCGGCCCGGCGGATCGGGTCGGCCTGCTCACCGGATACGGCTTCGATGTGATTCTGCGAGACCTCTTTCTGCCCCTGCTCAGCGGTGCCACGCTGTGCCTGCCGCCGCCGGACGGCATGTCCGATGTGCCGGGGTGGTTGTCGCAGGAACGGATTTCGGTGCTGCACACCGTGCCCAGTCTGGCCCAGTCCTGGCTGATGGACGAGCCGGGGAATAGGGATCTGGCTTGCCTGCGCTGGGTGTTCATGGCGGGTGAGCCGTTGACCGGTTCCCTGGTGGCCCGATGGCGTGAGGCGTTCCCGGGCACCGGCTCCATCGTCAATCTCTATGGTCCCACCGAGACGACCCTGGCCAAATGCAGCTATCGCGTCCCGATTGATTGTGGTCAGGGTTTGCAGCCGGTGGGTTGGTCTTTGCCCCAGAGTCAGGCGTTGGTGCTGTCTCAGGAAATGCGGCTGTGTGGTCTGTATGAACCTGGCGAGGTGTTTGTTCGGACACCGTTCCGCAGCGCGGGGTATCTGAATCTGCCGGATCAGACCCGCTTGCGTTTTATCCAGAACCCGTACTCCTCAGACCCGGACGACCGGCTGTACCGGACCGGTGACCGGGGGCACTACCGTTCGGATGGCGCTCTGGTGATCACCGGGCGGACGGATGATCAAGTCAAGATACGGGGGGTGAGGGTCGAGCCCTCCGAGGTGAGCGCGGTCCTTGCCCGCCATCCCTTGGTTTCGTCCTGCGTGGTGGTCTCCGCATCGGACGAGTCGGATTCCATCGTTTTGTTGGCCTATGTGCAGGCTCGCCCGGACGCGGACGACCCGGAGCGGGTGTTGCGAGCGTATCTGGCGGAGTGTCTGCCCGCGCCGATGATTCCCCGGGCGTTTCTGTTTCTGGATCGGCTCCCGCTGCTTCCCAGTGGCAAGGTCGATCGTGCGGCCTTGCCGCGACCGGCGTTCGATGCACCGGCCGCGCCGAGTCCTGCGGTACGTCCCCGGGATCGGCTCGAGCAGCAGGTGGCCGGCATCTGGGCGGAGGTGTTCGAGCTGGAAACCATCGGGGTGGAGGACGACTTCTTCGATCTGGGTGGCCACTCGCTGCTGGCCACCCGGGTGCTATCTCGAATCAATCGTGTCTTCGGTGTCGAGTTGCCGCTGCGACGTCTGTTTGAGGCGCCGACCGTGGCCGGTTTGAGCGGGTTTCTGCGGGACGCCCTGATGCCGGAGAGCGAGATCGCGACGCCGCCCATCGTCAAGCGGTCCCGCAAGCGCTCGTCGAAACCGTCATGATCGCGAGGAGGCTCGTGAGGGATGAATCCGGCTTCCCGATTGGTTGGCATCTATGCTGCAGCCAAAACCCAAAGGGCACCGTCAAGGTTGATCGCAACGCTGCGATGTCGCAGGCGGACCGGGTTTGACCAGCCAAAGCCAATGGGGGCTTGAGTACCGATGACGCATTCCCCGGCCACAAGGCCATCTGTTCCAGTGCAGCACGACGCAGATCTGAGCGACGAGGCCTATGTGGTCCCGGCATCCTTCGCACAGCAGCGGCTGTGGCTGTTGGATCAGTTTGCCCCCGGAACCGCCAACTACAACATACCGAGATTGCTTCGGCTGTCGGGCCGGCTGGACCGATCGGCCCTGACCCGCACCCTGAACGAAATCGTTCGCCGACACGAAGTGCTGCGCACTACCTTCGCTGAGCGGGCCGGCAGGCCGTTGCAGATCATCGCCGACGAAATGCATGCCGAGATGCCGGTGGTTGACCTGGGTCATTTGCCCGAGTCCCAGCGCGAAGCCGAGGCGCTGCGGTTGGCGGAACAGGAAATCAGGCGGGGGTTCGACCTCAAGCAGGGTCCCCTGTGGCGCGCCAACCTGTGGTGTCTCGATTCGGACCAGCATCTTGTTCTGCTCAATCTCCATCATGTGATCTCCGACGGCTGGTCCATGGGTGTGCTCAACCACGAACTCACCGCGCTTTACGGCGCCTTCGTCCAAGGCCTGCCGTCACCGCTGCCTGAACTCCCCATCCAGTACGCCGATTTCAGCGAATGGCAGCGGGAGTGGTTGAGCGGCGATGTGCTGGAACGGCAACTGAATTACTGGCGCGAACAACTGCGGGACGTGCCGGTTCTGGATCTGCCCCTGGACCGGCCCCGCCCGCCGGTGCAGAGCTTCGAAGGCGCGTCGCGAAGCGTGAGTATTCCCGAAGCCCTTTCCAGAGACTTGCAGACCCTCGGGCAACGGCATCAGGTCACCCTGTTCATGACGCTGTTGGCTTCGTTTCAGGTATTGCTCCACCGCTACAGCCAGCAGGACGACATCGCGGTCGGATCGCCCATTGCCGGTCGCAACCGGACCGAACTGGAGGGGCTGATCGGCTTTTTCGTCAACACCCTGGTCATGCGGACCGACCTCTCGGGTTCGCCCACCTTCAGCGAGCTTCTGAAACGGGTACGCACGGTTTGTCTCGGCGCCTACGAGCATCAGGACCTCCCGTTTGAGAAGCTGGTGGAGGAACTCCGGCCGGAACGGGACCTGAGCCGCAACCCCCTGTTCCAGGTTGCGTTCGTGCTGCAGAACACACCGGGTTTCGCGTTCGAACTGCCGGACTGCGAGATCACGGTGCTCCCGTCCCCCACCCAGACGGCGAAGTTCGACCTCACCCTGTCTCTGCATCAGGATGCCGACGGAATAGGCGGATCGCTGAGCTTCAATACCGATCTGTTCGATTCCGCCTCCATCGATCGTCTGCTGGAAAACTATCTCGTTCTTCTGGGGGCCATCGTCGATGATCCCGAGATATCCATATCCGAACTTCCGCTCCTGACAGAAGGTGAGCGACGGCAACCGTTCATCGAGCTGAACGCCACCCAGGTGGCCTATCCGCGGGAAAGCGGCATTGCCGAGCTGTTCGACGCCCAGGTCGAGAAGCGCCCGGACGCGGTCGCCCTGGTGTTCGACCAGCAGCAGGTGAGCTACCGCGAGCTCAATGATCGAAGCAATCGCCTCGGCCGCTACCTGCGCACGCTCGGGGTTGAGCGCGGCAGTCTGGTGGGCATTGCGATGCCGCGCTCGGTGGACATGGTGGTGGGCATTCTGGGCATTCTCAAGGCGGGTGGGGCGTATGTGCCCCTGGACCTGGCGTATCCGCGAGAGCGCATCGCCTACATGCTGCAAGACACCGGGGCAGCACTCTTGTTGACCCATTCCGAGCTGCGCGATCGGGTGCCGGATTTCCAGGGGCGCTTGCTTTGCGTCGATGACGAACAGTCCAGCATCGAGCAGCAATCCGAAACCAACCTGGAGTGCGGGTCGGCGTCCACCGACCTGGCCTATGTCATGTACACCTCCGGTTCCACCGGCCAGCCCAAGGGTGTGCAGATTCCGCAACGTGGTGTCGTGCGCCTGGTGCGCGGCGCCAACTATGTCGACCTGGATGCAGAACAGGTGCACTTGCTGTTGGCGCCCATCGCCTTCGATGCATCCACCTTCGAGTTATGGGGTGCTTTGCTGAACGGCGCCCGCTGCGTCTGTTTTCCCGATGAAGCCCCGACCATTCAGGCGCTGGGCGAGGTGATCCGGCGCGAGGGTGTGACCACCCTCTGGCTGACCGCATCCCTGTTCAATATGATCGTGGATGAAGCACCGGAAACCCTGGCCGGGACCAAGCAACTGCTTACCGGCGGTGAGGCGTTGTCGATCGCCCATGTCCGCCGTGCCCAGGCGGCTTTGCCCGACACACAGCTCATAAACGGGTACGGGCCAACGGAAAGCACCACCTTTGCCTGCTGCCACCCGATTCCCAATCCTCTGCCTGACCACCTGCGCTCGATCCCCATCGGCCGACCCATCTCCAACACCCGGGTATATGTGCTGGACGCAAGTTTGAGTCCGGTGCCGGTGGGGGTGCCGGGGGAACTGTATATTGGTGGCGATGGGCTTGCCCAGGGGTACCTGGGTCAAGCCGAACTGACTGCCGAAAGGTTCCGTCCCGATCCCTTCAGCGAGGAGGCCGAGGCGCGTATCTACAAAACCGGTGACCGTGCCCGGGTGCTTGGCGACGGAACGCTGGAGTTTCTGGGACGTATCGATCATCAGGTCAAGATTCGGGGATTCCGGATCGAGCCCGGCGAGATCGAGGCGGTGTTGACGGATCATGCAGGGGTCCGCCAAGCGACGGTTATCGTGCAGGGTCCCGAGGCGGGGGGTGACAAGCACCTGGTCGCGTTTGTGGTCCCTGCTGAACCGGATCTGGACGAGGCGGCCCTGCGAACCCATCTGTCCGGCACACTGCCGGCATACATGCTGCCCACGGCCATCGTCATGATGGATGCCCTGCCCATCACCGCCAACGGCAAGATCGATCGCAAGGCACTGCCGGCGCCAGTCCCAGCGGACACCCCGAACGGTGAACCCACGGCCGTGCCCGAGACCGAGACGGAACGTCGGCTGGTGGAGATCTGGGCGGATCTGCTCAAGCTCGACACGCTGGGTATCCACGACAATTTCTTTTCCCTGGGGGGACATTCCCTGCTGGCGACCCAGCTGGTGTCCAGAATTGCCGTGGCGTTCTCGGTGAACCTGAGTCTGCCCACGGTGTTTGAGTCGCCGACGGTGCAGGAGCTGGCGCGGCACCTCGACGCTGACGCGGGCGTGGCCGGGACGGACACGATACCTGCCGTACGCCGGGAACTGCGCCGGTTGCCGGATGAGCCGATACGAGCGCAGGCACCCCCGGAGGTGTTGGCGCCGGCACGGTCGACCGAATCGATCCTGACGGATATCTGGCGCGAGTGTCTGGGCAATAAACAGATCGATCGCGACGCAAACTTTTTTGAAATCGGCGGGCACTCGCTCCTGGCCGTGAAGCTCATCTACGAAGTGGAGCAACGTCTTGGGAAACGGCTGCCCCTGGCGCATGTGTTCGAACATCCGACCCTCCGGGAGATGACGGCATTCATCGAGCACAAGGACACGGCCACGTCATCCCGAACGCTTGTTCCCATCAAGGCAACGGGCTTCAGAACGCCCTTTTTCTGTATCCATGGCCGGGCCGAAGCCCTGGGTCGCTACATGGATGACGAGCAGCCCTTTTATTGGTTGCATCACGGTCAGGACGCCCAGAGAACCCCTTACATGAGCGTCGAAGACATTGCGGCCCTGCACCTGGCTGACATCCGGGAATGTCAGCCCAAGGGCCCGTACTGCCTGGGCGGGTTTTCCTTTGGCGGGCTGCTTGCCCTGGAGATGGCCCGGCAGCTCCGGGCACAGGGCGAGGAAGTGGCGTTGCTGGCCCTGTTCGACCCGTCGGCCCCGCTACTGGAGATGGAGCTCAAGGACCGGGCTGAACAAACCCGGGCGGCCATGTCCTCCGCTTCGGGGCTTGGGGCCAAGGTCTCCCTTATGGCATCGAAAGCCCTTGCCGTTGCCCGACGCAGGATCAGGTCGCTGCAACAACGGTTTGGAAATCAGCTCAAGCGGCTTAGTGTGGCCCGCCGGCTGCGCAGCGGCAGGGAGTTGCCGCCGGAACTGGCGGTGTTCCGCCTGGTCCAGCATTTTCGCCAGGCGGCGCGGGCGTATCAGTACAAACCCTACCCAGGACGCATCGTCCTGTTCGTACCCGAGGGGCGCCAGGGACCGGACAAACAGCGTCAGCGACTCGAGCGCCAGTGGCGGGACATCGCCGCGGGTGGGCTTGAAATCCACCGGGTCGAGGGCGCGGTGGGCCACCACCGGATCGTGGAGGAGCCCTACGTCCAGAACCTGGTGGCGCAGTTGGACGACTGTCTGCGCCAGGCGCAGGCGCCTTCGATGCAAGACGTGTACGATGCGCCCGATCCCCGGCTTCGAACCGCAGGCTAGCGCATAACCCGTGGACCTTGCCTTCCTCTGACTGCCTTTCTCATCGCAACCGGTGTGCTCGTCTCCTACGGGGCGAAAGGCCTGCTAACTGCTGCGCGGTAAACTACTATGACCTGGCGCGCCACCCATGTAGTCAAGGCCCGAGCGTATGCCGAATTCGTCGTCACGAAGGCTTGCCGTCATTCTGCACGCCGACGTGATCAACTCGACCGCGTTGGTTCATCGCGATGAATCCGTCGCCCACGATCGTATTCAGGACGCGTTCCGCCGGTTTTCGGAGACGATTCAGTCCTACGGAGGCGTAACCCTTGAACTGAGGGGCGATGCCCTGCTGGCGGAGTTTGGCCGGGCGTCGGATGCGGTCTCCGCGGCCCTGTCTTTCCAACGGACCAACCGGGCTTACAATGACACCGTGGGCGGGCAGATTCAGGCGCAGTTGCGGGTCGGACTCAGCCTGGGGGAGGTCATCATCGCCGACAGCACCGTGACCGGGGTCGGCGTGGTTCTGGCGCAGCGTCTTGAGCAACTGGCGGTTGCGGATGGTGTCGTTATCCAGGGGGCGGTCCGCGAGGCCGTCCCGACGCGACTCCCTTTTAGTTACGAGAACCTGGGCGAACAAATGCTGAAAGGCTTCGAGCGGCCGATCGGCGCGTTTGCAGTTTCACTCGAACCGGGTGGGTCGATACCGGGCCCGGAAACGGCCCCTGACACAGAACCCCGTCACGCTGCGTCATCCGCCCCCGACGTCGTTGTGCTTCCGGACACGCCCTCCATCGCCGTCCTGCCGTTCGAGAATCTGAGCAACGACCCGGAACAGGGTTACTTCGCCGACGGCGTTGCCGGCGACATCATCATCGCCCTGGGCCGTATCCGGCAATTCTTCGTGATTGCGCGTAACACCACATTCTCATACAAGGGCCAGACGGCGGATGCCAGGACCGTCGCCCGCGAGCTGGGCGTGCGCTATGTGTTGACCGGGACCGTTCGCAAGGCGGGCAATCGGATCCGGGTGTCGGCACAGTTGGTGGAAGGCGCGACCGGCAACCCGCTATGGGCGGAACGGTACGACCGTGAGCTGGTGGATGTTTTCGATGTCCAGGACGAAATCACCGGGCACGTGGTGGGCGCCATCGAACCGGAACTGACCCGAGCGGAATGGGAGCGCGCCAAGGCCAAGAAACCGGAAAACCTGGACGCGTGGGATTGTGTGGTCCACGCGATTGCCTTGATGATGGAGTTGTCCGACCAGGCCAGTGCCAAAGCCTCGGATTTGCTGGATCAGGCGGTCGCGCTCGATCCGACCTATGCCCGGGCCTATGGGCATAAGGCCTGGCTGGCGATATGGCGTTCATTCCAGGGGTGGTCACCGATTGACCAGGCCGTGGCATCGGCGGTCGAGGATTCTGCACGCGGTCTTCAGCTCGATGCCAACGAGCCCTGGTGTTATATCGGCCGCGCCTTTGTGGGCTTCGCCACCCGGGACGCCGAACTCGCCCTCTCGTCCACACAGAAAGCCATCCAGCTCAGTCCAAGTTTCGCCTTCGGTCATTCCATACTGGGCTTTGCATTGGCCATGGCGGGCCGCGGGGAAGAAGGGCTAAAAGAGATCGAGTTGGCCATGCGGCTGAGCCCCAGGGATGTGCGGCAGGAGTCGCAGTTCCAACTCCACTATGCCTTCGCTCAATTCCAGGCGGAAAACTATCAGGAGGCGGCCCGTGCCGCCGAAAGGGCGACACTGGCGCGACCGACTCACGTTCCGCCACAATGGTTTCTGATGGCGAGTTATGGCCACCTGGGTCTGAAGGACAAAGCTCAGCAGGCCCAGGACCGGCTGAAGAACCATGTGCCGGGATTCTTGCCTGCCGCGGAGGCTGTCCCCAATATTTACGCACTGGATGCGGACCACGAACGCGTGCTTGACGGTTTGCGCAAAGCCGGCGTATTGGATGCCTGAGGCGTTCTGGTTCAGCGCGGATAATACGTCGCCTGTTCTGACCATGGGCGCACCCACCAGGAGATCGATGTGAACAAACGGATTGATTGGAACCTGAAGATGGTGCGCAGTCGCGAGGCCCGTGAACTGTTGCCTAAGCAGACCCAGGCGCCGACGCGCACGGATTGGGGCAAGATCCGGGTCGGCCATCTGGATACGGGTTACACCCGGAACGAGGTGTTCGGGGATTGGGCATCGGGTGCCCAATGGCTGGATACAAAAAAGGGCATCAACCTGCGGGAGGGTGGGGAGCTTCCCGAGGACCCGCTGGACTATGAGGGCAACCCGGGACACGGAACCCGCACGGCCAGCGTGCTCTGCGGAGAGATGGACCCTCCCCATGGGGAACAGGGCATCACCAGCGAGGTCGGTGTTGCACCCCGCCTGCCGGTCATCCCCTGCCGGGTGGTGAACCGGGTTGTGCTGACCCCGGAGCGGAACCGTGCGGCGGTGGCCAAGGGCATCAAGCATTGCCGCAAGAAAAAATGCCAGGTCATCAGCATCAGCCTGGGTATGCCGTTCTTCTTTATCGGCACGGGCGGCGGTCTGGGACGGGCCGTGGACAAGGCTTATGACGACGGGATCATCATCGTGGGGGCGGCGGGTCAGATCGTCAGCAGCGTGGTCTACCCGGGCAAGTACAAACGCACCATCGGCGTCGGCGGCGTGAGCTGGCAGCGTCGAATCTGGTTTGAGTACGATGCGGGCGTCGAGCGGGTCGATGTCTGGGCGCCGGCCGAAGAGGTGCTCAGAGCAGACAGTCTGGCGCCGGAAGGGGTCGCCGTGCGCGATCCCATCGAAGGTGACGATCCCGGTGTGTTTTCATTCAGTTCCGGCTCCCACGACGGAAAGCTGGGTACCGGGGACGGCACCTCCTATGCCACCGTCCATGTGGCCGCGGCCGCCGCCATGTGGCTTAGGGCTCGCGGGGATGACATCGACCGGAAGTATTCGGAACCCTGGCAGCGGGTAGAGGCGTTTCGCTGGCTGCTGCGCAAGACTGCGCAGACCATCAACGGTGAGCAACCCGCCAACAGAACCGGTGTGCTGGATATTCAGGCCTTGTTGACCGCGTCGTTGCCGGCGGCCAGCCGTTTTAAAAAGGCGAAGAAGGACAAGGGTTCCTGGAGTTGAGGACGGAATCGGCGATAGGCCTTGTGTTGTTGGCAGTCTGGCCGGGCCTCAAGTGCAACTGATACGACTTTTCAAACGGGATCTGGCCAAAGAGGTGGCGAGCTGGGTGGACGGCGGGTTGATCTCGGCCGATCAGGCCCGCGCCATCTGCGGTCTCTACGGTGTCGAATATGGCACAAGCCAGGACGGCTCCACCGGCTACCGGCTGCTGGTGGTGCTGGGTTATCTGTTCATCGGCCTGGCCGTCATCACCCTGATTGGCGCCAACTGGGAGCAGATTCCCCGTGGGCTGAGAATGTTTGGCCTGCTTGCCCTGACGGCGGGCACCCAGGGATTCGGGCTGAGGCTTTATCTAAGCGGGAAGTCGTCGGGCGCGGCGGCCGTATTTCTGCTCGGAAATCTGTTCTACGGCGCCTCGATCATTCTGGTCGCGCAGATCTATCATCTCGGCGAGCATATGCCGGACGGGGTTCTCTGGTGGGCGTTGGGCAGCCTGCCGTTCGGCCTGCTGCTATTGAGTCCCTGGCTGACCCTGTTCACGATGCTGCTGGCCTTGATTTGGTTTGTGCTTGAATACAACCTGGGCTTTTTTCCAACGCTGTTCCCGCTGTTCATGGCCGCGGCCCTGTATGTCCTGATCAAGGGGCGGACCAGCACGCCGTTGTTTCTCACCCTGGTTGTCAGCGTTGCTCTCTGGATCGAGGGGTCCCTGTCCCTGGTCTGGGGCCGGGCAGGCGACCTGCTCAATTTTCACGCCGAGCATTTCGGCGCCGGTCTCGCCTTGCTTGTGTTTGCCCATGCTTTTGGCCACTGGCTGGACGGGCGGGCCAGCGCCAAGGCTCGGGACTACGGCGTGTTGCTGACGCTTTGGACGCTGCGCTTCGGCATTCTCGCCATGCTGGTGCTGAGCTTTGCCGATCCCTGGGTGGAACTGATCGATGCCGACTGGCCGCACCAGGCATCCATGTGGCTGGTGGTTGTGGCCTTGCTTGCGGCCGCCCTGTGGTTGGGCTGGAAGAGCGGGTCGCTGCAAACGCTGGCGCCGATCGCGGCGTTGTGCGTGCTGTCACTGGCCGCTGTTGTGCCCATGGACGATGAGGCGAATGCGGTCTACTTCCAGATCGTCTGGAACATCGCCCTGGTGGCCGCCGGGATCTGGCTGATGTTGCGCGGGATACGCGACGGTATTTCTCACTACTTCTTTCTCGGCATTGCGACCATCCTGCTGGTTGCGTTCATGCGCTATGTCGATCTGATCGGCGACTACGTCGGCGGCGCCATTTTGTTTATGGTTCTCGCGGCGCTGTTGTTGGGCGCTGCCCGCTATTGGCGGACGCGCCAGCCCCGGGAAGGCGCGTCATGAGTCGCTCAAGGATCGCGCTGGGTCTCGGCCTCGGCATCGCGCTCCAGGTGCTGGTTGTTGCGGGTATGGTGGTCCAGGCCGCCCTGCCCCTGTGGACCGGCACAGAAGTTCGCCTCAAGACCGTGCCGGTGGATCCGCGCTCCATGTTTCGCGGCAACTTCGCACGCCTGCGATACGACATCAGCCGACTGCCCGGTGAGGTTGCCGGGGACTTGGGGATGCCCCGCATCGGCGAGGTCGTCTATGTGCGCCTGCGACCGACCGGGAACGGCCTGTACGATCTTGCCGGCGCGTCGCTGGAAAAGCCCACGGAGGGCGTATTCCTGCGCGGTCGTATCGGATCGAAGCGTGCCCCCTACCGGGTCAACTACGGGATCGAGGCCTTCTTCGCGCCCAAGGACAAAGCCCTGCAACTGGAGCAGGATCTGCGTGGAGACGGTGTGGCTGTTTTGATGGTCGCCGAAAGCGGCCGTGCCGCACTCAAGGATGTGGTGCCTGGCGCGCTCCAGGAGTGATGGTCCCCAACCTGGTTGGTGCTTGGTGTGCCCCAGGAGTGATGGTTCCGAATCAGTCGTGCCGTGGCTGCAGGCGAAGGTACCCGACACGTCAGCGTCCGTGTTGCGACGGGAATAAGGCAAAGGGTCTGCCCGGTTTTCTGTGAGGCCAGTCGAGAGTACTCTTTGACAACGCCCAGTTTTTGGGGTCAGGAGGCAGCACGGGCAAAGTGAAAACCGACGACACAATCCGAGTAAGTCGAGATCTATCCGTGCGGATGTCCGATCTGCGAGAGCGCTCGAAATTGTTGGTGAGGCTGCGCGGCGGGTATCGCAGGAGACCAGGGATACACATCCCGAGATCCCCTGGTCTGGCATCATCGGGTTCCGCAACGTGCTTGCTCACAAGTATGGTGCGATTGACTATTGTCGGCTTCATAGCGTTCTAAACGAAGGCGTGCCGATACTCATTGCCTCGTTGGAGGACATACTCGAAGCCCCGATTTACTCGCGGGGATCGGTGACACATCGGGGTGTGTTCACGCGAACCTGAAGTTCACTCTGAGCCACGCCGGGCTTGTCGGCTCGCGGACACACACCAAACTCGGATCTTCAGTTCAGATCCAGCGCTTTGCCGCACGCCAGCTCCTATAATCAAGTCAGGGTGGGTTGGGCCCGTGCTATTTTTGGGATTGGACACATCGGCTTCAGTTCGATCCTGTCCAGTATCAGTGAGGGGTTTTTCAGTATGTCGGCTGCGTCGGGTGCGAACTTTCGAGACCGGGATTGGGACGTGCTGCTGCACAGCATTGAACGGGGTAATTGCATTCCGTTGCTGGGTCCGGATGTGCCTGTCACCCAGGATGCCGGGACAAAAAACAATCTGGCGGTGGAACTCTCCAGAGAGCTGGCCGAGATTCTCATGGAGGAGAAGCGATTCCCGGTTCCCGATGCCAACAACCTGAGCCTGGTCACCCAGATGTTCCAGAATCAGTTGAGCCGAGCCGACCTGGTGGTGGAAGTCGAGCGCTTCTACCAGAAGCACGCAGACGCGCTTTCCGACTGCGAAGACCCGACATTTAAGCGTCTTGCCGCCCTGCCGTTCAGCCTGTTCGTGACATCCCGTCACGACGCATCCCTGGACCATTGTCTTAAGGCGCTGGGAAAACAACCGCGAACCGAAAGCTACCAGTTCAAGGGGGATCGACGGGATATTCTCGGGCGTCTGGGCACCGTCGAGGCGCCACTCCTATACCAGCTGTACGGCACCTTCGACGCGCCAGACTCTCTGGTGCTCACCGAGGGCGATCAGCTTGAGTTCCTGCGTTCCGTGGTGGCGGAAAACCCGAAACTGGCCACCGACCTGACCAATTTTTTCAGTGGAAAGAACTTCCTGTTTCTCGGCTTCGGGCTGGGCAATTATCACCTGCGGGTGCTGCTGCACGTGCTCGATCTCAACAAATCGGCGAGATCGTTCGCCTTGGAGAACACCCCGGTCGTTGAGGCGCAGGACGACTTCGCCGAGATGTTCAACGAGAGTGTGCTGTTCTACAACGAACTCGGTTATAGCGCCCTCAAGCTGCTGGACAGTGGGCTGGATGATTTTATCGAGGAACTCCATGGGCGCTGGGAAGCGCGTCATCCCGCCGGCAGTTTCGTCCCGGCCGCCGAGGCCGTCACCGGTGGCGGCCAGGATGAAGGTGCAAAGCCCAGCGTGTTCATCTCCTACGTAAAGGAAGATGAGGAACGCGCCCAGGCCTTGTTCGATGATTTGCGCAAAGAGGGGCTCAACCCCTGGATCGACACAGACGGGCTCAGGTTCGGGGCGAAATGGAACGACACCCTGGAGGATACCGTCGCTCGGGATGTGGATTACTTTATCGTCCTGCAAAGCCGAGCATTGAGTGACCGGGTCGAGAGCTACGTCCACAAGGAGGTCAAGCTTGCCCTGGAGCGGCAGGACCTGCGGGCCGGCCGGTTCATCTTCCCGGTCCAGATCGACCAGGACGCGGAGCGGCTCGAAGCTCTGGAGCGGGCCAAGATCCAAACGGGAACACTGTTTGACTGGGGCACCGACGTGCCCTCCCTGGCGCGCGAGATTCGCCGCGAACACGCACGGCAGCAGAGGCGCTAAGCATGGTTGATCCCAAC
>Ga0316196_10000400_pt1 | contig 16515 bp, 16 predicted proteins | sample Eddsed2cm_MG_FD_204938 | JGI IMG/M metagenome (GOLD analysis project Ga0316196, IMG submission 204938) | Coastal sediment microbial communities from Maine, United States - Eddy sediment 2 cm | ecosystem: Environmental > Aquatic > Marine > Coastal > Sediment | place: USA: Maine | collected... | reverse complement strand
ATGGTGATATTTAGTGCGGCAACCGCGGCCAGCCCGCCGATGATGGCGAAGCGCCCCAGGGTCTGCATGGTCGTATGCATGACCTTGATTTCGTCATCCGGGTAAGGATCACCATGTTCGTTGATGGTAGGCACCGCCTCGACCGTCATCGCGTCCGCGACCACATCCTGTACCACGTAACCGGTTGGCGCCAGCAGCGTCGCGATGACGAACCATATTTCGACCTTCATGATTTCAGCCATCGCCTGCGTATGCGCGATAATGCTGTACATGATCAGTATGCTCAACGTAATCAGACCGGCGCCGATATAGACCAGCAGTGCTTTGCGGCGCCAGATCAGATCGACCAGGTGCCCCAGCGGCATTTTCAGCGTCCACGGGATCCCTGCCCAGAATGCCAGGCCGGCGAGAAAGGCAGCAGAAAGGTCCAGGTACTCCTTGATGAAAAAAGTACCGACGATCGCGGTCAATCCCTGTACCCCCGCAGCCAGGTAAATCATTAGCGGCGGCAGGTATGACCAGCGGAAATGGCGTCCGAGATCGAGAAAAGTATTATCGAACCAGCGCCAAACAGGATTATCGGTCATGATCTTTCGCTTTGAAAATAAAAACTGAAGCCTATCATAAACATACTGAATCATGGGAGCAGGAGTACTTGATCTTCATCCTTGGCTCTCAAGTACTCTGACTCCTTGAACCTCAGGTTTTAATCAATATGCGGCCCTAATATAAAATCAACCGAATAAAACTGATGATCCTCAAGCTCAGCACTAATATCATCCCAGTCATAATCCGGATTATTCTCTTCGATCTCGGCTATTAACCCGACGACATGCCGATAGGCCTCGTGCTCTTCTAAATCCTCAGGGATTTCTATCACTCTTATAGCCGCTGCATCTTTGGCAGGCAGAACCATAATCTTTGGCATACCTTTCTCCTTCTAACGAAATGTTTCAAAATGTATAAGTGAATAATAGAGTAAATAACAGGGGCAGACCTCGATTACAACCTGAATTACAATCAAGGGGTCAGAGTCGTTGATTACTTAGGCCCGACAGCGGCCTATGCCAACAAATCGCGACTTATCCATCGTCAAATATCCACACCCATTAACCGTTGATCATTCGATCAGCAATGCTATACGATCTTTTACTAAACCAGATGGGGCCCTATCTTACACCCATCATTACAGACACTGCCGAATCGAATGCACGTAATTCAAGACGACAAGGCAGTCTATATAATGCTCTAGATAGATACTGACAATGACATTTCGACCAGTTACTGTTTATAGTTTATACCTCGGCTTATTGTTAATTCCTGGAGTGCCGAATACAGTGTTAGCAAACGAATTAATCATCGATGACAGGAGCAGTGGCAACATGGCTTCAAACATCGGCACTGAATGGCGATTCGTTGCCGATACGGTGATGGGCGGTGTATCTAGCGGGGATGTCACGCTCGATAGTCATAACGATAGAAACTGTCTGCGCATGCGCGGCAACGTCTCCACCAAAAATAACGGCGGTTTCGTGCAAATATCGTTATCGCTATCCGATAGTGGGGTGTTTGACGCCTCAGACTATGACGGGATCGAGTTCGAAGTATCCGGCAATAGTGAAAGTTATAACGTCCACTTGCGGACTACCGGGCCCTGGTTCCCCTGGCAGTCGTATCGCGCCAGTTTCACTGCAACACCCGACTGGCAAACGGTACGCATCCCATTCAGCAAACTGGAAGCCTATAAAACCTCGCAGGCATTTCGACAGAACAAACTCAAGCGTGTTGGCCTGCTTGGCATCGGCCGCGAATTCCAGGCGGACCTGTGCCTGGCAGCCATCAGGTTTTATTCCAGGTAAGCCATGCAAGCGGAATCAACAGCCATCATTATCGGAGCCAGCGGCGGCCTGGGCAGAGCGCTGTGTGAGCAATGGCGGCAGGACGATGGCATCGACAAGGTAATTGCCATTAGCAAGCAGCCTGAAGATAACAGGTCGACGTTGCCAGCCATTCAGACTATTAAGTGCGATTACAGTGAAGCATCTATCGCCCGGGCCTGTGAAAAGATAAAGTCACTGGCCGGCCCGATAACCCGTGTGTGCATATGCAATGGACTGCTGCATAACGATCATATCTCACCAGAAAAGCGTATCGATGATATCGGGCTAGAAGCATTGCAGGAAGTGTTCAACGTCAACAGCTTCATCCCTATACTCTGGTTGAAAGGGCTGCTGCCGCTGATAAAAAGCAACGATGATTGCATCGTCACCGTATTCAGCGCACGAGTCGGTAGCATCAGTGATAACCGCACCGGCGGCTGGTACAGTTACCGTGCCTCTAAGGCAGCCCTCAACATGCTGCTGAAAACTGCTGCGATTGAATTCGCTAGAAGAGCTAAGAACGTCAAACTGATCGCCTTTCAACCTGGCACAACAGATACCGCCCTGTCTAAACCATTCCAGGCGTCGGTGAAGCCGGAGAACCTGTTCACAGCGGAATTCGTCGCACAACGTCTCGTTGATATAATGAATCGACAAAAAGTAGATGGCGAACTGTCATTCATCGATTGGGAGAACAAGAAAATTGACTGGTAGTGAAACCACCGCAAAAGCACTCGGCTACGCCGGACTTATACCTTTCGTGGTGTTCAGCATTGGCTGCTGGATACCCCTACCCTATGTGACCAATGCGCCATATATACTCATTACCTATGGTGCCGTCATCCTGTCATTCATGGGTGCAGTGCATTGGGGTGTGGCCATGGCGAATAAGGATCAGCAACAGGGCAAATTTTTCATCTCTAGCGTGCTCCCGGCATTGATCGCCTGGCCTGCCCTGCTATTGGCCCAGTCACTGGCCCTGGTAATACTACTGGCCGGATTCATCGGGCTGTATACCTATGACAGGTCAGTAGAAAAAGCACAGGCATTACCAGGCTGGTACATACCGATGCGAACGAGGCTAACCGCGGTAGTTGTACTTTGCCTCGCGAGTGCATTGCTCTCAGTCATCATGAATTAATATTACACAGAACCAACGGTGCAGACAGCGTTGATGGCTGTTGATGCCCGTTGATGCTTCAACACAGACATACTGAATGACCTATGAACAATCTAGTATTTGAAATTGACGCTATTTCTCAGTTGGCACTGAAGGTTATGAAAGCGATACTGGCCAGGGATGAGGAAGCGCAAGCAATCATGCAAGACGATTCTGGACCGCTCGCCCTGGCTTCCGCCCTGTCCGAATTTTTTCAGGTCGCCGCTGCAGTAGAAGCGGATCAGTGCCATCTGGATTCAGATGAATTGACTGAATTCGGTGCTTACGGTCTCGATCTACTGGACAGGCTCGATTTTCTGGTTCGAAAGCTTGAAATTATGGATCACAGGGATGATATGTCGCGTGTCTTTCCGTCACTGGCGGTGTGGCTCGCGCGCCATGATGCGATCATCGACAACCTTGCAGGTACGGCTGATGGTTTCGGCATGCTTGTCAACGGACTGAGCGAACCGCAAGACCTCGCCGAGATGTGTCAAATCATGGAAGAAGTCATTGAAGCCACTTCCGAGACTTTGCAACTGGACGAGGACAAGAGTGATGCATGGCGCCCCTGGCGCGTCATCAACCTGAATTCAGGCATAGCGGCCACCCGATCATTGGATCCGAAGTTGATGGAGCACACATTCGAGAAACTGGGTCGGCGCCTCCCCTATGACATGCCTGGCTTCTTCGCCGATGGCAAAAGACAGATGATGCTGCAGAACGTTCCTGAAGCCGTCAGTGCGGTGATGAACCGCTATGCAGAAAAGTGGACGAGCAAACCACCCCACTAGTATTGAAAGTATCGTAAGACATACCGCCCTTCAGTATCTACTATGAGGTCGAGACTGCCAGCAAACATTATGATAGCTGACCACAGCGCAGCCAGAGACCACTTTCCTGCCACCTGCGCGCCGTCATACCAGGGCCATCCACTACAGCACCTGGTATCCCGTGCTATGACAAGGTGTATTCAGCTTCAAAATGATGCCAAGATGAGAATTACTATGCACCCTCCTGATAAAGGATCGCTTCACATGGGAGAAGAAGGGCAAAGCATGGCCACCCGGCGTGATACCACTCGCGCAATGGCGGGCTAGCTCGGAAGTGAAGCAGTTGTCTGTGTTAAACAGTGACGAAATTTATCTGGAGTTTGCTTTAAGCCACTGATTAGGAAAACTTGTATGCGCCCGGCACAATTGCTCAAAGTTATAGATAAAGAATTCCAGAGTACACAACACGGTCACCACACCCCGGTCATGCTATGGGGGCCACCTGGCGTGGGGAAGTCACAGATGGTTGCACAGATTGCAGCAAGTCACGAGGTAACACTGATTGACATCCGCCTGTCGCAGATGGAGCCAAGCGACCTCCGTGGCATCCCCTTTCTGAAAGATCAAATTGTCGACTGGGCAATTCCGGCAATGCTGCCGGATGCAAAACGCCATGGTGTTAAAGGCATACTGTTCCTGGACGAGATCACCTCGGCACCGCCGAGTGTTGCCGCTGCAGCCTACCAGCTGATTCTGGATCGCAGCCTCGGTGAATACAAAGTGCCCGATCAATGGGCAATTATCGCGGCAGGCAATCGCCAGGGTGATCGTGGTGTCACCTATACCATGCCGGCGCCACTGGCGAACCGCTTTTCGCATTACGAGGTTGATGTGAACCTGGACGACTGGGTGGCCTGGGCTTATGCAAACGGTATCGATGAACGTGTCATCGGCTTCCTGCGCTTCCGTCCGGACCTCGTGTTCGACTTCGACCCCTCATACAATCCCGTTGCATTCCCATCACCACGCTCCTGGGAGTTCGCTCATCGGGCGTTGCAAAAATTCGGTGAAGACCCTGGTTTGCTGGTCAGTGCCCTGCAGGCCTGTGTCGGCAAAGCCGCTGGTGTCGAACTGAATGCATTCGTCGAGAGCCTGCACCAGATGCCTGACCTGGATGCCATTGTAAGTGGCGAAGACGTTGACGCACCCGCAGAACTCGACCTCCAGTACGCTGTCGCTTCGGCACTTGTTGCCCGTGCCATTCGCGCAAAGGATAGCGTCAACGGCGAGGCGGTAAAAATCCACGGTAATATACTCGGCTATGCCAGCAAGTTCCCGCAACGCGACATGGGTGTAATGATGGTGTCTGACATGCACAGGGCAGTAGGCGAGGATATCTTTGCCGTACCCGAATTCGCAGACTGGGCTGACACGATTGCAGATGTCATGTTGACTTGAGTATCCGCTGTCTCAACCCATGCCTGATATTGAAAACAAACTCGTCTCAGCCCGTACACGCCTGATCCTTGATAAGCCGTTTCTCGGTGCACTCGTGCTCCGGCTGCCGATGATCGAGGGGGATCCGTCGTGGTGTAAGACCACGTTCAGTGATGGCAAGACATTATATTACAATGCCGCGTACGTTAATTCGCTCGATATCGATCAGACACAATTCGCCCTTTCACATGAAGCGCTTCATTGTGCACTATCACATTTCTATCGCCGGGGGCACCGTATCAAGACACGCTGGGACCTTGCCTGTGACTATGCAGTGAACCCGCTGCTGATCAATGATGGTCTCAAACCGACGCCAGATGCCGCTTACCTCGAGGAATACAAGGGGATGACGGCAGAGGAAATCTATCCCTGCCTCGATGATGAAGATGATGAAGATGACGAGCAGGAACAAGACAGCGATACAGACGACAACGAAGACCTCGAAAACAAGCATCAAGGTGATGCAGGTAACGATGATTCGGAAAGGGAACCGGAGCAGGACGACCGATCAGACTCGGAAAATGAACCGGAGCAGGACGACCGATCAGAGGGGGCTGGCAGCAACCAGCACGAAAACCAGAGCAACGGAGGTAGTGCCGCACCAGAACCACAGCCCATGTCTGGCCAGGAACAGGAAGATCTCAATACGCAATGGCAACAACGTCTGGCTGCGGCCGCACAGACGGCGCACCAGAGAGGCCAGCTTGGGGGAGAGATGGCACGCATGGTCGATTTTCTGCTGCAGCCACGGCTTCCCTGGCGCATGTTGCTACAACGATACATGACGATGACCGCACGTGATGATTACAGTTATTCCAGGCCGTCATCGCGACGCGGCAATCCCGCCGTCTTCCCAAGACTGCGCAGTTCCGAAACCAGCGTCGTTGTGGTGATCGATACAAGCGGCTCGATATCAGAGGAAGAGATCGGGGAGTTTATTTCCGAGATCGATGCGATCAAGAGCCACGTAAGGGCACGTATCACATTATTAACCTGCGATTCGGAGCTCAATCACGGCTGCCCCTGGTATTTCGATCCATGGGATGACTTCTCCCGGGATATTGCAATACATGGTGGCGGCGGCACCAACTTCAGGCCGCCGTTTGAATGGATCGAAAACCAGGACCGTGCCCCCGACCTGCTAGTGTACTTCACTGATGCCATGGGTATATTCCCCCGGGCAGAACCGATGTACCCTGTACTGTGGTTGGTCAAGGGTCAGGCAACAGTACCCTTTGGTCAACGTGTCCAACTGAACTGAGACGACTACAACCGGATTGACGACATGATTAGAGCCTACTCACAGCGTCTAACTAACCCGTACTACGGCCAGATGCAGATTGCCGAGTCAGAACGCGCCCGCGCCGTATCCATGGACTGTGAAACCTGGGAGATTCATTTTCTTAACAAGTATGTTACGACTAATAACCACGACGGGAACAGGACTAAAGGCACTTTCAGACGAGCCGCCGTGATCGAACACAGTCAACTGAAGACGCTTTCACAGCAATCGTCGTCCGGGGGTAAAGAAATTGATGAACGGATACTGGAACTGATCCACTTCCTTGCAGAGGCAAGCTTGCCATTCCCCGCTGCAGATATATATGAATACTGGTTACTCGATCATAAAGACGAGTCGCCGCTGGCATTGATTTTCTCCTGCACGGAAGCCGAGCAGATGGCATCATTTCCGGACCACCCCGAGTGGACGGCCCTGCCGGCAGCAGTTCTTCCTGTTGAGGCTACCGACGACGAAAAACAGCGCGGTGATGCCCCTGTCAATCACCGGCTGGAACAGCTGGTCGGCGAACGAGCCAGCCTATACCCTCATGCCCGCTGGTTCACGCGGCGCGCCCATGAATCTGACAATTTTCCAGCATTGTTAGTAACGGAAGACTGGCAGGAAGAGTATCAGCATCAGTTGTGCCAACGTTATTTAGAAAGACAGGCACCACGTCTACTAATGTTGCATTGGCTGACACATCAGGATCGAAGGCGTCTCGAGCTTGCGGCAAAAAGCAACGTTCATGAAGTGCAAAGATTCTATCCGCTATATCCTGAGGTGATGGATAAGAAGCTAATGAATGCAATGCGTGTGGAAGCACGACTTAGAGGATCCACGGAACAGGAACCCTCACTGCATAAACGCAGAGACGGAATCTATTATCTTTAATTACAGTACTAAACTGTCTTAATTAAAGAGTCATAATTAAAGGGTCGAATTAAAAGGATAGGAGTGATTTAATTTTATGCACCCTTTTCTTTATGTTCTGGTGTTAAACACGAACTATAATTATGAGAAATGCCGTGTCACAGGTTAATTATTAATTTACGGTCATCAGTAGGTGGAAACCATGAAACTAGCACTCGTATTTATATTTTCCATGGTCCCAATCATCGCCTCGGCAGAAGAGGTAAACAAATGGGTTGATGATAAAGGCAAGGTGCATTACGGCAACGTACCCCCTGCAACAGAAGCCATGCCGGTCAAGAAACTGGAGATCAAGGAGACTTTTGATCAGAAGGAATACGAGAAGGCAAAGGAACGCCATATAGAAACCGAGCAATTCGGCGAAGAACTCGAGAAAGAGCGTAAAGCAGATGAAGAAAGAAAATCGAAGGAAGAAACAGAACGCAAGGCGAGCATCAAGCAGCCGCCGCCCTTTGCCGGTCCACGTATCAATTTACCAGCCCCATATTACGAAGCCCCTCGTGTACCAGGCAAGCCCTGGATCGGTGTTCCCATACCACCGCAGCCTTCACCGTTGCCATCGGGAGAATAGCCTGAACCTGTTTGGCATGGCCTTTTATTCAGATGCTCGCTGCAGCCATGATGATTTCATCTGATAAACCCTCTCTGCAATCAACACCATTGGCCACAAAATGTGATAGGTATAATGGGAACGATTTAAGCTTCATCAATTTAGAGAGAGCTTACCAGGTACTTCTATAGTTAATGCATCAATCAATTATTAGTTTTTCAGCGTCGACTAATTAACAAGATTCCCTTCACCTTGTGACCCTAATATCGGAGCTGGTATTTCCTCAAGCAACTGTGAAAACAGTTCCAACCGATCATCAACTGTTGGTGACTCAAGCAGTCGCTGTTTACCAGGAATACTCAAGTTTAAAATCAAAACAAGATTATTAACGACTTGTTCAATGGGCAGTTCATCGAGAACTTTCCAATCCACCTGCATTCTGTGACGATCAAAATAGTGGCGTAAACTTGCCTTGAAAAAATCTATTTTCTCAGCAGCGACTTGTTCCGTCTCATAATCCTGTTTGTAATCACTCCAGTCGGCGATGACTCTTCTATAGCCTTTTTTTACAGGTAATTCTTTTATGATTTTATATCTGCAAATTCCCGTAAGCATGATATTTAACTTGCCGTCCTTTCTCTCCCGATATTGCCTGATTCGCCCGGCGCAACCTGTATTATAAATATCGCTAGCAGGGTTATTATCCTGAGGCTGCACCATGCCAATCAGTTGATCAGTTTTTAAAACATCCAGAAACATGGCCAAATAATTTGCTTCAGCAATGGTTAATGGCAATTCACCACCAGGCAACAATGCATTTTCTAAAGGGTATATTGGCAGCTCTTTGGGCAACTTTTCATAGGGTTGCGTAAAAGGCGATTTGGGTTTCATAATTTTTTCTCTTTATACGGTCAGTGCTAACAGTTTATAGAAAATATTCCTGGAAATGAGTTTTCGAAGGCTTTTAATCACAGCCAGTTATTGGGTAATAAGCGGACAACAGGGGACATGTAAATAGGGGACAGACCACGATTAATTTTCGTAAACCGTGGTCTGTCGCCTATTATTCCTATTATTCATTCATACCGCAAAGCCTCTATCGGTTGCAGGCGTGATGCCTTACGGGCCGGGTGCAAGCCAAAAAAGATGCCTACCAGGGCGGCAAACAGGAAAGCGACAACGATAGACCATGGCGTAATACTGACAGGAAATTGCGAAAACTTTGAAAGCGCCACCGCACCTCCGACACCAATAATTACACCGATAAGACCACCAGCACCACTCAACATGATGGCCTCCAGCAGGAACTGCCAGAGGATGTCACGGCGCCTTGCCCCCAGGGCCATGCGAATCCCTATCTCATGGGTACGTTCAGTTACCGATACCAGCATGATGTTCATGATACCTATCCCGCCGACCAGCAGCGAAACGGAGGCTATGCTGCCCAGCAGCCAGGTAAACACGCGTGCGCTCTCTTCTGATGTCTGCGCCAGTTCAGCACGGTTATACATGCGAAAATCTTCGGGCTGGTCCGTGGCAATACGATGACGCTTGCGTAAAAGTCGCTTGAGCTCTTTCATCACCTGGAAGCTGGCCTCGCGACTGGCGGTTTCCACTTCGATGCGGTCAATATGGGTCACCCCCATGATTTTGCGCTGCACTGTCGTTAACGGCAGGAAAACACTGTCATCCTGGTCTGAGCCCCAGGCCGAGGCGCCTTTTTCTTTCAATACCCCGAGTATGCGACAGGCCACCCCCTTCATGACGATGGTCTCACCTACCGGGCTGGCGATACCAAACAGTTCATGGGCCACTGTCTGTCCCAGTACACACACGTGTGCAGCGCCGTTGACATGCTGTTCAGTGAAAAATTCACCCTCCACCACTGGCCAGTTTCGCACCCGGGTAAAATCAGGCGTGACACCTTCCACGGCCGTACCCCAGTTGGTGCCGCGATAACGGATCTGGGCAGAAGTGCGTATGCTTGGCGCGATAGCGACCACACCCGGCAGGTCGGCAATCGCCTCGGCATCGTCGCGGCTCAGCGTGCTGGTTGTACCGGCTCCGGTACGCACCCCGCCACGCGTCTGGGATCCCGGTCGAACCACGAGGCTGTTGGTGCCCATGCTCTCCAGCTGTGTCGCAATACGCTGCTGTGCACCGGCACCGACAGATACCATCGCGATGACCGAGGCAACGCCGATAACGACACCGAGTGTGGTCAGCATGGCACGGGTACGGTTGCGCCACAGAGCATTTAACGCCAGCATGACGGCAGACAGCCAGCTCATAAACCTTCCTCCAGTCGACCATCACGCAAGATGAGGCTTCGCTTTGCCCGCACGGCGATTTCAGCTTCATGAGTAATTAGTAGAATCGTCAGCCCCTCCTCCTGGTTGAGCCGACAAAGAATATCCATAATTTCCTGACTGGTCGCGGTGTCCATGTTGCCGGTGGGCTCATCGGCCAATAGCAGGGTGGGCGAAGTGACCAGTGCACGTGCAATGGCGACCCGCTGCTGCTGCCCACCGGACAGCTGGTTTGGTAAATGATAAAGGCGATCACCAAGCCCCATGCGCTGCAGCAGTGCAGCCGAACGCTCGCGTCTTTCTTTCTTGTTGACGCCTGCGTAGATCAACGGTGTTTCAACATTCTCAATGGCGCTGGTTCGTGACAGGAGATTGAAACTCTGGAACACGAAACCGATCTCACGGTTTCGCAAGATTGCCAGTTCGTCACTATCCATGTGCGTGACGTCTTTACCATTCAGGCGGTAACTCCCTTCATCGGGGATGTCCAGGCAGCCGAGAATATTCATCAGCGTCGATTTTCCGGAACCGGAAGGGCCCATGATAGCGAGAAAATCAGCCTCGTTGACAACGAGGTCAATGCCGCGCAGGGCATGCACCTGCACGCCATCCATTGCATAGTATTTATGCAGACCCTTTATTTCGATAATAGGGCTGTTCATCAATCTTAGAAGAGACTGAGACCGAAACGCCGTTTTCGTTTTGCTTCCACGCGTTTCGGCGGCAGCACAATGGCCATATCCTGCTGCAGGCCGTCGCCGATAACTTCTGTCTCCTTTTCACCGACTATACCCGTGCTCACTTTTAGCGTTGTCATATCTTCACCATCAGGCAGCCACAGAATGGCTTCGCTGCTGTTCAGTTTGCTGCGAATTTTCTTCAGCCGCTCGGCCGGCCAGTCGGGAACAAAACGCAGGGCGGCATTTGGCACTTTAAATACACTGTCCTTGTTCTCCACTTCAATAGCTACGGTCGCCGTCATCCCGGGCTTCAGTGCCAGGTCAGTATTATCAACCTGAATGATACAGTTATATTTGACAACACCCGCTTCCACTTTCGGCTGCAGGCGCACCTGGGAAACACGTCCTTTGAACATTCTTTCCGGATAGGCAAATACCGTAAAGGTGACCGGTTGCTGTTCCTCGATCTTACCGATGAAGGCCTCGTCAACGTCCGTTTCTATCTGCATTTGTGCGAGGTCCCGGGCAATAGTAAATAGCGTCGGCGCCTGCAGGCTGGCGGCAACGGTCTGGCCTACATCGACGTCGCGTGAAATCACGACACCGTCAATCGGTGCATAGATAGAGGAATAGGCAAGATTGACCTGCTCGCGTTGCCGCACGGCCTCAGCCTGAACCACGGCAGCTTCCTTGACCCGGTGCTCGGCGATAGCTTCCTGGTGGTTATAACGCGCTTCATCAAGTTCACTATCAGAGACAAGTTTCTTTTTAAACAGGCCGGTAGTACGGTCAAGTGTATTCTTGCTCTGCTTTACCTGTACCTGGGCCTTATCGCGGGCGGCCTTGCTGCTGAGTACATCGGCTTCGGCCTCGGCCAGCTTGGCTTTAAAAATAGCTGAATCAATCTGCGCGATTATCTCGCCTTTTTTTACCTCACTATTAAAATCAGCATACAAATGCTGAATAGTGCCAGAGACCTGGCTGCCTACCTGCACGGTTATAACCGGACTGAGTGTGCCGGTTGCAGAGACTTCGGACTTGAGGCTGCCGAGCTTTATCTTGCCAAGGTTGAGCGCCGGTGATTCTGCGCTATCGGTGCCGATAAATTGCAGCATAGTGACGCCCAGCAGAAGCACTACAATCAGACTGATTAGGATAGTCTTGCTATGACGTGGCATTGGCACCTCCCGGCACTGAGCGAATTCTGCGTCCTATTATAACGGCTGAGCATTAAAACTAGGCTATCAAATTATGCTTACAGGCGTCTAAACCCGCAGCGAGATAGTTCATCAATCAGGACTGCCAGTCGACACAATCTCCCAGCTGCCGTCCGGTTGCTGACAGGCAACGCCGTAAGCCTGCTCCCGCTGACCACCACACTGATTTCATGATAGAACTCCCACGTGAATCCGTAAATATGTATTGGGATTAGTCATTGCGAATATTCATTCGCACAATCCACGCTTCCATAGTATTAAAGGTGAGCTGAACAGGGGATGAACAAGATGAAAGGACAAAGGAGAAAGGGAGATGAAAAAGCAAAGACCACAATGCATTACCTGGCAATCAAGTACCCTGGCCCTGTGATACTTAAGCCATCACTTAGCATCAAATTGCCGCGTAATACGCTCGCCATTCTGATAGGCAATTTGCCTGGCTGTATCAGCGGGTAAGGCAGCCAGCAATTCGCGCTGCCACTGCATCACTTCGTTTACCTGCAACCAGCGTTGCGGTGTATAGGTATCGATGCCCAGCAGGAAACGATCCGCATGATCCAGCAGCACCTGTTCCCATTCAGGCATGATGGTTCCGTTGGGAAAGATATCGTAACGAAAGGATAGGTCTGCCCATAAGTTGTCCTGCAGCAGCATGAGTTCACCCACCGTCTCGGCAAATTCAAAACCGGCATGGGCCCACAAAATCCGTGCATCCGGATCCTGTTCAAAAATAAACCTGATGGCCTGTGCATCACTATGCACATGCAACATCAGCCCGTGCTGTTTGGCCAGGCGGACAACCTCACGCATCACCGGTGTATTCGCCTCTTCGCCATCTACGTGTAATTCACCGATGGCCGCGTAGCGGTACTTCTGCAAGCGCTCCTTGAGGTAAGGGATCACGCTTTCATCATGCATCCAGGTTTGCAGCTCACCCCGTTTTCGATAAGGCCGTAGGGACGGCACCACGAACGTGGGATCTGCCTGGTATAGCCGTTGTGTGCCTTCATCACTGGAACTGGATACCATGGCCCGCTTAACCCCGGCTTCACGCAGCCGCCGAATGGCATCCTCCGGTGAAAAAGCCTCCCAGGCATCATTACTGTAATGAATATGTGCGTCGAATATCGGCGTGGTGCTTGCGTCGAAATCTGCCTGCGCAGCACTCACCGCCGAGGCGCACAGGAACGAGAACAGCAAGACAACGATAACAACGAATTTCTTTACAGGCATGTGTTGAACTTAGCAAACTAACCGAATAATTCAACGGTGTATTTTGTAAGGAAAAAGGTTACTGCATTCAAGTACTCTGACCCCTTGATTTAAAACTGCACTTTTCGTTCAACCTGCTGTCAGAGCAGTTTATTGTTAAGCCAAACATGGGGTAATCTGTGCAAATGTTACGCCTGCCTGCCTGGGTTATAAAATCTTGCTTTATCAGCGCGCTCTTGATCGTGCCGCTATTCACTTCTGCGTTCGCCTATACAACGCAAATCACCACCCCGCGCGTCACGGCCAGCCTGATCAGTGAGCACGACAGCATTGTGCCTGGACAGCCGATCTGGCTGGCGCTGCATTTCGACATCATCCCCGAATGGCACACCTACTGGTCCAATGCCGGTGACTCCGGCAATCCCCCGACCATCGACTGGCACTTGCCGGCTGGCTTTTCTGCCAGTGACATTCACTGGCCATACCCGGAACGGTTGCCGGTTGGGCCGTTGATGAATTACGGCTACAGCAAGCAATCCACCCTGCTGGTAAAAATCACGCCACCGGACACCCTCGATCCCGGGCAAACAGTGACGTTCTTTGCCAGCGCAAACTGGCTGGTATGCAAGGTTGAATGCATCCCGGAGGAAAGCGAGTTCAGCCTGGCGCTGCCGGTCACCAGCGCCGACCAGCAATCGCCCACCGAATGGGCCAGTGTCTTTCGCGAGGCACGCCAGCGTTTACCCCAGCCGTTGCCGTGGACCGCCGACGTAGGTGTCGAACCCGAGCAGCTGCAGTTGAACATAGATCTGGCCAGTATCGATACACAGCAGTTAGAGGAGCTGTATTTTTACCCGGCCAGCTACGGCCTGGTCGAACATGCCGCCGCACAACCGCATCGAATCAATAACAACACCTTAACGCTCACCCTGACCCGCGGTGATCTGCGTGGACAAGCATTAAGCCAACTCGACGGGCTGTTACTGATCCGCGAACGCACGGCCGATGGTTTGCTCACCCGCGCCTTCACGGTGGCAGCCCCCGCCTCGACGGCTGCATCCACTACATCCAGTGCACCGTTCGGACTGATCCTGCTGTTTGCCCTGGCCGGGGGGCTGCTGCTGAACATCATGCCGTGCGTGTTTCCAATCCTGTCACTGAAGGCATTGCAGATCGTGCAAACCGCCGCCCAGGCACCGGCGCTGGTCCGGCAAAATGGCCTCATCTTCACGGCCGGCGTGGTGGTCAGCTTTGCCGTGCTGGCCGGCATCCTGCTGATATTGCGTGCCAGTGGTGAGGCGATTGGCTGGGGATTCCAGTTACAGTCACCCGCGTTTGTGTTGATTTTGACCTGGTTGCTGCTGGCAATGGGGCTGATGTTTTCCGGGGTGTGGTCGTTCGGTGAAAACCTGATGGGACTGGGCAACCAGCTGACAGGCCGCCGTGGCAAAACCGGCACCTTCTTCACCGGGGTGCTGGCCGTGGTCGTCGCCACCCCCTGCACCGCCCCCTTCATGGGCACTGCCCTCGGTTACGCCCTGGGTCAATCGAGTCTCACGGCGTTGTTGATCTTTATCGTCCTCGGCGTCGGCATGGCCCTGCCCTGGCTATTGATCAGTTTATCGCCCGGCCTGGCCAACTGGTTACCCAAACCCGGCGCATGGATGGAAACGACCAAACAGGTGCTGGCATTTCCGCTGTATGCCACCTGTGCCTGGTTACTGTGGGTATTGAGCCAACAAATTGATCAGGCCAGCCTGCTGTTTGCCATGATGTCACTGGTCATACTGAGCTTTTTGTTATGGACCTGGCAAAAACTGCGTGCGACACCACACATTTTATACAAGTCAGCCCTGGCCCTGCTGCTGGGTGCGACCCTGCTCACCACCGTGGTGCAGCTGCAGCCGGTGGTAAGCACAGCCACAGCAACCGAGGGGGAAAGGCAGGCCTTCGATCCGCTACGATTGGAGGAACTCAAGCGCAACCGGCAACCGGTGCTGGTGAATTTTACCGCCGCCTGGTGTATCACCTGCCTGGTGAACGAAAAGGTCGCCATTAGTCGACCCAATGTGCAAACGCAACTTCGGGAAAAAGGCGTGGTCTACATGAAAGGAGACTGGACCAATAAGGACCCGCAGATCACGGCGATGTTGAAACGCTATGGTCGCAGTGGCGTACCGCTGTACCTGCTGTTTCCCGGCAACGGCCAGGAGGCCATGGTGTTACCCAATATTTTAACCGAAGGCATCCTGACCGATGCCCTGCAACAAATTAAAACACCAAATTAATACACTGAATTAAAACGCCAAATTAGAACGCCCAAACACATCAATCAGTTAAAGGAGCAAACCATGATCACCAGATCTTTGATGAAACTCAGCCAAACAATGTTACTGAGCCTGCTGGCGGCAATCAGCCTGACCACCCATGCCGCTGTGAATGTCGGTCAACCCGCACCAGATTTCACCGGCGCAGACAGCAATGGCAAGCAACACAGCTTAAGCCAGTACAAAGGCAAGACCGTGGTACTGGAGTGGACCAATCATGATTGCCCGTATGTTAAAAAACACTACAACAGCGGTAACATGCAGGCACTACAAAAAGACGCCACCGCCAACGGCATTGTCTGGTTATCAATCATCTCCTCCAGGCCGGGCAAACAGGGGCATGTCAGTGGCAAACAGGCCAACGAACTGACAGCATCGCGCAACGCATCCCCGACAGCCGTTATCCTGGATGAGAGCAGTGAGATCGGCCTGTTATATGGCGCCAAAACCACCCCGCATATGTATATCGTCGATAAATCCGGGCAACTGGTTTACATGGGTGGCATCGACAACACACCAAGCAAAGACGAAGACGATATTCCCAAATCAAAGAACTATGTGCGTACCGCGCTCGATGAAATGGCGGCCGGTCAAGCCATCAAGGAGAGCATCACCCGGCCTTATGGTTGTTCGGTGAAGTATTAAACGGTGACTACAGATCGTAAAAGGTTCTATTCCGAGTAAGCCGTGGAAGTGAAA
>Ga0316196_10000399_pt1 | contig 16539 bp, 16 predicted proteins | sample Eddsed2cm_MG_FD_204938 | JGI IMG/M metagenome (GOLD analysis project Ga0316196, IMG submission 204938) | Coastal sediment microbial communities from Maine, United States - Eddy sediment 2 cm | ecosystem: Environmental > Aquatic > Marine > Coastal > Sediment | place: USA: Maine | collected... | reverse complement strand
CCAGTCACTGATCCAGTTTGATTGTACCCTCCTAGCAGAGGAATCTGCCCCCTCTGCTCTTTACTTCGGCGCCCTTTCCGGGCGCCCATTTTTTTACCACGCAAGGGGCTGGATACGGGATACGCCTTGAATCTGTTAGATTGCGGTACTTGATCGGACTTTTTCGGCTAGCAGCAGTCTGTCGGACTTAACGCTGTTTGGCTGCTAGGGTACTACCGTGGATGGCAAACTCTGACGCAGCTGATTCACCAGGTCTCTGCGTTGAAATCGACGACCAGGGTGTCCAGGCCCTCGAGCTGACCGCAGAGTCAATCGAAACATAATGCGGGGACTGGGCGCTTTGAAAGGATGGAGCACTAATGAGTATTTCCCCCCCAAGCTATAAACAGAACCGGCTCAAGCAGTTGCGCGCATTCTGCAAGACTGTTGAAACCAAGAATATTTCGCGTGCCGCCGAAAAACTTTTTCTGACCCAGCCCACAATCTCGTTGCAGATAAAGGCCCTGGAGCGCGAGCTCGAGGTCATCGTGTTCGAACGCCACGGACCGCAGATTCGGATCACCCCAGACGGCGAACTGTTGTATGAGATCGCCAAGCCGTTGCTCGAGGGCATCGATAACCTGGCGCAGACTTTTGCCAGCAAGAGCGGCCGTCTGGACAGCGGCGAGCTGACCATTGTCGCGGGTGAATCGACGATTCTTTACCTGTTGCCTGAATTCGTTGCCTGCTTCAAAGAACAGCATCCCGGGATCCATATCAAACTGCTCAACGAGACCGGCCGGGATGGCCTGGCCAAGCTTCGGTCAGACGCGGCTGATTTCGCGGTTGGGCCCATGGTGGAAGGACAGGCCGATCTCGAGTACAAGGCCCTGTTCTCCTTCGAGCAGGTGTTGATTGTTCCGCTCGATCACCCGCTGACCCGACGCAACAAGGTTACCCTGGAAGACGTCAGCCCCTATGGCCTGATCCTACCGCCAAGACAGCTGAACCACTGGCGTACGGTCGACCTGGTGTTTGAGCAGCACGGTGTTCCTTACAGCGTGGTACTGGAGGCTGGTGGCTGGGAGGTCATCAAGCGCTATGTAGAGCAGGGGATGGGTATCTCGATCGTCAACGAGATCTGCCTTACGGGCAAGGAAAAGCTCGTTGTTATCCCGCTGGAAAGCTATTTTGCGCGGCGCACCTATGGTGCCGTAACCCGTCGCGGGAAGTTCCTGACTCCGCAGGCGCAGGCGTTCTTGGATGGCATGTCGACCTTCCAGTGCTCGAAGCTACCGTACAAGCTGGCGGTTGCTCATGGTCGTGAAGACGAACTGAACCCGAACGAGCTGGATCCGAGGCATCTGCCGACCAATATCGTCGATCTGGACTAGCTTGAAGATGTGGAAAGGCCGCCGGTCATAAAAGGACGGCATCGATGACCGTCGCGGATGATCCTACACAGGGGCGGGAAGACGACAGACCGGCTCTGGACGTGTCCTGCCTGAATCCGAAATGCCGGCGTGCGGCCCTGGTCTCGACGACGGGCAATCATTGTCAGGTGTGGCGCGGCACCCGCAAACACGAAGACGCCCGTGATGGCGAATCCTATACGGAATTCGTTATCAAGTATCCAATTGACCGCTACAGTGACGCGGATACGCGCATCCTCGCGAGTCAGTATCAGGAATTGCGCGCGAAGCTTGGCGATATGGTGCCTGAGGCGCTGTTCGTCTTTTCGTGTATCGATGACCAGCCAAATCTGTTCATTGTCGCGCGTGCGGTCAATGTCTGGTTCAACATCGCGAACCCGCAGAACCGGGAAGAGGCGGTCGGACTTCTGCGTGAATATCCCCTGGCGCGTGCTCAGTTGGTCCAGTTTGTCCTCCAGGCAGCCAGATGGCGGGAGGGTCCGAATCCCAGGGTGATCGACCTGTACGGCCTGGATAACCTGGTGATGGACAACCAGCGGCAGATCCGGTTCGTCGACAGTTTTTACGTATTTTTCTTTGAAGACATGTTGCATCTGCTGGGCGGTGAGCCCGATTATGATCTGCAGGAAAAGATCGAGGTTTCCCTGCAACGCCTGGCCTATCTGGAGCAGATCCTGGCCTTGTCAGAGGCTGACTGATAGGGGATGTCGTCCGTCCCCGAGAAAAATTTCTCCGACGTAGATTTCAGCGTCCTAAACAGGGAAGTGCGCTCGGCGCTTGGCATCATTTTGATTCCCGGTACCAGCCGCCATCCTCGTTGCGGCGAATCCAATTGTGGCTATACCAGGCATGGCGCGCCGTGCCCGGAACCGGCAAGGTGCAATGGGTCCGGTTCCGGCCGACGTTCAGACGTCCTATGGGTGTTATCACCACGGCACCTGCAGGTTGATCCAGCCATTGATAATTCACCTTCGGACTGCCATTCACATAACAGCGCAGCTCTTTGACATTCTCGATTCCGGGTTTGAATACCAGGGTCAGCGCAGGGTGCCACTCGTTGATGGCAACCACCGGGTCTTCCGGGAAGGCGCCGGTGATGGGTAGTGGAAGGCTAGCCACCTTCTTGGTAAAGGTGCGCATGCGGGCAAAGAAGCTGGCCATCGGAAAACGAGGCAGTGCGCCGAAGTCGGCCTGCCGCCACAGGGGACCGGATTGTTGCCCGAAACCGATCAGGCCCATCGAAGCAACCGTCTGCTTCAGTGCCTGGTTATATTCACCATACGGATAGGCGAACAGCGTCGGCGTGGTGACCAATTCGTCGCTGATGCGGTTTTGCCCCGTCTGAATATCCGCGGCAACGCGTTGCTCCCAGTCATCGCGGCTCTCATCATCGGTTTGGCGGATCAGGTGCCCATGGGAATGACTGTGATTCTGGAAGCTGACGCCCTTTGACCGCATCTCACGCATCTGCGCCCAGGTCAGGTATCCCTCGTGTCCGTTGTCAACAGGCCCGGTACTGACGAACACTGTTAGCGGGTATTCGTACCGGACGGTCCTTGGATAGGCCTCGGTGAATGCCGAGATATAGGCGCCATCGATGGTGAGGGCAACGCATTTGTCGGGAAGCTCCATACCGATCTTGAGCGCCGTAATCACGTCTTCAAGCGGCATGACGGCGTAATCATGCTCCAGCAGGTAATCCAGGTGATGCTGGAACTGTTCCGGAGTGACACTGGTGATGCCGGGTGTATCCTCACTGATATGGTGATACTGCAGGACCACGCAGTGATCGGCGGCAGGGACACCTTCGGCTGATATCAGCCCGGCGATCAGGCAGACGATAAAGAGTCTCATCACTTGCCCTTGTGCAGTGGGAGAGGTGGCATTGGATGTGTGGCGGTCAAATAATGAAGCCATGCGGACTGGTCGCACGGCGTCGTCATCGACGTCAGGAGGTTAACCTGCAAACGAAAGGTTGTCAGGGAACCTGACTAATTCGACGCCAGCTGTCTCTTGCGGTCTGCTCGCAAGGCCTTCGAATTCTTTTCAGAGACTCATTTCAGGTTCGCCCCGACCAGTTCAACCAGACTTTCGATCGGGGTCGCCCACTGGGTACGGCCTGCACCAGCCATCAGGTTTATCCGGCAGCTGCCACATGCCGTGACCACGGAGTCGGCGCCGGTCGCCTCGACCTGTCTACGCTTCAGGTCGAACGCAGCATTGCGCATTGGCTCGGCCTTCTCCATTACGAACAAACCTGCGCCGCCGCCACAGCAGAAATTGGCAGCCTTGTTGTTGGGCATCTCGCTCAAATCCACACCGAGTGCTTCCAGGACCGCGCGGGGTTCATCGAACACGCCGCCGTGTCTCCCGATCTTGCACGGGTCGTGATAGGTGACGTGCTTTTCGGCCCCGATCTTGCTCAGTTGCAGACGGCCCTCCATGACCTCGCGGCCCAGAAATTCGGAGATTGCCATCACCTCGAATGGCAAGGGACCTCCGTGTGCATTTGCACCAGCCCAACGCATGGCTGGGTACGCGTGGCCGCATTCCGGCACAATGACCAGTTTGGCATCGAGTGCTATCGCCTGCTTGGTAATCCGTTCGGAGGCGAGTTTCTGGACCCTCGAGTATCCTGAGAGTAGGCCGAAATTGGCGCCCTCGAAGGCGCAGGTATGTATGGTCCAGTCGACCCCGAGGTGGTTCATGACTTTTACCGTGGCCTCGAGTACATCCTTGAAAAGCAAAATGTCGATAGTCGAGCTCAGCACCAGAATATCGGCTTTTTCCTTGTCAATCGGTACCTCATGCCCCTTGGCGCGCAGCTCATCGGCGACCTGGCGCAGCTGCTCGGGGCCGACGCCAAATACCGTCCCATGACTACCTTGCTCCTGCTCGACGGCTCGCAGGCCGGCAGGTATCAGGCCGGCGTGGGCGAGTCCCTCGCGGGTGATGTGCACCATGGAGGCTATGTCGATGCCCATCGGGCAGACGAGTCCGCAGCGTCCGCACTCGGTACATGATTCATAAACCAGAAACTGTGTTGCCTCCAGGTCGGCTTCGGTGATGTCGGCCTCGATCAGTCGATGCAGCCAACGCATTGGTGACTTCTCACGGCGGTAGTAACGCTTTAGGAGGTCAAGCTTATGGATCGGGGTGAGTGCCGGGTCTTCGGTCTCTATATAGAACTGGCAGGCCTCGGCGCACAGCCCACAGTGCACACAGGATTCGAGATGCGTGGCGTTGGATGCATCGAGTCTGTCGGCAAAGATGGACTGGGCGTGCTGGACTCTTTGATTCTCGGGGCAGTCTGTCGGTTTGGCCATCTGCGGGAGCATTTTTATCTGCTCTGCGAAGCCGCGGAACACGTTCATGTCTATGGCCATGATCAAACCTCTTTCATCGATCGCATCTTCCGCGACCCAAATGGTTACTACAAAACCCGACGTCGATTCGCCACCCTGGGTCTGGCTCTCACACTTTCACGCCCCGCCGTCCATAGTGCGCGCCCATGAATCCCCGGCTGAACGGGAAGGTAAAGGTATGCATCAATGCGCTGAACGGGAAGTACAGCAATAACAGTTCGGCGAGAAAGAAATGGAGAATACGTAATGACTCATGAGAACGGGCCAGGGCGAGACATCCGGTCAGCATCACCAGGAACAAAAGGATCGACCCGATATAGTCGCCGCGGCTGGAAATCATACGCGTAACCGGGTGCATCATGCGATGAAGAATCAGCAACAGAAGTCCAAGAAAAGCGATCTCGGCGAATACGATAAAGGCCCATTCCGGCAGTGCCGGCCAACCGAACCCAAGAACGCGCTCCCGATAAAACTCGATATGTGGTGCCGCAAAAAAAAGCAGTGCGAACAGTCCAACATGGAAAAGATAGCCTGCGACGACCTGCAACTTGATGCGTGACCAGAAATCACGGCGCGGGAAAAAGCGCGTGATATTTATTCCGATCGCGCCGGATGCAGCGGAGGCACGAGGTGCGCTGTAATCGGTTTTGGTGCCCATTGCGAGCATGCCGATCAACCGCCATAAGACACCGATCACAAATACGCCGGCGCTGAAATACCAGAACGGCCCATCGACAAATTCACTGATGCTCACTGTGTTCCCCTTCCTTCTTATCGCGTCTTATATTCCCTGCTGAAACCATCGAATCGGTCAGGCTTTATCGGGTGAAGCATTCATGGGCGGTGTTTCCTGCTTTCCCTCTTTCTGATCGATGACCGTTTCTCCGCGCTCCATCATCTCGGCATACCAGAGATCATGGTGAGCCTCCGCCCAGTTCTCATCGACATAGCCGGTCGTCATGCTTTCAAGGCTGCCTTCACTGCCAATGGTGCCTATATAGATGTGCGCCAGTGAGCCGGCGGTCAATAAAACCGCTGTAATCCCATGTACGATTAGCGTGAGCTGCATGGTTTCGCGGCCCTGGGCGAAGATGGGAAAGTCCAGAATCAACCCGCTTATGGAGACGGTAAGGCCGAGCACGATGACCGCCCAGAACCAGATCTTTTCGCCGGCATTGAAAAAACCGGAACTCACGTGACCTTCGCCGATGGCTCCGCCGCCTCTCCTTAGCCAGGTAAGGTCACGTCGCTTGGGTATGTTCTTGGCGGCAAAACGGATAAACAGAAGGAAGAGGGCGACAAGGAACAGCGGGCCGAACAGGTTATGGCCTTCCAGGCAGGCACTGGCAATCACGCCGAATGCCTCCGGTCCAAACACCGGCAACACGACAAAGCGCCCAAACAGCAGAATCATCCCGGTCAGTGCCTGGAAAAGAAACAGGATCGCTATGAACCAGTGCAGGGTTCGGTCGAAATCGGGGAACCGCCTGATTTTTCTGCCGGATCGACCGCCGGGTATTCGTATGCACCCACGTGTCACATAGAAGATGAGAATGAGGGCAGCGAATGCGCCGATAAATATCGCCGACTTGCTGATTAGATCCTCGCGCCTGAAATTTCTGAAGTCCTCGCCACTGGTGTCGATCAATACGCCGGTCTCGACACCGCCCACCTGCGTCTGCCCAACGGCAGGGGCATCGCGTTGCCGCACGGCCCGCCACAGGTCGGCGCCCGGGTTGGGTACCATGATCGGTGACGTCGGATTCTTTTCCTGGGCCGATGCGGGGAATGAGGCGAACAAAAGACCCAGCACCAGAAGGGCGGCCAGGCTTCGTGTTCGGCTTTTGGGACAAAAAAACGACATCGCCGAATTCCTCGTTGGAGCGCGCTGCAGGGTTGGTTGAATCGGCCCAATGCTTCTGGCCGAACCGGTTGATCAGGCTGCCGGGCTGTCGGCCCGGCAGCCGCAACGGTCATCCTTCGGTGCTTGCCTTGCCCTTTGCGCCCATGTTCGGGGCGCGCAGGCTGGCCTTGTCATAATTCACCCCCCAGTTTAATACCGAGGCACCGCGATTGATGATTCGCTTGCGATAGATATCCGAGACGATATCGGCGTCGCCCGCGATCAGCGCCTTGGTGGAACACATCTCGGCGCACAGCGGCAACTTGCCCTCGGCCAGCCGGTTGGCGCCGTACTTCTTGTATTCATCCGAACTGCCGGTTTCTTCCGGACCGCCCGCGCAGAAGGTACATTTGTCCATCTTGCCGCGGGAGGCGAAAGCGCCAGCCTTCGGAAACTGTGGTGCGCCGAAGGGACAGGCGTAAAAACAGTATCCACAGCCGATGCAGATATCCTTGTCGTGCAGGACGAGACCGTCTTCGGTGGTGTAGAAACAGTCGACCGGGCAGACCGCGGCACAGGGTGCGTCGGCACAATGCATGCAGGCCACGGACAGTGAACGTTCGCCCGGCTCGCCGTCCTTAATGGTAACCACACGGCGGCGGTTCACGCCCCAGGGCACCTCATTTTCGTTTTTACAGGCGGTGACACAGGCATTGCACTCTATGCAGCGTTCCGCGTCGCAATAAAACTTCATATTTGCCATGTCTGAGTCCTCCTCAAGCCTTGATGATGCGGCAAAGGGTGCATTTGGTTTCCTGCATCTGTGTCACCGAGTCATACCCGTAGGTGAATGCGGTGTTGCAGGCCTCACCCAGCACATAAGGATCGGAGCCGGAGGGGTATTTGTCGCGAAGGTCCTTGCCCTCGAAATGGCCACCAAAATGGAAGGGTGTAAAGGCAACGCCTGCTGCCACCCTGCGCGTGACTAGTGATTTGACCTTGATCTTTGCGCCTTCTGTACTTTCAATCCAGACGTCCTGTCCGTCCTTGATGCCGGCGTTATTGGCATCGCGCGGATGGATTTCCACGAACATGTCCTGTTGCAGCTCCGCCAGCCAGGGATTGGACCTCGTTTCGTCACCACCACCCTCGTACTCGACCAACCTTCCGGACGTGAGGATGATAGGAAAGTCCGTCGAATAGTCCTTGGCCTGGATCGAACCGTAGCGGGTCGGCAGGCGCCAGAACGATTTACGGTCTTCATAGGTCGGGTACTTCTCCACCAGATCACGCCGGCTTGTGTAAAGCGGCTCGCGGTGAATCGGTACCGGATCCGGGAAAGTCCATACGACTGCGCGCGCCTTGGCGTTTCCAAACGGTGCGCAACCGTGTTTGATTGCCACGCGCTGGATTCCGCCCGATAGGTCGGTCTTCCAGTTCTTGCCTTCGGCCATCGCTTTTTCGTCGGCGGTAAGGTCGTCCCACCAGCCGAGTTTCTTGAGCAGTTCGGCCGTGAATTCCGGGTAACCATCCTTGATCTCAGAGCCGGCCGAGTAGCTGTTGTCGGCCAGCAGGCTGACGCCGTTGCGTTCTACGCCGAACCGCGCGCGGAAGGTGAGGCCACCTTCTGCCACCGGGCTGCTGGTGTCATACAGGTTCGGCGTGCCGGGGTGCTTCATCTCAGGTGTTCCCCAACTGGGCCAGGGCATGCCGTAGAAGTCTCCGTCCGCCGGGCCACCTTCTGCCTTCAGACTTGTGTAGTCAAAGGTCCCCCAGTGCTGCTGGTGCAGTTTCATCCGCTCAGGACTCTGGCCGGTATAGCCGATGGTCCACATGCCGCGGTTGAATTCGCGAGTGATGTCTTCGATAAGCGGCTCTTCACCGTTGACCTTGATGTTCTTGAACAACTGCTCCTCGAAGCCGAGCTTCTTGGCCAGCTTGTACATGATCGTGTGGTCGGGCAGGGACTCAAACAACGGGTCGATGACCTTGTCGCGCCACTGCAACGAGCGGTTGGAAGCGGTGACCGAACCATAGGTCTCGAACTGCGTACTCGCTGGCAGCAGGTAGACGCCGTCGGTGCGGTCATGCATGACTGCAGACACCGTCGGATAGGGGTCTACCACGACCAGCAGGTCGAGCTTCTCCATGGCCTTCTTCATTTCCGGGCCACGGGTCTGGGAGTTGGGAGCGTGCCCCCACATGAACATCGCACGCACGGTGTCCCTTTGAGCAATGTTGTTCTTGTCCTCGAGCACACCGTCGATCCAGCGCGAAACCGGGATCCCCTTGGTGTTCATGACATGCTGGGCCTTGTCCTTCTCATCGTATTCGCCGATGTACTCCTTGCCGTCCTTGTCATAGGCCACGTTGTCGAAGCGCCCTTTGATCCACTCGGGATCAAGGTCCCAGACTCGCGCCCAGTGACCCCAGGATCCCGGCGCCAGGCCGTAATAGCCGGGCAGGGTATCGGCCAGAACTCCCAGGTCGGTGGCGCCCTGCACGTTATCGTGTCCGCGGAAGATGTTGGCGCCGCCGCCTGATACCCCGATGTTGCCAAGGGCCAGCTGGAAGGCGCAGTAGGCACGGGTATTGTTGTTGCCGATCGTGTGCTGGGTTCCCCCCATGCACCAGATGAAGGTGCCCGGACGGTTGTCGGCCATGGCCTTGGCCGCAGCATAGACCTGATTCTCCGGGACTCCGGTCACGCGTTCGACTTCATCCGGAGTCCACTTGGCCACTTCGGCCTTGACATCGTCCATGCCGTAGACGCGCTGGCGGATATATTCCTTGTCTTCCCAGCCGTTCTTGAAGATGTGATACATCATGCCCCAGATAATCGGTACGTCGGTACCCGGACGGATGCGTAGGAAGTGGTCGGCATGGGCCGCGGTGCGCGTGAACCGGGGATCGATGACGATCACCGGCGCATTGTTTTCTTCCTTGCCTTTGAAAATGTGTTGCAGCGCCACCGGGTGGGCCTCGGCCGGATTCGCACCGATAAGAAGAATGGCTTTGGACTTGTGAATGTCGTTGTAACTGTTGGTCATCGCGCCATAGCCCCAGGTGTTGGCAACACCGGCTACGGTTGTCGAATGGCAGATGCGCGCCTGATGGTCGACGTTGTTGGTGCCCCACATAGCGGCAAACTTGCGATACAGATAGGCCTGCTCGTTGTTGAATTTGGCCGAGCCGAGCCAGTACACCGAATCGGGCCCGGCTTGTTCGCGGATCTTTTGCAACTGGTCGCCGATGTCGCTGATCGCCTCGTCCCAGGAAACCTTCTGCCATTTTCCGTCGACCAGCTTGGTCGGGTACTTCAGGCGACGCTCGCCATGACCGTGTTCACGTACCGCAGCACCCTTGGCACAATGAGCACCTAGATTGAACGGGTGGTCGAAGGCAGGCTCCTGGCCGGTCCAGACCCCATTCCTGACCTCGGCGATGACTCCACAGCCCACGGAGCAGTGCGTGCAGATGGTCCGGACCTCTTTCGTCTCACCCGATTGTGCAGCCGCCGCCGAGGCCTTCTTCATCATCCCCGGGGCAAGCCCTGTTGCCAGCGCGGTTCCGCCGGCGAGAATGCCAGATTGACGCAGAAAATCGCGGCGGTTGAGCGGCAGGCCGCCTCCTGAAGTCGCTTGTTTCGCGGCCTTGGTCGTCGACGGGGTAGGTTCGACCCGGTTGGAAATCTTTTTCAGTTTCATCTTCTATTCCTCGTCGGCCGTGGCTTAGCTGGCGGCGCTCTTGTAATAGGCCAGTATATGGTCGGTCAGCCGGTAGCCCTGCTCCGGTTTCTGGTCCTCGGCAACACTGTCTGGACTTTCTGCAAGCGCCACGCCCGGAGTGCTTGCTGCGACTGCGGCGATCCCTCCGGAAATGCCGGCGTCACGCAGAAACTTGCGCCGAGATTTCGAAACCTGTTGCTTGGGGTTCTTCATTTGGGTTGCTCCTGTTGTCCGCTTCGCTTGACCGGTCGACGATGGGCACAAACGCCGATCCTTCCGGGCCATTGGGAAGATAGAAGCAAACCGCGGGCCATGACGCGAGGAAAAAAATAACCAAAAGGGGCGAAAAAGGCATACGGGATGACGGTGATGTGCGTCAAACTCGCCTGCTGTGACAAATTGTCTAGTCCAGTAAGGACAAATAGCGCGCTTCTAGAAACATGAATGCCCCCCCCAGACGCGCCACCGACTTGTAGAAAACGGCCGACCTGGCCTCTGACAGATCACTGAAAAACGCATCCGCCCAGTTGCCGACGTGGCTGTTGAAGAAACGCCGCTGATGGTCAACGGGCGCATCTTCCTGGATCAGCATGGCCATCACTTCGCACAAGGCGGCAATGTGGTCTTCGGGTTCGTGCACCTGGTCTGATCTTTCGTAACCCAGCTGAGCGAGATCCGCGCGCAACAGGCCGAGCGGCTTTTCCATCAGAAAGCCTGTCTGATACCAGGAACCGTAGGGCACCAACTCACCGCGCCCGAGACCGATGAACAGGGCATGGTATTCATCGCGCAATGTTTCTGCCTCACTGTGCCTGGCGGCGAGTGAAAGCATGGTGAATGACAGGGCCAGATCACTCTTGTGTTCTCCGGCGTCGGCCTCCAGCAGGGCCGCAAACTCAAGCACTTCCGGTCCCGGAGGGTCCCTGAGCAATGCGGCCAGCACGCTGTAGATACCGGCCCTGCGCGCCTGCTCCTCGGGTATGGCGGCTTCGGCATTCTGTGCTGCGAGGCCGGACGGTTCTAGTGGCATCTGAGTATTCATCCTTTATCAACTGTCGTTGCGATGATGGGTCTGTTTTCCGAATAATCCACTTTGCATCGCCTCTGTGTCCTGAACGGCGTCCACGACCCGGCAGTCCTCGCACATCTTCAGGCGCCTGCGTGCCCGCTCTGTCTGAAACATGGCGTGCCCAGACAGTTTTTCGAGGATGTTGTCGATCGCGCGCCGTGTCGCAAACGGCTTGCCGCAGGCAACACAACAAAATGGCGATTCCTCATATAGGACCTGAGGCTGCCGGCGTTTCTCCGGATCGGCCAGATATCGGGCCTCGAGCGTGATGGCGCGTTCGGGACAGCTGTTCGCGCAGATACTGCACTGAATGCAGTTGGATTCATAAAATTCGATGCGAGGCATGTCCTCTCCGGCGCTCAGTGCTTTTGCCGGGCACACCGAGGTACAGCTCATGCACAGGGTGCATTTTTCGGCATCGACCAGAATCCTTCCGTAAGGCGCCCCGGGAATGATCGGAAAATGCTCCGGTCTCTGTTGCGAATGCTGCCAGAGGTGGTCGAGGGCCATGCCGGCAAGCGCCCGTTTCTGATCGAGTGCCGCAAACGAAGTCGCGACCGGCAGACCGCCAGTGCGCGGACACTCAGCCGGCATTCGCGAAATATCGACGATGCGCAGCGCATCGGTGCTGTAACCCAACCCTTTCAGCAGTTCATGGCTGTACGCGATCTGCTGGTTCAGTGCCCCGCGTGCTTTCGCTGGGACCGAGCCACCGTCGGCCAACAATACGCAGCCTGCGCCCCAGGCGAGGGCGGCGAACCAGAGTTCGTGGCCGACGCTGGCGAGTTCCTCGACCACGATGAGCAGGACGTTCGGTGGCGTTGACGGCAACGCGCCTGCGTCATCGTCCGAAACGAACATGACAACGGGGTCGCTCCCGCCCGCCTCGGAATAGGTTTTAAGCATCAGACGAATCCGTTCGGCCGTGTCCCCTGGCCCCGGGTACGCATAGCGCATGGCGCCGCTGGGACACACGCTGGCGCAGATGCCACCGCCCTGACAGAGGTTTGGATTGACCTCCACCTTGTCGCCGATAGAGATGATGGCCTCGGCTGGGCAGCTGTCGATGCAGCGTCGGCACCCGCTCTGACCGGACCGGGCGTGCGCGCAGATGTCTGCGTCGTAGGAAAAGTAGCGTGGCTTCTCGAAGGTGCCGACCATGCCCTCCAGCACCAGCATTGCAGCATCGAGATCCTGCATCTCCCGTCCAAAATGCCAATAGCCGGGCGGCGGCAGGTCGCGTGATATGCGGGGTTCGAGGCCGAGGTCGATTACCATGTCTACCTGGATAGACTGGTGATTATGTTTTCCGCGCTCGCCGAGTTCGACTTCGAATGCGCCCAGGTGGCCCGATATCCGCAGCTCGCGTCCACCGAGCGGGGTCGTCGGCACCCCGGGCTCATCGTCACCCTCGACCAACAGCACCTCTGCGTGCAGTGGAGACTCGAGGCGGGCGGCCAGCCATTGCGCCTCCTCTCCGCCGATGATGAGAACGCGGCCGCGCGACTGGTAATGCACCACGCCGGTGGGCTGGACGCTGAGCGTTTCGGCAGCGGCCAGCGCATTGGCCCTTGCGCGGGCGTTTCGGGAATCGTCGAGCGAATGATCAGGTCCGTGCATCGGGTCTTTCGGTCTCCGCGTCTGATGGTTCAGCTGGGGTGCCGGCCGCTGTCTGCTCCGCGTCCTGGCTTGATGCTTCGGCGTCCGTTGCCTGCACCGGGTCTGAGTCGACCTCGCCATTTGGTTGGGCAGTCGCCTCGTCTTTCTCGAGCAGTGCCTGCTTGACCGCCTCGGCCTTCTTCTTCATCTCGAGTTCGATCTGGTGACGCATATCGGCAGTGATGATGTCTCCAAGGGCCTCGAAGGTCGTGAAATCCTCGGCGTAATCGTCGAGCTCGTCGATCACGTTGAATGTGTTGCTGTGAAACAGTTTGCGCAAAGCTGCCCGGCGCAGTGATTCACTGACCTTGGGCGACAGGAAGCCGGTGAAATCCGAATCTGCGCTCAGGGTTTCAAGCGGCGGCATGTCGGCATCGGTCCGTTCATCGATCGTGGCGGCTTCCGCCGTGCCCGGGGCGACGACCGGAAGGACCGCCTCGTCCGGAGCAGCCTCGGTCGGGACGCGTTCGGCCAGGCGTGCCTCTGTCTTTCGTCTGTGAAAACGGCTGAAAAAGGATTCGCCCGGCCGAGGGAGATCGCTATCCGGGACCGGCGGATGCTTTGTTTCGCTCACGAATGCCTGACCTCGGATTCGTCGGCCGTCCAGTCGCGCAACTTGCGTTTCCTCTTCTCTTCGGGGAAATAGTTCGCGATGACGAAAGCCTCGGTCCAGCGGTAAAGCTCGGCCGGCACATCCACTGCAAATATCTCATCATCGCCCTCGAGGTAGGCATGGGCCTCGTCGAAGCTCATGCTGACCAGGAATGGCTGCGGCATTGGGTCGTCATCCACCTGATGGGCGACCACATAGGCGCGCGGTGAGTCGGTCATCATGTTGTGGTAATAACTCTCACATTCGTCGACGTGGAGCGCGACATCGAGCCCACCGACGAGAAAAAAGGCGACGCCGTTTTCCTCGCGAACCAGTTGAGGCTCACCCCCGGCCTGCCGGCCGACCGTGATTCCGGCTGCGGTCCAGACATAATCGGCCCAACGGCTGACTGCGGGCCGGCGTTCGAGGATCACCGATACCGGAAAATGCCTCACGGCCGCGTTCTGGTCTTCGGGTGCCTGCGTCATTCCCAATCGCTCTTCCGCGTCAATCTAGGAAAAAGAATGGAGCAAGTTGCGTACCAGCGTGCTGCCGAGTTCAGAACGCGCGCCGCGGCTGAAAAATGGACCTATAACTCCGATGGTGTTGCGGCAAATTGTCCCAACCTGGGGTGCCGGCACAGACAAAAGTACGCAATGCCGATGAGATTCGGGAAACAGAAATAGGTCTGCACCTCGTGGCGATGCCGGTTCAGCCTGAGTCCGCGTCGATTCCGGAAGACCGGGAACGCTTTTTGCAGCCAACATGCTAGTTGCAGAGGGTGGGCGATGCCGACAGAACAGTTAGACGATCGCGAAAATGGCCAGGTGCTGATCGACCGGTTCCAGCGCCGTGTCAGTTATTTGAGGATCTCGGTCACGGACCGATGCGATCTGCGCTGTATCTATTGCATGTCCGAAAACATGAAGTTCCTCCCTCGCGCGAGCCTGTTGTCATTGGAGGAGATCGTGCAGATCGGCCGAGGCTTCGTCGATCTCGGCGTGAGCAAGATTCGGATCACCGGGGGGGAGCCGCTGCATCGGCGGGATATCCTCAAGGTGTTTCGCGAATTGGGAGAACTCGAGGGTCTGCGTGATCTCACGGTGACCACCAACGGCACCCAGCTGGAGCGTTTTGCCGTGGATCTGCGGGCCGCCGGCGTCACACGCATAAACGTCAGCCTGGACACGCTGCGTGCGGACCGCTTTAAGGCGCTGACCCGAACCGGGAAGATCGACCAGGTGCTGCGTGGACTGGATGCGGCGCAGGCCGCCGGGTTTGGCCGGATCAAACTCAATGCCGTCGTCCTGAAGAACCGCAATCACGACGAAGTACACGACCTGGTAGGGTTCGCGATCGCGCGGGGCATCGATATCAGTTTCATCGAGGAGATGCCGCTGGGCGTGGTCGGGGAGCATGATCGCGCCGAGTGCTATTACTCCAGCGACGAGATCCGTGAGGATCTCTCCCGTCATTACCAGCTGCTGCCGACCACTGAGACCACCGGCGGACCATCCCGTTACTTTCGGATTCCGGACGTCGAGACACGTGTCGGCTTTATCTCGCCGCATAGTCACAACTTCTGCGAGCAGTGCAACCGCGTCCGTCTGACCTCGGAAGGGCGTTTGCTTTTGTGTCTCGGGCAGGAACACAGCGTGGATCTGCGACGCGTCGTGCGTGCGAACCCCGGGGATGACGAGGCGCTGCGCAGGGCCATTGTCGCCTCCATGGAGATCAAGCCGCGCGGTCATGATTTCAATATCGAGGCCAAGCCGGTGATTTTTCGGCACATGAACCACACCGGGGGGTGACAGACCATGAACGGTGTCCAGTCGGCAGGGGATGAACGGCAAGGGCAGCCGTATCGGCCGGAAATGACGGACTTCGGTCTGCGCCCCTCGCACGAGGTGGTGGCAGTCGATGAATACGGTCAGCCAAGATCTGGTTTCGTGGCCGGTGAGCGGGCGCTGACCTTGTTCCTGGACGATCGTGAGATCGTCACGCTGATGACGCTGGGCACCCATCCTGAAATGTTGACCCTCGGATACCTGCTCAACCAGCGCCTGGTGCCCTGCCTTGAATCGGTCGATTCGATCAGGGTCGATTGGGAGAAAAGTGAGGTGCGCGTAGCCAGCTTTGAGCGCATAGCCGATCTGGAGGAGAAACTGAAACATCGCACCGTGACCACGGGGTGCGGTCAGGGTACGGTCTTCGGTCGTATCGGTGATCAGATCGAGAAGCTGCGGCTGTCGCGTCCGCAGATCGCGCAATCGCTGATATACAGCCTGCTGTCGCGGATAAACGATCACAACGAGGTATATAAACGGGCCGGCGGCGTACATGGCTGCGCGCTCTGTCGCTGCAACCCTCACAGCGACCCGGAGATCGATCTTTTCGTCGAGGATGTGGGACGACACAATGCCGCTGATGCGATCAGCGGTTTCATGTGGCTGAATGCCATCGAGGGGGCTGACAAGTGGTTTTACACCACCGGACGCCTTACCTCCGAAATGGTGATCAAGGTTGCACAGATGCAGATACCCATCCTGGTCTCACGATCGGGCGTGACCTTCCGGGGCCTGGAACTCGCCCGCAAAATTGGCGTGGTGTTGATCGCGCGGGCCAAGGGCAAGCATTTTCTTGTCTACCACGGTGCGGATCAGATCAGCTTCGATGCCATCCCCTCTGTGATGCCGGCGGATGGTTCGCAACGCGGTCCAAGACGCACGGGCTGAACACGGGAGACAACACCATGTCTGCTGTGATGCAGCCGCACAATGATGTGTTCATGAGTGTCAAGCAGGTTGCTGCATACCTCCAGCTGAATGAGAAAAAAATCTACGCGCTGGTCAATGAAGGAAAGATGCCGGC
>Ga0316196_10000397_pt1 | contig 16565 bp, 16 predicted proteins | sample Eddsed2cm_MG_FD_204938 | JGI IMG/M metagenome (GOLD analysis project Ga0316196, IMG submission 204938) | Coastal sediment microbial communities from Maine, United States - Eddy sediment 2 cm | ecosystem: Environmental > Aquatic > Marine > Coastal > Sediment | place: USA: Maine | collected... | reverse complement strand
AAGGTAGAGCTCCAGAACGGTGGTGGTATTCAGGCCGGAGGCAAAACTGAGATCGGCAAATTTTTGCTTTATGTGAGGGTCGATCCGAGCGTGACAGCTGCTGCACTGAGCCATGATCTCACTATAAATGTTGCGGGCGTTGGCCATTTCGCCTAAAGCTTCATGGGTTTTGGCCAGGCCTCGGGCGATGGACTCATTCCATTCATAGGTTTTAAAAAATCCACGGTAAAATGATTTCGCATCCGCGTATTTCTCCGCTTGAAACAGGGTTTCACCACGCAGTAAATAACCGGCGACGGATTCCTCAAGGTCCGGCGGCAAAGACGCCAGCAGTTCTTCGGCACGATCAAAGGCTTTGGTTTCCCAGTAAACTTCGCACAGCAGCTGATAAGCCGGCAGGGCATCCGGATGGTGTTCCAGAAACGCTTCCAGCAGCCGACGAGCTTCATCATGTTTGCCAAGATTCAGGCAGGCGGTGGCCAGCTCTAAGGAGATATAACCTGCCGGATCGGGATGCGCTTCCATGGCGACAGCCAAATGCTCTGCCGCTGTTTCGAAATCTCCCCGGTTCAGGGCCAGGTAGCCGGTTTTAAAGTCCTCTCCATAACCCAGATAGGTGTCTCGGACATCATCGGGCAAGGTGCCAACCAACGCAGCGAAATGTTCGTCATCCGCGTCACCGTCGGGCGAATCTTCAACTTGCTCATCTTCGTAATCGGGTTCCTGCTCCTGAATTTCAACTTCCGCAATGTCATTTACAATGTCTTGGGTCTCAGGTACTTCCCCGGTTTCCAGTTGTTGTTCAAGGACATTTTTTAATTCCGGATCTTCTGTTAGTTCCAGCGCCAATTCGATGTACTGACGGGCATCGTAATCATGGCCGGCTTCCATCAGGTTTTCGGCTGTTTGTTGATGCTCAAGCGCCAGGCTCTCTTTGCTGGTGCGAATTTTATCCTGAAGATTTTGCCGGTAACCGTCATCCGAGGGCGACGTCTTTCCCAGCCGGTCCAGGGCGCGTTGATATTCCACAACAGCCTTTCCATAGGCGTTGGCTTCAAAGAGCGCATCCCCTTTTTGCTCATAGTTTTCGGGGGCTTTTACTGAAAATATACTTAGTAGTCCCATTTTAGTACCTTTGAAATAATTGAATCGATCCTTCAGGGGACGATGATGCGAGAGTCGGGTTTCTGAATTTGGGATTGTTCCTGTTCCTGGTATTTTTTGACTTCTTCCATCAACTGTTCCATGGCTGCCTGCATCGCCTCGGGGAACTTTTTTATCGCCTGCTGTAATTCCTTGGCGGCAATGACGTTTTGGATCGGAAGGGGCCCGTTGGGGGTAAGGATGCTGGTATGTCCGACAAAAACTGTTTTGCGGGTTTTGTCCTGCGAACCATCCGGGCGCACCGGTGTGAGGCGCTTGACCGTGCCGGCTTTCAGGTCTGTAAATGATTCCTCGAGGTAGAGGTCTGATCTGTCAATGGTGAACTCAAGGTTATTTTGCTGTTCATCGATCATGAAATGTTCGCTCCTTTTAACTATGTTTTTACCTGCCGCAACGTATCAGATAAGGATCAAGAACGCAACCGTCACAATGATCTTTGACAGCTGCCGCGGGGTTGATTTGAAACGATGAAGGTCTTAAGTTCAAGGTACCCAGAGGTGAACGGTTCGGTCTGCAACAAACCTTTCAGTTGTGATTTCAGGGCTGAATAAACCCGGATAGTGGTAAATATTTGATTACTAATACAAAGGATTTTAGAGTTCCCAATGAAAATAGCCAAAAAAATAACCCGACGTAAATTTATGGCATCTGCCGGCGGAACCATCGTGTCAATCGGATTGCCGGGTGTGTTTGTTAAATTGATGGATTCCGATAACCGGGCCGTGGCGGCACAGCTCAGACCGGACGGAAGACCGAGGATCCCACCCGGGCAGCATGCCGTAAAAGCGCTCCCCAACATGGGAGGCGAACAGGGGGACGTGAAAGTATCCGAATGGCAGCTGCAAATCATAGGTGACGTCGAAAAACCAATGACCTTGAATATTCCGGACTTGGTGGCGTTAAAACAGATCGATCTAACCTGTGATGTCCACTGTGTCACCGGTTGGACCCTGCTGGATTCTCGCTGGCGCGGCATCTCAATGAAAACGATATTAGATCTTGTGAAGGTCAAAGAAACCGCCGGTTTCATCATTTTTGAGGCTTCCGGAAATTATACCAGCAGCATTCCTCTCGCTGACTCTCTCAAAGACAATGTGATCCTGGCCCATGGTTTCTATGACCAAAAGCTTCCCCGGGCCCATGGCGCCCCCCTGCGCGCTCTGGTGCCGGATCGCTATTTTTATAAAAGTGTTAAATGGCTCAAGGGAATCAAAATATCGGCCGTTGACGAGCCGGGATATTATGAAAGTGCAGGATACAGCAACAGTGCTGATCCCTGGAAGGAAGAGCGTTTCGATTAGTCACTTTTTTGGCAATCTAAAAATAAACGGAATACCAACCAGCCCCATGGCGGCGCTGATTAAATAGGTGGTCTGAAGTCCGATGCGGTCGGCAGTGAACCCGACCACGACAACCACTGCGGATCGGGCGATAAACGATATCATCATAAACAATCCATTGGCTGCCGCCGGACTGTGCCGGCCGTGTTCCTGGACCAGAGCCAGCATGACAGGTGTGGTGGATAAGAGCGTAAATCCGGTAACGAGCAGGGCGGCTATACGAAACCAGCCGCCGCTTAGTGTAAAAACAAACAGGCAAAGCGGTGCGCCGATCAGAGAAACCAACAGTGTTTTGCGGCGGCCGAACAGATCGCTCATAGATCCGGCCGTCAACACACCGGCCACTCCGGCAACTTCAAACAACGTCAATGCAATGCCGGCCAACCAGAGGTTACCGGTTTCCTGGTTTATATAGGTCGGTAAAAATGCGGTCATGGCGGCGTGCATAAATCCGCGGGAAAATAGGATCAATGTCAAGGGCCAAAGGATATAGCGCAACTTGCGCCATGTTTGCAGCGCCGACAAATTGCGTTTTGTGTAAACATCACTAACCGGGACGTCACGAAGTTTCAAGTACAGCCAAGCGGTTGAAGTTAAGCCAAAAACCATCACCGGATAAAACCCTTCCAGACCTAAAAGGGAAACGCCCGCCACCGCCACCAGGGGACCGATGGTCCTGGCAAGCTCTCCGCCAGTCATGAAAAAGCTCATTCCGCGGCCCTTCCTGGAAGCAGACAATTGCGCAATCATCACCGGCGCAGGCACATGAAAAATGGAAACGCTGATACCGGTGATAAATAGCAGGAGCAGCAGAATGCTGTAACTGGGGGCTACTCCGATAAGGCTCATCGGGACAGCCGTAATGGCGGGGGCCAGAATAACAAAATAACGGACACTGATGCGGTCCGCCAATACCCCGATGTAAGGGTTTAGTAACGCAGGCAGCTGCATAATCGTTGAGAGAAAACCGGCCTGAGTCAGGGTTAAGGACAGTTTTTCAATCAACAGTGGTAAAAGCGGGGAGAGAAAACTGGAATAGACGTCGTGGATAAAATGGCCGATGGACAGTGCCAGGATTTTTCCGGTATGAAAGCGATTGTTGCGGTAATCCGGATTTTTATTTTTTAGTATATCGGTTTTGGCACTCATTGATGGTTCCTCGGAATACCGTTATCGTGGCAAAGACTATTGCAACTATTATTTTGTCGATGCGCTGTCAACTGAAAAAGGTGACTTGATTATTCTGTAAACAAGCTTAGATTGGGCTGTGCGCCTCCATAACCCGAACGATCTTAGGGGTTCGCAGCACAGTGGAAGTCCAGCTCGCGGGGCTGTCGCAAATCTATAATCCCGCTATATCCGGGACTTGATTAAACGAAAACTGAATATTTAAGGAGATCGAAAATGGGAAAAACAGTTGTGATAGACGCCGATGAATGCATTGGTTGTGAAAGCTGTGTCGAGCTTTGCTCGGAAGTGTTTGCATTTAACGAGGAGGAAGAGAAAGCGGAAGTCATCATGCCCGAAGGCGGACCCGAGGATTGCATCGAAGAGGCCATGGAAACATGCCCGGTGGAATGTATTCACTGGGAGGAAGGTTGAAAACCCCCATGAACCTCGGCTACCGTATCTGTCCAACTGAAGTGGTTGTCTGCCCCACCGGTAAGGCGCTCTCTTCTCCCCGATCCAGCACAACTCGCATGGTGACTGAAGAGGCCAGGCTACCCAGGGTCAGTCCCACTGGACCGATCAAGTAACCCGGTGTTCCTAAAAAAAACAGCACAAAACCGGTTGTGATGATGGTAACCATAAACATCGCATGCCCAGCAAGAACTGTTATCGGCTTTTTCGACCAGGCAGCCAGACCTTCGCTCTGGGCCCGTATGGCAACACTGAAGGGGAAACAAATCAGAGATATCGCGGTCAATCTGACAAGCGGTAGATCCTGCGCACCCAACTTCTGCAATTTGATAAAGTAAAATTCTGCCAGACCGGGAAGAATAAAAATCAACGGTAAAATGCCCAAGACCGCGCCGGCTCCCAGGCAAAAACGAAATGTCCGGCGGTCCTTAACCGATTGCGGTGGAAATGCGAGCACAATGGTCTGGATGCGTGTCGCCGCAAATGCCACGGGATTGGCAAGGCCCAGTGCCAGGTAATACACCGGGAGGATGCGATCGGGATCGGGTGAACGAGCAATAAAAGCCGCCAAGATGACGGCCGAGGCGGAAAGAAAATATCCGCCGACCGACAACGGAAGATTGAATTTAAAGATTTCCATTGCTCCGGGAGGATCCTCAGGACAGGATTCAAGGGATTTAAGGAAGGGATTTGCAAATATCCTGGAGATCAAAACCTCCATTGCAACCGGAATGGTAAGACAGACGACGGCCCAGATTGGACCAATCATTTCCAGGGTGCAAAAAAGCAAAGACAGCATTGCGGTGAGGAGGATGCGGACGATGGTTGCCAGGCTGGCCTTTCCGGTGGCTTTGCCGAGGTACATGACCACAAAATAGGGAAGCCGCATAAAAAATAAAAATTGCAGCGGAATACTGATCATGAATACGGTAGACGCCGGTTGCTCTATTGATGGTGGCAGTCCGATAAGTCGACCAAACAGTAGATGCGACAGAACGGGAATGGATAGGATTCCCTGGATCGCGATGACCCCCGTAGCGGTTAACAGGGTAACTTTCCGAAATTTTTGATATCCTTCACGTGTTTTGGCATAAACCATGCCTGTGGTAACAGAACTGATGGCGATCATTCCGAGAAAAAACATGACGGTAATCGCTTGGGCCAGACCGGCCAGATTGAGCGGGCCGCCGGGGCCACGTGACGCGACCATGGCTACCAAAGGGTAACTGAGAGCCTGGGAGGCTGCCTGGATTGCGAGGGGTATAAAAAAACGTGTTAGCGTCCATTTGTCCGGCAATTTCTAAAATTCTCCGACTAATTTAACTTCCCGTTCAAGCTGGACCCCGAAGCGATCGAGCACCCTGGCTTCAATGAGTTGTATTAAAGCGTATACGTCGATGGCTTTGGCATTATCCACATTTAGAATAAATCCAGCATGTTTGGGGCTGATCATGGCACCACCAATGCGTTTTCCCTTCAAACCGGTCTCCTCGATTAAAGCGCCCGCGTAATAACCTGCCGGACGTTTAAAAACGCTGCCGCAGGAAGGATAGCTCAGGGGCTGCTTTGCGGCACGCAGCGCGAGGATATCTTCCATGCGTGTTTTTAAAGCCCCGGGATCTTTTTCTGTGAATTGAAAAAGAGCGGATGTAATGACCACTTTTTCCAGTTCCGGTACCCGCCGGTAGTCGAAGCTAATTCTGTGGCGTTCGGCCAAAAAAGCGCTGCCATCCCGTCTGAAACCGCTGACAGAGACGGTAACCTGTTCGATTTCCTGTCCGAATGCGCCGGCATTCATACATAGCGCACCGCCCACCCCCCCGGGTATCCCGGCCAGTAGTTCCAAACCAGATAGACCATTTTTCACCGCAGCACGAATTAAATCCATTAAAAGGGTACCGGCCTGCACTTTCGCCTGCCGGTCATCAAATCGCCAGCCGCTAAAATTCTCACCAAGGTAAAGGGTCGCCCCCTCCCAACCATGGTCCGAAACTAGCAGATTGGACCCTCTACCCAGAACAAGCAGCGGTACTTTTTTCTCGTGGATGACTTCGAGGGCATGACCCACTCCCTCTTTCGTAACCGGGGCGATCCAGACGGCTGTGGAGCCACCGATTTTGTAAGAAGTAAATGGTGCCAGAGGTCTGTCGGTCTCTATCTGGCCATCAACCCGATCGCTGAGTTGCGCTGCCAATTCGACAGGATCAGCATTCATTTTTGTTTTATCTGTTTCAGGATTCCTGCGAACCCCAACAATTTGTAATTTTTAAATATTATTAATAACATGGTAGATACCTATTTTGGAGTAGTCCCTTGTTCTGACCTATTGACGAATTTTGGATCTGGATCTTGCTTTGATTGCAACATGCGTTGAATTTTGTCAAGCCATAATCAGCGACCCCCAGCAGAGCTAAGGGTATGAGGAAGGCCCCTCAAGGGGGCCGGAGCCATGCTCTGCTGGTGATCGCTGATTTGTAAGCCACCGATATTGTTCCGCCTTAGATCAATGAGCCGCGATCACCCGATAACGGTAGAACCTTTTCATTTCTCATCCCGGAAGAGCCGGTGGCTGATGCAAGGAGTTAGATCAGAAAAAACTTAAGCTTCTGCGGTATTATACCGATACTCCCCATGATTAAGGCAAATGATGAAATTTGTTATAGCTTATTGAATTTAAATTGGATTTTTAATTTTTCGGGGGAAAATTTTAAAAAAAGGGGAATAAATATGGAATCAGAAGATTTTTGCAGGGTAATTACAGAATTCGAATTTATTTGTGAAGATATTGGCGAAATCAAAGAACAGATTGACCTGACCAAATCTGAAATTCAGAAAATTTCGCAAGCAATCACCAGCGTCGAAAATGCAAAAAAAATTCTGACAGAACTTTTCCCTAAGATCGAATCACTGAACAACGATTTGCGTGAAGATCTGACGTCTGAATTCGTAGACATGGGCTGATATAGTTGGGGTCTTCTGAGTCGGTCGATAGTTTTAGTCGACCGACTGAATGGACCTGAAACTAATTTGCCAAAAGAGTTCGAAATACCTCGAGTAGCAAGAAACATGAACTCAATAGCGTTACCAATAATGATCATTTTGTTATTTATATCCCGCAGGGCCGCAAAGAGCGATTATTGACATCTGTGCTCATAATAAGCGTCATTGAAAATGATTCACATCCCGCATAATTCCCACCCAGCTTTTTAATTCCGATTTCCATCCATCATGACGCGATTTTTTGCTTGATATGGACCAATCTCTTCTCAAAAAATAGCTTAAATTAAGTTAAAACAGCAAAGGATTATTCCGGGCTTGATTAATCCACTCAATTTGGAATATATTAATTGTTAGTCTGGAAAAATGTGGGCTTTTTAATCATTCCATTTTGGGAAGGACATCACCATGAACAACCTAATGCGAATTGCGTCTCTTGCTTGCACTCTGGTGGTTTTTTCCGGCTGTGTCGGCAGCAACTCCTCGACCTGGGAACACTTCCATGGCGGATTGTCGAACCAGGGATTCCGGGAGATAGACAGCGGATTTGCGCTTTCTTCCAGCTGGATTTCCAATGCCTATAAAATAACTAGTGCATCGCCGGTCATCGGCAAAGATTTGCAAAATAAAGAGGTCGTTTATATCGGTACCTCCGACGGGATGTTGGTCGCGATCAGGTCAGAAGATGGGAGCGAAAAGTGGAAAATCTCTTTGGGGTCGGTCGGTTCGGAGACCCGCATCGTTTCATCTGCTTCGGTATCGAATGAGGGCTATATTTATGTCATCACCAGTCGTAAGGTGGACGAAGGAGGGGCTTCCAGCACGCTTCACAAAGTTGATCAATTCGGTTATCCGAGATGGGCTTACACATTTCCGGATAAAGGGTTTACCTCCGGATCACCCAAGGTTGCCACCGTGGGAAACGATACTTTTATTTTTGTGTACGTGTCGGTTGACGTGAGCAGCAATATCCGGGGTGAGCTTTTTGCTCTGCGTGATGAAGAATACGGAGCAAGCCTGCTTGATCGTAAAGCGCTTGGAACCTGTCGTTTTGATAACTCGAGCCATGCCACGAGCTTGGTAGCTTTTTGGGAAGAGACCTGGCAGTGGGTCAGCGCTTTTCCCGTCGAGTTTGACGAAGACAATATTGCGCTATCGGACCATTTTCTAGACCCAACCGTTGCGGTTGTAACCGGTCGAAAAAAACCGCTGATTGCCATTGCAGACAATCTATGCAATCTTGGCGTTTTTGAATGGGATGGTGTTGAATTGTCTGTGCTCTGGTACCAGGAGCACGACTTTGATAAACATTCCTCCACCATGGTGTCACCCAATGATTTGATGGTTTTTGGTCGACAGGATGGAAAAGTGCCGGCCTACGATCTGGAAACCGGTGTAAAAATGTGGGAGTATGATGCCGGGCAGGCTGTCTTCGCCACACCGGCAGCTGCTCGTGAAAAGTATCTCTTTGTCGTATCCAAAGATCGGATCCAGGTGCTCAACGCCTTGGACGGTAGCCTGATTCAGGATGACAAATCACCACGAAGATTTAATTTGCAAAGGGTCACGCATTCATCACCTGCTGTCACCGCAAATCGGATTTATATTTCAACCTCCGAAATGCTGACCGTTACGTATAGTCTCAAAACAAGGGCTCATGACACCAATTTTCATGGAAACAGGCTATCATCTGTTGTTGTCGGCAGCGATGGCTCTGTTTATGGAGTTGCCGTGGATGGCACGATTCGTAAATATGCCGGTATGGAATCGGAGTAGTCGGCGGCGGCGCCGCTGGCCTAAAAAGTTTACCAGCCATACAAGGAGGGCGGTCAGTTCGATTGAAAAAAGACGTTGATATTAGCGCCGATTATTCATCTTCATTGGGATGGGACAATGGGGATTTCACCAGCAGCCTTAAGATTTCATCCCAATCTTTTACAGTTTTACCGTCTTCGGTTTTCTCAAACGAAAACCGCGTCTCTATTTGTTCCGATACCGTCGATATAACGTCGGAAGAACCAATTATAGCTTGAATCTGCACACTATTTTTTTTCAAGTTTTTCAGAGTTGTTAGCCCTCGCCAGCGGATAATGACGGATTGGGGAAAATTTTGTTTTTCCAACCAGCTTCCTGAGATACCCTTACCTAAAACCCGGCTCAGGTAGATGATTTTATAATTCTCGCTGAGTGAGTTGACGGCCTTTTGGCTGCTTTCCCTGATCGCATCTGAAAATACACTATCTTTAAATGCGCCTTCGATTTCAATGAGAATCGCCTTTTCGTTTTCGGTCATTACCAAGATGAGTCCGGAAGCGCTGCCCTTGACTGAGTGGGCGGTAATTTTTTTTAATCCCGCTTCCTGTGGTGTGTATTTTAAGTAACCATAACCATCGCCACCAGTTAATATTTTTTTCAGAGGCTTGTTATCCAAATAAATATCCACCATCTGCCCACCCACAGCAAAGAACCCAGCCTTGGTCAACACTTCGATATTTATCGGTTTCTGAACAGTCGTCACGCGATCAAAGACGACCACTTTGCCGTGGGACACCGATACAAAAAGCAAAATGAAAAGAATGGGCAGAAGATATTTTTTTATGCAGATGACCATGTTTTTTTATGAATAAAATGGACGCGCCCACTTCGCCGTTTGTTCCGGGGCGACAAAAGTTGTCATATCTCCGAGCATAACTTCAAAGCCGGTATGATCACTACGCACCCAAGGTGCATAATTCGAACGAACCATGAGTAAAATTCGCAATTCCAGGCGGCTGGTAGGGGATTCAACCGAGAGCAGGCCAAAATTGTATCCATTTCGGCAAAGGCTTCGATAAAACCGCTGGGTGTTCAAAATACCTTGAGCCAGATCTTCCCAGTCCGCTGCTTCAGGCTGCAGAAATGAGGTTCTTCGGGGCAGTATACCCCAGATTTCAAAGAAGCCTTCCGGGGCAAAAGCCGATATCCATTGCCATGATCCTGTTGCACCGATATATCGGGAACCGTCAGCTTTTTCCTGGGAAAGGTAGCTGGAAAAGAGGAAATCGTCGTGCTGCTGATAAAATTCATCGGCCCTTTGCAGCAAATCGCGGTGGTGATTGGCCGGAATCGGGTCGGCATTTATTTGTAGATGGGGGTGAATTAAAGACCCTCCCGCTGATGGCAGATGGTTCTGAGTGATAGCCATGTAAATAGCCCGGGGGTTGTGGGCTAATACGCGGGCCAAATACCGGCAGCAGTTTATCATACTGTCGGCATAAGATGGGCCGGAGGCCTTGCCGATCTCAACAAAGTGCTCATCATTGAACAGGCTGACGGCAGAATAGCTGCCGTAGGGGTAGAGGTTGGGAAATAACAGGGAATCGCCTTGTGATATTCGGTCGGTATTTGCCAAATCGGGATGCATTCTAGGAGTATCTGAAGTAACCTGGGGGTGACAGAAAGGACATTTGGCGGTCTTGTTTGCATCCGGCGGTGGCTGGGGCAGATTATCGGTGGCGGTCTCCTTTTCATTGATCCGGCTGAAAGCAAGGCGACAGGTACGTCCGGTGATCGGATTTGTTCTGATTTCAATGGGCTGCTCAACAATTTCCCCAGAGGGGTCAATGAATTTCGCAGATATGAATTGACTTTCAAACTTCAGCTCTGGATGCTCTTTCGGCAGCATGGTAGTTGATCCCTGACCTGGACAAGCCGATAGCAAAATGGATACATCTTTTCGTTAGAGGCAGCTACCGTTCTGCGGAATAATTCTATCCGGCAGCTACACCGAATGCCGAAAATAGTAAAACGAACATTAATAACTGAAAGACAGCACTGATGATCAAACCGATGATACAAACACCCAGTGCGCGAGAGGTGCTTTCATAGCTCAGGGCCTGCTTGACACCAACAGTTGCAGTCGCGACCATCCAGGTGGCAGCAATCAGCAAAATAATGAGGCCAAAACCCTGAATAAACCCCAATACGCGAAATACCCCGGGCGCACTAGCGAAGCCCATTACCCGCATGAGAGTTTTTCGATCAGGTTTGGTTCGTGTTTCAGGCAAAAATCGTGCACCGATGATGTAAGTAGAGAAAGCCCAAACGTACCATCCTAACAGGGTTGTGATCATTCCAATATTGATTCCGGTGGCACCTGCTCTGCCAAAAGTCCCGTAGGCGGATGCCATGCTGTAAATAAACACGACGATTAGAGCCTGATTCATCGCCCCGCCATCGTTTACTATTTCCTGATACAGGCTTATGTCTAGTTTTGCAGCACGAAAGAATCGATTCAGAAAACGACTCATAGGACCTCGCGTCAGTCGGCAGGTTTATGAACCTGAGTTGAGCATTTTGAGGTAATGATATAAGAGTATCTTATAGTTAACGGCTATCATTTTGTCGGCGGTGTGTCAATAAAACGCGGGATTTTAGAATAAAATGTTCACGCCGCAGAAGGCGGCATTGGATTATCGCGATACACGAATTAAATGCAGTCCCACAGCCAATTAACCGATAAAGCGGCATTTCCGCTTCTTTACAGCCACTCATCCGGACTTCAGGCGATGGCTCCGTCACGACTATTACAAAAAAAAACCGATCCGTGAGCAGACACGAGATCGGGTTTGATTGATAAAAATGAAGTATGTCCTTAGCTGTTGTGCGATCGAAAGCGTTTATGAGGTAGTTGACGGCTTATACTGATTTCTTGCTGCCTTTAGACTTTGTGGATGAATACCCGTCTGCATACCATCCGCCGCCTTTCAGCTCAAATGTGCAGGTCGAAAGAATCTTCTTGGCTATTTTTTTGCATTTGGTGCACCGAGTATTTTTTGTTCCCATGGGAACGAGTTTTTCGGTAATGTGTCCCTTGGTGCATTCAAATTCATAAACCGGCATGTTCATCCTCCTGTAATGGTTATTAATCCAGATATCTGATATTGAAGTGTCAATTTTTAGGTTCTTATTTTTTGGCAAAATAATATTCATTTTAATCTTTTTGTCAAGAAAAATCAAGTTACGAGCTCTCTCCAAACTGAAATATTGCTTGACAGGATTGCTGATGGCAATATAAAAATCACAAATATTTTCAGATAGTAAGAATAAAAATCAAGCATTACCGGCAACGGTCACCCCGGGTTGATCACACTATTGTCTATCCCGGATCCGGGAAGACGGAGGAACCAAAAGAAAACAAAACCTATAAATTAGATACCAAAGGCAATTGTTAGTATGGATCAAAAATTCTCATTATCAAAATTATTGAAACTGGGTCAAATAAAAACCAACGAGCATACCGTAATGGCCATTCTGGCGGTGATTGTGGGCTTGGCGGCAGGGTTTGGTGCCGTTGGTTTTCGCCATCTCATTAATTTTTTCCAAACCCTTGCTTATGGATCTCCCAATGAATTGCTCGAGGTGATTAAGACGATTCCCTGGAGCTATAAAGTATTCATTCCGGCTGCCGGCGGACTTCTGGTCGGGCCATTGGTATATTTTTTTGCTAGAGAGGCCAAGGGCCATGGCGTGCCCGAAGTAATGGAGTCGGTTGCTTTGAGGGGCGGGGTTATTAGAAAAAGAGTTGTTCTGGTGAAAACCCTGGCCTCCGCTATCAGTATCGGTACCGGCGGGTCCGTCGGCCGGGAAGGCCCTATCGTTCAAATCGGTTCTGCCATCGGATCCACCCTCGGACAGGCATTGAATGTATCCGGGGATCGAATGCGGGCCCTGGTTGGATGCGGTGCTGCCGCAGGGATTGCTGCTACCTTTAATGCCCCTATCGCCGGCTCCATGTTTGCGTTAGAGGTAATCCTTGGAGACTTCGGACTGGCCACATTCAGTCCGATTGTAATTTCTTCCGTGGTGGCCACCGCCGTATCACGAGCTTTTCTGGGAGATACGCCGGCATTTATCGTTCCCGCCTATCAATTGGTCAGCGCCTGGGAATTTCCGATCTATCTGATCCTTGGCCTTTTTTGTGCCGCTGTGGGGGTAACATTTACCAAAACCCTGTACCGCTTTGAGGATCTATTCGATAGCCTTAAATTTCCCGAATATTTAAAGCCGATTATCGGGGGATTGATATTGGGAGTCAGCGGTTTGTATATTCCTCAAATTCTGGGTGTGGGCTATGGCGCCATGGACCTGGCACTGGGGCAGCAGCTTGCCTGGTGGCTAATGCTGTTGCTGGTGGTGGCCAAATTGCTGGCGACCTCCATTACCATCGGTTCCGGGGGATCCGGCGGCGTTTTTGCACCATCGCTGTATTTGGGTGTGATGGCCGGCGGTTTTTTTGGGATGGTGGTACATCATCTGTTTCCAAATGTGACGGCTTCTCCCGGTGCCTACAGTATTGTCGGCATGGGTGCGGTTGTCAGCGCTACCACTCATGGACCTCTGGCGGCCATTTTAATTCTCTTTGAAATGACGGGCAGTTACGAAATTATCCTTCCCCTGATGTTTTCCTGCATCATTGCAACGATTGCCAGCGGGCAGTTGATGAAAGATTCGATTTATACCTTAAAGCTGGCCAGGCGGGGTGTTGATATCAGAGAAGGCAAGGAGGTCAATGTATTAAAGTCCATGCACGTTAAAGATGTGATGAGCCCCCATGTAGAAACCGTGTCCGAGGAATGGTCCCTGGAAAGAACGTCCGATAAAATTTCCAAGAGCAAGTACAACAGCTTTCCGGTACTAAATTCCGAGAATAAACTGGTAGGTATTCTCTCTTTTAATGATTATAGCGAAGCAATATTTGATGAAGATTTAAAATTTATCGTGGTCGCCAAAGACCTGGCAACCTCCGAAGTTGTTACCGTATCCACGGACGACGATCTCTACACCGCGCTTGGAAAAATCAGCCGATATGATTTCTCGACCCTGCCGGTGGTATCACCCAATAATCCCCAACAGTTGGTCGGTATCGTCAGCCGCCGTGATGTTATTGGGGCCTATGAGAAAGCCGTACTAAAAAAATCATTGTTTCAAAATTAACCCGTTGCGTTTATTGCGCGGTGAACAGATAGATCTAGCTGAAAACATAAATACATACCAAACCGCACAGCTTGAATTATTTTAGGACGGTAAAAAAATCGATTAGAAATATTCTGATGAAAAGTTTACATTTATAAGTAACGAGCGTTCAAAAAGTCTTCACAATGATCTCAGCCACCCCAAATCGTGCCTTTTTTCTTCGCATACCTGCGGATCAACCGGGAGAAGAAGACGACACCGCAATCCTTGAAAAAGAAGCCGAGGAACGGTCGCCTGAAGAAGAGGAATATATTCTTTGCCGCCAGTGCCACCAGGCGATCACCAAACCGGCCGATCGAACTGTGATGCAGGGATCACATCGGCATACCTTTGCAAATCCCCATGGAATTGTTTTTGAAATCGGATGTTTCAGGAGTGTCACAGGATGCGGATATGCCGGGGCTGCTTCAGATGACTTCAGCTGGTTTGCAGGTTACAGCTGGCGAGTTTGTTTCTGCGCCTTGTGCCTGACGCATTTAGGATGGATGTTTAGTCGAATGGGGAGCGATATTTTTCATGGACTGATATTGGACCGGCTGATAGAACCCGGTTAGGCCCATATCGGGTTTTAACTGACAACTTGTTGTAAGAAAATTAAGGTTTCAGTGACGATGATCGAATTTAAACAGCAAAAATATCAAATAGCAAATACCAAATACCAAAGAAATCACAATGACTAAAATTCAAAATTCCAAACAACTGGCGTTTGAGCTTATTTGAGATTTGGATATTGAGATTTAGAATTTATTTGTAATTTGGTGCTTGTAATTTGTTATTTCCGGTTTATCCGGGTTAAGTGCTTTTGTAGCTGAACTGTTATAGAAAGGGTAATCACCAATGGGAGAAATAAAAAGCACACTGGATCTTGTTCTGGAGAAAACGAAAAATCTTACACTCAGCTCCGAAGAGAAGGAGACACAGAAGCAAAAGGAAATTGAAAATCATATTAAAGGCATGGTGCAGAAATATCAAGATGGGATACTGTCCCAAAACCAGCTGATAACCGACTATGAATTACTGAAAAAAGATTACACTATATCGCAAAATAATTCATTGATCGTTGAAATTACCAAGCGTATCGATCCGGACCAAGACAATCAGCCTTTGCTTGAGTTATTGCAGAAGTGCTGCGCCATCGATACCGCAGCCATTAAAACGATTATCGAGAATTTCCGAAAGGAATATATCACAGCGTCGCAGAACCGGATAGAGCGGCTGAGGGAAGATCTTGCACAGCGACACAACATTAGCGGTTCTGCCGTTCTTCCAAACTTGGACTTGGACGAACAATGGCGGCAAAAAATTGGCGAACTGCGCGCCGGATATGGAGATCAATTAAATCGGGTGAAAGATAATCTGCTCGGTGGCAGGGACTAATTTCGGACTTGCGCATTCATTTTTCTTAGCTCTATGTTTCCGCATTCCACATTCCGACTTCCGCATTCATTTCACTCTGACTTCAGTCTTCGGACATCTGTCCTCTTGTTTATACGTAGGCAAAATGGAATTGCTCGATTTCTGCAAAATTTTTCCGTACTTTTTCTGATCCCGAAACAATCTCACCATGTCCCGACAGAAGCCATTCCACCTCAAGATCCGTCAGTCGTTTGATGCTATCCTTGAGCTTCGATCCGTCACCACCGGGAAGATCCGTTCGACCCAAGCCTTCTTTGAAAACAAGATCTCCGGTAAACAATGCTTTTTGCGAAGGCCAGTACAAGGTTATCGATCCGGGTGAATGGCCTGGTGTGTGAAAGATATCCATTTCAAGACCGTCCAGGGAAAGGTTGCCCTCTCTGAGGAAGAAATCAGGTATGATGGCATCCATATCGATTCCAAAGGCCGCACTCATCTGTTTTCCGATGGTAACCGCCCACTGCCATTCCTCTTCGTGCAGGGTAAAGCGTGTCGGTATATCCTTAAATAATTGAACTGCTTCGATGTGGTCCGGATGGGCGTGGGTGCAGATTAACACATCGATATCCTTGATTGCCAGTCCCAGCTGCTTGAGGCCTCCCACAACATGGTCGAACAATCTGCTGTGGCCCGGGTCAATCAGCACCCGGGTGGGGCCGTCAATAAGATAGGTATTGCAGTTGTTGGCGGTCATGGATTGCCAAACAAAGGCATGAAGATTCTTGAATATGTTCATAATTTTTGTTTTTCTCCAATAAATCGGGGGATTGATTTGGCGAGGAATGGGCCTGGCCTTTTTGAGTTGCGCTTGGCATATTTTTTTCTTATGAGTATTACTCTCAAGAAAGCGGATGTCAAACACAAAGAACATCAATTTGTCCATCCGATCACGATTTTCATTGATGTCCGGAAAATATAGATTGATCTGGATTCGACGTGATAACTAAGCTATCTTGATTTCATAATTATCACAACGGAGGAAATAGGTAATGG
>Ga0316196_10000396_pt1 | contig 16585 bp, 11 predicted proteins | sample Eddsed2cm_MG_FD_204938 | JGI IMG/M metagenome (GOLD analysis project Ga0316196, IMG submission 204938) | Coastal sediment microbial communities from Maine, United States - Eddy sediment 2 cm | ecosystem: Environmental > Aquatic > Marine > Coastal > Sediment | place: USA: Maine | collected... | reverse complement strand
GAATATCATGGAGTTCTGCAAGGCATTCAACGCAGAAACTCAGGGTATGGAACAGGGTATGCCAGTACCGGTAATAATCACTGTGTTTGCGGATAAGTCGTTTTCTTTTATTAAGAAGACACCTCCGGCATCAATCCTGTTAAAGAAGGCCGCCGGAATCAAGAGTGGGTCTGGCCGTCCGCATATGGATAAAGTTGGCAAGGTTTCGCGTGCGCAGCTTGAAGAGATCGCCACAATTAAAATGGCAGACCTGAGTGCGCATGATATGGACAATGCAGTTCGCATCATCGCAGGCAGTGCCCGCAGTATGGGTATTGAGACGGAGGAAGTTTGAGATGGCAAAGAAGATAAGTAAGCGTCGTCAGGCTATCGAAGAAAAACTGACTCCCGGTATGGAGCCAGCTCTAGATGCAGCACTTGATGTTCTTAAGGAATGCGCAACAGCAAAATTTGAAGAGTCAGTTGATGTTGCAATCAATCTGGGTATTGATGCGCGTAAATCTGATCAAAATGTTCGTGGTGCCACGGTAATGCCGCAGGGTACGGGTAAGACTGTTCGTATTGCTGTGTTTGCTGAAGGTGAGCAGGCAGAAGCTGCAACTGCAGCCGGTGCCGACGTTGTTGGTATGGATGAGCTGGCAGACAGCATGAAGAAGGGTGATCTCAACTTTGATGTTGTAATCGCTGCCCCGGATGCAATGCGGGTTGTTGGTGCGCTGGGCCCTGTTCTTGGTCCACGTGGTCTGATGCCAAATCCAAAGGTTGGTACTGTTTCAGCAGATGTCGGCAAGGCGGTGTCTAATGCCAAAGCCGGTCAGGTACAGTTCCGCAACGATAAGGCAGGTATTATTCATTGCTCAGTCGGCAAAGCGACCTTCGAAACAGCGGCGCTGATTGAAAATATCAATTCACTGCTGGATGCATTGAACAAGGCAAAGCCTTCTACTGCAAAAGGGCAGTTCATCAAGCATCTCACTGTTTCAACCACGATGGGTCCTGGTATTCGAGTAGACCGTGCGTCTTTAAGTATTTAGGAACATCAGTAATAAAAGAATCTGGTGCTGTTAGTACCAGGCCGCTAGTTTGAATAGCTTTTTAAGGTTTTCGACTGGCGGTTGATAGGGCCGGTAAATAGTTTTCATTCTATTTGTCGGATTGTCAAAGACCGCAGGGGTCAATGTGAAAGCATAACGGCTTAATTACCTGCGTAGATGGTTTTCCCGTAATCAGGATCTCCTGTACGGGTGCCACAAAATAGGAGTTTGTACTCACTATGAGTCTCAACATCGACGAGAAAAAGGCCGTTGTGGCTGAAGTGTCAGAAGTTATTAACGGCGCTCAGGCAACAATCCTGGCCGAGTATCGAGGTCTGACTGTCAGCGCGATGACGGACTTGCGTAATAGTGCGCGAGAATCCGGCGTTTACCTGCGTGTAGTCAAGAACTCGCTGGCAAAGCGTGCAGTCGATGGTTCATCCTTTGAATGCCTGCAGGAGCACATGGCCGGACCACTGGCTTATGCAATATCGGAAGATCCGGTAGCCTGCGCCAAGGTATTGAAGAATTTTGCTAAAGACAATGACGAACTGATCATCAAGGTCGGTGCGATGTCTGGCAAGATTCTCAGTGAAGGTGAAATTACCGCACTAGCGAAGCTACCTGGACGAGAAGAGCTGCTGGCAAAACTGATGGGCACCATGAAGGCGCCTGTTCAGACATTTGTCGCTACACTCAATGCGATTCCGGGAACTTTTGTACGCACACTTGCCGCTGTTCGTGATAGCAAAGACAGCTAAAACAAGGCACTTAACGTTTAATTTATTAGATATTTATTAATATTAGGAAATCAGGAGATTTCAAATGGCACTAACTAAACAGGAAATTATTGATGCAATCGCCGAGATGTCTGTACTTGACCTCTCTGAGCTGATTACTGAAATGGAAGAAAAATTCGGCGTAACCGCCGCTGCAGCAGTTGCTGCAGCACCTGCTGCCGGTGGTGGTGATGCAGGTGGCGCAGCTGAAGAAAAGTCTGACTTCGACGTTGTTCTCACCAGCTTTGGTGACAATAAAGTAGCGGTCATTAAAGCAGTGCGCGCGGTAACCGGTCTTGGCCTGAAAGAAGCCAAAGCCATGGTTGAATCTGCCCCGGCACCAGTTAAAGAGGGTGCGGAAAAGGCAGAAGCTGAAGATCTTAAAAAACAGCTTGAAGAAGCCGGCGCAACTGTCGAGCTGAAGTAAGTTTTTGCGCATCCAGAAATGGGTGTGAGTGTTACAGGCTGGTGGCGAAAGTCACCGGCCTTTAGCTGTTTGTGAGGTGCTAGCCAGTCTCAGGTAGCACCTGCATATGAAAGAAATTAGATTACGTCAAATACATCGAGGACGATAGATGGCTTACTCCTTTGCAGAAAAGAAGCGAATACGGAATAGTTTTAGCAAGCGACCGAGTATACTCGAGACGCCTGACCTGCTAACGACCCAGAAAGAGTCTTACTACAAATTCCTGCAAACCGTTACTGACCCGGATGATCGTCTTGACAGGGGCCTGCAGGCCGCATTTAAGTCGGTTTTCCCTGTTGTCAGCTATAACGGTGACGTGCACCTGGAATTTGTAAAATATCGTCTTTGCACACCTGTATTTGACGTCAAAGAGTGTCAGCAACGTGGTCAGATCTATTCTGCACCCATCAGAGTTACGCTGCGTCTTGTCATTTACGATAAGGAAAGCAAGAAATCCAATCGTACAATTCGCGATGTCAGGGAACAGGAAGTTTACCTTGGTGAAATCCCGTTAATGACAGATAACGGTTCTTTTGTCATCAATGGAACCGAGCGTGTCATTGTTTCTCAGCTGCATCGTTCACCGGGTGTGTTCTTTGGTGACGATGGCGGTAAAACGCATTCCTCAGGTAAGTTGTTGTTTTCAGCACGGGTGATTCCATACCGTGGTTCCTGGTTGGATTTTGAATTTGATCCCAAGGACCTGGTCTATGTCCGTATTGACCGTCGTCGCAAGTTACCGGCGACAGTACTGCTGCGTGCTCTAGGCTATACCTCACAGGAAATTCTCGAAATTTTCTTTGATACTGATACCTTCAAGATTGGGAAAAATGATATCAAAATGGCCCTGGTGCCTGAGCGTCTGCGCGGACAGGACCTGGCATTCGATATTAAAACACCAAAAGGTGATGTGCTTGTCGAGGCAGGACACAGGATTACAGCACGGCATATTCGCGAATTGACTAAAGCACGCATCAAAACATTGCCTGTGCCGGATGAATACCTGATTGGCCGTACTATGGCCGAAGACTTCATTGACCCTGAAACCGGCGAAGTGCTCTATGAAGCCAACTCAATCATTACTGAAGAAATAATCGAAATAATGCGTAAACATGGCGTTAAAGAAGTAAAAACCCTGTTTACCAATGATCTTGACCGCGGTCCATTCATTTCTGAAACCATGCGCATTGATTCGACACGCAGTCAGCTGGATGGCCAGGTAGAGATTTATCGCATGATGCGTCCCGGTGAGCCACCGACAAAAGATGCATCGCAGAACCTGTTTGAGAACCTGTTCTTCAATCCAGACCGTTATGACCTTTCAGCTGTCGGGCGAATGAAATTTAACCGTCGGCTGTCTAAAGACTCAGATGTCGGTGAAGGGATTCTCAGCAAGGAAGATATTGTTGAGGTATTGACGACACTTGTTGATCTGAAAAACGGCAATGGCAAGACAGACGATATTGATAACCTCGGCAATCGCCGTGTACGTTCAGTCGGTGAGCTGGTAGAAAACCAGTTCCGTATCGGTCTTGTTCGTGTTGAACGTGCGGTTAAAGACAGACTAAGCATGGTTGAATCTGAAGGACTGACACCCCAGGACCTGATTAATGCCAAGCCGGTATCTGCTGTAGTTAAAGAGTTTTTTGGTTCGAGCCAGCTTTCGCAGTTCATGGACCAAACGAACCCGTTATCAGAGATCACACACAAACGACGTGTTTCAGCGCTCGGTCCGGGTGGACTGACACGTGAACGTGCTGGTTTTGAAGTTCGTGACGTACACCCGACACATTATGGCCGTGTCTGTCCAATCGAAACGCCTGAAGGACCGAATATTGGCCTGATTAACTCACTGGCGATCTATGCTAGAACTAATGATTACGGTTTCCTGGAAACACCGTACCGCAAGGTAGAAAATGGCCGTGTGACCGATGATATTGTCTATCTGTCAGCTATTGAAGAAGGTAACTATGTTATTGCGCAGGCAAATGCCAGGACTGACAAAAACGGTAAGTTCCTTGATAAACTGATCTCCTGTCGTCATCGCAACGAGTTTACCCTGGCGAATCAGGGGGATGTGTCGTTTATCGACGTCGCCCCATCACAGATCGTATCGGTTGCGGCATCATTGATTCCATTCCTTGAGCACGATGACGCCAACCGTGCGCTGATGGGCTCGAACATGCAGCGTCAGGCTGTACCTGTTATTCGCAGTGAGAAACCACTGGTGGGTACCGGTGTTGAACGTACTGTAGCGGTTGATTCCGGTGTTACCGTGGTTGCCCGTCGAGGCGGCGTGGTAGATTCCGTTGACTCCAGCCGCATCGTTGTCAGAGTTAATGACAATGAGGCCTCATCTGGTGATTCGGGTGTAGATATTTACAACCTGACAAAGTATTCGCGTTCAAACCAGAACACCACAATTAATCAGCGTCCACTGGTAAGAGTTGGCGATGTTATTGCTATGGGTGATGTGCTGGCTGATGGTCCTTCTACTGATATTGGTGAACTGGCTCTTGGGCAGAATATTTTCATCGCCTTTATGCCGTGGAATGGATACAACTTTGAAGATTCAATCCTTATTTCAGAAAGAGTTGTTGAGCAGGATTTGTTCACCAGCATCCATATTGAAGAAAGAACTTCAGTTGCCCGTGATATCAAGCTGGGTTCTGAAGAGATAACCCGTGATATACCAAATGTTGGCGAAGCTGCATTATCCAAGCTGGATGAATCGGGCATCGTCTACATCGGTGCCGAGGTAAATGCCGGTGATATCCTGGTTGGCAAGGTGACACCGAAAGGTGAAACCCAGTTGACACCGGAAGAAAAACTGCTGAGAGCAATCTTTGGCGAAAAGGCATCTGATGTTAAAGATACATCGCTGCGTATGCCTTCCGGTAGCGGTACAGTGATTGATGTTCAGGTATTTACGCGTGACGGTGTTGAGAAAGACCTGCGTACGCAGTCGATTGAAAATGAACAGATTGCAGCTGTGCAGAAGGACATGAATGATCAGTTCCGTATCGTTGAAGCTGATGCCTATGACCGTATTGCAAAATTGCTCGTCGGCAAAGTGGCTGAAGGTGGTCCTGACGGTCTGAAGTCCGGCAGTAAAGTTACCCAGGATTATCTCAATAACCTGCCAAAGAAAAAATGGTTCGAAGTGCGCATGCGTACTGAAAACATTAACCAGAGTATCGAACAGATCCGTGAACAGGTGGATCAGCAGAAGAAATTCTTCGATGATCTGCTGGAAGAAAAGCAGGGAAAAATTACCGCTGGTGACGACCTCGCACCTGGCGTTCTTAAAATGGTTAAAGTCTTTGTTGCGGTCAAACGCCGTCTTCAGCCTGGTGACAAAATGGCGGGACGTCATGGTAACAAAGGTGTCATCTCGCGCATCGTGCCTGTAGAAGATATGCCGTATCTGGAAGATGGCACACCGGTGGATATCGTTTTAAACCCACTTGGCGTGCCGTCACGTATGAACGTGGGCCAGGTACTGGAAATGCATCTCGGCTGGGCCGCAAGAGGGCTCGGAAACAAAATTAACGGCATGTTACGGCAACAGAGTAAAGTAGCAGATATCCGCAAGTTCCTCGAGAAAATCTATAACAGCAGTGGCAAGCAGGAAGACATTGCCTCGTTGTCAGATGATGAGGTGATGGAGCTTGCAGGTAATCTGACCAGGGGTGTGCCGATGGCAACACCAGTGTTTGATGGTGCCGCAGAAGAAGAGATCAAAAAAATGCTCGAACTGGCTGATCTACCTTCATCGGGCCAGACTCAGCTGATTGATGGTCGTACTGGTGAGAAATTTGATCGAAAAACTACTGTTGGTTACATGTACATTTTGAAACTGAACCATCTAGTTGATGACAAAATGCATGCACGTTCAACTGGTCCCTACAGCCTGGTAACGCAGCAGCCGCTGGGTGGAAAGGCGCAGTTTGGTGGTCAGCGCTTTGGTGAAATGGAAGTCTGGGCACTGGAAGCTTACGGTGCCGCTTACACGCTTCAGGAGATGCTGACAGTCAAGTCAGATGATGTGAATGGTCGCTCCAAGATGTATGAAAACATCGTCAAGGGCAATCATCATATGGAAGCAGGCATGCCGGAGTCATTCAACGTATTGATGAAAGAAATACGAGCCCTGGCACTAGATGTAGAGCTGATACATAACAACTGATAGATCGAACACAACCCTATTTCGGTGAAATTATAATCATCGTGGAGACAGGACATTGAGAGACTTATTTAATCTTTTCAATAAAACAGAAAAAAACGACGACTTTGATGCTATTAGAATTGGACTGGCGTCACCGGAGAAGATACGTTCGTGGTCATTTGGCGAGGTAAAAAAACCGGAAACCATTAACTATAGAACGTTTAAACCTGAGCGTGATGGCCTGTTCTGTGCCAAGCTGTTCGGTCCAGTCAGTGACTATGAATGTCTCTGTGGCAAATACAAGCGCCTCAAGCATCGCGGTGTTGTTTGTGAAAAATGCGGCGTAGAAGTCACGCATTCCAAGGTTCGCCGTGAGCGCATGGGCCATATTGATCTGGCTACTCCCTGTGCACACATCTGGTTCCTGAAGTCACTGCCATCCCGCATGGGACTGGTGCTGGACATGACCGTTCGCGATATTGAGCGTGTCCTGTATTTTGAAGGCTATATTGTGATTGATGCCGGCATGACGCCTCTGGAAGAGCTGGCATTGATGACCGAAGACCAGTATATCGAAGCACTTGAAGAGTACGGCGATGAATTCGAAGCTGCGATGGGGGCAGAAGCTATCCGTTCGCTACTAAAAAGGATCGACCTGAAAGAAGTAGCAGAGTCGCTTCGTGAAGAACTCGATAATACCAACGCGGTTACCAAGATCAAGAAACTGACCAAGCGTTTGAAAGTGATCGAAGCGTTTATCAGTTCAGACAACAAGCCGGAATGGATGATCCTGGATATTCTGCCGGTCCTACCGCCAGATTTACGTCCCCTGGTGCCACTGGATGGTGGCCGTTTCGCTACTTCTGATCTTAACGATCTCTATCGCCGGGTGATAAACCGCAATAATCGTCTCAAACGTCTGCTGGAGCTTAATGCACCGGATATCATTGTACGCAATGAAAAGCGCATGCTGCAGGAAGCAGTTGATGCTCTGCTGGATAATGGACGTCGTGGTAAGGCGATAACCGGCGCGAATAAACGTCAGTTAAAATCACTGGCTGACATGATTAAAGGTAAGCAGGGTCGTTTCCGTCAGAATCTACTCGGCAAACGTGTTGACTATTCCGGTCGATCAGTGATCGTTGTAGGGCCGACATTGAAATTGCATCAGTGTGGTCTGCCAAAGAAAATGGCGCTGGAACTGTTCAAGCCTTTTATCTTCAGCAAACTGGAATTACGCGGCCTGGCGACCACCATCAAGCAGGCCAAGAAAATGGTCGAGACCGAGGGTCCAGAAGTATGGGATATCCTCGAAGAGGTCATTCGTGAGCATCCTGTGCTGTTGAACCGTGCACCGACGCTCCATCGTCTTGGCATCCAGGCGTTTGAGCCGGTATTGATTGAAGGTAAGGCGATACAGCTGCATCCGCTGGTTTGTGCGCCGTATAACGCCGACTTTGACGGTGACCAGATGGCTGTCCATGTGCCATTGTCTATTGAAGCGCAACTGGAAGCGCGTACCCTGATGATGTCTACCAATAATGTCCTCTCGCCTGCAAATGGCGAGCCGATTATTGTGCCGTCTCAGGATATTGTGCTTGGTCTGTATTTCATGACGCGCGATGATCTTGCTGCAAAAGGCAATGGCAGTATTTTCTCAAATGTACAAGAAGCACGTCTTGCCTACGATTCAGGCAGTGTTGATCTTCATGCCTCGGCAAAAGTCCGCATTTATGAAAACGTCGTCGATGATGAGGGTAATGAGCAGCAGACAGTGACGATTTATGACACTACGGTTGGCCGTGCCATCCTGTCTGAAATATTACCTTCGGCATTGCCATTCTCGGCGATCAATCGGGTAATGAAGAAGAAGGCCATATCGGAAGTCATCAACCAGAGCTACCGCAAGGCGGGCTTGAAAGACACAGTGATCTTTGCAGATAAACTGATGTACACCGGCTTCAAGATGGCGGCTAAATCCGGCATTTCCATTGGTGTTGATGACATGGTGGTTCCTGACAGCAAGGTAGCGATACTGGCTGAAGCAGAAAACCAGGTTCTTAGTATTCAGCAGCAGTTCACAGACGGCCTGGTGACAAATGGCGAACGCTACAACAAGGTTGTCGATATCTGGACTCATACCAGCGAAAAAGTCGCCAATGAGATGATGGAGCAGCTTGGTACGGATACCTATACCAATGAAGCAGGTGAGACTGCTGAGCAGGAATCATTCAATTCAATCTATATGATGGCTGATTCCGGGGCTCGTGGTTCTCATGCACAGATCAGGCAGCTGTCCGGTATGCGTGGCCTGATGGCCAAGCCGGATGGATCTATTATTGAAACACCCATTACAGCCAACTTCCGTGAAGGGCTTAATGTACTGCAGTACTTCATCTCCACGCATGGTGCGCGTAAAGGCCTCGCTGATACAGCGTTGAAAACGGCTAACTCCGGTTATCTGACCCGTCGCCTGGTTGATGTTTGCCAGGACCTGGTGGTTGTTGAAGATGATTGCGGTACGTCAGGCGGCGTAGTAAAAGAAACACTGGTTGAAGGTGGTGAGGTGGTTGTGCCACTGTCTGATCTGGTGCTTGGTCGTGTTTTAGTTGACGATATCAACGATCCAGAATCTGATGGCGTGCTTATCAAGAAAGGCAAAATGCTGGATGAGAAAGACATCGCCATGCTTGATGAAAATTCAATCAACGAGGTGCTTGTCCGCTCACCTGTGACCTGTGAAACTCGTTATGGTATTTGTGCCACCTGTTATGGTCGGGATCTTGGACGTGGCCACCTTGTCACTGTAGGCGAAGCTGTCGGTGTTATTGCAGCACAGTCTATCGGTGAGCCTGGCACACAGTTGACTATGCGTACATTCCATATTGGTGGCGCTGCGACAGGCTCTGCGGCTATCAGCAGTGTTGAAGTGAAGAATAGCGGTACCATTCATCTGCATAATGTTAAAACCGTTAAAAACACCAAAGGCAACCTGGTGACAATTTCTCGTTCCGGCGAACTGATCGTTCAGGATAAGCGCGGAGCCAACAGGGAAAAACACAAGATTCCTTATGGTGCAGAGTTGAGTATCAAAGATGGCCAGGCAATCAAGTCAGGTGATATTGTCGCCGAATGGGACCCACATACACATCCCATCGTTTCTGAAGCGTCCGGCAAGATCAGCTTTATTGATATGGTTGAAGATGTCACCTACAAAAAGCAGTCAGATGATATTACCGGTCTGACCCGTTATGTAATTACCGACCTTACCCAGCGTTCTGCAGCGGCTACAGATCTCAAGCCCGCAATTATGCTGGTCGACAAGAAAGGTGAGCCGATTAATTTCCCCGGTACAGAAATTCCGGCGAAATACTTCCTGCCCGGCAGCGCTATTTTGATGGTCGATGACGGAAAAGAAGTAAAAGTCGGTGATATTATGGCGAAAAACCCACGAGAAGGATCAACTACCCGTGATATCACCGGTGGTCTGCCTCGTGTTGCTGAGTTGTTTGAAGCGCGCAAGCCTAAAGAGCCGGCAATTCTGGCCGAAGTAGGCGGTGTGATTTCATTTGGCAAAGAAACAAAAGGCAAGCAGCGACTGGTGATTACCGATGATGAAGGTGAAAACCATGAATTTCTGATTGCCAAAGGCAGGCCGTTGTCAGTGGTGGAAGGCGAATCTGTTATCGTCGGCGATACCCTGGTAGACGGTCCACCAATTGCAGCAGATATTCTGCGTTTGAAAGGTGTGCCAGATCTTCTTAATTACATTGTTGCTGAAGTTCAGGATGTATACCGGCTGCAGGGCGTAAAAATTGATGACAAGCACATTGAAGTCATCGTGCGCCAGATGCTGCGCAAGGTAACCGTGCTGGATCCAGGCGACACTATGCTGCTGCCAGGAGAACAGCTGGAGCGCGTTGTCTTCCTGGAAGAAAATGACAAAATGCTGTCCCAGGGCAAGCGAATTGCTACAGCGGAGAGAAATCTTCTCGGAATTACCAAGGCTTCGCTGCTGACAGAGTCATTCATTTCGGCGGCATCTTTCCAGGAAACTACCCGTGTTCTGACAGAAGCTTCAATAATCGGCAAAACTGACTCTCTGCGCGGCCTGAAAGAGAATGTCATCGTCGGGCGTCTTATCCCAGCAGGTACAGGCCTGGCCTACCACCAGGAGCGCCACCGCAGGAAAGAGCGTGAAGCTGATGAGAAAATGGCACTGGAAGAGTTTGTCAACAGTGCCAATAGCACAGAAACCGAAGTATCCGAAGGGGATGAGACAGCGATCTCCGCATGATACAAAATGGATGAAAATCTATCTTGACAGCGGGGGCTGATGTCCCTAGAATTCCCCCTCTTTTCGCAGGCCGGAGATTTTTCACCGGCCTGTGTCTTGTTTTGGGCTGGAGAATATTGAATGCCAACAGTTAATCAGCTGGTGCGTAAGCCGCGTCAGCGTCAGACAAAAAAGTCAAATGTACCGGCCCTGATGGCCTGTCCACAGCGTCGTGGTGTATGTACGCGTGTATATACAACAACGCCTAAGAAGCCTAACTCAGCGCTGCGTAAAGTCGCTCGTGTCAGGCTGACCAATGGTTTTGAAGTGAGCAGTTATATTGGTGGTGAAGGGCACAACCTGCAGGAGCACTCGGTAGTGCTTATTCGCGGTGGCCGTGTCAAGGATTTGCCTGGTGTGCGTTATCACACCGTGCGTGGCTCACTGGATACAGCAGGTGTTGCTGACCGTCGCCGGGGCCGTTCGAAGTACGGTACCAAGCGTCCTAAGTCGTAAGCATAGCCGAACAAAACTGAAATATTACTGCATATAGAAACAGACGGATTTAACCGATGCCAAGAAGAAGAGAAGTACCCAAACGCCAAATTCTGCCAGACCCAAAGTTCGGTAATGAAACGCTGGCCAAATTTGTCAATATTTTGATGCTTGATGGTAAGAAGTCAGTTGCTGAAAATATTACCTATGGTGCTCTGGATTTGATCCAGGAGCGTGGTAATAGCGACCCTATCGAAGTATTTGAAACTGCATTGGAAAACGTTCGTCCTACAGTCGAAGTCAAGTCTCGCCGAGTTGGTGGTGCTACCTATCAGGTGCCTGTTGAGGTTCGCCCGAGCCGTCGCACTGCACTGGCGATGCGCTGGCTGGTTGAGGCTTCTCGTAAGCGTGGAGAGAAATCCATGGGTATGCGCCTTGCTGGTGAACTAATGGATGCCTTCGAGAACCGCGGCACAGCAGTAAAGAAGCGTGAAGATACGCATCGTATGGCAGAAGCCAATAAGGCATTCTCGCATTTCCGCTTCTAGGCAATAAATAGACTGTTTAGATAGTAAGTAGAAAGGATTATTAAGGAAGTATTAAAGTGGCACGTAAAACACCTCTAAAGCGTTATCGTAACATCGGCATCATGGCACATATTGATGCAGGTAAAACGACGACTACAGAACGCGTTCTGTACTACACCGGTATTTCACATAAGATTGGTGAAGTGCACGATGGTGCCGCAACCATGGACTGGATGGAGCAGGAACAGGAGCGTGGTATCACGATTACCTCTGCTGCGACTACCTGTTTCTGGAGCGGGATGCGTAAAGACAAGGATGAGCATCGCATTAATATAATTGATACTCCAGGTCACGTTGATTTCACCATCGAGGTGGAACGGTCATTGCGTGTGCTGGACGGTGCCTGTGCAGTTTTCTGTGCCGTAGGTGGTGTAGAGCCGCAGTCGGAGACGGTCTGGCGTCAGGCGAACAAATATAAAGTGCCGCGTATGGCCTTCGTTAATAAGATGGACCGTTCAGGTGCAGACTTTTTGCGTGTAGTTGGTCAGCTGAAAGATAGGTTGGGTGCAAACGCCGTGCCTATGCAGCTTCCGATAGGGGCAGAAGAAAATTTTGAAGGCATTGTCGACCTGGTTCGCATGAAAGCGATCTACTGGGAAGAAGAAAACATGGGCATGAATTTCGAAGAGCGCGAAATTCCTGATGAAATGCTCGAAGATTGCCAGCAGTATCACGAATCCCTGGTCGAGTCCGCTGCTGAAGCCAACGAAGCGCTGATGGACAAGTATCTGGAGGAGGGCGAGCTCTCTGTTGAAGATATTCTGGAAGGTCTGCGTATTCAGACGCTGGCTAATGAAATTGTTTGTGTCTTTTGTGGTACTGCATTCAAGAATAAGGGTGTGCAGACAATGCTTGATGGCATCGTTGATCTTATGCCTTCTCCACTGGATGTGCCTCCTATCACAGGTATACTTGATGACAAGGACGAGACAGAAGAACCACGTCCTGCAGACGATAGTGCACCGTTTGCTGCACTGGCATTCAAGATTGCAACTGACCCGTTTGTTGGGCAACTGGTATTTTTCCGTGTTTATTCCGGTGTAATGAAATCCGGTGATACCGTGTTCAATCCGGTAAAGCATAAGAAAGAACGCATTGGTCGTATTTTACAGATGCACGCTAACTCTCGTGAAGAGATAAAGGAAGTGCGTGCCGGAGATATCGCGGCAGCTGTTGGTATTAAAGACATCACAACTGGTGACACACTTTGCGCTACTGACAGTGTAATTACCCTTGAAAGAATGGAGTTCCCTGAGCCGGTTATTTCACAGGCTGTTGAGCCAATCACCAAGGCTGACCAGGAAAAAATGGGTATCGCTCTGTCGAAGCTGGCACAGGAAGATCCTTCGTTCCGTGTTTTTACGGATCACGAGTCCGGTCAGACGATTATTTCCGGTATGGGTGAATTGCATCTGGACATCATTATTGATCGCATGAAGCGTGAATTTAATGTTGAGGCCAATGTCGGTAAGCCCCAAGTTGCTTATCGTGAAACCATACGCAAGACGGTTGAGCATCAGCACAAGTATGCCAAGCAATCTGGTGGTCGTGGCCAATATGGTCATGTCTATCTGCGCCTTGAGCCACAGGAACCAGGCAGTGAGTTTGAGTTCCTGGATGAAGTCAAAGGCGGTGTTGTACCAAGAGAGTTTATTCCGGCAGTAAGAAAAGGTGTCGAGGATACCATCGCGTCTGGCGTTATGGCTGGATACCCTGTGGTTGATGTCAGAGTGGCTCTGTATGACGGTTCATATCATGAAGTTGATTCATCTGAACATGCATTTAAAGCAGCTGGATCCATCTGTTTCAAGGAAGCGTTCATGCAGGCGAGTCCGCAGTTGCTGGAGCCTATTATGGCGGTTGAAATTGTCACGCCGGAAGAATATATGGGTAATGTTAATGGTGATATATCTTCTCGCCGCGGCATTATTCAGTCAATGGAAGATGGTCCTGCAGGGAAAATTATTCGCTGTGAAGTGCCATTGTCTGAAATGTTTGGCTATGCAACAACGCTGCGTTCAGCGTCACAGGGCAGGGCAAACTATTCGATGGAATTCAAGAAGTATGCTGCAGCGCCAAATAACGTGGCTGAAGCTGTCATCAAGAACAAAAAGTAGTACACGTAAACTAATAGACATATAGATTATCAGTTCGAGGAATAAGGCATGTCCAAAGAAAAATTTGAACGTACGAAGCCCCATGTAAACGTGGGTACAATTGGTCATGTAGATCATGGCAAGACAACCCTGACAGCGGCGCTGACGACGGTACTGGCGAAACAGTTTGGCGGTGAAGTCAAAGGCTACGATCAGATTGATAATGCACCGGAAGAGCGCGAGCGTGGTATCACGATTGCGACGGCCCACGTTGAGTATGAGACAGAAAACCGTCACTATGCACACGTTGACTGCCCGGGACATGCTGACTATGTAAAGAACATGATCACCGGTGCGGCGCAGATGGACGGCGCGATCCTGGTGGTGAGTGCGGCCGATGGCCCAATGCCACAGACCCGTGAGCACATTCTGCTGTCACGCCAGGTTGGCGTCCCTTACATTCTTGTTTATATGAACAAGGCTGACATGGTTGACGACGACGAGCTGCTGGAACTGGTCGAGATGGAAATTCGTGAGCTGCTGGACGCCTACGAATTCCCGGGTGATGACACACCGGTTATTATTGGTTCTGCGCTGAAGGCACTGGAAGGTGACACCTCTGATATTGGTGAGCCTTCAATCATCAAGCTGGCCGCTGCACTGGATGAGTACATTCCACAGCCTGAGCGTGATGTCGACAAGCCATTCCTGATGCCGATCGAAGACGTGTTCTCGATTTCTGGTCGCGGTACTGTTGTGACCGGTCGTATTGAAAGCGGTGTGGTTAAGGTGGGTGAAGAAATTGAAATCATCGGTATCAAAGATACCCAGAAGACGACCGTAACGGGCGTTGAGATGTTCCGCAAGCTGCTGGACCAGGGTGAAGCCGGTGATAACGTTGGCGTACTGCTGCGTGGTACGAAGCGTGAAGAAGTCGAGCGTGGCCAGGTACTGGCACATCCGGGCACTATCAACCCGCACACCAAGTTTGAAGCAGAAGTGTATGTGTTGAGCAAGGATGAAGGCGGCCGTCATACACCGTTCTTCAATGGCTACCGTCCACAGTTTTACTTCCGTACTACGGACGTGACGGGTGCGGTGGATCTTCCTGAAGGTGTTGAGATGGTAATGCCGGGTGACAATGTGAAGTTTATTGTTAGCCTGATAGCGCCGATTGCGATGGATGAAGGGCTGCGTTTTGCAGTACGAGAAGGTGGCCGCACAGTGGGCGCCGGTGTTGTATCCAAGATTATCGAGTAATAGACCACATTAGTTCGAAGAAACCCGCACAGTTTCGGCTGTGTGGGTTTTGGCGTCTGGGTCTTATTTACTTTTTAGAGTTTGTTTAGGCCAGTAGCTCAATTGGCAGAGCGGCGGTCTCCAAAACCGCAGGTTGGGGGTTCGATTCCCTCCTGGCCTGCCAGAATTATCGGCAGGGAAATATGGATTGGTTAGACAGAGTTAAACTAATACTCGCAGTGCTGCTGGCAGCTGGCGGGGTGGTGGCATATTACGTGCTGGCGGATTATTCCGATCTGGTGCGCGTGCTGGCGGTAGTGGCCGCAGTCATCTTTGCCCTTGCTATGGCCTTGTGGAGCCAGCCGGGTCAGGCAGCATGGGCCTTTGTTCGCGCTGCTGACAGAGAAGTGCGGAAAGTTGTCTGGCCGACACGAAAAGAGACTATCCAGACCACGATGATCGTTATTGTGATGGTGGTTATCGTTGGTTTTTGTCTGTGGCTGATTGATATGGGCTTAGTGGCCGCATTGAGCAAGTTGACCAGTTAAAGGAGAGCGTTTGTGTCAAAGAAATGGTATGTAGTTCACGCGTTTTCCGGATTTGAGAAGCGTGTAGTTTCATCCTTGCACGAGCATATTGAGCGTGCGGGTATGGAAGACCAGTTTGGTGAAATACTGGTGCCGACAGAGGATGTAGTTGAGCTCGACCGTGGTGGTAAGAAGCGTACGACAGAACGCAAATTTTTCCCTGGCTATGTGCTTGTAGAAATGGAAATGAATGATGACACCTGGCACCTGGTTAAGGGTGTGCCGAAGGTTTCAGGGTTTATTGGCGGCTCTGGCAATGAACCAACACCGATTACTCAGGCAGAAGTCAATGAAATCGTTGGCCGTATGCAGGACAGTACAGAGAAGCCGAAGCCAAAGTATTCCTTTGTTGCAGGCGAAATGGTGCGCGTTATCGATGGTCCGTTCCTTGATTTCAACGGCACAGTCGAAGACGTTAACTATGAAAAGAACAAAATGCGCGTTGCAGTTTCTATTTTTGGCCGCTCAACGCCGGTAGAGCTTGATTTTAGCCAGGTTGAAAAAGGCTAGTAGAAAGCGCTGCCAGAAATATTTTTTTACAGCCGGGCTATTGCGAGCGATTAAGTGATAGTAAGGCTGGTAACCCGGGGAGCCGAAAGGCGCTTGCACCCGAATATGGAGTATTAAAAAATGGCGAAGAAAATTGAAGCCTATATCAAGTTGCAGGTCCCGGCGGGACAGGCAAATCCAAGCCCGCCTGTTGGTCCGGCTCTCGGTCAGCACGGCCTGAATATCATGGAGTTCTGCAAGGCATTCAACGCAGAAACTCAGGGTATGGAACAGGGTATGCCAGTACCGGTAATAATCACTGTGTTTGCGGATAAGTCGTTTTCTTTTATTAAGAAGACACCTCCAGCA
>Ga0316196_10000395_pt1 | contig 16590 bp, 13 predicted proteins | sample Eddsed2cm_MG_FD_204938 | JGI IMG/M metagenome (GOLD analysis project Ga0316196, IMG submission 204938) | Coastal sediment microbial communities from Maine, United States - Eddy sediment 2 cm | ecosystem: Environmental > Aquatic > Marine > Coastal > Sediment | place: USA: Maine | collected... | reverse complement strand
CGAGCACCCCCAGGTCGCGATTCTGAGCGATGAAATATACGCACGCATGAACTACGACGGGCATCAGCACGTCTCGTTACTCAGCTATCCGGAGTTGGAGGATCGTCTGATCCTGCTGGACGGTTGGAGCAAAACCTATGCGATGACAGGCTGGCGTATGGGCTATGCGGTATGGCCTGAGGCGTTGGTCGAAAGCGCGACCCGGCTCGCCGTCAACTGCCACTCCTGCGTCAACGCCCCTGCCCAGTTCGCCGGAATCGCCGCATTGGAAGGGCCACAGGACGCGGTCGATGAGATGGTGGCCGCGTTTGACCGCAGACGAGGTGTGATCGTGGATGGGTTGAATGCCTTGCCGGGCTTTCGTTGCCGGCGGCCGGTGGGCGCGTTCTACGCTTTTCCGAACATCGAGGGCACCGGAATGGACGCGCGCACCTTGCAGAACCGACTGTTGGAGGAGGCCGGGATTGCCACCGTGGCTGGAACCAGTTTTGGCGCATTCGGCGAGGGCTTTATTCGGTTCTCCTATGCCAATAGCGTAGAAAATATCCGTCGAGCCCTGGATAGAATCAGGACCCTGCTGGACTAGCGGTGGCACCGTGGCTTAATCGTACCCGCTCGATTGCGGCAGGAAGCGGATTCAGCCCGGGGCCAGGCCCAGTTGGCGCGTAATCTGGGTCCCGGAGAACAGTCCCCGGAGCCTCTCGTTACCGTCCTCGTCGTGGTCGACCACGGCCGCGTGTTGCCGTCCAACATGCTCGAGTGTGGCTACGATTTGGCCGACCTTGGCGGACTCCACGTCTTCCATGGTGAGCACATCCAGCTCTTGGTGTGGAGTCATGATGTCCCGGACCCGTATCTCACCACGGGTGATGCCTTGAGCCTCCACGATCTGGATCGGCTTCTCGCCCAGTACGTCGGTGGAGGTAATCAGTCCCAATAATGCATTGTTAACGTCCACAACCAGCAGCAGGCGCACCCCGCGGCGGATCATCACCCGATTGGCGTGTTCGATCGATCCCTCCGGATCCATGGTAACGGCAGTGATTTGCCTAAAGTCGGTCATTGCCTGGATGGCCGGATCGTTGAGACCGACCCGTTGCGGCACATGCTGCGTTGGCCGGGCAAAGCGGGCATTGGGTTTCAGGCGTTTGGAATTCAGCGGTGCATACTCACTTGCCATTGATTTCTCCTTGTGCAAGGTGACCGGCCTTCTACGCCAGCGCCGATTCCCGGCTGGCGCCATTTGAGCCCGCCGGGTCCACCCATTAAATGCAGCAGTTGAGCGCGCCCTCGGGTCAGGGTTGCGATCGTGCATCGACCATGAAGGTGGCGTTTCCCTCGACCACCGGCTTGCCCTTGACGGTACACACCGTATCCATCTTGACCCGGCGTCGTTCGGTGTTTACTTCGGTGACGGTGCAGGTGGCGGTGACGGTGTCCCCGATCCTGACCGGTGCCTTGAAACGCAGTTGCTGGTCGATATAGATCGCACCCGGTCCGGGTAAGCGGGTGCCGGCCACGCAGGAGATCAAGCCGGCGCTGAACATGCCGTGCACGATTCGGCCCTTGAAGAACGTATTGGCGGCGAACTCCTCGTTGGTGTGCACCGGATTGTCGTCTCCCGAAATGCCGGCGAACAGCACCACATCCGCGTCGGTGATGGTTTTGGCGTAACTGGCGCTCATACCCACGCTCAGGTCTTCGAGGTAATAGCCATGCAAGTCGTCGCTCATGGTGGTCTGTACTCCTGTTTTGGCGGATGCCGATGGTTTTCCCGCCCAGTCCCGCACGCTGGCGGAGCGGCGCGCCTTCTGGGGGTTTCACGTCGTTCCTGGGAAAGAACCCGGCGGTTTGGTTGCTACACTGGCTCCGCGACTCTAAAGAGGGCCATGCGCCCCTGTAAAGCCACATCCTCGCATGCCGGAGGCAATGGCCTCTACAGGGTTCAACTGAACCATAGCGGGTGATACCCTCTCGCCACCATGGTACGGGCACTGCCGTGTGCCCGGCCATGCCGCTGGCCGCTGCGGATCCTGATTGAGCGGCGGCTGGCTATAGACGCACCCACAGACATCTGAACCGGGAACACGAACTCACCATGAAGATCCTAGTCGCCGTTAAAAGGGTGGTCGACTACAACGTCAAGGTCCGGCCTAAGGCGGACGGCAGCGGCGTTGAGACCGCCAACGTGAAAATGTCCATGAATCCGTTCGATGAGATTGCCATCGAGGAAGCGGTGCGCCTGCAGGAAGCGGGTAAGGCGCAGGAGATTGTCGCGGTCTCCCTGGGTGTCAGCCAATGTCAGGATACGCTGCGTACGGCGCTGGCCATGGGCGCAGACCGGGCCATATTGGTGGAGACAGATCAGGAGCTGCAGCCGCTTGCTGTGGCAAAACTCCTGAAGGCGGTGGCGGAGCGTGAACAACCGGATTTGATCATCGTTGGCAAGCAGGCCATCGATGATGATTCCAACCAGACCGGCCAGATGCTTTCCGCACTGCTGGGTTGGTCCCAGGGCACGTTCGCCTGTCGTGTGGAGGTCGGTGACGGCACCCTGCAGGTGGGCCGTGAGGTGGATGGTGGCATTCAGACCGTGACCCTGAAGATGCCGACGGTGGTGACCGCCGATCTGCGGTTGAACGAACCGCGCTACGTCAAGCTGCCCAACATCATGAAGGCGAAGAAAAAGCCGCTGGACAAGCTTACCCCTGAAGAACTCGGCGTCGACATTACGCCCCGATTGAAATTGGTCAAGGCGGTTGAGCCCCCGTCGCGTAAGGCGGGCATCAAGGTGGCCGATGCCGCCGAACTTGTGAATAAGCTCAAGAACGAAGCGCAGGTGATCTGATATGAGCGTGCTGGTACTGGCCGAACACGACAACGCCGAGCTAAGGGAAGCGACCCTCAACGCGGTGACCGCAGCCGCGCAGCTATCCGACGATATCCATGTTCTGGTGGCGGGCAGCGGCTGCGCCCAGGCAGCCGACGCGGCATCCAAGGTGGCCGGCGTTACCAAGGTGTGGCTGTCCGACGATCCTGCCTATGCCCACCAGCTGGCAGAGAATCTGGCCCCTGTGATGGTGGACCTGGCTTCCGGCTACAGTCATTTGCTGGCGGCCGCCAACGCCACCGGCAAGAATGTCATGCCGCGGGTTGCCGCCCTGCTGGATGTGGCACAGGTATCGGATGTGATCGCAATCGAGTCGGACGACACCTTTGTGCGGCCGATTTACGCGGGCAATGTCATCGCCACGGTCCAGACCATCGACCCGATCAAAGTGGTTACCGTGCGAACCACCGCATTCGAACCGGCGGCCCCCGAGGGGGGGGCGGCTAGTATCGAAGCCCTGCCCGGCGCCGGTGACATGGGCTTCTCGACTTTTGTGGGGGAAGATCTGACAAAGTCCGATCGCCCCGAGTTGGTTTCGGCCGACATTGTGGTATCCGGGGGTCGGGGCATGGGCAACGGCGAGAATTTCGCCCTGCTGGAGGACGTGGCCGACAAGCTGGGGGCCGCGGTGGGTGCCTCGCGGGCGGCGGTCGACGCGGGCTTTGTGCCAAACAACTACCAGGTCGGTCAGACCGGCAAGGTGGTGGCGCCTCAGCTCTATATCGCAGTCGGCATTTCCGGCGCGATCCAACATTTGGCCGGCATGAAGGACAGCAAGGTCATCGTGGCCATAAACAAAGATGAAGAGGCGCCCATTTTTCAGGTCGCGGACTATGGCATTGTGGGTGACCTGTTTCAGGTGATCCCGGAGCTGTCGGCCGAGCTGGACAAGATTTAGAAACGCCACCCCTTACGGAGACGCCAGTCGGCGTCTCCGGTTCTCGCGCTGCTTACGGGCGCGCGCTCCGCTTTGGTTTTGGCCTACAATCCGCCATCAGCGGCGATTTCAGCGGGGTCCCGACAGACGGGTTCTACGCGATCGCGATGGTGAACGCCGATACAACCAGGAGTCGCAATCTATGACCAGCTATACCGCACCCACGCGCGACATGCAGTTCGTGATCAACGAACTGGCCGGACTCGAACAGGTCCGACAGTTGCCTGGATTCGAGGAGGCTACCCCGGATCTGGTGGAGGCCGTACTCGAGGAAGCGGCGCGTCTGGCTACCGAGGTTCTGGCGCCGATCAACAAGAGTGGCGATCTGGAAGGCAGTCGAGTCGGGAATGACGGGGTGGTGGTGGCCGAAGGCTTCAAAGAAGCCTATGAGAAGTTTGTCGAAGGCGGTTGGCCGGGCCTCAAATTCAGCCCCGAATTCGGCGGTCAGGGCTTGCCCGCGCTGTTGTCCACTGCGGTGGACGAGATGTGGCAGGCGGCGAACATGTCCTTCGCCCTCTGTCCATTGCTCACCCAGGGTGCCATCGACGCCATCGAAATCCATGGCAGCGATGCGCAACAGGCCCTCTATCTGGAGAAAATGGTCAGCGGGCAGTGGACCGGCACCATGAACCTGACCGAGCCACAGGCGGGTTCGGATCTCGCAGCGGTCCGGACCCGTGCGGAACCGGAGGGCGACCACCATCTGATCACCGGCCAGAAAATCTATATTACCTGGGGCGACCACAACGTGGCCGAGAACATCGTTCATCTGGTGTTGGCCCGCACCCCGGATGCACCCGAGGGCGTCAAGGGCATTTCCCTGTTTATTGTGCCCAAGTTTCTACCCGATGCGGAGGGTGGCCCGGGCACCCGGAACGACGTCCACCCGGTGTCGGTAGAGCACAAGATGGGCATCCACGCCAGTCCCACCTGCGTCATGAGCTACGGAGACCAGGGCGGTGCCGTGGGTTATCTGGTGGGCGAGGAAAACAAGGGCCTGATTTACATGTTCACCATGATGAATCGTGCCCGCCTGTCTGTTGGTTTACAGGGCCTGGCCATTTCCGAAAGGGCCTATCAGCAGGCCCGCGAGTATGCGCGCCAGCGCGTTCAAGGCAGTGCCGTGGGACATGAGGGTCGGGTGACCATCATTCACCATCCCGATGTGCGCCGCATGCTGATGGTGATGAAAGCCCATATCGAGGCCATGCGTGCACTGGCCTATGTCACCATGGCCGAGTTGGACATGGCGGAGAAGTCCACCGACGAAGCTGCCCGTGAACGGCATCAGGCACGGGTGGATCTGCTGACGCCTGTGGTCAAAGGTTGGCTGACCGAGGTGGGTCAGGAGCTCACGTCGCTGGGCGTACAAATCCACGGCGGCATGGGCTTTATCGAGGAAACCGGTGCGGCGCAGTACTTCAGGGATGCGCGGATCACGACCATATATGAGGGCACCACGGGAATCCAAGCGCTGGACCTGGTGGGGCGTAAGACCCTGCGGGACACCGGACGGGCGCAGGCCGAGCTGCTGGCGGAGATGCGTGCCGACGTCGAGGCCTTGACCGAAGCCGGCCCGGAACTGGACGAGGTGCATGCGGCCCTGGTCCAGGGGCTGGATGCCCATGAGCAGGCGGTGAAGTACCTGCTTGGACAGTTTCAGGCCGACCCAGATCTACCGGGCAGTGTGGCCTTCAACATGCTCATGTTGATGGGCACCGTGGCCGGTGGCTGGCAAATGGGCCGCACCGCCCTGCGCGCCCGGCAGGCGCTGGACCAGGGTGAGGACAGCGACGGTTTTTACCAGACTAAGCTGGCCACTGCCCGTTTCTATGCTCGACACATCATGCCTCGCGCCCAGGCCTATCTGGGTGCCGCACTCGCCGGCAGTGAGGATGTGATGAGCTTGTCCGAAGCCGATTTCTAGAACCCGGATTTCCGAACAAGCCTTCTGATCCGCCTGGCCCTCACGGGCCGGGCTTTTTTTTGTCCGCTGGACCTGTCTGTTTGGTAATCAATGGCGAACTCGGGCTGCAACACGGCTGTCATCAATCGCCGATATAACTTGCCCTAGAGCTTGGTTTGGCCGGTAGAAATTGGGCGCCAGAGAAGTCCAGTTCACGCACGAAGTGAAACCCGGCCAATGACAACGAATAGGGATTCTGGAGGTTTTGATGATTAACAAATCCATCTCTTTGGCTGTGGCTGCCGCGGCGTTGAGCAGTGGCTTGGCCTACGCACAATCGTCCCGTGACTACATCAGCGTTGTGGGATCGTCTACCGTCTACCCCTTCGCCACAGTGGTGGCCGAGCAGTTCGGCAAGACCAGCAGTTTCAAAACCCCAAAAATTGAATCCACCGGGTCCGGTGGCGGTCTCAAACTGTTCTGCTCCGGGATCGGGGTCGAGTACCCGGACATGAGCAACTCGTCACGCCGTATCAAGAGCTCGGAGGTCGAGGGATGCGCCGCCAACGGCGTCACCGACATCATCGAAGTCAAGATCGGTTATGACGGCATCGTCCTGGCCAACTCCAAAGCCAGCCAGCAGTTCGATCTATCGCGCCGCGATCTCTTCCTGGCGCTCGCTAAAGATGTGCCCAACCCGTCGGGCGACGACGGGTTTATCCTGAACCCGTACGAGACCTGGTCTGAAGTCAGCCCGGATCTCCCAAACACCAAAATTGAAGTGTTGGGGCCTCCACCCACCTCCGGCACCCGCGACGCCTTTGTGGAACTGGCCATGGAAGGGGGATGCAAGACTTTCGATAGCATCGCGGCGCTCAAGAAATCCGATTCCGATGTGTACAAGGCACGCTGCCACAGCGTGCGTGAAGACGGGGCCTTCATTGAGGCTGGGGAGAATGACAATCTGATCGTTCAGAAACTGGAGGCCAATCCGGTCGCCTTAGGTATTTTCGGCTTCAGTTTTCTGGATCAGAACGCCGACAAGGTCCAGGGGTCGGCGGTGGATGGGGTGGCCCCCACATTCGAGAATATCGCCACTGGCGAGTACCCGGTCTCCCGGCCGCTGTACGTCTATGTGAAAAAGGCCCACATCGACGTGATACCCGGCATGAAAGAGTTTCTGGCGGAGTTCACCAGCGACAAGGCCTGGGGTGACGAGGGTTATCTTGCGGACAAAGGCATGATTCCAATGCCCGTCGAGGAGCGACAGCAGTTCGCTGACAACGTGGCGTCGCAGAAGAACCTCAGCATGGCCGCCAACTAGGAGTCTGCGCGGTAGAAGAGAATGAGGCGAGGTGCTGTCCAGTTCGAGAACGATTTCGGGATCGTTCGAGGAGCATAGCCGTCGCTATGTGACGAGGAGGATCGCGGAATAGGGGCGAAATGGCGGTGCCGCAGACCGTTCCCTTTCTACCGCGCAGACGCCTAGGGAGCCCATGGCTCCTCAGTTAATCAGGGTCAATAGCGGGACGGCGGGCGCGCAGGGTCCGTCCCGCATTCCCGCCCACGCCTTGCTGACCGACGGACACCCGCATGCAGACATCTGTACTTATCCTTGTGCTCGCGGCATTGACTGTCCTGGGTTTTTATCTGGGACGGCGACGTTCCGTCGCGGTGGCAAGCGGTCCGACCGGCGTCGCTCAGCTGCACTCCCTTCCGAGCTACTACGGCTACCTGACCGCCATCTGGTGCGGTGTTCCAGCCGTGCTCGTGTTCGGTTTCTGGATGGTGTTTCAGGACGACATCATCACCCATCTGGTGAAGGCCGATCTGTCCGCCGAGACGGTGGCCGATCCGGGTCAGCTGGGTTTGGCCCTCAACGACATCAAGAACCTTGTACGGGGCAATATCACCTCGCGCGCGGCTGATCCCGCAATGATTGCAGCGGCCGATCACTACCAGCAGCTTCAGACCATCAGCCGCTTCGCTTTGACTGTTGTGATTATGGCTATGGCGATCGGCGGCATCGCCCTGAGCTGGAATCGGATCTCGCCGGCGTTGCGAGCGCGGAATCAGGTCGAAACCGTGGTCATGGTGTTTCTGATTCTGTGTTCCACCATCGCCATCTTTACCACCCTGGGTATCGTGCTCTCGGTGTTGTTTGAATCGATCCTCTTTTTCCGCATCGTGCCGGTGACCGATTTTCTGTTTGGGCTGGAATGGAGCCCCCAGATGGCCATTCGCGAGGATCAAGTTGGATCCACCGGGGCCTTTGGCGCAGTTCCGCTGTTCGCCGGCACCCTGCTGATTTCCGGCATTGCAATGCTGGTGGCGGTACCCATCGGGCTCATGTCGGCCCTGTACCTTTCAGAGTACGCCAGCCGCAGTTTCCGATCGGCGGCCAAGCCGGTGTTGGAGATCCTCGCCGGCGTGCCCACCGTTGTGTATGGCTTTTTCGCCGCCCTTGTGGTGGCGCCGCAGGTGCGGGGGATCGGTGAGGCGATCGGCCTGTCGGTATCCTCTGAGAGTGCTCTGGCGGCTGGGCTGGTGATGGGGATCATGATCATCCCGTTTGTGTCCTCACTGTCCGACGACGTGATCAACGCCGTACCGCAGGCGATGCGCGACGGATCCTACGCCATGGGTGCGACCCGTTCGGAAACCATTCGCCGGGTAATTTTCCCGGCTGCGCTGCCGGGCATTGTTGGCGGCGTGCTCTTGGCCGTGTCCCGCGCCATCGGTGAAACCATGATCGTGGTGATGGCCGCCGGCCTTTCGTCCAACCTCACGGCCAATCCATTGGAGGCGGTAACCACAGTCACAGTTCAGATCGTAACCCTGCTGGTGGGAGATCAGGAATTCGACAGTCCCAAGACCCTGGCGGCGTTCGCACTTGGGTTGGTTCTGTTCGTGGTGACCCTGACCCTCAACGTCATCGCTCTGCACGTGGTGCGCAAATATAGGGAGCAGTATGAGTAACGGCATTATCACCGGGGTCGGGAGTCCGGGGCGCACAATCGATGCAGTACGAGCCGGTCTGGACCGGCGGTATCGGGCGGAGCGTCGGTTTCGGCTGTATGGTTTGTCGGCCATCGTGCTGGGTCTGCTGTTCGTAACGATTCTGTTTGTTACCATCATCGGCAACGGCTATCCGGCGTTCCAGCAGACCTATGTCAAGCTGGACATCGACTTCGATCCAGAATCCCTGGGCATCGGTGACCAACGTTCGACCGCGGCGCTGTCGGGCGCCAATTACCAAGCTCTGGTTCGAGACGCGCTGAAGCTGCGGTTTCCGGAGGTGACGGGACGATCGGACCGACGGGCGCTGAACGCGCTGATCAGCTCCGGCGCGTCGCATCAGTTACGGGATGCAGTGCTGGACGATCCGACCATCATTGGGACCCGCCGATCGGTCTGGGTGCCGGCGGACGATGATGTGGATCAACTGGTCAAGGGCCATATGGACCGGACCGCAGATGCGGGCGACCGGCGCTTGAAGGACAATCAGCTCGTCTGGCTGGATCAGTTGCAGGCGGATGGCGCCATCGAAATGCGCTTCAACACGACGTTCTTCACTGCCGGGGACTCACGTGAGCCGGAGCTGGCCGGCATACGTGGCGCACTCATGGGTTCGGTATTTACCCTCATCGGGACCCTGGTCTTATCCTTTCCCATTGGCGTCGCGACCGCGGTTTATCTGGAAGAGTTTGCGCCCCGAAATCGCTGGACCGACCTGATCGAGGTCAACATCAACAATCTGGCGGCGGTGCCGTCCATTGTGTTCGGTCTGCTCGGGCTGGCGGTGTTCATCAACTTCTTCGGCCTGCCCCGGTCGGCACCGCTGGTGGGTGGATTGGTTCTGACCTTGATGACCTTGCCCACCATCATCATCGCCAGCCGCGCATCCCTCAAGTCCGTACCGCCGTCCATCCGCGACGCTGCACTGGGCGTCGGCGCCTCCCGTGTGCAGACCGTGACCCATCACGTCCTTCCGCTGGCCATGCCAGGGATGCTGACGGGGGCAATCATTGGCATGGCCCAGGCTCTGGGCGAATCGGCACCGCTGCTTATGATCGGTATGGTGGCCTTCATCGTTGACGTGCCGGGCAGTTTCACGGATCCGTCCACAGTGTTGCCGGTGCAGATTTATCTGTGGGCCGACAGCCCCGAGCGGGGGTTTGTGGAACGCACGTCAGCTGCCATCATGGTTTTGCTCGGTTTCCTGATCCTGATGAATGCCCTTGCGGTGTTGCTGCGCAAGCGCTTTGAGCGACGCTGGTGATTCCGGCATTGCCTTGAAATGAAAAGAGAGTTGACCTGATGCGGACCGTTTCCGTCGAGAACGAGGTGGTCATGGCTGACGATGGAACTGTGGAACCGGCGGCGGCCCGGCGGGCTACGATTGACCGCGACAACCGGGAGACGGTTGGCGACGTTACCGCCAGGAACCCGAGAATGCGCTGTCGGGATGTCAGTGTGTTCTACGGCGACAAGCAGGCCATACACGACGTCAGTATGGACGTGGGCAACAACGAGGTGATTGCGTTGATCGGCCCATCCGGTTGTGGCAAGTCTACATTTCTGCGTTGCCTGAACCGAATGAACGACACCATTGACGGTTGTCGCGTCACCGGCAATATCAGCCTGGACGGAGAGAGCATCTATGACACAAAGATGGACGTGGTGGAGTTGCGGGCCCAGGTCGGGATGGTGTTTCAGAAGCCCAACCCGTTCCCCAAGTCCATTTTCGAGAACGTAGCCTATGGGCCTCGGATTCATGGTCTGACTCAGGACAAGAGCGAGCTTGAGGGGATCGTCCACACCAGCCTGGAAAAGGCCGGTCTGCTGGGGGAAGTCAAAGATCGCCTTGAAGAGCCCGGCACAGGACTGTCCGGCGGGCAGCAACAGCGCCTTTGCATCGCCCGGGCCATTGCGGTCAATCCGGAGGTTATCCTGATGGATGAGCCCTGTTCGGCCTTGGACCCCATTGCCACCGCCCGGATTGAGGAGTTGATCGACGAGTTGCGCGAACAGTACGCCATCGCCATCGTCACCCACTCCATGCAGCAGGCGGCGCGGGTGTCTCAGCGCACGGCCTATTTTCATCTCGGCGATCTGATCGAGATCGGCGAGACCAGTCAGGTCTTTACCAATCCGCGCCATCAGTTGACCGAAGACTACATTACCGGCCGATTTGGTTGAGCGTGTTCGATGACCACGGAATCTGAACAGGGAGAACCCGCCATGGGTCAGTCCGGCGAGGGGCATATCGTCAAACAGTTCGATGCCGATCTGATGCAGCTGCACGGGCGTGTGCTGGAAATGGGCGGCCTAGTCAGCGACCAATTGAGTCGGGCGCTCAAGACCCTGGATGACCAGGACGTGGACGCGGCCCGCGCGGTGATTGAGCGCGATCGGGATGTCAACGTACTGGAATTACGGACCGATGAGGACATCGCCAAAATCCTGGCTCGTCGCCAGCCCGTTGCCCGCGATTTAAGGTTGGTGCTGGCCGTATCCAAAGCAGTGACCGATCTGGAACGCATTGGCGATGAGGCCATCAAGATTGCCCGCATGACGATTGAGATATACGGCCGCGAGGCCAGTATTTTGCCCGGCAACGAATTGCTCGATGATCTGGAGTTGATGGGTCATGAGGCCCAGCATGTGCTGCGCGGCGCCCTGGAGGCATTTGATACCATGGATGTCGATCGGGCGATGAGCACGCTGGGCATGCAGGACCGGGTGGAAAAAACCTACAAGGCCGCGCTGCGCCGCCTGGTCACCTATGTCATGGACGATTCCCGCAATGTGGGTCACATGATTCAGATCGCCCTGGTGGCAAAGGCTCTGGAACGAATCGCGGATCACGCCCGCAATGTCTCCCAGTACGTGGTGTACTGCGTGCAGGGCACCGATATCCGTCACGCCAGCGTTCACATGGCCCAGTCCGGGCGATGACAGCAGCGGCCGATCCTGGTGCCATGCCCGGCCCCGGGTTGCACTTTTACATATTGGGATAGTTGGGGCCGCCACCGCCCTCCGGCACCACCCAGTTGATGTTCTGGCCGGGATCCTTGATGTCGCAGGTCTTGCAGTGGACGCAGTTCTGGGCGTTGATCTGGAGGGTAGGCTTCTGGGTCTCCTCATCCCGGACGATCTCGTAAACCTCGGCCGGGCAGTACCGCTGTTCAGGCGCATCATACAGGGCAAGATTGATCTCGACGGGAACCGTCGGGTCCTTGAGTTGCAGATGGCAGGGTTGTGCCTCTTCGTGATTGGTGTTGGATACGAACACCGATGACAAACGATCGAATGTCAATACACCATCCGGTTTCGGATACTCAATGGTCGGGCAGGCGTCGGCTTTTTTCAGGGTATCGTGGTCTGCGTGGTGTTCCAGGGTCCACGGCGCCTTGCCTTTGAGCACATAGGTTTCCAGGGCGGAGTAGGCGATCCCGCCCCACAGACCCCAGCGGAACGACGGTCGAATGTTGCGTACGGTTTTGAGCTCGTCCCAGAGCCAGGTTTGCTTTAGCGCCTCCGGATAGGCGGTTACCTCGGCGCCAGCGGGGTCCCCGGCCTGAAAAGCCGCGAACAGCGTCTCAGCAGCGGCCATGCCGGATTTCATGGCGGTGTGGGTGCCCTTGATCTTGGGCACATTGAGAAAGCCCGCCGTGTCGCCCACCAGCACGCCACCGGGAAAGGTCAGCTTGGGGATTGACTGGAAGCCGCCTTCGGACAGGGCGCGGGCGCCGTAGGAAACGCGGCGCCCGCCTTCGAACAGATCGCGGATATCCGGGTGAGTCTTGAAGCGCTGCATCTCCCCGAACGGAAACAGATGCGGATTCCGGTAGTCGAGGCCGATCACAAAACCCACGGATACCTGGTTGTCCTCCAGATGGTAAAGCCAGGAACCGCCGTAGGTGTGCCGATCCAGTGGCCAGCCCACGGTGTGAATGACACGCCCCGGCTGATGTTTGGTGGGGTCCACCTCCCACAACTCCTTGATGCCAATGCCATAGGTCTGGGGCTGCACGCCGTCACGCAGATCGAACCGCTCAAACAGGGTCTTGGTCAACGAACCCCGGCAGCCCTCACCAAACACCGTCTGCCGGGCGTGCAACTCCACACCCGGCTCGTGATTCGGGCCGGGCGTGCCGTCCTTGTTCAGACCCATATCCCCGGTGGCTACGCCCCGCACCGCCCCGTCGTCCGTATAGAGCACTTCGGCGGCGGCAAAGCCGGGGTAGATTTCCACCTCCAATGCTTCGGCCTGCTCCGCCAACCATCGGCACAGGTTGCCAAGGCTGACGATGTAGTTGCCAGCGTTGTGCATCTGCGGCGGAGTGGGCAGCCCGTAGGACTTGCGTTCGGTCAGAAACAGAAACCGGTCGTCCCCGGCGGCTGTGTTCAGCGGCGCACCTTGCTGTTTCCAGTCGGGCAGCAGTTCATCCAGGGCGCGGGGCTCGATCACCGCGCCGGACAGAATGTGGGCGCCGATTTCCGAGCCTTTCTCGATAACGCAGACTGAAAGCTCCGATTCGTTTTCGATCGCCAGTTGGCGCAGGCGGATGGCCGTGGCCAAGCCCGATGGTCCGCCGCCGACGATGACGACGTCGTACTCCATGCTCTCGCGTTCCACCGTATCTAACCCCTTGTTGTGCGTGCCCGATGCCCATGTTGCGGCGATCTGTATGTTCCTGTGAAAGTGTACCTTGGGTGATTGGACAGCACTACTTGGGTTGATGACCCGCATGGCGCACTATGGCTGATTCGATTCAGTCTGGTGCTGCATCGGTGTATCGGGTCATCTCCAGATAGCCGAGCCCGGCGGCGCTGCCCGAAACCTTCACCGCGCCTTCCCAGTAGCCGAAGGTCAGGCGCATCTCCTGATCGTCGAATCTGGATTCGATGGTCAAGTCGAGCCCTTCCTCAGGTAATCGCAGACGCCACTCAATCGGGTATCGGTCGCCCGTTTCCGGGCTGACCCAGTGTGCGATCGGTTCGAGCTCCACGTCCCCTTCCGCAAGCGCCCGGTAGCTGCCGTCCGCCTGCACCAGCACACCGGCGCTCTCCGGCGCCATGCCTCCTTGGCTTAGGCGCAGGCGGTAGAACATAAGATCGCGCCCGTCGTTCAGTTGCAGGGCAAACCAATCCCAGCCGGTTCGGTTGGGCCCGAGGGCGCTGGTACTCCATTCCCGGTCGAACCAACTGAGGCCGGTTACGTCATATTTCTCGCCATCGATAGTGATGCTGCCCCGGGTGTCCATTCGAGTGTAGCTGTAGTAATACGAAGCATTGCCGGGCTCGTCCCCCTTTGCGCTGAGCCCGGCGTTTCCCTGCAGAATCGGACCGTGTGTCGGGCTCAGCTCCAGGTCCAGGGAGACGGCCTCCTGGGTGGCGCGCAGCCGCAAGGGGAACGTGGTGTCGGCAGCACCCTCGATTTGCCAGTCCTCAACCCAGACGCGAAATGGGGACGCCCGCGCATCCGCCAACCCCAGGGCGCCACGGGCAAAGCGTTCAAAACTTCGATGACGCTTGTTCGTGATGTCGCTTATCGCAAAATGCGCCATGTACACCTGACGGGTGCGCCAGGCGGATCCAGTATCGGCATCATGGGGTGACACCGCGGTTCTGAACACGGTGAGCTGGTAGCCGAAGTCCTGTCCTGCGGTGCTTGTCAAATTGCCGGTCCAGTACCACCACTCGTTTCGGAAATCCGGGTGTGGGCCGTGATCGGCCGGGAAGTCGAACGCGCGCGGTTTCAATGCCACTGCATAGCCTTGGGACTGCTCGCCGCCCAAGGTGGTCCGAACATCCGGACCCGCGGAGGGCGCCATGCCGTCCGGTTCGCACCCCGCGCTGATCAGCAACACGGCCATCGGCAGCAGACAAATGCGCGCCCATCGGCTGTACGCTGCGATCCTGAAATGGCAGATTCCCATTGGACGCTCGCTGCCCCATCCACGTTCGGCGCAGCGTTTGGATCGTGCGGCTGCGCTCGGGTTGGTCCTGGTCATTTCATCTCCAGGAATCTGTGCCCGTTCCATACGGCCTTGAGCTGGCGGGAGCGGATTCATCCCCACCGCCGATGCGCTCATCACGCATGTATTCCCAAACCACACTCTGGACCCACCGCAGTGAGGCCGCCGTGAATGTCCGGTGTCGGCTCGGCGTTTGTCTTGGCTTGATCTGCGGTGATCATATTCCTGTATCTGGCGTCGATCCGCACCGTGTTCCAATATGAGGTGCGAGCGATGCAGGCGCGCACCCGGTGCCGCCGCGGATCGCTTTCCCGGGCTTAGTCCGCTGGGCGCGGCAAACCGATACCGGATCGCCGCCTGGATTTTTGTGGCTGGAGACGTGTGGTTGCCTGGGGGAGGCGAGCGCTTGCGCTGCAGATGGATTGGGAACAGAGCTTCGTTGGCACCCTGTTCGTTGTTCTGGTGACGTCCGCTCCGGATCCTGTGGTCACCGCAGTTGCCCACTAGCGGCGGTGGATATGGCCATCGGAATCTGCTGTATTTGCACGGATAACGCGTTCCGCACGCGTCGCCGACTGTGCATATCAATCCGCGTCATCCGCCTCGGGAAGCTGGGATTTATAGCGTTCCCACAGCATCTGTTTCACATGATGCCCCTCGGGCCCGCCCTGCCCGACCAGGCCGTGCTCGGGTTGCGAATACATCCATCGCTCAAAATCGCTTTGTGAGCCAAGTGGCGGGTTGTGCTCGCCTTTGGCCAGCGCCCTGAACCGAACCCACATTTCCCGTTCTACCCGGGCACCCTGCGGACCACCCTGGCTCCAGACCCCGTACTCGGGTTGCGAGTACATCCAACGTTCAAATGCATCCCGAGATCCGCCGTCGAGTGGGGGAGGGTCTTTATACAGCGCCTGGAAACGTTGCCACATTTCCCGCTCCACCTTGGCGCCCTGTGGGCCGCCCTGGCTCCAGACGCCGTACTCCGGCTGCGAGTACATCCAGCGCCGGAAGGCTTCCCGCGTGGGATGAGGTGGCAGCCCCATCAGCGGGTTGGTCCCGTCTTGGTTTCTGTGTGTCTTTGACCCCGGTTCAATGGCTCAGGATCTGGCTCAGGAAAAGCTTGGTCCGTTCCGACTGGGGATTGTTGAAGAATTCTTCCGGCTGGTTCTGCTCGATGATTTCACCGCCGTCCATGAATATCACCCGATTGGCTACGGTCTTGGCGAAACCCATCTCGTGGGTCACGCAGAGCATGGTCATGCCGCTCCCGGCAAGCTCGACCATTACGTCCAGGACCTCTTTGATCATTTCCGGATCCAGCGCCGAGGTGGGTTCGTCGAACAGCATGATTTTCGGACTCATGCACAGAGAACGTGCGATGGCCACGCGCTGCTGCTGACCGCCGGAAAGCTGTCCCGGAAACTTCCCGGCCTGCTCCGGGATTTTCACCCGCTCCAGGTACTGCATGGCCACTTCCTCGGCCTCCCGTTTGGGCATTTTGCGCACCCAGATCGGCGCCAGCGTGCAGTTCTCGAGCACGGTCAGATGCGGGAACAGATTGAAGTGCTGGAACACCATACCCACCTCGCGGCGGATTTTTTCGATGTGCTTCAGGTCGCCGGTCAGCTCTACGCTGTCGACAATGATCTGGCCGCGCTGGTGTTCTTCCAGGCGGTTGAGGCAGCGAATCAGGGTGGACTTGCCCGATCCGGATGGACCGCAGATTACGATGCGTTCCCCTTTGTGCACCGTCAGGTCGATGTCCTTGAGTACATGGAACTCCCCGTACCATTTATGGACGTTGATCAGTTGAATCATGATCTCGTCCGACACGGTCAATTCTAACTTTGGCGAGGCCGCATCTTCGGTC
>Ga0316196_10000394_pt1 | contig 16603 bp, 12 predicted proteins | sample Eddsed2cm_MG_FD_204938 | JGI IMG/M metagenome (GOLD analysis project Ga0316196, IMG submission 204938) | Coastal sediment microbial communities from Maine, United States - Eddy sediment 2 cm | ecosystem: Environmental > Aquatic > Marine > Coastal > Sediment | place: USA: Maine | collected... | reverse complement strand
AGGGCACCCATGGCTTGCAGGGGTTCGATCACGCGCAGCATCGGACGCGAGGACAGTGACTCGTCACCGATCATTCTCGAATCAAAACCCTGCCCGGCCAACAGACCCAGCATCAGCCGCATCGCGGTACCCGAATTACCCATGTCGAGATCCGCGGCGGAAGCCTTCAGACCATGCAAACCTGCACCAATGACACATACCCTGTCATCGTTTCGTTCGATCTCCACGCCCATTTGCTGAAAGGCGCGAATCGTATTGAGGCTGTCCTCGCCCTGCAGAAATCCTGAGATATGGCTGACGCCAGTGGCAATCGAAGACAGTATGATCGAGCGATGCGATATGGACTTGTCCCCGGGAACCCGAAGGCTGCCGTTGATTTTCTCACCGGGGCTGCAGCTAAAGGTAGTCATCAACAACTCCCAATCTGCAAATCGCGTTGCGACTTGGCACGACTGAACAGGCGCAGCAGTTCATCGGCATCCGCGGTCTTGATGGCCAGGGCTACCAGGTCCAGTTCATGCTGATATTGTTCGATCAGCTCGACCAGTGCTTCACCATTGGCAATGCAGACATCGCGCCACATTACCGGGTCGCTTGAGGCGATACGGGTGAAATCCCGAAAACCACCGGCGGCATAGCGGAATATTTCTTCATGCTCATTGAGATTGGACAGGTGATGCACGAGGGCATAAGCCAGCATATGCGGCAGATGCGAAGTGGCCGCCAACACCTTGTCGTGATGGTCGACCTCCAGATACTCGATATCGGCACCGCATTTTCGCCACATCGCGTCGATGCGAGCACAGGCTGCCGCATCGGTCTGCGCTACCGGTGTCAGAATGACACGACGACCCTCGTAGAGCGTGGCGTAGCCGGCCTCTACGCCGCTTTGCTCACCACCGGCGATCGGATGGCCGGGTACGAAGCGGCCGACACTATCGCCAAACTCCGCCAGTGCGGCCTGCACCACTGAACCCTTGGCACTACCCACATCGGTGATCAATGCATCATCGCGTGCGGCTTTAGCGATCTCGGCAAACACCTGTTGCATCGCCCCCAGTGGCACGGCGACGACGATCACATCGGCGGCCTCGACGGCGGCTGCAATAGAAGTTTCATAACGATCGAGAACGCCCAGCTCTATCCCTTTTTCGAGATTGGCGCGGTTACGCCCGTAACCGATTACTTCACCAACCGCCCCTTCTCGCTTCAGCGCCAGTGACAATGAACTGCCGATCAGTCCGACGCCGATAATGCAGAGTTTGTCGATCATGTCTTTATCGGTCATTAAAGGGCATCCAGCGCGCTGAAAAATTGTCCAATCTGCGCAGGAGTACCGACACTGATACGTAAAAACCGTGGCAGATCGTAATTCGCTACCGGCCTCACGATGACGCCACGTTCGAGCAATCCCTGGTAAACCGAGCTACTGCGCTCGCCGAATTCCACGGTCAGAAAATTTCCCGCGGAAGGAATGCTGTAAAGTTCGCGTTCGTCGCATCCCTGTTTCAATGTCGCCAGGCCCTGGTGATTGGTTTGCCGACTGCGCTGCACAAAGTCTTCATCATCGAGTGCCGCTCGTGCGGCGGCCAGAGCCATCGAATTGCCATTGAAGGGCTGGCGCACTCGATTAAACAGATCACAAAGTTCAGGGCTCGATACCGCGTAGCCGATACGCAAACCCGCCAGTCCATAAATCTTGGAAAAGGTCCGGGTGACGATCAGGTTGGGATAGCGTTCGAGCCAGTTCATTGAATTCGGATATTGATCGATGTCGACGTACTCGAAGTATGCCTCATCGATGACCACCGCAATGTGCTCGGGCAACGCGTCAAGGAATAACTGCAGTTCATCCTGCAACAACCAGTTGCCGGTCGGATTATTGGGGTTGGCAATAAAAACCAGGCGCGTTTTATCGTTGACCATTTCCAGCATGGCCTGCAGATCGTGGCCATAGGGTTGCGGCGAATCGACGTCGTTGGCGGCAGCAACACGGGCGCGGGCGCCACAGGCCTGGGTGACCATCGCGTAAACCATGAAGGCGTACTGTGAGAAAACCGCCTCGGCATTGCCATCAAGAAAACTGCGCGCGATCAGGTCGAGGACATCGTTGGAACCGTTACCCACCGTGATCTGGTTTTCGCCGACACCGAGTTTCTGCGCCAGTCGCTGTTTCAGATAGTAGGCGTTTGCATCCGGATAGAGCTCGAGATGTTCACCGGTGCGGGCCAGAACTTCGCCAACCAGCGGCGAACAACCCAGCGGGTTTTCATTGGAGGCGAGCTTTATCGCGTTGGCGATACCCAGCTCACGCTCAAGTTCCTCTACCGGTTTTCCAGGGGAATAAGGGTGCAGCTGTCTGATTTGCAGCAGTGCGGAATCGATTACGGACATCACAGTGAAGCTTTTGGATACGAACCGAGTATCTTAAACAAGGCAGCCTGCTGTTTCAGCTCATTTAACGCATTAATTACGTTTTCGTCGTCCTGGTGACCATCTATGTCGATAAAAAAAACATAGGCCCATTTATAACCCTGGGCGGGACGGGATTCGATCTTGTTCATACTGATGCCATGATCGGCCAGTGGCTGTAACACGCCGAGCAAGGCACCGGGGATATTCTTGGTTGATATCAACAATGAGGTCTTGTCGTTACCGCTAGGCGCAACTTCCTGTTTGCCGATGATCACGAAGCGGGTGGTGTTGTCGGACAGGTCTTCAATATTTTCATAGCAGACTTTCAGGCCGAAAATCTCGACCGCGGGCAATCCGCAGATGGCAGCGGCGTCATCCTCGCTGGCGGCAAGACGCGCAGCCTCGGCATTACTGCTGACCGGAATGCGCTCAATTCCCGGTAAATTCTGGTCGAGCCAGCGGCGACATTGGGCAAAGGATTGCTGGTGCGAATAGATATGCCTGATCATCGACACATCCTGTGAGTTCGATGCCAGGTAATGATTGATCGGAATCTCGACTTCGCCACATACGCGCAGACTCGAGTCGATGAACATGTCGAGAGTATGGCTGATCACACCTTCGGTCGAGTTCTCTACCGGCACCAGGCCGTAATTGGTCTGCCCGGATTCTACCGCCGCGAAGACATCGGGGATACTGCTCATCGGCGCTGTCGACACCGAATGGCCGAAGTGTTTCAGCGCGGCCGTCTGGGTATAGGTTCCTTCCGGGCCGAGATAGGCGATCTTGAGCGGCTGTTCCAGCGCCAGGCAGGCTGACATCACTTCGCGAATCAGGCGCGCCACTTCCTGATCACTGAGCGGACCCTTGTTCAGCGCCCTGAGCCGTTTCATGACCTGGGCTTCGCGCTCGGGCCGGAAAAACTCGATGGTATCTTCCGGATCCTCGCTCAATTCCCGCTTGACCCGCGCCACCTCAACGGCACAGCCGGCACGCTGATTGAACAGTTCGAGCAATTGTTCGTCGATCGCGTCGATGCGCTCGCGCAGTTTTACGATAGGGTCGTCACTCATGTTAACTAGTCGTCGCTCTCGCCGTCATCACTCTGGGCAACGTCCTCTTCACCGGCAGCTACCGTTTCAATCTGCACCAGTTGCTCGCTCTCGCCGAGACGAATCAGCGTTACACCCTGGGTATTGCGACCCAGTACCGATATATCGTCAGCCGGTGTGCGCACCAGGGTGCCACCGTTACTGATCAACATGATCTCCTCGTCAGCATTGGTTTTGATGGCGCCGACGACGCGACCATTACGCGCCGAAGTCTTGATCGAAATGACACCCTGGCCACCCCTGCCCTGTACCGAGAAATCCCCGACCAGGGTTCGCTTGCCAAAACCATTTGCAGTCGCAAACAAGATTTCTCCTTCATCCGACTCCACTGCAATCAATGAAATGACTTCATCGCCGGGCTTGATCTTGATGCCCCTGACACCGGCCGCTGTGCGCCCCATGGCACGCACGTCGTTTTCATCAATACGGATCCCTTTACCCGCGCTGGTGAACAGCATCAGGTTGGATTGTCCCGCGGTCAACTGCACGCCGATCAGGCTGTCATCGTCGCGCAGGTCGAGCGCTATGATGCCGTTGGTCCTTGGCCGGGAAAAATTCGACAACGGTGTGCGCTTGACCTTGCCACTTGCGGTGGCGAAGAAAATAAACTGGTCTTCAGGATATTCACGCACGGGCAGAATTGCGGTAATGCGCTCGTTTTCTTCCAGCGGCAGCAGATTCACCATCGGTCTGCCGCGCGCGGTACGACTGCCAATGGGCAGCTGAAAAACCTTTTGCCAGTAAACCTTGCCGCGCGTTGAAAAACACAACAGCGTGTCGTGCGTCGAGGCGGAAAACATCTGCTCGACGAAATCTTCATCCTTGACCTTGGTGGCCGCTTTGCCACGCCCGCCTCGACGCTGCGCCGAGTAGGACTCGAGCGGCTGCGCCTTGGCATAGCCGAGGTGCGATATGGTGACCACGACATCCTCTTCACTAATCAGATCCTCGACCGTGAGATCCGAGTGATCGATGAGTATCTCGGTGCGTCGTGGATCGGAGAATTCCTCGCGGATTTCCTCCAGTTCGCGGCGAATTTCCTGCTTGAGGCGCTCATCGCGATTCAGGATGTCGAGGAAATCCTCGATTTTTTCGAGGATCTCACGGTATTCGGCGATAATCTTGTCCTGCTCCAGACCGGTCAGCTTGTGCAGACGCAGATCGAGGATAGCCTGAGCCTGCTTTTCGGTCAGATGGTATTTGCCATCGATCAAGCCGAAATGCTCGCCAATGCCATCCGGCCGCGAAGACTCGGCTCCGGCGCGCTCCAGCATGCCCATCACCACGCCAGGTTGCCATGGGCTTTCCAGCAGTGCCGCCTTGGCCACCGCCGGGCTCGAGGACTGTTTGATCATTGCAATGATTTCATCGATGTTGGACAGCGCGACCGCGAGGCCCTCCAGCAGATGGGCACGATCACGCGCCTTGCGCAAATCGAACACGGTACGCCGGGTAACCACCTCGCGCCGATGCACAATGAAGGCATCGAGGATCTGCTTGATATTGAGCAGCCGGGGTTGTCCATTAACCAGCGCGACCATGTTGATTCCAAACACGTTCTGCATCTGGGTTTGCTTGTAGAGGTTGTTCAGCATCACGTCGGCAATTTCACCACGACGCAGTTCGATCACCATGCGCATACCGTCCTTGTCCGACTCGTCGCGTAACCCGGTAATGCCTTCGATCCGCTTCTCCTTGACCAGCTGGGCAATCTTTTCCAGCAGCCGCGCCTTGTTAACCTGGTAGGGTAACTCGGTAACGATGATGGCCTGTCGCCCTGATTTATCCTCTTCATAATGGGTTCTGGCGCGCAGGTATATCTTGCCCTTGCCGGTGCGATAGGCTTCACGAATGCCGCGTGCACCGTTTATAAAGCCCGCGGTTGGGAAATCCGGGCCCGGAATGATTTCCATGAGACGTTCGACGTCGGCATCGGGCTCATCGATCAGCAGGATGCAGGCGTTCACTATTTCGCTGAGATTGTGTGGCGGAATATTAGTCGCCATGCCCACCGCAATACCCGAGGAACCGTTGATCAGCAGGTTCGGAACCCTGGTGGGTAACACCATGGGCTCGTGTTCTGATTCATCGTAGTTGGGCAGGAAATCAACCGTTTCCTTATCGAGATCGGCCAGCAATTCGTGCGCGATCTTCGACATGCGCACTTCGGTGTAACGCATCGCTGCCGGAGAGTCGCCGTCGACCGAGCCGAAGTTGCCCTGCCCATCGACCAGCATGTGACGCATGGCAAACGGTTGCGCCATGCGCACGATGGTGTCGTAAACTGCGGTATCGCCATGCGGGTGATACTTACCGATGACATCACCGACTACCCTGGCTGATTTCTTGTAGGCTTTGTTGTAATCGTTGCCGAGGACGCTCATCGCGTACAATACGCGCCGATGCACCGGTTTCAGTCCATCGCGGACATCCGGCAGGGCGCGTCCGACAATAACGCTCATCGCGTATTCGAGATACGACTGGCGCATCTCGTCTTCCAGATTAACCGTAAAAATTTCCTTGGCTATATCGGCCATAAAAGTTACTTCTCAATGCTAACAAATGTCGCAGGAATGCGTGATTTTGAATCTGGGCAATTTTACCATAAACCCAAGGGTTAACACTATCGTTAAGAACGTCTCTCCAGAGTCAAATTAGACGGATTTGCGAGTTTTGGCCGATAAACAGGAAAAAACACGCCATGCCTGCCCGAGGAGCCACAATATTCGTTTTCAGGGCAGATCAAATCTTGTAAGGTTCGGCAATGCAACACCGTTACCAGATACTCAAACCCGACTGGATCATTACCGTCAACACGGACTTCGAAGTCCTGCAGGACTACGCCGTCGTCATTGAAGATAACCGTATTCAAAGCCTGGCAAGCATCGATGAAATTCAACAGCTGCCCTGCTTTGCAGACGCGGAGATTATCGACCTGCCCGGACGTGTGCTGATGCCCGGTCTGGTGAACAGCCATACGCATGCGTCGATGACCCTGCTGCGCGGTATTGCCGATGACTTGCCGCTGATGGAGTGGCTGGGTGGACACATCTGGCCAGCCGAGGCGAAATGGGTCGACGACGCCTTCTGTGTCGATGGTTTCCAGCTGGCTGCGGCAGAAATGATTCGTTCGGGCACCACCTGCATGAACGACATGTATTTTTACGCCGACGACGTCGCGCGTAGCGCCGAGCAGATTGGTATGCGTGTCGTGGTTGGACTGATCGTGCTCGATTTTCCGAGTGTATGGGCGGCCAATGCCGATGAGTACCTGCACAAGGCGCTGGCAGTGCATGATGAAGTGCGCGGCATGCGACTGGTAGACAGCGCGTTTGCGCCCCACGCACCTTACACCGTTGGCGACGGCCCACTGCGCCAGATCGCCATGTACAGCAGCGAACTCGATGTTCCGGTCCACATCCATCTGCACGAAACCGCCAGTGAAGTCGCCGACGCCGAGCGTAACAACGGCCAGCGCCCAATCGACAGGCTCGACCAGTTAAATCTGCTCAATCCCAATCTGATCGCGGTGCATATGACCGAACTCAATGAATTTGAGATCGAGCGCATTGCCGAGGCCGGTGTCAATGTTGTCCATTGCCCGGAGTCCAACCTGAAACTGGCCAGCGGCATCTGTCCGCTTGCGACCCTGCTCGACAAAGGCGTTAACGTTTGCCTCGGCACCGATGGTGCGGCCAGTAACAACGATCTCGATATGCTGGGCGAAATGCGCACAGCGGCCCTGCTGGCCAAAGGTGTCAGCGGCAATGCCAGCGCCTGTGACTCACGCCAGGCGATCGAGATGGCAACCATCAACGGCGCCCGGGCACTGGGTATGGCCGATCGCATCGGCAGCATCGAGGCTGGCAAGTGTGCTGACCTGATCGCCATCGATTTGGGCGCCCTGAATACCCAGCCCGTGTATGATCCGGTCTCGCAGGTCGTCTATGCCGCCGCCAGCCGGCAGGTCTCGGATGTCTGGATCGACGGTGTCGCCCAGCTCAGGGACAGCGAATTCTGCCAGCTCGACGTCGATCGAATCATTGCTACCGCCGCCTCCTGGGCGAACAAAATCCGAGGCTAGAGCCATGCTCCATGAAACCAATGTGGATCCTGCGGAAATCGACAAGTTCCAGTCGATTGCCAGTCGTTGGTGGGATCGGGAAAGCGAATTCAAACCATTACATGACATCAATCCGTTGCGGGTTGACTACATTGAGCGACAGGTTAACGGACTTGACGGCAAACAAGTTGTCGACATCGGCTGTGGCGGTGGCATTCTGGCCGAGGCGCTGGCGCAGCGTGGCGCCCTGGTGACCGGCATCGATATGGCCGAGCAGTCGCTGAAGGTTGCGCGTCTGCACCTGCATGAATCCGATCTCGAAATCGATTATCAACTATCCACGGCCGAGGCCTTCGCGGAGCAAAATGCAGCCGGGTTCGACGTCGTCACCTGCCTTGAAATGCTCGAGCACGTCCCCGATCCGGCTGCCATTATCGATGCCGCAGTGCGCCTGCTAAAACCGGATGGTTGCCTGATACTGTCGACCCTCAACCGTAATCCAAAATCTTTTGCGCTGGCGATTCTCGGTGCCGAGTATGTACTTGGCCTGATACCGCGTGGCACCCATCAATATCGACGTTTCATCAAACCATCTGAAATGGCAGCACAGCTGCGTGCCAATGGCATGCGCGTGCGCGATATCAGCGGCATGAGTTATAACCCCTTGACCCGCAATTACACACTGGGGCGCGATATCGACGTCAATTACCTGGTGACTGCCGAATTCGATGCCTGAGGTGGCTATCCCCGCCGCGGTGCTGTTCGATCTGGACGGCACCCTGATCGATACGGCACCTGATATGGGCGGAGCGCTGAATAATCTGTTGCGCGAAGAAGGTCGCGCACCGCTGCCGATCGAAGCTATCCGGCCCTATGTATCGCAAGGTGGGCTGGTATTAACGCAACTGGGTTTCGGCGACAGCGTGTCCGCCGCCGAAATCGAGCCTTTACGCCAGCGCTTCCTGCAGCACTACCTTGCCATCATAGCCGACGATTCGCGCCTGTTTGCAGGCTACGATGCGATACTCGATGATCTCGAAGCGCGATTGATCCCCTGGGGTATAGTCACCAACAAGCCGGAATGGTTGACTCATCCGCTGCTGGAACAACTCGGGCTAAGCAGCCGTTCGGCGGTGGTCATTGGCGGTGATACGCTGGCAGAGCGCAAGCCGCACCCGATGCCGCTGCAGGAAGCGGCGGCACGAATCGGCGTCGATGTCCGTGACTGCATTTATGTTGGCGACGATGAACGAGATATCGTCGCCGGGCGTGCAGCGCAGATGAAGACGCTGGTTGCAGCCTACGGCTACATCGAGGATGCCGATGCCATCATAGGCTGGAACGCGGACGGCGTTATCAACAGCCCGGCTGAGCTGATGCAACACCTTTATCTGGACAGCCGGTAAGAAGACTTTATGAAATCCACACCACAGACATTCACAGCGCGCAAAGACCTGTTCGAGGGTAAAGTCATTCTGGTCACCGGAGCGACCGGCGGTTTTGGCAGAGCGGTGTCGATGGCGCTTGCCGCCCACGGGGCTACCGTCATACTGCTGGCCAGGAGTTTGCGGCGGGTAGAAGGTTTATACGACGAGATCGAGCAGGCCGGGTATCCCGAGCCGGCGATTTATCCGCTGGATATGGAAGGTGCCACGGAACAGGACTACGCGCAGCTGGCGAACAATATCGAGACCCAGCTGGGTCGACTCGACGGCATAATTCATTGCGCGGCCCAGCTCGGTACACCGACGCTTTTCGCGCAAAGTGACGCCAGCACCTGGTATCGGGTGCACCAGGTCAACCTGCATGCACCCTACCTGTTGACGCGCGCCTGCCTGCCCTTGCTCGGCAAGTCCGCGCGAGCCGCACTGCTTTTTATGCTCGACGACAAGACGGGGGCCTACTGGGATGCTTACCAGGTCAGCAAACAGGGGCTGGCGGCGATGGCGGGTTTACTGGCGCGCGAATACGCAGGCAGTTCACTGCGGGTCAATTGCTACCAGCCAGGTAAAACCCGCACGGCACTGCAGATCAAGGCTTATCCCGCTGCGGGCGGCAACGATCAATTGCCCAGGCCCGAAGATCACCTCGATTCGATACTCTATCTGCTGAGTGACGACTGCGATACCAACGGTGAGATTTTTGTACCGGCCTGAGCACTGACCCGAGTTGCGACTTGAATATCGGGTTCTGGATGCGCGTAAGACCCTGGTAAAAACCCTTTCTCAGCGACCTTGCTCAGCGATAGACGAAATAGAACTCCGCCTGCCCCAGGCAGCGTTGCAACGACAACAGGCACTGCTCGTTCGGTTTGAGCGACCACTCGCCCCGAGTACGCAACTGGTAGTTGTAATCCTCACGGCGCAGGTGGAAAACGACAGGCATGGCATCGCTTGCTCGATAGTCCTGTAGCACATCGATCATCGTGTCGAGCTGCTGGTCGGCATCACCGTTGAGACGAATGTGCAGCGCGCGGGCATGCGCGACGCGAAAATCGTCGAGTAACTGCACCTTGTCGGCACGCAGTTTGATGCCATTATTGAAATCATCGTAGGCAATTCCACCGTCGACTACCCATACGCTGTCCTTTTGCACGATGGGCTCGATTTCTGCGAGCAAATCGGGCATTACACGCACGTCGACGCGGCCACTGCGGTCATCGAGCGTAACGAACGCTTCGCGCCCGCGAAAACTGTTGCGCATGCGAATATCGACCACCAGTCCACATACCCTGGCGTCCTGTTCCTTGTGCCGAAAGCGCTCGCCAGTGCCGCCGGTATCCAGTTTCTCCAGCCATTGTCCCAGCCGTGTTGGTGCGAACTGGCCAATCTCGGCTTCCACCATGGCGAGCGGGTGCCCGGTCAAAAACAGTCCCAGTGCTTCCTTTTCCAGCGTCAGGCGCTGCTTCTCGTCCCAGCACAGGCAATCGGGCACTTCGGGCTCGACGTCCTCGACCGGCGCCAGGCAGTCAAACATATCGCTGATGCCGGCATCGATATTCTTCTGTCGCTGATCGGCAGCCTGCAGCGCATACGGCAGATGCGCCATCAAGGCCGCGCGATTGTCGCTGAAACAGTCCATGGCACCACCCTTGATCAGTGCCTCCATTAACTTGCGGCTGGATTTCACCGAATCGATTCGCTTGCAGAACTCATCGAGTGAACGATAGGGGCCGCTTTTCCGGGTCTCAATAATGCTTTCGATAACCGCCCTGCCGACACCCTTGATAGCGCCCAATCCGTAATACACCTGCCCTTCGTCACCCGCCGTAAAATGGTAGTTCGAAAGGTTGATATCCGGCGGGCGGATGTCGAGCTTCATGCTGCGACACTCGTCGATCAGGGTGACGATCTTGTCGGTGTTGTCCATATCGGCCGATAACACGGCGGCCATGAATTCTGCCGGGTAATGCGCTTTTAACCAGGCAGTCTGGTAAGACACCAGCGCATAGGCGGCCGAATGCGATTTATTGAAACCGTAACCGGCAAACTTTTCCATCAGGTCGAAGATGTAGGTGGCGGTAGCGGGTTCCACCTGGTTGGCGACAGCACCCTCGGTAAAAATGACGCGCTGCTTTTCCATTTCTTCCGGTTTTTTCTTGCCCATCGCGCGCCGCAGCAGGTCGGCTTCGCCGAGGCTGTAACCGGCCAGTACCTGGGCAATCTGCATGACCTGTTCCTGATACAGGATGACACCATAGGTCGGCTGCAAAACGGTTTCGATGGCCGGGTGCGGATACTCGACGCGGGAGCGCCCGTGCTTGCGATCGATAAAATCGTCGACCATGCCGGATTGCAGTGGCCCCGGGCGAAACAGCGCCACCAGTGCAATGATGTCTTCGAAGCTGTCGGGTTGCAGGCGCCGGATCAGGTCTTTCATGCCACGCGATTCGAGCTGGAACACCGCGGTCGTCTGGTAGGCCTGCAGCAGGTTGAACGAGGCCACATCGTCCAGCGGAATGCGTTCGATTTCGAGTGGATCGCCATCACGCCGGGCATTGATGGCGCGCACGGCCCAGTCAATGATGGTCAGGGTGCGCAGGCCCAGGAAATCGAACTTGACCAGGCCGACCGCCTCGACGTCATCTTTGTCGTATTGCGAGACCAGCCCACCACCGCCCTGTTCACAGTAGAGCGGGGTAAAGTCAGTCAGGTCACTCGGCGAGATAACCACCCCGCCGGCGTGTTTACCGACATTGCGCGTCAGCCCTTCCAGCGAGCGCGCCATATCGATGAGCATGGTGACCTCTTCTTCCTGCTGGTAGAGTTCCAGCAAGGCTTCTTCCTGCTGCAACGCCTTGTCGAGCGTAATACCGACCTCAAAAGGCACCAGCTTGGCAATACGATCGACGAATCCGTAAGGGTGTGACATGACCCTGCCGACATCGCGAATGACAGCCTTGGCCGCCATGCTGCCGTAGGTGATGATTTGCGACACCTGGTTACGGCCATAGTGATCGGCAACATACTCGATGACCTCATCGCGTCGATCCATGCAGAAATCGATATCGAAGTCAGGCATCGAGACCCGTTCCGGATTGAGGAAGCGTTCAAACAGCAGTTCGTAGGTCAACGGATCCAGGTCGGTTATATCGAGCGCGTAAGCGACCAGTGATCCTGCGCCCGAACCGCGCCCGGGGCCTACCGGAATCAACTGCCGTTTCGCCCAGGCAATAAAGTCCATCACGATCAGGAAGTAACCCGGGAATCCCATTTCGATAATGACATCGAGTTCAATCTTGAGGCGTTCATCGTAAGGCTTGCGATCTAACTCGGCGCCTTCAGGAAGCTGCTGACGCAAAAATTCAAGCCGCCTTTCCAGCCCCTGTTCGGAGACATGGCGCAGGTAGCTGTTAGTCGTGTGCTCCTCGGGCACCGGGTATTCGGGCAAGCAGGGCTTATCCAGATCAAGCTGCAGGTTGCAGGCGTTGGCGATGGCGACCGAATTCGCGATGGCCTCCGGAATGTCGGCAAACAGCTCGACCATCTCATCGGCCGAGCGCAGGTATTGCTGCTCCGAAAAAAGCCGTGGTCGGCGTTCATCTTCAAGCGTAAATCCGGTACAGATACAGACCCTGACCTCATGCGCTTCAAAGTCCTCGGCATTGATAAAGCGAACATCGTTAGTGGCGACCACCGGGACCTGCAAGGTTTCCGACCAGGCTATTGCCTGGGCGATATAGGCTTCCTCGCGTGCCCGCCCGGTGCGTTGCAGTTCGAGAAAAAAACGATTGTCAAAGATTTTCAACCACTGTTGCAGGCAGGATTCAGCAAGTTCGCTGTTCTGTGCGCGCAATGCCAGGCCGATATCGCCGTCCTGGCAGGCGGATAAAGCGATCAGCCCTTCGCTGGCTTCGCGTAGCCAGTCGATATGCAGTGTGGTGCGCTCCGCGCTCTGCCCTTCCTGGTAGGCGCGCGAAACCAGCTTCTTGAGGTTGAGGTATCCCTGCTCATTTTGACACAGCAGGACCAGGCGGCTGAGTTGTTCCTTGCGCTCAGGATGACGTATCCACACATCGGCACCGAAGATCGGTTTCACGCCCATCGCGGTCGCTGCCTTGTAGTGTTTGACCACGGCAAACATGTTGTTGAGGTCAGTCAACGCCACCGCACCCATATCGCGTTCACGCACCTGCTCGATCAGCGGCTTGAGGCGAACGGTGCTGTCCTGCAGTGAGTACTCGCTGTGCAGATGCAGATGAACGAAACGATTGCTCATTTGCGGATCGACACCTGATAGAACGCCAGACAGGGAGTCATTTATCGAAACTCATTTCCAGCAGGTCGCGCACCGGGCCGAAACTGCGTCGGTGCACGGGGGTGACACCATGTTGCAGCAGCCGCTCCCGGTGCAGGGCGGTGGGATAACCCTTGTGCTGGGCAAAACCATACTCGGGATACAGCAGGTCGAGTTCCATCATTTGCCGGTCACGGTATTCCTTGGCGAGAATTGACGCTGCTGAAATACAGGGCTCAGTCAGATCGCCCTTGACGATAGCCAGCATGGAGTAGCCCTCAAGCGGAGGCAATCGATTGCCATCGATGAGAACCTGGTCCGGTCTCAGTTTGAGTCCGAGCACCGCCCGTTTCATCGCCAGCAACGAGGCCTGCAGGATATTGATGTCGTCAACCTCATGCTGGCTGGATTCAGCAATCGCCCAGGCTAACGCCTTTTGCTTGATTTCCTGTTCCAGCGACGCACGCCGCGACGCGGATAACTTTTTCGAATCAGTTAACCCCGCGATAGGTGCATCGAGGATAACGGCGGCCGCGACCACGGAGCCCGCCAGCGGTCCTCGCCCGGCCTCGTCAACACCGGCCACAAGCTTAGCAATTGGGATTTCATGCATATATACTGCGTCGTTTGAATTTATCGCTGCCACTATGTCTCAAATACTCAAGTTTGCTGTCACTGGTGCGGTCCATCCCGGCAGCGAGCCTATCGATAAACATGCCGGCAGACATGTCGATGCTGCAGTTTTCGAAGTCTCGGCGAAAGTCGATAGCAGCGCTGACAGCGCCAGCGCGACCACGCCAGGCCATAGCACCGCTGCTTGCACGCGTTTATCCGCGGTCATTCCCGCGATGGTTGCTATCAGCCCGTCAGTGTCATCCAGCCGGCATTATAAAATCGCCGCTGAATTTCTGAAAGCGGGAATTCATTATCTGCTCGAAAATCATCTGCGCCAAAATTCAGTTACCGAAACAGTGCGCGCAGCAACCGCTCTGCCGCAAACCGACATCATACTCCATTTGATCGGCGGCCCGGCGCTACGATTCGTATTCAATGGCAAATTAGCGTTGTTGAACAGGGCCAGCATCGACAACGAGCAAGTCGTTGCCGAAAACCAGCGCTGTGCCAGCCCCGGTGCGATCGACTATCACCCGCAGGATGAAAGCCGCAGGGATGAAAGCGGACTAGCTATCTTCAGGCGACGAGGCCAACACCAACCCTGTCAAGGTCTTGCTACGGCTATTCGGGGCTGCGCATGACAAACGCACATATCATGATTCTGGCCGGAGAAGCTTCCGGTGACGATCATGCCGCGGAATTTGTCGAAGTGCTGCGACAGCTGAAACCAGATCTGCAAATCAGCGGCATGGGTAGTGACTCGATGAAACGCGCCGGCGTCGATATTTTTTTTGATTCAAGGATCATTGCCGTGATGGGGCTGGTCGAAGTCCTGCGCCATTGGGGTGATATAAAACGTGCGATGGCTATCGTGCGCGAGCAACTTGAGCAGACCCGCCCTGACCTGCTGGTGCTGGTTGATTACCCTGAGTTCAATCTCAAGATGGCGCGCCACGCCGGGACACTGGGTATCCCGGTGCTGTTCTATATCAGTCCACAGGTCTGGGCGTGGCGGCCGAAACGGATCCACAAGATAGGCCGTCTCATCGATCACATGGCGGTTATCTTCCAGTTTGAAAAGAAGTACTACGAAGATGCCGGCATACCGGTCAGCTTCGTTGGTCATCCGCTGGTTGACAAGGTGAAAATCAGCCCCAACGCTGGCAGCATGCGCTCGCGGCTTGGCATTGCTGCGGATGCCCGTGTTGTAGGCCTGTTCCCGGGTAGTCGGCAAAGCGAAATAGAGCGCCTGCTGCCGATGATGTTTGCCACTGCCGCGCGAATGCAGGCGCAGGACCCGCAACTGCGCTTCGTATTGCCGGTTGCTGCCACGCTGAACTTTGATGACGTGGCGCGCCAGGCAAAATCCAGTGGTGTCGACATCTGCGTTACCCGGGATGAAATTTATGACGTGATCAACTGTTGTAATGCGATCGTCACCTGTTCCGGCACGGTCACGCTTGAAATAGCCCTGCTCGGCGTACCGATGTGCATCGTCTACAAAACTTCACCTCTGTCTTATATGATCCTGAGCCGCTTGATCACCATCCCGCACATCGGGCTGGTCAACATCGTTGCGCGCGAGGCGGTGGTAAAAGAGCTGCTGCAAAACGATGCAAATCCCGACTTTGTGGCCGCGGAATTGTTTCACCTGCTCAATGACCCAGACTATCGACAGCGACTGCGCGCCGGCTACGACAAGGTACGCGTCAACCTGGGTGCCGGAAATGGTGCTCGGAATATGGCAGAATTGGTTTTATCGCTGCTACCAGAGCAGACGGCTCAGCAACCACTGACGCCAAAGCAATAAAAGAAACTTTTGCAGGCAGGTCTGCAGCATACAGGCTTGCCGCGACGATATTAATCAACCAGGCGAAACCCAGGAGAAACAATGGCTGACAGAGGGCATTCAGAAGGAATCACCATGAGTGGCGGCGGCGTTTATTCGCTCGCCACCATCGGTGCCAAACACGTGATTGACGCGGCAACGCCGATGGTGCTGGACGCCATCGCCAGCCTGCCGGCGGAATCGATCGCAGCAGGATTCACCATTTCCGATATGGGCACTGCGGACGCGGGAACCTCGATGGCAATGATAACGCGCGTTATCGATGCGGTGGATTCGCGCGCACCGCAAGCACCGATCAGCGTGGTTTATTCGGATCAACCGCGCAACGATTTCAACGCGTTGCTTGCCAACGTCTACGGATTGGGCAGCTTTGATTCCTACCTGGATCGACGCGCCGATATTTTCCCGATGGTTTCAGGGACGAGCTTCTACAAGCAAATCCTGCCTGCCGGAACGCTGGATATCGGATTTTCGGCGACCGCGATGCACTGGCTGAGCGCCAAGGTGTGTAATCTGTCCAACCACGTGCAGGCGGTCGGCGCTGAAGGTGAAGAACTGGCGGCCTATCGCCAGCAGGCACATCGCGACTGGCGCCAGATCCTGCTGCACCGGGCGCGGGAACTGAAACCGGGCGGCAAGCTCGTGCTGATCAACTTTGCGCGTGACGAACTGGGGCGCTATCTCGGTAACACCGACGGTATCAATATGTTCGACACTTTCAATCAGATCTGGCTGGATTTCATGGCGGACGGGCGTATCAGCCGCGACGAGTACGAAAACATGACGCTGCCGCAATACTACAATACCGTCGAA